>Ga0075434_100001854_pt1 | contig 18248 bp, 13 predicted proteins | sample RhiMethybrSRZTD3_FD_75298 | JGI IMG/M metagenome (GOLD analysis project Ga0075434, IMG submission 75298) | Populus rhizosphere microbial communities from Tennessee, USA - Rhizosphere MetaG P. TD hybrid SRZTD3 | ecosystem: Host-associated > Plants > Roots > Rhizosphere > Soil | place: USA... | reverse complement strand
CTTCGAGCCGCGGCCGCTCGGGTCCGTCGCCGACCGTGGCGAGGATCACGTCGCCGCGATGCCGCAGGTGTTCGGCGGCGTCGAGCAGCTGGCCGAGCGCGTTGGCGCGGCCGTGCGCGCCGGCGTACAGCGCGACGAACCGGTCGCCCCACTGAAGCTCGCGGCGCGCCTCGTTGTCGCGCGGGCCCGGCCTGAACGCGTCGACATCGGCGCCGTTCGGCACGAACAGCAGCCGATCGTCGGCGACGAGGCCGCGGCGCTTCAAGTCGTCGCCGAACGCAGGCGTCAGCACGTTCACCGCGTCCGCCCGCGTGCACGCGAACCGCTCGAGCGCGTAGAGGAGGCGCGCGATCGCGCTGTCGCGGCCGATGACGCCGGTCGTGATCGCGCTCTCCGGCCAGAGGTCCCGAATCTCGAACACCAACGGGACGCGCCGCCACGGCCGTCGTGCGGCGATGAACCCGGGAACGGCGGCCGTGAGCGGCGGCGACGTCGCGATCACGACATCGGGCCGCGGCGCGCGCAGCGCCGCCCAGGACGCGGAGAGCGCCGCGCCGAAGAACGCCCACATCCGGCCGGCGTATCCCCGGTTGTAGGTGGACGGCACGTGGCAGCGCCACACGTCGATGCCGTCTTCCTCGTGCCGGATCACCCAGCGGCCGCCGCCGACCGTCGGCCTGCCGGTCGCATAGTTCAGGTTGCCGGCAATCACCGTCACCTCGTGGCCGCTCCCGGTCCAGACCCGCGCCAGCTCGTTGAAGCGCGAGCCGCCCGGCTCGCCGGGCCCGAGATAATACTGGTGGACGACGAGGATCCTCACCGGATCACCACCGACTCGAGATCGATCCGCCCGCCGCGCAGGTCGAAGACGACGCGATCGTTGTCCTGCTCGATCGTCCAGCGCTCCTTCGCGACCGACGCGGAGTACGGCACGCCGCTCAGCACGCTCACGAACGTCGCCGGCAGCGCGTCCCGCTGCGCGACGGCGAGCGACGGGACGGCAATCTTCTCGCCGTAGTAGCGCGAGAGCCAGCCGCGCGGCGGATTGTCGGCGCCGGCGGCGACCGTCGCCGCCACCGCGGCGCCCTGCGCGTCGAGGACGCGAACCGAGAACGGGCCCGCGGGCGTCGACAGGTCCATGCCGTTCCCGACGGCATGCCACGGGAAATCGCCGCCGAGCCAGTGGAGGCGGACGTCGTGAACGCCGGATCCCTCCACGCGGTCGACGACGATCCAGAGATCGTCCTTCACGAAAATCACCGCGCGGCGGTGCACCGCCGCGCCCGGTTGCCGGCGATAGCCGTAATGCTCGCCCTCGGCGATCGCCGCGCGCGACGAGTCGCTCGAGTGCAGGAGCGCCGCCTTCGTCCAGTAGATCACCTTGAACTGGCGGTGGTGCTTCATCTGATCGAGGCCGTCGATCTCGATCGTGTTGTGGCTCGCCGTGCGCATGAAGTGATCGTGCCACTCGGGCGCGGCGTTGTACTGAAAGCTTCCCGGATCGACAAGCACGTTGAACCCGCGCCACCACACGTCGAGATGGAGCATGTCGATCTGCGAGAAGCGATCGCGCAGCGTGCCGCAGCGGAACGTCGCGAAGCTGCCGGGATCGCCGCCGCGCAGCACGTGCGCGCCCGTCGCCGTGAACGAGACCGTGCGCCGCGCCGGCTTGCGGAGCGGCGCGTCGAGCGCGCGCACGCCGAGGAACCACGCCGTGGTCTCGTCCCACGGGCCGGGCTCGTAGAGGCGCTCGCCGCGGACCAGCACGCTCACCGCCTGCAGCACCGGGCGCATGTCGCTGAAGTCGCACGCGTTCAGGAGGCTCGGCAGCGCGCCGTCGTTCGAGCCGTAGTTCGGCAGCCGGCCGTCGGCGGGATTCTGGTGCGCGACCAGGAAGTCGAGCGATCGATCGAGCGCGCGCAGCCACACGTCCGACGGCCGGTCGCCGAGCGCGCGCGCGAACGCGTACGCCCAGAGGTAGTCCTGCAGCGCGACGCGATGGTAGTTGTGCGACTGCTGGATGTAGCCGCCATCCTCGTAGAACTGGCGTTCGGCTTCCTCGTCGAGGATCCGCCGCCCCAGCTCGCGCCAGCGCGCCGCGTCGGGATCGTCCTGCTGCAGCACGCCGACGGCGAACAGCGCGAGCGCTTCCGACAGCAGGTGGTTGTTGTACACGGCGATGCGCGCGTAATCGAGGTGCTGCTCGATGTGGCGCGCGCCGTCGACGAGCGCGGTGGCGACCGCGTGCTCGGCGTGCGCGCCGGCCCTGGTCCGCAGCAGCAGGACGTCGAGCGCGAAGACCCACGCGAGCAGCCGGAAGCCGACCTCCTGCCCCGACGCCCAATGGATGCCGAAGCCGACCGGGTTCGACTCGATGAAGTGCTGGAACTGCCGCGCGAGCAGCGCCGCGTACTGCTCCGCGCGATCGGGGAAGAACGCCGCCGCCCGCGCCAGCTCGTACGCGTGCGGGAAGCGCGCGACTTCCCAGCAGTACTTCACGTCGCCCGGCCGCTCGTCGGCGAGCGCGCGGAACCACGGCGTCGACCCGTCCCACGACTCGCCGGTGATCGGACTCCGGTGCCACTGAATCGGGTTGCCGAAGTCGGCGAACCAGCGCCCGAAGCAGCGGATCCGCCCGGTCGAGACGAGGTCGGCGCGCCTGCGGAGCCGTTCGAGCTCGTAGGCAGGAATGCGCGGGCGCATCGCGCGCGCGAGCGCGATCGGATCCTCGAGCTGCAGGCGATACGTCCAGTCCTCGCCCGTGTCGGGCACGGCGGCGCCCTTCACCGTCATCGTGAGGCCCGTGCGGCCGCGCAGCTCCCAGCCGACACGGAACAGCGTGCCGCGCGGGCCGAGCTCGGCGAGCTCCTGCAGCGCGTCACGCAAGCTCACTGGTCAGCTCCGGGCGGCGGCGCGCCGCGTTCGAATCGAGGAATCCCGCCGCCCACGCTTCGATCGACACGAGCTTCCACACCATGTCGAACCAGTACGGCGAGCTCGTGTTGCCGAGCACCGCCTCGACGCCGGCGGCGCTCCAGTAGCCGCGCGATCGCGCGGCCGAGGACAGCAGCAGGTCGTGCACGAAGTCGCGATGTGGACCGCGCATCCACGCTTCGGCGGGCGTGTCGAATCCCACCTTGCGGCGGTTGAGGACGGCCGCCGGAATCACGTCGGACACCGCCTGCCGCAGCACCCACTTGGTGGCGCCGCCGCGCAGCTTCAGGTCGAAATTGGTATGCAACGCGAAGCGGACGATGCGCGGGTCGGCCATCGGGACGCGCGACTCGAGGCTGTTGGCCATGCTCATGCGGTCGTCCTGCTGGAACAGACCGGTGAGATAGGTCTGGATGTCCCAGTGGAGGATCTTGTCGCCGGGCGTCAGCGCCGGCGATCGCGCGATGGTCGCCTCGAACTGCGCGCGCGCGGCGCGCCGCGAGACGACGGCGGCGTCGGGGAACACGCGACGCCACTCGCGCTCGGGCACCTGCGCGAAGTTCTCGAAGTAGCGGCCGCTCCACGATTCGCCGACGTGCAGCCGCCGCGCGAGGCGCCGAACGGTGCGCGCGTCGAGCAGCTGCTTCATCAGGTTGCCGGTCACGTTGTGATCGGCGGGCGGCGCCGGCGATTCGGCCGCGCCGTCGACGCTGCGCGAGAGCCAGGACGAGATGACGCGCGCCGGGTGCACGAGCGCGTACCGCGCGTAGCCGCCGAAGATCTCGTCGGCGCCCTGGCCGCCGAGGCACACCTTCACGCTCTGCGCCGCGAGGCGGCTCACGTGGTACATCGGGATCAGCGCCGCGCCGATCACCGGCTGATCCTGGAACCACGTGAGGCGCAGCAGATCGTCCGGGAAGCTCGCCGGATCGACCGTCGTCAGCTCGAGCTCGAGGCCGAGCGCGCGCGCCGCCGCTTCCTGGTAAGGCCGCTCGTCGATCACGTCCTCGTGATCGCTGAAGTGGACGCCGAAGCACTTGACGTTGCGGCCCGATGCGCGCGCGAAGGCGGCGATCGCCGACGAGTCGATGCCGCCGCTGAAGAAGGCGCCGACCGGCACGTCGGACATCAGCTGCTCGTCGACGACCGACTTGAGCAGCGACTTCAGCTCGTCGATGGTCTCCGCGGCCGTTTCGTGGCGCGGGTGGAAGCCGTCGGTCTCGGCGTACCGCCGGCGGCGGAGGCCGTGGCGATCGACTTCGACGAACTCGCCCGCCTGCACCTGCCGGATGTCGCGGAAGAAGGTGCGCTCGAAGAGCGGCGTGTGGAAATGGAGGTACTGGTTGAGCGCCGCCGGATCGAGCTCGCACGGCACGCCCGCCGCTTCGACGAGCGCCTTCACCTCGCTCGCAAACACCACGCGCGTCCCATCGTCGTGGTAATAGAGCTGCTTCACGCCGAGCGGATCGCGCGCCAGGATCAGGCGGCGCGCGGCGCGATCCCAGAAGGCGATGGTGAAGATGCCGGCCGCCTCGGTGAGAATCCGCGGCCCGTATTCCGCCAGCAGGAGGAGGAGGGTCTCGGTGTCGGAGGTGCCGCGGAAGCGGTGGCCGCGCGCCTCAAGGCGCGGGCGGAACGCGCGGTGGTTGTACAGCTCGCCGTTGTAGCTGATCCAGAAGTTGCCGGCGCCGGCCGTCATCGGCTGGTGCCCGGACGGCGAGAGATCGACGATCGACAGCCGCCGGTGCCCGAGGCCGAGGGCGGGCTCCACGTGCAGCCCCTCATCGTCGGGGCCGCGGTGGCGCAGGCGCCGCGTCATGCGCAGCAGCTCGTCGGCGTCGACGCGCGCCGCGGCGTCGGCGTAGTGGAAGATTCCGGCGACGCCGCACATGACTTACTTCACCGCCTCGATCAACATGCCGAGGCCGACGCGATTGCCCGCGAGGCGGATCGCCCAGCGCGGGTAGAGGCGCCACGCCAGACGCGCGAGCGCGCTCCGGTACTTGGTCGACGGCCGCATCATCAGCAGATCGCCGCTGCCGAGAACGGTCCGGATGCGCACCGCGGAGAAGGCGGCGAACATCGCGCGCGCTTCAGTGACCGTGTAGGCCTTCGTGCCCGGGCTCTCGAGATAGTTGGCAACGGCCCACCGCGGCGATCGCCACGGGCGAAGCTTCAGCAGGCAGTGCACGATCCAGAGCAGCAGGCCCGTGACCGACGGCGCGTGATACATCATCACCTTCGCGACGCCGCCCGGCTTGATCACGCGATGGATTTCGGCGATCGCTTTCGGCGTATCGGGCGAATGGTGGATGACGCCGTACGAATAGGCGACGTCGAAGCTGCTGTCGAGAAACGGCAGGGCTTCGCAGTCGGTGCGGCTGACGGCTGGTGTGAAGCCCTCGAGCACGCAGCGCTCGCGCGTGAGCGCCGTGGCCGTCGTCGTGAGATCGACGCCGATCGCGCGCGCGCCTGCACGCAGCCAGTTGACGTAGTCCGAGCCGGCGCCGACGCCGATCTCGAGCACGCGGCGCCCGCGCGCGCGCTCGAACGCGGCGAATTCCCTGATGTACGGCTCCTGCCTGTAGCGCTCCCGCTCGATCGCGCGAAAGAATGCACGCCGATCGCGGCCGTCGATGCCGCGCGTGCCGCAGACCTCCGCCTTCCAGTGGGCGGCCACGCGGCGCTTCAACGCCACGTTGCCGTCAATCGCGAGGCCTGCCGACGTATCGAGGCCCGACGTCATGCCGTTGCGGAATCCGAATCGTCGTCGTCGCGCACGTCGCTCGCGCTGATCGGCCGGCTCTCGCGGAGGCTGCGCATCGTCATGAGCGACGCCCACGACGTGCCGTAGAGATCGCGCCACGAGATCGGCCAGGCGCCGCCGCTGCGGCAGACGTCGAGGAACGCTTCGATCTCGCGCGCGTGCCCCTTGTCGCGGCCGCCGCGCGCGGTCGTCCGGCGATTGCCGGACCAGAGCTCGATGCGATCCCACTCCTCGACGATTGCCGTGCGGCCGCCGCCGAAGACCTCGATCCGCTCCGCCGGGCCCGCCTTGTCGCCGCCGGCCTGATACGAGATGCTCGAGATGCTGCCGTCCTCGTGGCGCAGCGTGATGAACGCGCGGTCGTCGAGCGGATCGCCGCCGCCGGCGCTGCCGGCCGACTCGGCGAAGACGCGCGAGGGCGGCGCGCCGACGATCGCGGCGCACGCGTCGATCGCGTGGCAGGCTTCGCCGATGAGACGACCGCCGCCGACCTCCGGATCGTGCACCCAGGAGGCAGCCGGCACCTCGCCCGACGCGAAGCGGTAGCTGACCGACAGGGGCGAGACGCCGTCGAAGTGGCGGCGAACCAGATCCGTCGCCGCCGCGAAGCGGCGGTTGAAGCCGACGGTGAGCACCGGACAGCCGTCGCCGAGCGATTCGACGCACCCCGCAATCGCGCGCAGCTCGTCGGGCCTGATGCACAGCGGCTTCTCGACGAAGACGTGCTTGCCGGCCGCGAGCGCGCGAATCACGAGATCCGCGTGCAGGTTGTGGCGCGTGAGGACGAAGACGATCGACGTCTCCGGATCGGCGAGAACTTCGTCCGGATCCGTCGTCGCGAACGCGAATCCCGCCTTGCGGCCGAAGTGTTCGGCGCTGACGCCTTTGGCCGAGCAGAGGCCGCGCAGCGACAACCCGCCCGCCGACTGGAGCCGGGGCAGGACGACGATCCGCGCGAAATTTCCGGCGCCGATGACGCTGACGCCGCGTGCGCCCGCCGGAGCGTCGGCGGCCGCGCGGGCCTTCAGCGGCAGGCGGCGGCGCAGCATCGGCGGCGGCGCGGCGTCGTAGTCGATGACGACGCCGATCAGCGAGTCGGTCGAGGAGGTGAGCAAATCGTACGCCTCCGCCGCGCGCTCGATCGGAAACCGGTGCGTCGTCAGCCTGTCGACCGGGAGCGCGCTGCTCGCAATCGTCTCGAGCACCGTCTCCATGTTCCGCTTCGCGGTCCAGCGCGCGTGGCCGATCGGGTAGTCGATCGCCTTGTCCTCGTAGGCCGCGTCGCCGCGGCCCGGGCCGAGCGAGTGCGAGACGGTGAACTCGAGCTCCTTCTCGAAGAACGGCGGGCGCGGGATCGTCATGCCGGTGACGCCGACGAGCACGATCCGCCCCTTCTGCCGGCAGACGTCGGCGGCGAGCTCGAGGGGCGTGTTGCTCGACGTCGCCGCGGCGATGACGACGGCGTCCACGCCGTGGCCGCCGCTGAGCTCGAGGGCGCGGGCGCGAACATCCGCGTCGCCGGACGCCGTGTGGATGCCGAGCGATTGCGCGAGAGCGAGGCGGCGCGGATCGAGGTCGGTGCCGAGCACGACGGCGCCCTGCGCTTTGAGCAGGCACGCGGCGATCTGGCCGATGAGGCCGAGGCCGATGACGAGCACGCGCGAGCCGAGCACGGTGTTCGCGAGCCGCACGCCTTCGAGCGCGATCGCGCCGACGGCTGCATACGCGGCCTGATCGAAGCGAACGCCGTCGGGAATCTTCGCGCAGAGGTTCTCGCTGACGACGGCGATGCCGGCGTGCGGCCCCGCGGCGGCGACCCGATCGCCGGCGGTGAACGACGTGGCGCCGTCGCCGACGGCGAGGACGAGGCCGGCCGACGAGTAGCCGAGCGGCATCGGATCGTCGAGCCGCGCGCGCACCTGCGCCGCGGTGGCGAGCAGGCCCTCGCGCTTGATCTTCTGCAGAACGCGGCGCACGTGATCCGGCCGCTGACGCGCCTTCGACAACAGGCTCTGGCGCGCGAGCTCCACGACGTAGCGCTCCGTGCCCGCCGAGACGAGCGACGCGACGTTCGCGACGAGCACGCTGTGCGGCTGGACCATCGGATCCGGCAGATCGCGAATCGACGTCACGCCGGTGCGGATGTCCTGGACGACTTGTTTCATAGGATGCAGGGATCGGTCGGCCGTCGGCAGTCCATGCGTCGGTCAGCCGGCCGCGACGGCCGGCGACTTCGCGTCGCCGCGGCGCGGCGGCCGGGAAGCGTGCGGGTCGAGAATCATGCCGAAGAGACGGCGGTGGTCGGCCGCGACGTCCGCGGCCGCGATTTCACGCGCGAAGCGCGACGCGCTCAGCGACGCCTCCGCGAACGCCGCATCGTCCATGTCGACGCACGCCTGCAGCGCATCGCGCCACGCCTGCTCGTCGCCGAGCGGCAGGTCCCACCCGATGCCGCGCTGGCGCAGATAGGTCCACGGCGTCTGATCGCTCGTGACGAGCGGGCAGCCTGCGGCAAGCGCTTCCACCATGGCGTGCCCGAAGTTTTCGCTCGCGGTCGGAAGGAGCAGGAAGTGGTGCGCGGCAAGCGCTGCGGCGACGTCGTCGTGCGCGATGGCGCCGCGATACGTCACGGTGACGTTCGGCGGCATCTCGTCGGCGACGCGAAGGCATTCGCGCCAGTACACGGGATCGATCACGGGGCCGTAGATGTCGAATGCCGCCGTGCCCTTGATTCCCCGAAGCCGCTCGAGCGCGAGGTGCAGATTCTTCTTCCGCGCGATGCGCGAGAGGAAGACGAACCGCGCCGCGCCCGGCATCTTCGAGCGGCGCTCGCTGGAGGTCGCCGCCGAGAACGCGACGGCATTGCGTGCGACGACGGGCGCCGCGCGCAGGCGAATGGCGCCGGCAATCTCGTCGCGCTCGCGCTCGGTCGACGCGTGGAAGACGACGTCCGAGTGCAGCCCGGTCCACGCCGCGGCGCGCAGGAAGCTGCGCTTCTTGAAGGCCTTCAGCTGCAGCGCGCCCGGCGTCAGCTCACCGCGCGGCGCGAGGACCAGCGGCATGCCGTCGAGCGCGCCGAGGCGGCGCGCCGCGAGCAGGCGGACCGTCATCGGCGCGAAGAAGCTGTTGAGATACACGGCGTCGGCTTGCGCCTCGCGGACCGCCGCGACGAGATGCCGCGCCGTCACTTCCTCCGGGGAGAGATACCGGACCTGCGCCTTGCCGACGAGCGTCCATGCGGCGCGCCGGCAGCCGTCGTACGGCGTCTCGCTGCCTTCGTCGCGATCGCGGGTGACGATGAAGAACTCGATCTCGTCGCCGAGCTGCTCGACCATCGCGGACACCGATCGCATCGGTCCCCCCGCGCGGAACCCGGGCAGGTAGTACTCCACGAAAACAGCGAGCCTCGGCCGCCGCACGGCCGGGCGCGTCATCGGGCAGCCGCCAGCGGCGTGATCGCCGCGCGCAGACGCCGGTTGAAATGGTCGGTCGTGAACGCGTCGAGCACGCGGCGGCGGCCGGCGGCGCCGATTGCCCGCGCGCGATCGGCGTCGGTGAGCAGCGCGACGAGCGCATCGGCGAGCGGACCGGGATCGCTCGAGTCGAGCAGGACGTGGCCGCTGCCGTCGGGAAAGAGCTCGTCGGTGACGGTGCCTTTCATGGCGACGACCGGTACGCCGCACGCGGCCGCTTCGATCGCGGCGAGGCCGAAGCCTTCGCCCGTCGAGATGGAGACGAGCATCGCGGCCGACTCGAGCAGCTCCTGCCGGCTTGCGTCGCTCAGGAATCCCGTGAACACGATCGACCTCTGGCCTGCGGCGCGCGCCTCGAGGCGGCCGCGGTCGTCGCCGTCGCCGACGATCACCAGCAGCGCGCCGGGGACGGACTGGGCCACGCGCGGCCACGCGTCGATGAGCGCGTCGTGCCCCTTGTAGCGCTCCGCGGCGGCCATCCGGCCGAGCACGAGCGCGATCGGCTTCACGTCCCGCCGCTCGTCCACCGGCGCCTCGGGCGCGCCGAGCCACACGATTCGCGGCTCGGGGAGCCACGGATTCGACTCACGCGCCTTGCGCACGGTGTATTCCGAGATCGAGAAGAGCGCCGCGGCGCCTTCCAGCGCTCGTCGCCTGGGCCCGTCGAGCGGCCGCCACACCTCGATGCCGTAGATCAGCACGCCGTAAGGAATGCCGCGGAGCCACGGCGCGACGGCCATGAGCCGCGCGAGATCGACGTGCGTGAAGAGGATGGCGTCGGGCCGATCGGCGAGCGCCGCGAGCGCACGCACCGCCAGCGCGGCGCCGCGCAGCTGCGGCGGCCAGTTCGGGCGGTGCCGCCAGACGACGATGTCGGCGTCGGCGGCAAGCGCCTCCGCAATCCCGGCGGAGACGACGCCGACGCCGCCAAGCGTCGGGCCGAATCCCGACGTGACGAGCGCGAGGCGGGGGCGAACACCGTTACGCATACGCAACGATTTCCCCGATCGTTTTGTCGTACTCGCGCGGGAGCTCCTCGCCATCGGGACCGGCGATGCGGTAGCCATAGCGCCGGAAGAGAGGAATACAGAAGTCCGCCTGCTCGGCAGAGTGAAGGGCGACGAACCAGGTCGTGCGTCGCGCGGCGAGTAATCGGGTTGCGCCCGCGAGCGCAGCCGATTCGCCGCCCTCTATATCCATCTTGACGATCGAAGGGATGTCCGAACCCGCAGCCGATACAAGGTCGTCCAACGCGAACGCCGAAACGGCCTCACCCGATCCGTCGGCAATGAGGCGCCCGGTCGTTGGCGTCCGCCCGACCGAGTACGTCGCGGTTCCGGTGCGATCGGAGGCCGCTCCCAAAACGACGTCAACGTTACGCACCCGGTTTATCCAGGTGTGGAAGCGAATCCATTCTGCGTTTCGAGTGTCCGGTTCGATCGCGATCACTTTTCCGTTCGGACCGACGGCGCGCGACAGGAGCAGCGTGTAATACCCCGCGTTGGCGCCGACGTCGAGTGCGGTGCCGCCCTTCTGGCGACGACGCCAGATTGCACGCTGCTTGTCGAGCTCGTAGGTACCTAGCCAGCATCCATGGTCGCCCGAGCCGACACACCATCTCATTCCGAAGTTGGGCCCTCTCATGATGGGCAACACCGCCGACCGCGGAATGGCTCTGAGCGGCGCTCGCAACAGGCCACCCAGAACCGATCGGCGATCGATGGACGACCAGTTAATCAATCGTGCCTGTCCCGTCGCACAAAGCCGGATACGCTGATCATCCTCTCGGAACCCGGAGATCGACCGGCGCGAACGCGACGTTTCTCGCGGCCGCCCTGGCGAGACGCCGCCTCCGCACCGGCCCGCCAATGGATCGGCGAGCCAGCTCCGCGAAGAACGCGAAGATCACGACTGCGATGATCGACAGGACCATGCCGCGCAGCGTCGGCAGCAGCGGCAGCACCGTCGAGTCGAAGAAGGCCGCTTTCAGCACCGGCAGCACGAGAATCGTGGCGACGCCGGCGCCCCAGCGGCGAAACCGGTTCATCGCCATCTCGCCGGCGAGCATCGCGAGCGTGGCGACGAAGCAGAACGCGACTGCGACGGGGACGCCGCCGCGCGACCACGCATCGGCGACGACGCTGAACTCCACCGCGGTATTGCTGTTCACCATGAAGCCGTACCGCCGTGCGGGCGCCATGTAGAGGTCGGCGTCGAACAGGTCGTCGGCGTTCAGCCCGGAGAACTGGGCGACTCTGACCATCTGCGCCGTCTCGTCGAACAGTCCGCCGAGCCCGCGATACGCGACGGTGTCCGGCGTCAGAATCGGCACGACGACGTTCGTCCACGCGAGCATCCGGCCGACGCCCTGCGCCCTGATTGCGTCCGCATCATCCTGGCTGCCGGACCTCACCTGGCGGGAGACCTGCACGAGGACGTCGCGGACGTGCTCGGCCTGCACCAGCTCCAGGCCGCCGCGGCCGGTGTCGCCGCGCACGACGCCCATTGCGCCGGCGACCTCGAGCATCGGGATGGCCGCCGCGATCGCCACCGCCCCGACGAGCCAGCGCTTGCGATGCTCCAGCGACGAGATGTACCCGGCGGCGAAGAGCACCATCGCGACGAACGCTTTCGCGCGCGTCCCCGCGGCGATGCCGATGACGACGTTGACGACGATCGCAGTGATCCACACGCCGGCGAGCCGTTTGTCGTTGCGGCTGTCGCGGCCGGCCAGGAACGCCGCCGCGAGGAGCGCGGTGGCCAGGACGCGCGTGACGTATCCGATCGTCCCGGCGCCGTCGAGCGTCGCCGGCCAGTAGAGCAGCTGCAGCGCGGCGGCGCACAACAGGTACATCCGGCGGTCGGCGACGACGTTTGCGTCTTCCGCCGGCGCCTCGACGATCGCGCCCGACAGCCCGCTGAACAGCCGCCACAAGGCGACGGCCGCGAGCGCGCCGACGGGGACCATCAGCATCGCGAGCACGCTGCGAACGGGCGCGTCGGCCGCGTTGACGTCGAACGGATGGAACGGCGGCCCGAGCGGCAGGCCGAGCAGCGCGATGCCCGCGAGCGCCAGGCATTGAAGCTGAAAGGCGACGATGAACAGCCGCGGCGCGTAGTAGCGCGGCAGGAGACGCGCGACGGCGACATACGCGGCGAAGCACCCGACGACGCTGTTCAGCGCGACGACCGCGACCTTTCCGCGATCCTGCCCGAGGTTGTAGTAGACGAACCCGAGCCCGAGGATCATCAGACCGACGGGCGCGAGCAGATGGAGCCGGTAGTACGGTTTGGGCGGTGACGGCCGGCGGACCGGCAGCGGCGGCGGCATCGGACGACGCGTCGCGATCACGCTCATGAGGCCACCGCGTGGGGGGTCGCCGCGCACGCCTCGATGACGCCGAGCATCTCGCGCGCGCGATCGATCGTCGAGTAGCCCGCCGTCAGGCAACGCGCGCGGCCGGCCAGCCGAAGCCGCTCGCGCCGCGGCTCGTCGTCGAGCAGGCGGCGGACGGAGGAGACGAGCTCGTCCGGCGTCGAGAAGCCGAGATACTCCCGGCCGTCGGCGAAGAGCGCGTCGTGCTCGGGTGTCCGCTCGGCGACCATCGGCCGGGCCATCGCGGGAATCTCGATCGACCGCGTCGTGACGGTATCGCGGTTGATCTTGCGGAGGAAGCAGAGCGCGATCTTGCCGGTGTGCATCGCGCGCGAGTAGTCGAGGTGATACGCGGGCTCGCGCAGCGCGACGTTCGCGTGCATGCCGCCCCACCGCCGCGCGTCGCCGTACACGACGACGCGAAGCCCCGCGGAGGCAAGGTCGTTGATCGCGCGGCGCCGCTCGTCCTCGACGTAGCCCGCGAAGACCACGTCGAAGCGCTCGAAGTCGGGGCCGACCTCCTGCGGATCCATCGGACGGTGGACGTCGGGATCGAACGCGTTGCCGATCACGTGGACGTTCCGTACGCCGCGCGCGGCGAAGTCGCCGGCGTTGAAGTGCTTCGTCGTGAAGACCACCGACCACTCCGGCCAGCTCGCCTCGAGCTGCCGGCTGCTGTTGTGCGGCGCGATCACGTTGTCGGGCGTATAGAACACGGGCGCGACGTGATGCTCGTCGCGCAGCCGCTGCAGCGTCGCGCGCTGGATCACCTTGACGTTGTCGAAGAACATCACGTCGGGGTGGATCTTCGCCGCCAGCGACGCGACGCGGCCGTTCAGATCGTTCCAGTCGATCGGCCGCCGCAGCTTGTGCGCGACGCGATCGACGAGCGTCGCCTCGCTGCAGCGATCGCCCGTGTCGAGCCACGTGACCAGCAGCCCCTGCGTCCGCTGGAACGCATGCAGCCGCTGCACCGTCGTGCTGCCGGTCCACAGTGGTCCGACGAAGACCAGGCGCCTCACTGACCGCATCCTCGACGCGCGATGCGCGCGTAGTGCGCGCGGGCGCGCGCGCCGTAGTGCGCCCAGTCGAAACCGGTCGCGACGCGCGCCCGCGCGCGCAGGCCGATCTCGCGGCGACGCGCCGGATCGCCGGCGAGCAGACGCAGCCGCGCCGCGGCCGCCGCGGGATCGCGCGCCGGCACGATGAAGCCGTTCTCGCCGTCGGTGATGAGCTCCTCGGCGCCGCTGTTCGGCGTCGCGATCACCGGCAGCCCCATCGCCATCGCCTGCGCGACGACGAGCGCGAGGCCGTCCTGGATCGAGAGCAGGCAGAACACGTCGGCGCGCCGATAGTGGTCCGGCAGCGCGGCGCCCGGCACCGCGCCAATCGCCGTCACGTGCGGCTCGCGCACGACCGCGCCCATGCCCGGATCGATCGCGCCGACGAGCGTGAGGCGCGCGCCGGCGCGGCGGGACGCGTCGACGAGATAGTGGACGCCCTTCTGCGCCGACACCCGGCCGACGTGAATCACGCGCAGCGCATCGGGCGCCGCGCCCGGCGCCTCGTCGCCGCGGCCGGCGCCGTCGAAGAGCGACAGATCGACGCCGTACGGGTTCACGAGCAGCTTCGAGGCGGCGACGCCGCGCTCGACGAACGTGCGCGCGGCGAACGCGCTCGGCACCGCGATGTAGTCGGTCGCCGCGTACTCCGCGAGCTCCTGCTCGACGGACCGCTCGTGCGGAATCTCGACCGGCAGCCCGGTCGCGCCCCGTTCGTCAGTCAGCTGATCGCGCTGCCACTCGATGTGCGCCGAGCCGCGCTCGACAACCGTCGTCATCCCGAGCGCGTGTGCCGCGTCGATCGACGCGCGGCACTGGCTCGACCAGCCGACGAACAGGTCCGCACCGGGGCGCAGCCGCGACGCGACGATGCGGTCGTGGCGCTCGGAGACGAACGGATCGCAGCGCTCGGCGATCCAGCCGCGTCGATGCAGCGTCGAGAGCGCGCGGTTGAGCGGCTCGCCGGTCCAGACCGACGACACGGCGGCGCGCGGAACGCCGAACCGCGCCGCGGCGAAGGCCGGATACCCCGTGTGCAGCCGGCGCAGCATGCCGTGCCGCGCGAGCTCGCGCGCGAGATCGAAGGCGTGGAAGCGGCTGCCGACCGAGATGTCGACGAGCGGCGCCGCGGGCGCAGGCGCTACATGGACGCCGGCGTCAACGCGATCGATCGAGAGGGCCGCGCGGCTCATGTCAAACAGCAGGCGCGGCGAGCCGCCGCACCTGATCCCAGCTCGCGCTCGCGACGTCGAGCACGTAGCGGACGTCGGCGCCGCGCGGGCGGAACGCGGCCTCGAAGGTGAGGTCGTGCCGCCGCAGCGAGACGCCGAGCGCCGCGGTCACGGCGCTGTAGCCGGCCACGGAGGCGACGGCTGCGCCCATGATTCCCATCGGCCGGAGGAGCAGCGCGAGCGCCAGCGCGGTCGCGGCAAACCCGGCCAGCTCGCACTTGAGGATCGTCGGCGTGTCGCCGAGGCCGCGCAGGCCTTCCTCGAGCACGGTGTTGATCATGACGAACGCGTTCGCCGCGCTCAGCACGATCGCGATCGGCACGGCTTCGCGGAACGCGCCGCCGTAGACGAACGCCATCGCCGCCGGCGTGACGATGGCGAACGCGCCCGCGGTGAGCGCGCTGACGATCACGGCGGCGCGCGTGGATCGCCCGAAGATCGAGCGGGCGACGGCGACGTTCTGCTCGACGGCGAGCCGCCGCGAGATCACCGGCGCCGCCGCGTTGAGCACGACGCCCGAGATGGCGCTCCATGACACCGCCGCGACGTACAAGCCGAGCTGCCGCGTCGGCAGCATCGCGGCAATCAGCATCTGATCGACGCGCAGGTTCAGGAACTGCGGCACCGCGCTCAGCCCGGACGGCAGCCCGTAGCGGAGCAGCGTGCCGGCGTCGCGCAGCTCGACGACCTTCGGCAGCGCGAACTGCTTCACGCAGACGGCGACGATCACCACCGCCTCGACGATCAGGAACCACAGGTAGCCGGTCGCAATGGTTTCGGCCGCGCGCGATCCCGACAGCCATGTCGCCGCGAGCACCGCGAGCCAGCCGAGCGCCGGCGCGACGCGCATCGCGTTCCACAGGCCGAAGCGCCCGAGCCCGCGCGCGAGCTGGCACGGCAGCCCGATGACCGGTGTGAGCACGACGAGCAACAGGTACACGTGCGCGGCGTGCACTATCCCCGCGTCGTGGCCGCGCAGGCCGACGTCGATCAGCACGTAGCCGATTGCCGTCGCGACGCACGCGGCCGCCAGGCCGACGGCGACAGAGGTCCAGAGCCACCGGCCGGCGCGCTCCGGCTGCCGCGCGCCGAAGTACGCGACCGCCTCGGGCAGGCCGAGCATCGCGAACGTCGCGATGGCGCCGGGCCAGAGCTGAATCGCCGCGAGCGCGCCGCGGCCGTCCGGACCGAGCAGCCGCGCCGCCAGCGGCCCGGTGGCCGCGGCGAGCATGTACAGCGTGAGATTCGCCGCGAACGTACCCGAGATCCTGCGGAGCGACGCGGACGGCGGCGTCATGGCTTGCGGGAACGCGCGCCGCCGAGGTCCGAAACGATGTCGCGCCACAGATGGCCGACGTAGCCGCTCATGCGCCGGATGTCGGCGAGCTCGTGAATCGCCTGCCGATCGCGCACGACGCGGGCCGGATTGCCGGCGACGACGGTCATCGGCGCGACGTCGTTGGACACCACGGAGCCGACGGCCACGATCGCGCCCCGCCCGATCCGGCGTCCCGGCAGAATCGTCGCGCCACGGAAGACGACCGCGAACGGCTCGATGACGACAGGACGGAAGATCGTCGCGAACTGCGGATCGTCGAGGTCGTGCATCGCGCTGATGATCGTCGCGTGATCGACGAAGGTGTCGTCGCCGATCTCGAGGCCGCCGCGGCCGTCGAGCAGCGATTGCCTGACGACGGCGCGCGCGCCGATCCGCACGCGGCCGCTGAAGTCGCAGCGGCCGAGCACGAGCGCCGTCCGATGCACCTCGACGCCGCGGCGCCTCAGCCGCCACCGCCTGACGAACTGCGTCGCCTCGCGCCAGGCGAGCTTCGGGACCAGGGCCAGCTTTCCGCTCACGGCCGCGACCCTGCGATCGCCTGCCGCAAACCGTCCACGTCGGCCTCGTAATCCCACTCGGAGATGCGCGTCAGGCTCTTCTCGCCCATGCCGCGCGCGATCGCGCGATCGGACGTCACCCAGCGCAGGCGGTCGGCGAGCGTCTCGACGTCGCCGACCGGCACGACGAAGCCGTTGACGCCGTCCTCGACCAGATCGCGCGCCGCGCCGACCTGATCGCTCACGATCACCGCCTTGCCGGCGTTCATCACCTCGTTGACGACGAGGCCCCACGGCTCGCGCTCCGACGGCAGCACGAACACGTCGCACGCCGCGTAGTAGTCGGGCAGCGTCGTCTGGTTCTGGAAGCCGGCGAAGCGAACGCTCCGCCAGCCGGTCGACGCGACCGCCGCCTCGAGCGCCGCGCGCTCCTCGCCGTCGCCGACGTACAACAGGTACGGCTTCGGCTCGTCGCGGCCGTCGGTCGACAGCATCGAGTACGCGCGCCACAGATCCCACGGGCGCTTGCGCGTCTGCAGCTTCGACGCGTAGAGGATCACCGGACGCGAGGGATCGAGGCCCAGCGATCGCACGAGCGCGCGGCCGCGTTCGGCCGTCGCCGTCGCCTGGAAGCGCGCGTTGTCGACGGCGTACGGCATCATGAAGATCTTCTGCGGCTCGACGCCGTAGCTCAGGTAGTAGTCGCGGTTCGCGCTGCCGATCGCGAGGAACGCGTCGACGCGGCGGAACAGCCGCGTGAGCACCTGCCGCTTCACGACGCGCTTGAGCGGCGAGCGCCGGCTGCTCGCGGCGTGCGACTCGCCGCGCAGCAGCACTTTCAGGCCGCGGCGCTTCGCTTCGACGAGGGCGCGCAGCTGCGCATGGTGCGCGTAGCCGTGCAGCCAGACGGCGTCGTACCGGCCGGCGCGCAGCTCCTCCTCGATCCCGATCGTGAACGGCTGGATCAGGCCGACGTTGTCGGCGTCGCCCCACGCGCGCAGCACCTTCGAGTCGTAGCCCGACAACAGGTCGACGTCCCACGCGATTGCCTGGCCGAACCCCTTGTCGCGGTACTTCCGCGTCGAGAAGTCGCTCAGGAACAGCGCGGTGAGATCGATGTCCGGCTCCGCCGCAATGCGGCGCAGCAGCGGCGCCTGGTACTGAATCGGATGGCTGACGATATAGGCGAGGCGAATCACTGCGGTGTCAGACCGTACGCGTCTTCCTGGCGATCGCGATCAGGTTGCCGGGCCGCGCCGCCGCCATCGGCGAGAACGGAACAGCGTCCCACGCGTCGTACAGGCCGACGCACGAAAAGCCGGCGCGGGGCAGCGCCGTGCGGAAGAACGACTGCGACAGGCCGAGCGGATGCACGGCGCCCATGATCGACAGCACGTCCGGACCCATCGCCTCGAGATCGAAGTGCGGCACCTCGATCGCGAGGATGCCGTCGCCGCGCAGCACGCGGCGGCAGTCGGCGAGAAACTGCGCGGGATCCGTCACATGCTCGAGCGTGTGCGCCGAGTAGACCACGTCGAATCCCGTTTCCCTGACGAAGTCGAACGACGG
>Ga0075434_100001853_pt1 | contig 18251 bp, 13 predicted proteins | sample RhiMethybrSRZTD3_FD_75298 | JGI IMG/M metagenome (GOLD analysis project Ga0075434, IMG submission 75298) | Populus rhizosphere microbial communities from Tennessee, USA - Rhizosphere MetaG P. TD hybrid SRZTD3 | ecosystem: Host-associated > Plants > Roots > Rhizosphere > Soil | place: USA... | reverse complement strand
GTCACAGGTGGGTTCTCCAGCCCACCACCATAGCGGCAAAGGGAAGTCGCGTGCAAACCGGCGTGTTCCATTTCGGCGATCCGTGTGCTTTCGGAGCACGCGCGGCTCAACTCGCTGTCCGGCCGAGGCTTGCGGCGCGCGGCCAGATGCGGCGTGTTCCACTGCGGCGCGTTCGCGCTCCGACGGTCGATGTTCGGTGCACAGTGCCGCGATCGACTGAACCCTCGGTGCTACAGCGCTTTAGTGACGATCCGCTGGCGGTGTGCGCACGTGGTCTGGCAATTGCTCTAATGTGCGTCCGGGGGCATCGCAGGCAATGGTTCGAATCGGAATAGGTCTCTCTCTCGTCACGCTGTTGTTCGCGACCTATTGGTTTCATCCGACAACCGCGTGGATCGTAGTCGGGGCGACAGTCACCCTGGCCGTCGCCAATCGCGTCCGGCAGCACGACGCAGAAGCTGAAGGCGCCCTGCAGCGCGTGGAGGAATAGCCCTCCGCGCCGGCGCGCTGTCCTCCCCAACCCAGGACAGCGCGCTTTCTTTTTTCGCTCCAGCCTGCTCGATGGTCCTTGCTGCTCGGGCAATCTCCAATAGAAATCGACAATAATCCGAACGCGAATGGCCTTCACTCACCTTGTAACCGCTCGTCTCTACGAGCACATCGGGCCAATCGACCGCGGCGGCCGCTACGAAGACCCGCTGCAGGCGGCACTCGATGAAAAGAAGGCGGGCGAGGTCACCGGCGGCGGATCACAACTCAACGCATCCGGCGGAATCGATTGTGCCGACGTCGAGATCGAGCTGGCCGATCTCGACGCCGCTTTGGATCTTGTGATTGCGACGCTCGAACGTGCCGGTGCCCCTCAGGGCTCGGAGATCCTCCAGGCCGATCGCGTGCTTCGCGAGTTTGGTACACAGCAGTGCCTCGCCATTTATCTGGATGGCACGAGCCTGCCCGACGAGGTCTACGCCAATCTCGACTTCGATCAGGTCGTGAAAGACATCGGCGCACTTGCGGGACCTGACAGTTACCACGGCGCCGCGCAGGGCGCGGAGGAAACCGGCATGTTGTTCTTCGGCCCCGACGCCGAGGCGATGTTCGCTCGCGTCGAGCCGCTGCTGAAAACGCTGCCGATCGGCCAGAACGCTCGAGTCGTCCTACGCGAAGGCAAGAAGGGCGTGAATCCGCGCACGACGCGAATGCCGCGGCACTAATCGGCTCACGGTTTCGCACTTGCCATTCACAGCGTGAGGCAGACTCGTGGTACTAGCAAGAGTGGAGTACGAGTTCTTCGATTTTGAAGAACCGTCGCGCGATGCGCGAGAGTTCGCGCGGCAGATCCGGATCGTGTTCTCTGATGCTCCGACGCCGTTCGTGTCGTGGACGTGGGAACGTCAGTACGGCCACGGGCCTGACTCGTTTTTGTTCCTCAGCTCTCAATCAACAATCACCCATCAACAGCGATTCAAAGATCACTAATCACGAATCACCAATGTAAGATTGCCGCTCCATGCTCAAGCGGCTGCTGGTCTTCGTGCATCGCTGGCTCGGCGTCGTGCTGTGCGTGCTGTTCTTGATCTGGTTCCCGACGGGCATCGGCATGATGTATTGGCCGTACCCGAGCGTCACGCCCGCCGATCGACTCGAGCGATCGCCGGCGCTCGATCGCGCCGCGATCATGGTGTCGCCGGTCGATGCCTACGGTGTGCTCGGACTCGAGGAACCGCCGTCCTCGGTACGGCTCAACTCGTTCGACGACCGGCCGGTCTATCGCTTCCGCACCGGCCGCTTCGAGGAACACCTCGTCTTCGCCGATACCGCCGAGGAGCTCGGCGAAATCCCGATGGAGACCGTGCACCGCATCGCGGCCGCCTGGACGTCGCAGCCGGCCTCTGCGGCGCGCGTCGACGCAGTCGAAGACGCCGATCAATGGACGCTGCAGACGCGGCTCGACACGGTTCAACCGCTATGGAAGTTCTCGTGGCCGAACGGCGAACAGGTCTACGTCTCGCAGGCGTCGGGCAACGTGATCCAGTACACGACGCGAGCGTCGCGGCTCGGCGCGTACGTCGGCCCGATCACACATTGGCTGTACTTCACGCCGCTGCGGAAGCACGGTCGGGAATGGAATCGCGTTGTCGTCTGGTCGTCGGCGATCGGCACCGTGGCCGCCAGTCTCGGCGTCATCATCGGCATCTGGATGTACTCGCCGCGCAAACGCTATCGCTACGATGGCGCGCCGACGAGCATTCCCTATCGCGGCCAGAAGCGGTGGCACATGGTGTTCGGGCTGGCGTTCGGGATGGCCGCCGTGACCTGGGCGTTCAGCGGCCTGCTCTCGATGGAGCCGTTCGAGCTCCGTCGCCCCGCAGCGCCTGTCGAGCGGACCAGCGGCGTCGTGCGCATTCCGCAGGCCTTCCGCGGCCGCATGCAGTTCGGCGCGTTCGCCGGCAAGGATCCGCGCACGGCGCTGGAGCAGGTGGCGAAGCTGCAGGTCAAGGAGCTGGAGTTCACGTCGATCGTCGGCGAGCCGGTGTATCTCGCCACGCTCAACCACGGCGAGAGCCGCATCATCCCGGTGGAGGGCGATCCGATCGCCGAGCTCGATCATCAGGCGATCATCGATCTGGTGAAGCGTGCCGCCGGATCAGAGCTCGCCGAAGCACGAGTGCTGACGCAGTACGATGCCTACTACCTCGATCGACGACGCGAGCGGCCGCTGCCGGTGATCCTCGCGCGACTCAACGACGCCGATGGCACGCGCTTCTACATCAACCCGAGGAACGGCCGCGTCGAGAGCGGCTATCAATCGAGCGACTGGATCGAGCGATGGGCGTACCACGGACTTCACTCGTTCGATTTTCCGTGGCTCTACAACTATCGCCCGGCGTGGGACATCGTCGTGATCACGTTCATGGTCGGCGGGACGGCCCTGTGCGTGACGTCACTCGTACTCGCGTGGAGAGTCCTCGGCCGAACGCTGCGGCGTCGCGCCGCAATGGACGTGTTGACCGACGCGACCTAACCCATTCGCCCGCGTGTGCTCACCATCCGTCCTGGCGCAGCAACAAAGCCGGATCGATTCGCAGCACTCGCCGTGCCGGCAAATAACAGGCGGCAATCGTCACCAGGGCGAGACCACCCGCGACACCGAGCAGCGTCAGCGGATCCCACGGCGAGACATCGATCAACAATCCACGAACCACATCGCTCGTCGCGTAGATCCCTGGAATGCCAATCAGCACACCGGCCCCGACGAGCAGCGCCCCTTCGCCGATCACCAGTTTCAGCACGCGCGTGTGCGTGGCACCAAGTGCGAGTCGTATCGCCAATTCGCCGCGCCGTCGCGTCACCGACCCGGAGATCATCCCGAACAGACCCATCGCCACGAGGATCAGCGCGCCGACGGCGAGACCACCCATCAGAGCGGCACTGATGCGTTCGCGGCTGCGGGCTTCGGCGACGATCTCGTCGAGCATCAGCATCTGCGACACCGGCACGCGGCGCTCGATGCTGCGAATCACGCCGCGCACCTCAGGAATGATCGCCTGCGGATCGCGCCGCGTCCGAAGCGTGAAAAACCAATAGCCTCTGCTGCCGCCGTCTTCGGCCCGAAGGTAGATCTGCTGCCGGCCGTCGCGGTGCAGATCGTGCAGGCGTGCCTGATTGACGACGCCGACGACCGTCATGGTGCGATTGTTGAACTGCAGCGTGGCGCCGATCGCGCCGCCGTCGGGAAAGAACTGCTGCGCGAGATGCCGATCGATGAGCGCTTCGCGCACATCCGCACGATACGCGGCGCCGAATGGTCGCCCTGCCAACACTCGCATACGCAGCGCCTCTACATAACCGGCGCGAATGCGAACCGCGTCGACGAGCGGGCGGTCCTTGTCCTCGGCACCGGTATTACCGGGTGCCGCGGGGAACGACACGACCGACATCGCTGCCGACCCCGATAGCGGCAACGACGAGGTTGCGCTCACGTCGGTGACACCAGGGATCGCGCGCAAGGCCTCGGTCGTGCGATCGAGGAAGGAGGCCGCGTCGCGGTTGTCGGTGAAGACGACCGTCGACAGCCGCAGGGTCAGCACACTCTCAGACGTGAATCCCGGATCGGCGGCGACCAGTCGTTCGAAGCTGCGCACCACGAGTCCGCCGGCGCTGAGCAGCACGAGCGACAACGCGACCTGCACGACGATCAGGCTGCGTCGCAGCCGGCGGGGGCCAGAGCTGCCGTGTACGGACGCGGCCGACATCAGCGACACAGATGACAGACGCGTCGACCAGATCGCGGGCGCGATGGCGGCAACAATGCCCAGCATCGCACCCGCCGCAACGACGACCGAGGCCACACTCCAGTCGAGAACGATAGTGCCCCGGCGCGGGAGATCCGAGGGACCGAGCGCCACCAGCAGCCGCGTGCCCCACAGGCCGGCCACGGTTCCCATCGCTCCGCCCAGGAGACCCAGCAGCGCGCCTTCGAAGATCATTCCGCGCACGATCGCGCGGCCGCTCGCGCCAAGCGCTCGCGAGACCGCGTATTCGCGCTCGCGCTGCGCCGCGCGTGCGAGCAGGATCGACGCAAGATTCACCGTCAGTACCACCAGGAGGAACACCGCCGCCACAATCAAGGCGACGAGCGCGGGCCGCACCGCTTTCACGAGATCGGCATGAACGCCGACCGAATAGAGTGTCAGCCCGCGACTGAGCGGGACGCGTTCGATGATCGTCCGGCCGAGCGCGTCCACGGCTTGACCGACCGCCGCCGGCGACGCGTCGTGCTGCGCGCGGACGACAATCTGATACGGATAGTTGTTGGGATTCTGTTTCGACGGAGCAACGGGATCCGGGACATAGACGTCGGGCATCTGCGACGCCGAACAGCTGAAAACGAAATCCGGTCGCATGACACCGATGACCGTGTGCGTGTCCGGTCCGATTCTGAGCCGCGTGCCGACGATGTTCGGGTTTGCGCCGAGACGCTTCCACATCGTGTCGCTGAGCACGATGGTCGTGGGATGACCCTGCGCGCCTTCATCCGGCCGGAAGCCGCGGCCGAGCGCGGGGCGCGCGCCGAGCAGATCGAACAGATTGCCGGTCGCGAACATCATGTTGATGTGATAGGCGTCTGTGTTGTCTCCCGCGGGGATCGCTCCATTCCCGCACGCGAAGCCTGCCGCGCCCGCAATCACGCCGCCAGCTCTCTGAATCTCGGCCAGCTGCGGCCCCGACACGGTGCCTTCTCGCACATTGAGATGAGGTACCGCCGTCCAGACCTTGTAGACATGATCTGGATCGCTGAAGGGCAGCGGCTCGAGCAGAATCTTGTCGACCGCGGTGTAGACGACCGCGAACGTCCCGAGTCCAACCGTCAACGTGCCGACCGTGGCGGCGACGAACATCGGCGACCGCGTCAGACGACGGCGAGCGAGTTCCAGATCGCGTCCCCAATTGCCGCGCCGACGCCATGTCACTGCCGGTCGGATGCGTTCACCGAGTCCATTTCGCAGCGCGTCAGCGAGGGCCACCAACCAGACACGTAACAGACGCATCACTCCCCCACGAGTCAGCGCCTGATCGGCGCGGTCACAGTACGCCTGGACGATGGCATCGCCCATCTCGTCGCGAAACGAGGCGGGATAGAACCGCAGCAGGAGGCGGAACCAAGAATCCGACGCGCGACGCACACGCTCGCGCGTCATGCGTTTCCCTTTTCGAGCAGGCCGCCGATTCGTGCCGCACGCGTCAAGGCTTGGAGTCGGCGCGCCTCGGCCTTCGCCACGCGCACGCCGCGCGTGGTGATGCGGTAGTAGTTGCGCCGCTCGTCGGCGGAATCGGACGCAGACTGCGACGACGCCTCGATCAACCCGTGCTCCACCATTCGCGCGAGCGCTCGATACATGGTGCCGACATCGGGGACCGAGTGCTCGCCGCGCTCTTGAATGTCCTGGATGATGCCGTAGCCGTGGCGATCGCCAGCGGAGAGGCTCAGGAGGATGTGAAACTCGACGGGCCGCAGTGGCAGCTGTGCGTCGATGCGATCGCGATCGGTTCCCATGTGCAGCGCCTCTCTTGTATGCGCGGCACATACATGCACCGCGCATGCCAGGGACCGGGAGTCCGATCGCACGTGTTGCGAGCGTGGGATGCGCGGCGTCACCTGGGCCCGACCTGAATCGAACACGAGCCGTCCCACCGGCGAACACCGGCTGCGCGTCCTCACGACTGTGCCGGCGTTCATCAACGCGAGCACGACATGACCATCAGCTCGTTCCGCAACCGGCGCGACGACGTTTATCTCGGTAGCGGCTCGGGTGATGTGGCAAGCTGAGTGAACGATGACTGATGGAAAGACCGATGACGTCCTCGAGCGAGAAAAACTGCGCTACGAGGTCGACAAGCTTCAGATCGAGGTGTCGCAGCTGCGGAAACCGTTTCGCCAGCCCACGACGGTGGCGGCGATCTTTCTTGGGCTCGTCACTTCAGGGGCTGCCGGCATTCAGTACCAGCTGAACCAGATTCAAGCGGAAAACACCAAGCTGGAAATCGCCAAGCTGGCCGACGAGCGCGAGAAGCTGAGCCAGGAAGTCAAAACGCTCGGTGAGCAGCGCGCGCTGCTCGATTCTCAGTTGTCCGCCGGATCGGCTGCGGTCGAAGCCGCGAACCGGCAACTTGCCGACGTGCAGCAAAAGCTCGCCGCGCTCGGGGAGGGCCTGCGATCGGAAAGCGTGCGCCCAGCGGTGTACGAACAGCTGCGCAATTCGGCCAACGCACTTCGGCTCGCCGTGGCCACCTCGGAGGACGCCGCCACGAGCCTCGATCTGACCCAGCGCGAAATCAAAGCGTCTCGAGGGCCGCGCCCCTCTGGCCTGCTCGGCAACTTCAAGGTCGGCATCTACTACCAGGAGAAGGATCCGGCGGCCAAGACCTTGGCCGAGCAGATCCAGGGAGCAATCGCCGGGAACGTTTCCATCGCGCAGCTCTATCCGAAGGATCAGGCGTTCTTCGACAGCGTCAACCCTCCGATGGGCAACGAGATTCGCTACGAGGATCCAGCCGAATTGCCGGCGGCTCGAGAGCTGCAAACGCTGCTGGCGTCGCGATCGCCGGGCAACGGATTCAAGTTCCGATCGGTTGGCACGAAGACGCCCAACTTTCTCTCGATCTTCATCGACAAGCGCTAGTCTAGCCATCGGAATCGCTCGCGGTCATGAGTTAGTCTATCGATCGTATGGACAGGATGTGGTGTCGAGTGCTGATCCTGGCGTTCGTCGCAATCTGCGCGAACGCCGCGGCCGCTGCCGCGCAGACCGTGACGGTGATCGGGTTGCCGACCAAAAGCAGTCTCACGGTGTTGTTCGATGGCATGAGCGTCGGGTCCGCACCTGCCGACGCGAAGGGGATCGCCACTGTCAAGTTCAACGCCGTGCGCACCGGCGACACCGACGTCCGGCTCTATCGCGAAACTTGCGGCGAGGAGATCCGGATTCTGCTGCAGTCGCGCGCGGCAACGCTGCCACCGCCGTCATCGTGCCCCCGCCAGGAGGCCGGATGGATCTTTTCGCTCCGCCCGATCACGACGTTCGTGGTCGATGCCGGCGCTGAAGGGCAGATGCAGGTGAGCATCAGCCAGGGACCAGCGCCTGCAATCTGGCTGGTGCGCGGCGCGACGGCAGCGCGCGGCCACACGCGCGAGTGGGACCCGCCCATCCAGGCGCTGGTCGTGTCCGGAGGCGGCGGCACGATTGGCCTATCCTCGCTGTCTCAACCCAACTGCGGCGATGTCACCGGCTGCACGTCGGGTGGCATGCGACCGGCCTATAGCGCCGGCGCGACCTATTGGCTCGGGTCATTCGTCGGCATTTACGGAAGCGTGGGCCGTGCCAGTGAGGTAAAGGCCCACGGCACAGGGACGTCGTTCAGTTTCGACAGCGCCACGCGCCTCGATCGCGCGAACGTTGCGGCGGTCGTCGGAGGCCCCGCGGGTCCCACGCGGATCTATGGCATCGGCGGTATGACCTTCAACCGGACCATCACGAAATCGAGCGAGTCGATCGACGCCGCCGGAGCCGCGACGCGCCCGACGCAGCAGACCGAGATCGAGACGCGCGGCTGGGGCCTGCTCTTCGGCGGCGGGATCGAGGTTTGGGCGACACCCCGGATCGGAATCTTCGGCGAGTTCACCGACTCGACGCTGCGCGGTGACGACGTGAAGGATGGAGAGGCGCGAGTCGACGGCACCGCGATGGCGATCACGACCGGGATGCGCTTCAAGCTCCGGAAGTAAGCGCTATTCGATCGACAGCAGCTCGATATCGAACACCAGCGTTGCGTACGCCGGGATGGCATTGTGGCGCTGAGCGCCGTAGGCGAGCGACGGCGGCACGATCAGCCTGCGGATCCCACCGACGCGCATGCCGGCCACGCCTTGATCCCAGCCTTTGATCACCGTGCCGTCGCCGATCGTGAAGGTGAACGGTGTGCCCCCCACCGATGTTTCGATTTGCAGTCCCCTGCGATCCGTCTTCGAGATGTCGAAGAGCCAGAGGGTGTACTGCATCGACACCTTGCTGCCACTGACGGCCTCCGCTCCAGATCCGAGCTGAAGATCACTGCTCGAGAGCGCCGTGACGCCGGTCGGCGAGGTCGGCTCATCACAGCCGGTGAGAAGCACGAGGGCACACGACAGCGCAAGAGCGGAGGCGAGACGGAACGAAGGCACGGATCGAGGATATCAGGTACGGACGCGCGCGCGTCAACGCGTGGCGGATTCCTCCGCGACACACGCAAAATTGGCAGCGTCGTCCGAGCTCCCCACACCATTCCACTTCGCGACCTTGCCAAACGGGCACAGCGGACGCGTCCGATCGACGACGCCGTTGGTGAGGTGCGAGGCGGGAATGCTCTCAGGCGCAGCGCCGGTCTTGATCCACTGCTCGATCGCGCCCATCTTGTCGAAGGTGTCGGTGCCCGGCCCGCCCTGGCAGTGATTCATGCCCGGCACCATGTAGAGCTGCACCGACTTCCCAACCACCGCGCTCCCCTGCAGCGCCACGACCTTGTTGAAGAAACTGACCGTGTTGAGCGGCGTGACCTGCGGATCGGACCAGCCGTGATAGAGGAGCAGCTTTCCGCCGCGCGCGAAGAACGCTTTCATGTCCGGGTTGCCCGAGTTGAGCACGTCGTCTTTGTCGATGCTCGCCGCGAGATCGAAATCGGTTGCGGCGTTGAAGCGCGCCGGATCCCACGCTGGATCTTTTGCGATCACGTACTTGAACGCCTCGGTGGCGAGGTTGAGTGGCTGCGACGCTCCGATGACGTTCCATCCGAGCTCGGATCCCGGCGCGAGCCCGGGGAATCGCATCGCCCCGGTGCGCGGATCCACCGCGCCGTTGTACATAACGTGCGCCGATTCAATCTGCAGCGCAGTCAAGCAGCTCGCGTCATTCTGACCCTTGCACGCCAGCACCTTGGGATCGAATCGACACGACGCCGGGTTCTCGACCACACCATCGGTGACGCCGTCCTTCGCATCGCACGCGTTCAGCAGCGCGCTGTGAATCGCCGGATACTTCTCGCGGGGGATCGCCGATTCGGCGGAGCGATTCATCGATCGATTCATCGCCATGCGCCCGACGTGCATCTGCAGACCATTGACCGCGGGCGCGCCGGCGATGATGGCGTCGAAGTCGGCCGGGAATCGAACGGCTTCGGTCACGCCTTGACGTCCGCCCTGCGAGCAGCCGTTCCAGATCGACAGCTTCGGCAGCGATCCGTAGAACGCATCGACGACAGCCTTGGCCTGCACCGTCATCTCGTGCACGGCGCGATAGCCGAAGTCGGTCACTTTTTCGGGATGCCCGAGCGCGAACGCTGCGGTGCCGCCGACGTGACCCGTATCGGTCGAGGCCGTGGCATATCCGCTCGCCACGGCGGCGGCGAGCGCGGCATAGGAAATGGTGCCGGCCCAGCCGCCGTTGCCGACGGCCTGGAAGGTGCCGTTCCAACCCGAGGTCGGCATCCACACTTCGATCTTGATGTCGGAATCGCTCGACGGCGCGAGCGTGGCCGTGACGCGACAGAACTCAGGCAGCTTGGCGTAGATCGCCGGCACAGGCGCGCCGGCCGCCCGCGGACCTGGCGGTACGAACGCGCCGGCGGGGATCTGTTCGGCCGCGGTGATCGTCGTGTGCGGAAGCGCGATCTTGGCGAGCGTCTCGCACGGTGCCGCATCCGCCGAGGCAGCCGCGAACAGTGCACAGACCCCGACGAGAGCGAACGCAGATCGTGTCATGACACTCCCCTCTACTTCTTCTCCATCAACTTGCGTAAGAGTGCTGCTGTATCTTCGTGCACGTCGATGCGGGCGCCGCCGCGGCTGTTGCCACCGGCCTTGCCGAGCGCTGAATCGATCGGGGTCAGACCCCGATTGTCTTTGACGGTGAGATCGGCGCCGTTCTGAACGAGGAACGTGACGACGTCGTTCCATCCCCAGCGCGCCGCCTCATGAAGCGGGGTCAGGCCACGCGAGTCTTTCGAGTTGACGTCGCCGCCGGCCTTGATCAGCAGCGTCAGCGAGTCGATCGCGCGCTGTTGCGTGTCTTCAGACAGATAGAACCCGCGGGTGTCGGCGTCGACGGATCCGAGTCCGGCGGCCGCCATGATCGGCGTGATGCCGCGCGAGTTGGCGAGCGTGATGTCGGCGCCGTGCGCGAGCAACGCCTTGATGGCCGGCGCATCGAGTGCTTTGGCCGCGCGCAGCAGGGGTGTGGTGCCGGTCGTCAGCATCCCATCGAGACCGCGATCGTTGCCGACGTTGCGAAAGGGCGGCGACAGCTTGAGCTGCGCGTTCGGGTTGGCGCCGGCCGCGAGGAGCATCTCGATCACTTGCAGGCTCGTGGTCTCGTCGGTCGACGGCCGATCGGGGCGGCCGCCACGTGGAATCGTGTTGATGTCCACCGCCATGTAGAGCGGCGCGCGTCCCCAGAAGTCCCACTTGTTCGGGCTTGCACCCTTCTTGATCAAGTAGCTGGCGGTGTCGAAGCGGCCGTTCATGATCGCCATCAGCAGCGGGCTGATGTTTTCCGGATCGCCGAGATTGAGGTCGGCACCGGCGTCGACCAGCAGGCGCGCGCATTCGGCGCAACCCTCACGCGCGGCATAGAGGAGCGGCGTCAGGCCGCCCGCGGGACGATAGATTGCGCGCGGCTCGGCGGTGACTTGCCGCTGCCAGTTGTTGATCGTCGATCGCGCGTTGACGTCGGCGCCATGCGCGATGAGCTCCTTCACCATCGCCGGCTGATTCTGCGCCACGGCCCACATCAGCGCCGTCTGACCGCGCCACTTCTCCACCGCGTTCACGTTGGCGCCGCGCGCGATGAGAAGCCGCGCGGCATCCACCTGACTGGTGCGCGCAACGACCATCAACGCGGTCTGGCCATCGGCATTGGGCGATTCGACGTCAGCACCGGCCTTGAGCAGCGCCTCGAGGATCGGCGGGCGCGCGAGCACCGCGGCTTCCGACATCGGCGTGGATCCGTAGTCGTTCTTGGCTTTGACGTTGGCACCGGCGCGGATCAGCCGCTGCACCAGATCGAGATCGCCCCGCTGCACGGCCCAGTGCAGCGCGGTGGTGCCGTCGGCTTCGGCGGCGTTGACGTCGACGCGCTTGTCGAGCATCGCCATCGCCGCGGTGCGATCGCCGGACTTCACGGCGTCGACGAGCGGCGCGGCGGACACAGCCGCGGCGAGCGCCAGTGATACAACGAACATCGAGCCACTCCCGCCGGGTCTACAAAGCAAGACCCGGCCTACGAACGTCCGAATGAGGTTTCGTAGAGGCGGGTCTTTAGACTCGCCGCGTACAGACCCGCCGTGCTCAGACCTCCGAGAAGATTCCCGTGCTGTCGCCGAACTTCTCGACCGGCACACCGGCTCGATCGAGCAGCGTCTGCAGCAGGTTCGCCAGCGGCGTCTTGTCCGGATAGCGCAGGTGCTGATTGCCTTTGATCTTTCCTGCGCCGCCGCCGACGACGATCGTGGGCAGCGGGTACTCGTCATGCGCGTTGCTGTTGCTCATGTTGCTGCCGTATAGCAGGATCGAGTGGTCGAGCACCGAGCCGTCGCCATCCGGCATCTTCGACAGCTTGTCGAGGAACTTGGCGAAGACCTGGCTGTGATAGGTCTGGATCTTGATCAGCCGATCCTTCTTCGCCTTGTCGTTCTGGTGATGCGACAACGGATGGAACGCATCTGACACGCCGATGTGGTTGTAGGTGACGTTGCTGCCCTCGCCCGCCATCATGTAGCTGAAGACGCGCGTCAGATTGGCCTGATACGCCAGCGCGATCATGTCGAACATCAGGTTCAGACGCTGATCGAAGTTCGGCCCGACTGGCACCTCGGGTAGATCGAGGCTGCTCAGATCCTGCGCCTCCATCTTCTGCACGCGCCGCTCGATCTCGCGCACGCTCTCGAGGTAGTCGCCGAGCCGCGCGCGGTCGGGCCCGTCGAGGCTCCGCTGCAGATCCGACGCTTCCTGCGACACCAGATCGAGAATGCTGGAGTACTGCTTGGCGATCGCCTTGCGCTCCTGCGCCGTATCGCCCTGTCCAAACAGCCGCTCGAACAATTTCTTGGGATCCGATTCCATCGGCAGAGGTGTTGTCGGGGTGCGGAAGGAAATCGTGTTGCCGTAGCTGCAGCCGTAGCTGCGATCGCAGGCGCCGCTTCCGCCGCGGCCTTCGGTTGCCACCTCGATGGATGGCAACGGTGTGTCCTGACCGATGTGCGCGGCGGCAATCTGATCGGCGGTGATGCCGCCGTGCGGATCCTGTCCCATCTCCGGCAGCACGCAACTGAGCCACGTGCCGGGCTGCAGCGCGTGAACTGGCGGTGCGATCGCGCCCTTGTTCTGCAGCTGGCTCACGATAGTGAGCTGCTTCTGGAACGCCGCGAGCGGCTTCAGGATCGGCGACAGCTCGAAGCCGGCGCCTTCAGTCGCCGGCGTCCACGCTTCCATGATCGCGCCGTGCGGCAGATACATGAATCCCATGCGCGGCTTGGGGCTCGCCGCCGTCTGCGCGATCGCCGTCCACGCCGGCACCATCGCATCGAGGAAGGGCAGGCCGACTGCGACTCCGGCGCCGCGAAGGAAGGTTCGTCGCGAAAGATGCTTCTTGAAGATGAACATGGATGCCTACCTCAATGATGCCGTCGACGATTCGGGAGCTGCCGGTTCCGGCACTCGTCTCATTTGAAACGGCTCGCTGGCGACGATGCCCTTCACGATCGACGAGAACTTGTAGTTGCTCGGCGCCGCGTCGCGGACGATCTTCCTCACCGCGGGCATGTCGTAGTACTCGACGCTGCGCCCCAGCGCATACGTCATCAGCTTTTCGGTCATCGTCTGCACGAACTGTTCAGGCCGACGCAGGATCGCTTTGCGCACGTCGACCGGGCCGCTGACCGTCGTCCCGTCGACGAGCTTCCCCGACGGATCGATCGGCGTGCCCGCGAACACGTCGGTCGCGCGCCACGCTCCCACGGCGTCGAAATTCTCGAACGCGAAGCCCAGCGGATCCATCACGCCGTGACAGGCGTTGCACGATGGCTTCGACCGGTGCTGCTCCATGATCGCCCGCACGGTCTTCGCCTTCTCGCCGTCCTTGTTCTCCTGGAATGCTTCGACATCGGGCGGCGGCGGCGCCGGCGGCGTGCCGAGGATGTTCTCGAGAATCCAGGCGCCGCGCAGTACCGGCGCGGTGCGATTGGCATAGGAGGTCGACAGCAGCATGCCGCCCTTGCCGAGCAGGCCGAACCGATTGGGATCGGTCAACGTCACGCGGCGGAATCGATCGCCGCGCACGTTGGCGATGCCGTAATGCAGCGCCAGGCGCTCGTTGACGAACGTGAAGTCGGCGTTCAGCAGATCGAGGACGCTGCGATCCTCGCGCATGATCGCCTGCACGAAGAGCTCCATCTCGCGCTTGAACGCGTCGCGCAGCCCATCGTCGAAATTCGGGAAGATCACCGCGTCGGGCTCGATGTCGTCCACGCCGCGCATCTTCAGCCACTGGAACGCGAAGCTCGTGACCAGCGTGCGCGACTTCGCGTCGGCCAGCAGCCGCGTGACTTGCGCGTTCAACACCGCTGGATCGCCGAGACGGTTCTGTTCGGCCAGACGCAGCAGATCGTCGTCAGGCATGCGGCTCTCGAGGAAGAACGAGAGTCGCGATGCGAGATCGAACTCGGTGATGCGATGCACCGATCCGGGGGCGAGACCCGCCGGCGATCGCTCGGCGCGGTACAGGAATTTCGGGCTGGCGAGAATCGTCGGCAGCGCCGCCTGAATGCCTGACTCGAAATCGCTGGTCGCGCGGGCGCTGGTGTAGAACGACAACGGCGCTGCGAGATCCTGTTCGGTCACAGGACGCCGGAACGCGCGTCGCGCGAACGACGAGAGAATCTTCGTTGCGCACGGCAATTCGTCGGCAGCACCCACAGGCCGGCACACGAACACGCGTTGCCGACTCGGCGTATCGGCCAGCCCCGTTGCCGTAAAGGGCCCCTGGATTTCGACACTCCCCACGCGCGGAATACGATCCTCACCGGCCGCCGGACGGAACGAGTAGAGCACATCGTCCGACTCGGCGAACGTGCGGGCGATGAACGTGACCCCGACTTTGTGCGGACCCGCTGTCACCGCGATTGGGATGTTCTGAAAACGCCCATTGATCGCCGCAACAGCCGGTGCCTGCTGCTGATCGATCGCTTTCATGTCCTCTTCGCCGCCGATCGTGTTCTGGAACACCTTGACGCCGTCGATGGTCACCACGAGCCCGTGCTTGTACTCGACGCCGCGCACGTAGCCGGCCGAGGCGAGGCCGTTGATGTTCAACTTGTAGTTGCCGTCGGCGGGAAACAGGTGCTCGACGAGCAGGCCGCCGCGCGTGCCCAGCGGCAGCCCGTCGACGTGCGCGGCCTGATCGGTGCCGCGCGCGGGGCGATACGTCATGCTGCCGGCGCGTGCGTGCGCATTGCCGAGTGCGCGGGCAGTGACGACGCGCGCTGCGGAGATGTACTGATCGAGAAACGACGGCGACACGCTGAGGACGCTGGCCACGTTGTCGAATCCGTCGGCTTCATCGTCTTTGGGCAGGAGCGCGGCGGGATCGATGTGAAGCGCCAGCAGATCCTCGATCGCGTTCGCGTACTCCGCGCGGTTCAAACGATGCAACGCGACGCGACCCGGATTGGGATGCACGGCCGCGGATTGATCCAGCGCCCGTTCGAGCGATGCCACGACCGCGTCGACCGATGCCTGATCCGGACGACGAGCGCCCGGCGGTGGCATCATCCCGCCGCGCAGCTTTCGCACAACTTTCTCGAGCACCTCGGCGTGGGTCGACACATCGTTCACATCGACCGCGTCGAGCGTGAGACCGCCGACTTTCGTCCGCTGGTTATGACAAGTGACGCAGTAAGTGTCGAACAGTGCCTTCGCTGAAGGGGGCGAGGGGCGGGGGCTGAGCAAGGATGAAGGCGCTTGCTGGGCGTACAGGCCGAAGGAAGCAGATGAGTAGAGCGCCGCTGCGAACATCGCGACGCCCATTGCCAGTATGCCTCTTGCCTGAGACAGCACTAGCCCCCTGCCCCTTCCCTCTCGCCCCTTCGCATTCATACGATGCCGCCCAACTCGCGCACGTGCAGCCACAGTCCCCGATAGCTCGTGGTCACGAACAAGTGGGGATCTCCCCACTTGGCATCGAATTCCTTGGTGCAGCCAGCCGCAAGCATGTCTTCCGTGCCCATCCCCTGACGCATCATCTTCGGCAGCCGCTCGCGCATCGTCGTCAGCATGTCGAACTGCGCCTGCAGATCGGCGCGCGTCTGCATGGGGCCGGTGCCCGGGACGATGTGAGTGTCGGCGTTGGTGAGATCGAGCAGCGTCTTCGTGGCCATGACCATCCCACCGAGCCAGCCGCCGGTGGTGTAGTCGGCAATCGGATACTTCCCCACCGACATCACGTCGCCAGCCATCAGCACGTTCGATGCCGGCAGGAACACGTAGATATCGCCATCGGTATGCGCCTGACCGAGATGTCCGTACTTCAGCGTCTCGCCACCAGCGGTCATCGTGCCCGTCGTCAAGAACGTCTTCGTCGGCAGTGCCTGTGCCGTGCGCGCCTTGTAGGTGCGCTTCTCCCATTCAACGAACAGCTCGTTGGCCAGGTACTGCTTCGTGTTCTCGTGGGCGACGATCTGCGCGCCGCCCTTGGCGAGCGCTTCATTCGATCCGGTGTGATCGGGATGCCAGTCGGTGTTGAACAGCGTGGTGACGCGGCGTCCGCCCGATTGGTCGGCAATCGTCTTCAGCAGCTCGGAGGAGCGTTCCGCGGAGCCGCCGTTGATCATCACCAGGCCGTCGGTCCCTCGCACCACCAGCACGTTGCCGCCCGCGCCCGACGCGAGGAATGCCGTCTCGCTGAGCCGCGTTGTGGCGAGGGCCGCATGATGGGAAGCGGCAGCTGCTGCGCCAGCACTTTGGCGCGGTCTCGTCGAAGCTCGCCAGAGGTCTCGGCGAGCGAAGGCGGAAGCGCGGGCGGATCGAGGCAGGGCAAGGCCAGCGGCACCGGCCATCAACAACTGAAGCACGTCCCGGCGTCGGGGCGCGGGAAGCATCGCCAAAGTCTAGCCGGAAATGGGCCGCCCGATAGGGCTGATCTGAATGCGCCGGAAACGGAGGAGACGGAGGAAACGGGGCAAGAAATCACACGGAGGAACGGGGCAAACGGGGGTGTCTTTCTTGGTGAAATTGATCACCGTTAACCCCCGTTCACCCCGTGTGATCCGATCCCGTGGTCTCCGTCTTCCCCGTTACCTTCCGGTGCTCACCAGGTGAACTCCGCACTGAACCGCACCAGCCGTCCGGTCAGGATCGAGTTCGGCTGCAGCCAAGACCCGCCCAACGTGAAGCTGTTGTTGTAGCTGATGATCGGGTTCGCGTTCAGCGCGTTGTAGAGATCGACAGCCACCATCGAGCGCCGGGCGCCGAACTTGAAGTTCTTGGCAAACCGGAAATCAAGCTCGTTGATTCGATCGCCGTACAACGACCCGGGTGCAATCAGGTTGAACGTGACGTTCTGAACGTTGCCCGACGGCGCGCGGCCAAGGTAATCCTGCACGGTCTCGCCGGGTCTCGCGCCGGGCGAGTTTGGCGTTGCCGGCATCGAGTAATTCGCCGCCAGAAGCTGCCCAGGCTTGCTTTGATACACCGCGCTCACCTGCGCGTCGATCTTCGGAATCGTGTACGACCCAAGCCCGCGCAACTGCGTCAGCCAGCCGTACGCGACGTGACAGTACGGACTCGTCGTGCTGACCGTCGAGCCGACCAGACCGGCGCCGATGCCGGTGTTCACTTCGGGAAGATTGGCCCGAACATCACACGCATCTGCGACGTTTTGTCCGGTGCTCGTTCCGCCCTGGAACGTGAACGCGTTCGCGCGCAGACTGACCGTGAAGTCGAAGCCGTTGAAGTACTGATACTCCTTACCGTACTTGTCCGCGAGCGTGGCGAGATTGTTGACCTGCCCGAACTTCGTTGGAACGACATCGTAGAGCCCCGAGATCGTGTAGCCACCGCCGTTGGGCAGACGCGAATCGCTCGGCGCCTTGATGCTGTACTGCGTCAGGTCGCTGGGCGACAACGACAGGTTGTCGGTCAACGTGAACCCGTCGAACCAGCGACGATAGTACCCGACCTCGATCGACATCCTCCTCAGCAGCTGCTGCTGCACCGAGACGCCGAAGCTCCAGTCGCCCGCGCGCACGCCCCACCCCTTCAGGAGATCGGGATCGTAGTTGCCCGTCAGTACCGGCTGGCCGAAGGCGAGATTCGAAATCTGCCCGCAGAAGTCGAGACCGCCTCCACCCGGTGTTGCTGCGGGATTGCCATTGGCAAGCGGGTTCGAGAGATCGCAGTTGGGAATGAAATCGTTGTTGGCATCGATCCACGTTCGCGTCACACCAGGCACACCGAACGGCCCGGTCGATGTCGGTATGCGCGTCGTCGGGTTGGTGTTGGCGTAGTTCAATTGCACGCCCACGCCCTCCAGGTAGCGGCCGTAGTTCATCTTGACGGCGGTCTTGCCGTTGCCGAAGACGTCGTAGGCCACGCCGACTCGCGGCGTGACGTCCTTGTACTTGTCGATGCCCTTGCTCTCCGGGAAATGGTACGCAACCGGCAGGAA
>Ga0075434_100001851_pt1 | contig 18258 bp, 18 predicted proteins | sample RhiMethybrSRZTD3_FD_75298 | JGI IMG/M metagenome (GOLD analysis project Ga0075434, IMG submission 75298) | Populus rhizosphere microbial communities from Tennessee, USA - Rhizosphere MetaG P. TD hybrid SRZTD3 | ecosystem: Host-associated > Plants > Roots > Rhizosphere > Soil | place: USA... | reverse complement strand
GGCGAGCGTGAACGCCAGCTCCTGCGCCGCGGTCGAGCCCGCCTCGCGGATGTGGTAGCCGGAGATCGAGATCGTGTTCCAGCGCGGCAGCCGCTCCGTGCAGTAGCGGAACGTGTCGACGGTGAGCCGCATGCTCGGCCGGGCCGGGAAGATGTAGTTCCCGCGGGCGATGTACTCCTTCAGGATGTCGTTCTGGATCGTGCCCGAGAGCGCCGCCGGCGCGACGCCCTGCTCCTCGGCGACGAGCTCGTAGAGCAGGAGCAGGAGCGACGCCGGCGCGTTGATCGTCATCGACGTCGACACCTCGCCGAGCGGGATCCCGTCCAGCAGGAGCCGCATGTCGGCGAGCGAGTCGATCGCCACGCCCGTGCGGCCCACCTCGCCGAGCGCGAGCGGGTCGTCGGAGTCGAGCCCGAGCTGCGTCGGCAGGTCGAAGGCGACCGAGAGCCCCGTCTGGCCGCGGTCGAGCAGGAGCCGGAAGCGGCGGTTCGTGTCCTCGGCCGACGAGAAGCCGGCGTACTGGCGCATCGTCCACGCCCGGCCGCGGTAGCCCTCGGGCCGGATGCCGCGCGTATACGGAAACTCGCCCGGCGGCGGGCGCTCGCCGGGAGCGTCGTCGGGGCCGTAGACCGGCTTCGTCATCGCTGCAAACGATAGAGCGAGGGTGGCGGCCGGAGAGCCGCGAGCGTCGATACGCTGCGGGGCATGCGGATCACCGTCAGGCTGTTCGCCGCGCTCCGCGAGCGGGCCGGCTGGTCGGAGCGCGAGGTCGACGCCCCCGACGGCGCGGCCGTGGGCGACGTGTGGGCGCTGCTCGAGCTGGGCGACGAGCCCCCCGGCATCGCCTACGCCCGAAACCGGGAGTACGCCGGTCGCAGCGATCGGCTCGCCGCCGGCGACGAGGTGGCCGTCATCCCGCCGGTCTCGGGCGGCGCGTTCCGGGTGCAGGCCGGGCCGCTCGACCTCGACGCGGTGGTGGCCGAGGTGGCCGACCCCGGCGCCGGCGCGGTCGCCACCTTCGTCGGGATCACGCGCCTTCACAGCCGCGGCCGCACAGTCACCCACTTGGAGTACGACGCCTATCCCGAGATGGCCGAGGCCGAGATGGCCCGGATCGCCGATGCCGTCCGCGCCCGGCACGACGTCCTGCACGTCGCCATGGCCCATCGCACCGGCCATGTGCCGCTCGGGGAGGCCAGCGTCGTCATCGCCGTCTCGGCCGCCCACCGGGGTGCGGCGATGGACGCCTGCCGGGAGGCGATCGACACGCTGAAGCAGACCGTGCCGATCTGGAAGAAGGAGGTCTTCGAGGGCGGCGAGGAGTGGATCGGGCGCGAGGGCACATGACGGCGCCGCACATGGACTTCCGACGCCCGGCGGCTACTCTGAGACCATGACGTACGACCCGTGGGAGCCGCGCGAGGCGCCGGCAGGAACGCTGCCTCCGGCCCCGCCCGAAGACCCGCCGTACCAGAGCCCGGTGCAGGAGCACCGCGGCCTCCTGCGCCGCGCGGGCGGCGGCATCGCGGCGGGCGGCCTGCTCGTCCTCAAGTTCCTCGGGAACCTCGCGTTCGTCTTCAAGTTCAAGTTCCTGTTCAGCTTCCTGATCTCGGCCGCGCTCTACGCGTGGGCGTGGGGATGGGGGTTCGGCGTCGGGTTCGTCCTCTTGCTCCTGATCCACGAGATGGGCCACGTGATCCAGCTGAAGCGCGAGGGGATCGACGCGTCTGCGCCCATGTTCATCCCGTTCCTCGGGGCCATGGTTGCGATGAAGGAGATGCCCGGGAACGCCTGGACCGAGGCCAAGGTGGGCCTCGCCGGGCCCGTGCTCGGGAGCGCCGGCGCGCTGGCGGTGCTCATCGTGGCCGAGGAGACCGACTCCAACCTCCTCCGCGGCCTCGCGTACGTCGGCTTTCTTCTGAACCTGTTCAACCTGGTGCCGATCGTGCCCTTCGACGGCGGCCGCGCCGTCGCCGCTCTCCACCCGGCGTTCTGGTTCCTCGGCCTCTTCATGGTGGCGCTCTTCTTCTTCGCCTACCACAACTTCTTCGCCCTGCTCGTGCTCCTGCTCGGCGGCTACGAGCTCTACCGGCGCTGGAGCCGCCGCCACGAGCCCGGCTACCGGGCATACCACTCCGTCACGTGGCCGCAGCGAACCGCGGTCGCCGCGGTCTACCTCGGGCTCGCCGCCGCCCTCGTCGTCGGCATGCACGCGGCATACGTCACGCCGCCGTCGTGACCGTCTGAACGTGCGTCGTGCACGCGTCGCCGAGCGTGACGTGGAGCGCGAACCCGGGCGAGGCCTCCTCGAGGTCGAGGATCGTGCCGCCGATCTCGAGCCGCGCCTCGAGGTGGGCCGCGGGAGCCGCGACGACGCCGCACGAGCCGAGCGTCCCGAACGCGGCCCGGTGCACATGCCCGGCGACGACGCGGAGCACATGCGGGCTGGCGGCGATCACCGACCGCAGCGCCGCCCGTTCGGCCGCGGCGATCCCGAGCCGGTCGAGCGATTCGATGCCCGTGAGGAGCGGCGGATGGTGCATCGCGAGCACGGTCGGCGTGAGGTCGGCCGCCAGCTCGGACTCGAGCCATTCGAGCCGCTCGGTCGGGAGCCGGCCGTCGTCGAAGCCGGGCCGGGTGCTGTCGAGCGCGATCACCCGGATCCCGCCGACCTTCACCGCGTAGCCGTGCACGTCCTCCCAGCCGAGGTGGGCGGCCAGGGCGTCCTGGTCGTCGTGGTTCCCCGGGAGCACGTGCACCGGCAGCCCGAGCGGCGCCAGGAGCTCGCGCGCCCGCTCGTACTCGCGGGCGGCGCCCGACTCGGCCACGTCGCCGGTCACCAGGACCGCGTGCGGCGCCGGACTGAGCGCGCGTACGGCGCTGACCGCGGCGGCGGTCGCCCGTGCGGCCGCGCCGTCGCCCGGCCCGACCTCGATGTGGAGGTCGGTGAGCTGCGCGAGCAGGGTCGGGGCCTCAGCCGGCGTGGCGGAATCCCCAGTCGAGGAGGCGAGCGGCGGTGGCGAACTCGTCGCCGTCCACATGGAGCAGGACGACCACGATCGACCGGTCCTTGCGCCGGGCGGCGGCGGCGATGCAGTTTCCGGCTGCCGTGGTCTGACCCGTCTTGATCCCGATGGCGCCACGGTAGTCCCACAGCAGGGTGTTTCGGCTCACGTACGAGGCGGTCGGGCTCGCGGTGTACGACTTCGACCCCACCATCCGCCGCAGGAGCGGCTGCTCCAGCACGCGCAGCGAGATCGTCGCCTGGTCCCACGCGGACGAGTTGTTCGCGGTGTCGAAGATCCCGGAGGGGTTGGAGTAGTGGGTGTCGTGGAGGCCCAGCGTTCGCGCCTCGGCGTTCATCCGCCGCACGAACCGGGCGATCGAGCCGCTGCGATGGACGGCGAGCGCGTTGGCGGCGTCGTTGGCCGACGCGATCAGCGCCGCCGCCAGCATCCGCCGCTCGGTCACCCGGTCGCCGGCCTTGAGGCCCAGCGTGTAGCCGGGGACGCCGGTCATGGCCGGCGTCACCAGGAACGCCGCGCCCGGCTTCCTGTCCGCCGCGACCAGCGCGGTCATGAGCTTCGTGAGGCTCGCGATCGGCAGGGGGCGGTGCGCGCCCTTCTGCCACAGCACCCGCCCGGTGGTGCGGTCGACGACGATCGCCGCCCGGGCCGGGACGTGCTTCGGGTGGCCGGCGGGGGCGCCGGCGACGAGCTCCACCTGCGGGGCCGCGCCGGGCCCGCCGCCGGACGGCGCGGTTAGCCCACGGGCGTCGATCGCACCCGCGGCCCGGTCGGTGAGCGGCCACAGCCGGTGGGTCACGAAGGCCGCCGTTGCGAGCAAGGCCGACGCCACCACGACCGCGGCCATGGCCAGCGGACGCAGGGGCGGCAGCCGCCGCGGCCGCTGGCGGCGGCCGAACGACTGCATCGCATAGAGGGTCGGACGTCTCTGCCTCGGCACCTGGACATACAATTGCACCATGGCCGATCACCCGCTGCGAGGTCTGCCGTCCGTCGACACCCTCCTGGGCGAGGAGCTTGGCGCAAACCTGGTCGAGCGCCACGGCCGCCCGGCGACGGTCGAGGCGATCCGGGCGGCGCTTGCGGGGGCCCGCGGCCGCGGCGTCGCCGACGGCCCGGACGAGCTGCTCGCCGAGGCGGCGCGCCTGCTCGGCCGGCCGCCCAGCCTGCGCCCGGCGCTGAACGCCACCGGCGTCATCGTGCACACGAACCTGGGCCGGGCGCCGCTCGCGGGAGCCGCGATCGAGCGCGCCACAGCCGTGGCGGCCGGCTACTCCAACCTCGAGTACGACCTGGAGGCCGGCACGCGCGGCTCGCGCCACTCGCACCTGGGCGCGATCCTGGCCGAGCTGACGGGCGCCGAGGACGGCATGGCCGTGAACAACAACGCCGCCGCCGTCATGCTGACGCTGGCCGCGCTCGCCGGCGGACGCGAGGTGCCGATCAGCCGCGGCGAGCTGATCGAGATCGGGGACGGCTTCCGCATCCCCGAGGTGCTGGCCCAGTCGGGCGCCCGGCTGGTCGAAGTCGGCTCCACGAACCGCACGCGGATCGGGGACTTCGCCCGCGCGCTGGGGCCGGACACCGGCGCCGTCCTGCGCGTCCACCAGTCGAACTTCCGCATGGTCGGGTTCACGGAGGCGCCGTCGCTTCACGAGCTGTGCGCGCTCGCCGCCGCGCACGGCGTCCCGGTGATCGACGATCTCGGATCCGGCCAGCTGATCGACCTGCCCGATCTCGCCGACGAGCCCACCGCCCGCTCCAGCGTCGAAGCCGGCGCGACCGTCGTCTGCTTCTCGGGCGACAAGCTGCTCGGCGGCCCGCAGGCCGGCGTCATCGTCGGCGCGACCGAGGCGGTGGCCCGTGTGCGCCGCCACCCGCTCGCGCGCGCGGTGCGCATCGACAAGCTCTCGCTGGCGGCGCTCGAGGCGACCCTCGAGCTCTACCGCGACCCGGCCCGGGCGCTGCGCGAGGTGCCGGTGCTGCGCGCGGTGGCGGAGCCGGCGGCGGCCGTCAGGGAGCGCGCAGAGCGCCTGGCCGCCAGGCTGGGCGGCGACGTCGTCGCAACGACGGCCCGGGTAGGAGGCGGGGCGGTGCCGCTCCTCGAGATCGAGAGCTTCGCCTGCGCCCTCGACGGCGGCGACCAGCTCGCCGCGGCTCTGCGCTCCGCCGATCCGCCCGTCGTGGCCCGCGTCCAGGAGGGGCGTGTGCTGCTCGACTGCCGCACGCTCACGGACGAGGAGTGCCAGCGGATCAGCCTCTGACCCTCGGCACCGCCGGCCACATCGACCACGGCAAGACCGCCCTCGTCGCCGCGCTCACAGGCGTCGACACGGACCGGCTGCCGCAGGAGAAGGCGCGCGGGATCTCGATCGAGCTCGGCTACGCGCCACTCGAGCTGCCCTCCGGCCGCCACCTGTCGGTCGTGGACGTCCCCGGGCACGAGCGCTTCATCCGGGCGATGGTTGCGGGGGCGAGCGGGATCGACCTCTTCCTGCTCGTCGTCGCCGCCGACGACGGCGTCATGCCGCAGACGCGCGAGCACGCGGCGATCGTGCGGCTGCTCGGGATCCCCGCCGGCGTGGTAGCACTGACCAAGCGCGACCTGGTGGAGGACGAAGGCGCGGAGCTGGCCCGGCTCGAGATCGCCGAGCTCCTGGACAGCGGCCCGTACGCCGCGTCCGAGGTGCTCGAGGTGTCGGCCCGCACCGGCTCGGGGCTGGACGAGCTCCGGGCCGCGCTCGACCGGGTCGCGGGCGCCGCCGCGAGCCGGCCCTCCGACGGCGCCGTCCGCCTCCCCGTCGATCGCTCGTTCTCGCTGCGCGGGATCGGCACGGTCGTCACGGGCACGCTCTGGTCGGGAAGCGTCGCGGCCGGCGACCGGCTGGCGATCCTGCCGGGCGGTCGCGAGGCGCGGGTGCGAAGCGTCCAGGTCCACGACCAGCCGGCCGAGCGGGCCGCCGCGGGGCAGCGAGTCGCGCTCGCCCTGGTCGGCGTCGAACGGGCCCAGGTGCGGCGCGGCCACGCGGTCGTGACGCCCGGAGCCTTCCCCGAGTCCTTTCGGCTCGAGTGCGACTTGCGGGTGCTGGAGTCGGCGCCGCGCGCGGTGCGAAACGGCGAGCCCGTGATGGTGCATCACGGCACGGCCGAGATCCCCGCCCGGGTCGCGATCCCCGGCGGAGGCGAGCTGGCTCCCGGCGCCGCCGGCCGGGTGCAGCTGCGGCTTCGCGCCCGGGCTGTCGCGGCGGCCGGAGACCACGTCGTGGTGCGGCTCACCGGCCCGGCCGTCACCCTCGCCGGCGGGGTCGTGACCGACCCCAGCCCGCCGCGCGTCCGCCGTGCCGCGCCCGCGCCCGCCGCGCGGCCCGAGCCGGTGCGCGAGCCCGAGCCCGCGCCTGCCGATGCCGAAACGCTCTACTCCCGCCTGGCCGCGACGCCGCTCACGCCGCCCGCGATCGGGCCGGCTGACGAGCGCGCCGTCGCCCATCTGGTCGCGACCGGCCGCGCGGTGCGAGCCGGCCGCGACCTGGCGTTCACCGAGGAGGCGCTGGCGACGGCGCAGGCGGCGGTCGTGGAACTGGCGGGAGCCACGGGGCGCGTCACCCTCGCCCAGCTGCGCGACCGCCTCGACATCTCCCGCAAGTTCGCCCAGGGCCTCCTGGAGGCGCTGGATGCACGGGGGATCACCCGCCGGGTCGGCGACGAGCGGGTTCTGCGCCGCCGCGCGCTCGAGAAAACCGAGGAACCCTGAAACGGACGTATGCTCCGGGTGTCGCCGCGCTGAAAGGAGCCGGGCACATGGCAATCGCCTCCTCATCCGATCTCGCCGCCATCGAGTCGATCCTCGGTGACGACGCAGAGTCGCTGCTCTCCCACGAGTGCACGACCATCGCCACCGAACGGCTGCACCTGCCGGGGCCGGACTTCGTCGACCGCCTGGTCGCCCCGAGCGACCGGCCGACGCCGGTCCTGCGGTCGATCCAGACCCTGCTCGACCACGGCCGCCTCGCCGGCACCGGCTATCTGTCGATCCTCCCGGTCGACCAGGGCATCGAGCACTCGGCGGGCGCGTCGTTCGCGAAGAACCCCGACTACTTCGATCCCGAGCGGATCGTGCAGCTCGCGGTCGAGGGCGGATGCAACGCCGTCGCGACGACGCTCGGTGCGCTGGGCGCGACCGCGCGCCGCTACGCGCACCGCATCCCGTTCCTGCTCAAGCTGAACCACAACGAGTTCCTCTCGTACCCGAACGCGTACGACCAGATCATGTTCGCGTCGGTCAAACAGGCCCGCGAGCAGGGCTGCGTCGCCGTCGGCGCGACGATCTACTTCGGTTCGCCGGAGTCCAAGCGCCAGATCCAGGAGGTCGCGGTCGCGTTCCAGGCCGCACACGAGCTCGGGATGGCGACGGTGCTCTGGTGCTACCTGCGCAACTCCGGGTTCAACACCACGTCGAACGGGAGCGGGCACGACTACCACGTGGCGGCCGACCTGACCGGCCAGGCCAACCACCTGGGCGTGACCATCGAGGCCGACATCATCAAGCAGAAGGCGCCCGAGACCGCCGCTCCGGGCTTCCTCGACCTCAAGTTCGGCAAGACCGACAAGCGCGTCTACTCGGACCTCATGAGCGACCACCCGATCGACATGACCCGCTACCAGGTCGCCAACTGCTACATGGGTCGCGCCGGTCTCATCAACTCCGGCGGCGCGTCGTCGGGTGAGAGCGACATGCACGACGCCGTCTTCACCGCGGTCGTGAACAAGCGGGCCGGCGGCATGGGGATGATCAGCGGGCGCAAGGCGTTCCAGCGGCCGATGCAGGAGGGCGTCGAGCTCCTGAACGCGATCCAGGATGTCTATCTGTGCGACGAGGTGACGATCGCCTGAGCCACCGTGACCGCCGAGTGACGGCGGCGCTACCGTCCGAGAGGTGATGGGCGCGATCGAGAATTCTCTACCCGTCGGCGGCAACTGGCGCACGGCCGCGCTCATCGTCGGCTCGTTCGTGCTGGCCTGGGTCGTGGCCAGGGCGTCCGGCCGGCTCGCGGAGCTCCTCACCCGGTGGTGGGAGCGGCGCCACGGCGACACCGGCCCGTCGCCTGACGACACGGCCGCCCTGCGCGGCCTGAAGCGGCGCGACACCGCCGTCTCACTCGTCCGCACGACCGTTCGCTACGTCGCGTTCCTGCTCGCGCTCGCCTTCTCGTTCGTCCAGGTCTCGGGCTTCTCCAAGGTCGCGGCCCTGGCGGGGGCGTCGCTCATCGTCGTCCTGATCGGCTTCGCGGGCCAGCGCTTCCTGACCGACATCATCGCGGGCCTGCTCATGTTCTTCGAGGGGTGGTTCTCGGTCGGCGACACGATCACGGTGGAGCCCTGGTCGCTGTCGGGGGTCGTCGAGGAGATGTCGCTGCGCTCGACGACGTTGCGCGCCGTGACCGGCGAGAAGATCCGGGTGAACAACTCGGCGATCTACGCCGCCCGCATCCTGCCGAAGGGCGTGCGCGAGGTGGAGGTCGAGCTGATGGCGACCGACGGGGACGAGTGCCGGCGGGTGGTCGAGGAGGTGGCGCGGATCGTCCCGGCCGGCCCGACCCGGTTCGTGCGCCGACCGGAGGTGGTCGAGGTCGAGGTCCTGGACGACGAGCTCGTGCGCGTCCTCGTCCACGCCAGCGTGGCCCACGGTCGCGAGTGGCTCGTCGAGAAGTTCCTGCCTGACATCATGAAGGAGCGCGCGCCGGAGGGCCTGATCGCACACGGGCCGATCGTCATGTTCGTCGACGAGCGGGCCACCCGGCGGTTCGCCCGCTCGCTCCCGGGGACGCGCGGGCGCCGCCCGCGGACCGGCGCCCGCTCCGAGTAGCGCCGACGTGGAGGAGGTGCGCCCCGCCTACGCCGGCCGGTCGTTCGCCGACATCCCGGCGACGGTGGTGCGGCTCCTGACGGGCGACGGCGGCCCGGGGATCGAGCAGTCCGCCCTCGGCGAGCTCGACCGGCGCTGGCGGAAGATCGTCCTCGTCGTCGTCGACGGCTTCGGCTGGTCGGCCGCCGAGCGGCACGCCGATCACCCGTTCTTGAAGCGCGTCGCGGCCGACGGCGTCCTGGCGAAGCTCACCTCGCAGTTCCCGTCGACGACCTCGGCGCACATGACGACGCTCCACACCGGCATGCCGGTCGGCGAGAGCGGGATCTACGAGTGGTTCCAGTACGAGCCGGCCCTCGACCGGCTGATCGCGCCGCTGCTCTTCTCCTATGCGGGCGACGACCGGCGCGAGACGCTCCGGGGCTCGGCGCTCGATCCGGCCGCGCTCTACCCGCGCGAGTCGATCTACGAGCGCCTGGCGGCGGCGGAGGTGGCAGCGCACGCCGTCCAGCACGAGGCCATCGCCGACACGACGTTCAGCCGCGCGACCCTCCGCGGCGCGGCCGTGTGGCCGTTCACCGCCGGCGACGGGTGGGTCGGCGAGGCGGTCGCGGCCTCCAGCAGCGGCCCGGGATACGTCGTCGTCTACGTCGACGAGGTCGACGCGGTGGGTCACGAGCACGGCCCGGACTCCCACGCCCACGTCGCCGCGGCCACCGGCGTACTCGACAGGCTCTCCAAGCTCGCCGAGCTCCTGCCGGCAGACGGCGAGACGCTGCTCCTCGTCACCGCCGACCACGGGCAGACCCGGGTCCACCCGGCGACGACGGTGTACGTCAACGAGCGCATCCCCGAGCTCGTGCACCACCTCCGCCGCGGCGGCGACGGGCGGCCTCTGGCCCCCGCCGGCTCGGCCCGCGACCTCTTCCTGCACGTCCTCCCGGGTCACCTCGACGACGTGGAGTGGCTGCTCGAGGACCTCCTGGGCGAGACGGCAGAGGTCCGCCCGACCCATGAGCTCATGGACGAAGGCGTCTTCGGCGCGGCCGGGCCGCGCCTGCGGGAGCGGATCGGGGAGGTGGTCGTGCTGCCGAAGGCGGGCGAGTCGGTCTGGTGGCGCGAGCCGGGCCGGTTCGACATGCGCTTCCGCGGCCACCACGGCGGCCTCTCGGCCGACGAGATGCTCATCCCGCTCGCCGCACTCCCGCTCGGTTGAGTGAAGGGTTCCGGGCAGCGGCGCCGAATCCCCGGGCATGGACAATCCGGTCGATCTGCGCCAGGCCACCGAGATGCCCGTGCTCGCCCGCATCGTCGTCCCGCTGACGGCGGTGCAGAAGGAGGCGATCGGAGAGGTGCGCGGCATGTCGCGCGAGTTCTGCCAGGTGCCGCTGCCGCCGGACGCCCGGGTCGTCCAGGCCGAGCGCACCGAGGGCGCCTGGGTCGTCTGGTACGTCGAGAAGGTCGAAGCTATCTAGCTTCTAAATCGCCTCGTCCGCCAGCGCCGCGCCGCCCACCAGCCAGCGCCGGCCGCGATAGCGAGCCGCTCCGACCGCCGCGCGGATGCCGACGAACGCCGTGAGGCCGATCCAGATGCCGGTGAGGCCCCAGCCCTGCCGCGCGGTGAGAAGCGCTATGGGCACGTAGCCCCCGAGCGCCGCCAGCACTGTCACGTTGCGCATGAACCGCAGGTCGCCGGCGCCGAAGAGCACCCCGTCGAGGGCGAAGAGCCAGCCGTTCACCGGCATCATCAGCACCAGCCACGGCCACAGCACGTGCGCCTGGTCGACGACGGGCGCGTCGGAGGTGAAGAGCGCCGGGATGACCTCGTATCCCGCCGCCAGGATCGCCGCGAACCCGACGCCCAGCACCATCCCGGCCCAGAGCAGGCGATGCGCGAGCGCGTGTGCCACATCCGTTGCGCCCGCTCCCAGCAGCCGGCCGATCAGCGCCTGGGCGGCGATGGCGGTCGCGTCGAGGAAGAGCGCCGTGAAGAACCAGAGCTGCGCACCGATCTGGTGCGCAGCGAGCGCCGCGTCGCCTGTGCGGGCGGCCACCGACGCCGCCACTGTGAAGGCGACGAAGAACGCGACGGTGCGAAGCCCGAGGTCGCGGGCCGTTGCAAGCTGGCGCCGGATCCGCTCCCACGACGGGTGAAGCGGAGCCCGCCGCCGGACGAGCAGCACCAGGAAGACCGCGCCCGAGGCGGTCTGGGCGACGACGTTTGCGATCGCCGAGCCGCGGATCCCCAGGTCGAGCCCGAACACGAGCACGGCGGAAAGGCCGATCGACGCCAGGTTGGCGGCGCCGATGACGTAGAGCGGCGTGCGCGTGTCCTGGAAGCCGCGCATCCACCCCTGGGCGGCGGCCGTGATGAGCACGAACGGCGCGCCCAGCGCCGCGATCCGGATCCACTCGAGTCCCTGCGCGGCGGCCGGTGTCGACCCGCCCGCCATGGCGTGCAGCGCCGGTTCGGCGGCCAGCTCGACGGTGACGACGAGGACGGCGCCCAGCCCGAGCGCCAGCCAGGTGGCCTGCACGCCGGCGTCGAGCGCCGCCTCGTGCCGGCCCGCGCCGTAGAGCCGCGCGGCCCGGGCGGTCGTGCCGTACTCGAGGAACGTGCAGAACCCGAGGATCTCCGCCAGCAGCAGGCCGGCCAGCGCCAGTCCGGCCAGCGGCACGGTGCCGAGGTGACCGATGATCGCGGTGTCGCCGAGGACGTAGAGCGGCTCGGCCACGAGCGCGCCGAGCGCCGGCAGCGCCAGCGCCAGCACCTCGCGGTCGGACGGCATCCGCGTGTCCATGGCCGGTAGTGTGGCTAGGCGAGCTGGAGGACCGCGCGGGTGGCCTCGCCGGACCGGAGCGCCGCCACCGCGTCGTCCGCCTGGTCGAGCGGCATCCGATGCGAGATCAGCCGCTCGAGCGGGAGCCGGCCGCGCAGGTACAGGTTCAGGATCTCGGGGAAGTCGCGGTCCGGCCGGGAGGAGCCGTAGATCGAGCCGAGGACGCGCCGCTCCATCCGCGGGATCGTGATCGCCGGGAGCGAGATCTCGGCGTCTCCGCGGGGGATGCCCATCATCACGACCGCACCGCGGGCCCGGGTCGAGAGGAACGCCGCCCGCACCGCCGCCGGCCGGCCGCGCGACTCGAACGCGTAGTCGACCCCACCCCTCGACGCCACGACGACCTCCTCGGCGACCGCCTCGGGCGACTCGTCGAACAGGACGGTCGCGGTCGCCCCGGCCTCGCGGGCGTGCTCGAGCCGCTCGGGGCGGGCGTCCACCGCCACGATCTCGGACGCCCCGGCGACCACCGCGCCGAGGATCGCCGACATGCCGGTGCCACCCAGCCCGAAGACGGCGACGCGCTCGTCGGGGCGCACGCCCGCCGTCCGCCACACCGCCCCGACCCCCGAGGTGACGGCGCAGCCGACGAGCGCGGCGATCTCGAACGGCACCTCCTCGGGGATGCGCACGCACGAGCGCTCCGGCACGACCGCCCGCTCGGCGAACGACGAGAGGAAGCAGTAGTGGTGCACCGTGGCGCCGCCGAACGAGAGCCGGGTCGTGCCGTCGAGCATGCCGCCGGCCAGCATGAGCGGCCAGGCCGTGCCGCACAGGTGGGGCAGGTCGCGCAGGCACTGCTCGCACGTGCCGCAGTAGGGCGCCCACGAGAGGGCGACGTGGTTGCCCACCGAAAGGCCGCGCACGCCCTCGCCGACCTCCTCCACCACCCCGGCGCCCTCGTGGCCGGGGACGACCGGGCAGGGGATCTCGACCGAGCCGTCGATCGCGTTCAGGTCGTCGCTGCAGACGCCGCTCGCGTGCAGCCGGACCCGCACCTCGCCGGGACCGGGCGGAGCCAGGTCGAGCTCCACGACCCGAAGCGGCGTCCCTGCCGCCGGGAGGAGCGCAGCTCGCGTCGTCACGGCCTCAGGCATGCGCGGCCCCCTCGACCAGCTCCTCGAGGCGGCGTTCGAGCCCGCCCTCGCCCACCGGCCGCTCCTCGAGCGGCAGGCCGAGCTTCGCCGCCGCGTGCGCCGCAGCGGCGCGCAGCTCCGGGGTCGGGCGCTGGGCGAGGTACACGACCCGGCGGTAGTGGCGGAAGTAGTCGTCGCGCAGCTCCGGGTGGCGGTCGAGCCCGAGCGAGCGCCAGACGGTGCGGTCGAACGTCCGCGCGAGGAAGTCGGTCAGGAAGTACGTGCCCGGCTCCTCCTCCATCGCCGCCCGCACCTCCTCGCCCGCGAAGACGTCGTAGCAGTGGTCGCCCGCGAGGCGCGGGAGGCCTGTCCCGTCGACCGCGCCCCGGCTGCCGCAGTCGGCATAGGCGACGACGACGCGCTCGTACTCGCCGTCCAGCTCGTCCGCCAGCTCGGCGACCGCCGGGGCGATCAGCTCGGGCCGGTTGTGGAGCTCCGGCGGCAGCGGATGGACGTCGACCGGCCAGCCGCGCCGGCGCGCGATCGCCTTCACGTGCAAGGCGAGCGCACCGCAGGCGATGACGCCGACCCGCCTCATCCCGGGAACGCCAGCTGGTCGACGAACATGTCGTTGAAGTCTGACCGGCCCGAGAGCTCGACGTATTCGACCTCCTCGAGGATGGCGTCGGCCGCCGCCCGCTCGCGCAGCGAGAGCGCCGCCATCTTGGCCCCCTCGCCGGCGACGTTCCCTGCCGAGATGATCCGCGGCAACGGCAGCTTCGGCACGAGTCCGATCTTGACCGCGCTCGCCGGCGAGAGATAGGAGCCGAAGCTCCCGGCCAGGAGCACCTGGGTGATGTCGTCCGCCGTGGCGCCGAGCTCGGTCAGCAGGATGTGCCAGCCGGTGGCGATGGAGGCCTTCGCGAACTGGAGCTCGCGGACGTCGCGCTGTGACAGATAGATCGCGTTGGCCGGGTCGTCGCCCCGCCATGCCAGCACGAACACCCGCTCCTCGCCGACCTTCACCAGCCGCGGCGCGAGACCCGGGTGATCCTCGGCCGCCTGCTCGTCCGGCACGAACCGCCCCGAGTGATCGAGCAGGCCCGCGGACACGAGCTGCGCGACCGCGTCGACGAGCCCAGACCCGCACATGCCGACGGGCGCGGCGTCGCCGATGACCTCGAGGGCGATGTCGTCGCCCGAGATCTTTACGCCCTCGATCGCGCCCTCTGCCGCCCTCATCCCGCAGCGGATCTGGGCCGCCTCGAAGGCGGGCCCCGCCGGCGCGGCGGTCGAGACGACTCGCTCGTTGGATCCGAGCGCGATCTCGGAGTTCGTGCCGACGTCGATGAAGAGGCGCAGGCGGCGGTCGCGCGTAAGCCCGGTCGCGAGCATGCCCGCGATGATGTCGCCGCCGACGTAGGCGCCGAGGGCGGGGAAGACGAACGCCGGGGCGCGCGGATGGATGCGGACGCCGAAGTCGGCCGCCGTGACCGCCGGGAGCCGGCGGGCCGTCATGATGAACGGCGCGACGGCCAGTGGCTCCGGGTCGATGCCGAGCGCGATCTGGGTCATCGTCACGTTGCCGCACAGCACCATCTCGTAGACGTCCTCGGCCTCGACGCCGGCCTCGGCGCACACCTCGCCCGCGAGCAGGTTGAGCGTCTCCGTGGCCCGCGTCTGGAGCACCTCGAGCGCGTCGGGATCCATCATCGTCGCCGAGACGCGTGAGATCACGTCGGCCCCGAACGGCTGCTGCCGGTTCAGCACCGAGCGCACGGCGAGCGGCTGGCCGGTGTTGAGGTCAAGCAGCGTGGCGACGACGGTCGTCGTCCCCAGGTCGAACGAGATCGCGTGCCGGCTGGCCGTCGTGTCGCCCGGCTCGACGTCGATGACGAGCTCGTCACACACGACGACGGTCACGTCGAAGTTCGACTGCCGAAGGGTGCGGCCCAGGGTGCGCGCAGCGGCCGGGTGGAAGGTCAGCGCGATGTCGTCGACGGCCCGCTCGATCCGCTCCAGGTCGGAGGCCTGATCCTCGAGCGACGGCTCGTCCATCGTGATGTGGCGCTTCTGCACCGACGGCCGCAGGATGACGTGCCGGCCGACCCCGACCAGCGCCGCCTTCGGCCGCGTCTGGAGCGGCGGCACGTCGATCTCGAGGTCCTCCACCGCTGCGGCGCGGCACGCCAGCCGCCAGCCGTCGCGCAGCTCGTCGGGGCTGAACGCGCGCGGATCGACCGTGTCGATCGGCACGGCGCCGGAGGCCACGCGCACCTTGCACTTCCGGCACGTCCCGTGGCCGCCGCACGTCGAGTCGATGGCGATGCCGTTCCAGGAGGCGGCGTCGAACACGGTCGTGCCCGCGGGCACGCGCACCTCGCCGCCCTCGGGCCGGAAGCTGAGACGCACCCGGCCCGTCCCCGACTCGACCGCCGCGTCGGTCACGCCTGCGCCGCCGCCTGCTTCGCGCGGTGGGCGGCGATCCAGCGCGCGCCCCACTCGTCGTGGCCGAGCAGGAAGTCCGCGGCCCGTACCCCCTCGACGCACACCTCGGAGCGGGCGTCCATGATCGCGCTCGTGAGCCCGTGGCTCGCGGCGATCGCCAGGAACCCGGCGCCCAGGACGTGCCGGCCGGGCAGGCCGAAGGAGGTGTTCGAGGCGCCGCAGGTCGTGTTCACGCCGAGCTCGTCGCGCAGGAGCTCGAGCGTCTCGACGAAGAGCGTGACGGCCCGCGGCTCGGCGCCGACGGGCATCGCCAGCGGGTCGATCACGACGTCCTCCGGCGGGATCCCGTGGTCGCCGGCGGCCGACACGATCTTGCGCGCCACCTCGAGCCGCCGCTTCGGCTCCATGGGGATCTCGTCGTCGTTGGCGAGCCCGATCACCGCTGCACCATGGCGGGCGACGATGGGGAGGATCGCCTCGAGGCGCTCGTCCTCGCCGGTCACCGAGTTCACGAGCGCCTTGCCCTCGTAGGCCGCGAGCCCCGCCTCGAGCGCCTCGATCACGGACGAGTCGATGACGAGCGGCAGGTCGGTGAGCTCCTGGACGCGCGTCACCGCGGCCCGCATGAGCGCGATCTCGTCGGCCAGCGGGTCGCCCACGTTCACATCGAGCATGTCGGCGCCGCCGGCGACCTGCTCGGCCACGTCGTCGTCGAGCTGGGCGAGGTCGCCCGCCTGCAGCTGGGCCTGGAACGCCTTTCGCCCGGTCGGGTTGATGCGCTCGCCGATCACGCAGAACGGCCTCCCCGACCCGATGGTGACCGTCCTAGACCGCGACTGGAGAACCGTATCCATGCTCAACCCTTTCGGCGTACGTCGGGATTCCAAGGCGACGGCACGTCTTGGCGATGCCGGCGTCCTTCCTGAAGCTGATGAAGTGCAGCCCTGCGACCCCCGGAAGCGACATGGCGTGGGCCGCCTGCTCGTGGGCCAGGTCGAGACAGGCTGCGAGCGGATCGGAGGCCCGCTCGATGCGCTCGATCACCGCGGCCGGGACGCCGATGCCCGGCACCTTCCGGTCGATGAACCGGAACGCCGACGCCGACCGCAGGATCGTGATCGACGGGATCATCGAAAGCCGCTCGGTGAGGCCCGTGCGGACGGCCTCGGCCATGAACGCGTCGAGCCGCTCGGGCTCGAACGAGATCTGGAGCTGCACGAACCGCGCGCCGGCGGCGGCCTTCTTGTGAGCCCTGGCGACGCGGTACTCGTAGGGCGGCGCGCCCGGGTTCTCGACGCAGCCGATGAAGAGCGGCGGCGCCGGCTCGATCGCCCGGCCGGAGAGGTAGTGGCCGTCGCCGATCGCGCGTGCCGTGGCGATCAGGGTGGCGCTGTCGAGGTCGAAGACCCGCCGGGCCTGGGGCTCGTCGCCGGCGGTCACGTCATCGCCGGTGAGACAGCACACGTTCTCGATGCCGTGCAGCGACGCGCCGACGATGTCGGCCTCGAGCGCGAGCCGGTTTCGGTCGCGGCAGACGAGCTGCATGACAGGCTCGACGCCCTCGTTGCGCAACGCCAGGGCGACCGCGAGTGGAGACGCGTGCGCGTGGGCGGCGGTGTTGTCGGTGGCGTTGGCCGCGTCGAGGTAGTCGCGCATCGGCGCGAGCTGGCGGCGCACCTCGTCCAGGCCGCCGCCGTCGATGGTCGGCATCTCGGCGGTGACGACGAAACGCCCGGCCGCCAGGGATTCGGCGAGCCGGCTCACCGCTCGGCCGCCGTCCACCCAGCCGGCCGATCGCGATCGCGTTTCGTCACCAGGTTCAGCCACGAGGACGTCCCCTGGAGCCGGTTGTCCACCGGCGGGCGCAGGTGGTTGAACTCCTCGCGCCAGGACTTCGGCAGGAGCGGCAGCCGCTGCGAGCGCTCGTAGCCCTTGAGCCACACGCAGCGCATCTCCGGCTTCACCTCGCAGCCGCCGTCGGCACGCACGCCGCCGCACGGGCCGTTGCGAAGCGTCTTCGGGCACGTCATCGGGCAGGTCATGCCGGTCGAGTGCAGCACGCATTGGCCGCACATCCGGCATCCGAAGACCGGCCGCTTCACGACCGCCTCGACGCCTGCGACCACGCCCATCAGACCGCGGCCAGCTCCCGCCGATGCTCGATCAGCTCCTTGGCCAGGCGCACCGCCGTCGACGCGTCGGCCGCATAGCCGTCGGCGCCCACGGCGTCGGCGTACTCCTTCGTCACCGGAGCGCCGCCCACCATCACGATGACCTTCTCGCGCAGGCCCGCCTTCTCGATGGCGTTGATGTTGGCCTTGAACATCGGCATCGTGGTGGTGAGGAAGGCCGAGAAGCCGACGATGTCGGGCTCGTGCTCCTGGATCTGCTCGACGAACTTCTCGGGCGCGACGTTCACGCCCAGGTCGAACACCGTGAAGCCGGCGCCCTCAAGCATGATGTTGACGAGGTTCTTGCCGATGTCGTGCACGTCGCCCTTGACCGTGCCCATCACGAACGTGCCGATGGGCTTGGCCCCCGTCTCGGCCAGAAGCGGCCGCAGGATGTCGAGCGCCCCCTGCATCGCCCGGGCCGCGATCAGCATCTCCGGGACGAAGAAGTCGCCGCGCTCGAACCGCGCTCCGACCTCCTCGAGGGAGGGGATGAGCGCGTCGTAGAGCAGCGTCTCGGGGTCCATCCCCTCGGCCAGGCCCTGCTCCGTGAGCTCCCGCACCGAGGGGGCGTTCCCCACCAGCGTGTCGTCGTACAGCCCCTGAAGGATCTCGTCGTGCGTCATGCTGCTCCTTGGGTCGTGGTGCGGTAGCCGAGCCGGACAGAGAGGCCGTCGGCCCCGGCGACGAGCACCGGGGCCAGCTCTGCGATGCGTGTTGTGGTGAGGCGATGGTCGGGGCCGGAGATCGAGAGCGCCGCGACCGTCTCGCCGCCGGCGTCGCGGACGGGCGCCGCCATGGCGGCCAGCCCCGGCTCCAGCTCGCCGACGGCAA
>Ga0075434_100001850_pt1 | contig 18259 bp, 18 predicted proteins | sample RhiMethybrSRZTD3_FD_75298 | JGI IMG/M metagenome (GOLD analysis project Ga0075434, IMG submission 75298) | Populus rhizosphere microbial communities from Tennessee, USA - Rhizosphere MetaG P. TD hybrid SRZTD3 | ecosystem: Host-associated > Plants > Roots > Rhizosphere > Soil | place: USA... | reverse complement strand
GTGCAGCACGTGGTGAAGGGCAAGCGCGTGGTGGTGGTGGACGACTCGATCGTGCGCGGCACCACCAGCCGCAAGATCGTCAAGATGATCCGGAGTGCGGGGGCCCGCTCGGTGCACGTGCGGATCTCGTCGCCGCCCATCCAGTGGCCCTGCTACTACGGCATCGACACGCCGACTCGCAAGGAGCTGATCGGCTCCAGTCACTCGGTGGACGAGATCTGCCGCTATCTCGGCGCCGATTCCCTCGGGTACCTCTCGCTCGACGGCATGCTGAAGGCGACCGGCTCCGATCCGGCTCACTTCTGCCACGCCTGCTTCACCGGGGCCTACCGCGTCGGCATCGAGCCGGAGCCGACGCCGCAGCTCCGTCTCTTCGATTCCTGAGCGCCATGGACCGGTTGACCTATCGCGCCGCGGGCGTCGACATCGAGGCCGGCGACGAGGCGGTCCGCCGCATCGCGCCGCTGGCGCGCGGGACGTTCCGGCCCGAGGTGCTCGGCGGCATCGGCGCCTTCGCCGGGTTCGTGAAGGTCCCGGCCGGCTACGCGGAGCCGGTGCTCGTCTCCTCCACCGACGGCGTCGGCACCAAGCTCAAGGTGGCCTTCCTGGCCGATCGGCACGATACCGTGGGCATCGACCTGGTCGCCATGAGCGTCAACGACCTGCTCGTGCACGGCGCCGAGCCGCTCTACTTCCTCGACTACATCGGCACGCCGAAGCTCGAGCCGGGCCGTATCGAGGCGCTCGTGCGGGGCGTGGCCGAGGGCTGCCGCCAGGCCAACTGCGCGCTGATCGGCGGTGAGACCGCGGAGCTGCCCGACCTGTACGCGCCCGGCGAGTACGACCTGGCCGGCTTCGCGGTGGGGGTGGTCGAGCAGGCGAAGATCCTCGACGGGGCCGCCGTGCGGCCGGGCGACGTGATCCTGGGCCTGGCATCCTCCGGGCTGCACTCCAACGGCTACAGCCTCGCGCGCCGCATCGTGTTCGACGTCATGAAGCTCGACCTGGCGGCGACCTTCCCGGGCACCGCGCGGTCGGTGGCCGACGTCCTGCTGGAGCCCACGCGGATCTACGTCCGCGCGGTGCTCCCGGTGCGCGAGCAGGTGCATGCCATGGCGCACATCACCGGCGGCGGGCTGACGGGTAACCTGCCCCGGGTGTTACCGGAGGGCTGCCGGGCGATCCTGCAGCGGCGGGCATGGGACGTGCTGCCGGTATTCCAGGCGCTGCAGTCATACGGGCGCGTCGAGGATCCAGAGATGTTTCGTACGTTCAACATGGGCATCGGTTACGTGCTCGTGGTGCCGGCGGACCGGGCCGACCGGGTGGCGGCCGCCCTCACCGCCGCCGGCGAGCGTGTCCACGCGCTCGGCGAGATCGTCGCGGGCGAGCGCGGCGTGGAGCTCTCGCCGTGACGCGCATCGTCGTGCTGGGCGGCGGCTTCGGCGGCATGGAAGCGATCCGCGTGCTGGAGCAGCGGCTCGGCCGTCGCAAGGACGTGGAGCTGCTGCTGATCAGCGACAAGAACTACGTGCTGTTCACGCCGCTGCTGCCGCAGGTGGCCTCGTCGCTGGTGGAGCCACGCCACATCATGCAGCCCATCCGGGACATCCGCGGCGCCTGGCGCTTCCGATTTCGCCGCGACCGGGTGGAGCGCATCGACCTGGCGGCCCGCCGCGTGTACCTGACCGAGGGGGTGGTGGACTACGACCGGCTGGTCATCGCGCTGGGCGGGGTGACGCCGACCTTCAATATCCCCGGCGTGGAGCGCCACGCGCTCGAGTACAAGACGCTGGAGGACGCGATCCTGCTGCGCGACCACGTCATCGATCTGGCCGAGCACGCCGATCATGAGCCGGACGCCGTCCTGCGCCGGCGCATGCTGACCGTGTGCGTGGTGGGCGGCGGGTACACCGGCGTCGAGCTGATCGCGGAGCTGCAGGACTTCTTCTCAACGTACATCGTCCCGCGCTATCGCGGCATCGGCCCCGGCGACTACCGGCTCCTGCTGCTCGAGGGCTCGCCCGACATTCTGCGTGGTGTCCATCCCACGCTGGCCGCGACGGCGCAGCGCAGCCTCCGGCGCGAGGGCATCGAGGTCCGCACCCAGACGCGGGTGACGCGCGTGTCCGCCGGCGCCGTCGAAGTCCAGGGCGGCGAGAGCATTCCGGTCGGCCTGACGGTGTGGGCGGCGGGCGTGAAGGGCCATCCCACGCTGGCGGGCCTGCCCGTCGAGCGCGATCGGCTCGGCCGCGTCATCGTCAACGCCCACATGCGGCTGCCCGGCCATCCGGAGGTCTACGGCGTCGGCGACGCGATCACGATCGAGGGGCGCCCGCAGGCGTCCATCCCGATCATCCCCGCCGCGCTCGCGCACGCGCGCCTGGCTGCCGAGAACATCGTCGCCGATCTCACGGCCCGACCGCCGCAGACGATCGAGTTCGCGCCACGAGGGATGCTGGTGTCGCTCGGCGAGAAGTCGGCGGTGGTCGAGGTGATGGGCTTCCGCTTCTCGGGCTATCTCGCGTGGCTGTTCTGGAACGCGGTGCACCTCTACAAGCTCGTCGGCTTCCGCAAGCAGCTGCAGGTCGCGCTCGACTGGGGGCTGGCGGGCTGGTTCCCGCGTGACTCCGCGATCATGCGCGAGCCGCCGCGCTGCGGGGTGTGCGTCCACACGCCGCCCGCCCGGCGGGACGCCGCGTGACGCTGGCCCTCGGCGTCCTCGCCTCCGGGCGCGGCTCCAACCTCCAGGCCATTCTCGACGCGTGCGCGCGGCCCGGCTTTCCGGCCCGCGTGGCGGTGGTGATCTCCGATCGCGAGCGTGCCGTCGCCCTCGAGCGCTCCCGCGCGGCCGGGGTCGAGGCCCTGTGGCTGAACCCCAAGGACTTTGGCGACCGCGAGGCCTACGATGCTGCGCTCGTGCGCGAGCTCGAGGCCCGCGGCGTCGGGCTGGTGTGCCAGGCGGGCTGGATGCGCATCCTCTCGCCCGTGTACATCCAGGCGTTCAGGGGCCGCGCGCTCAACATCCATCCGTCGCTGCTGCCGGCGTTCCCGGGCCTGCACGCGCAGCGCCAGGCGCTCGAGCACGGCGTGAAGATGTCCGGCGCGACGGTGCACTTTACCGACGAGGGAGTGGACACGGGCCCGATCATCGTGCAGGCTGCTGTTCCGGTGGAGCCCGGCGACACCGAGGACACGCTGGCGGCACGCATCCTGACCGTGGAGCACCGCATCTACCCGGAGGCGATCCGCCTGTTCGCCGAGGGCCGCCTGACCATCGTGGGCCGCAAGGTCGTCGTCAACCCGGAGGGCCGAGGATGAAGGTCCGGCGCGCGCTGGTGTCGGTACACGACAAGACGGGTGTGGTCGAGTTCGCCCGCGAGCTGACGCGGCTCGGTATCGAGATCCTGTCGACGGGCGGGACCGCCAAGCTCCTGCGTGACTCCGGCGTGGTCGTGCGCGACGTGGCCGACGTCACCGGCTTCCCGGAGATGCTCGACGGGCGCGTGAAGACGCTTCATCCCAAGATCCACGGCGGTATCCTGGCTCGCCGCGACCTGCCCGCGCACCAGGAGGCGCTCGAGCGCCACGGCATCCCGCCCATCGACCTCGTGGTGGTGGCGCTGTACCCGTTCGAGGCCACGGTGGCCAAGCCGGGCGTGACACTGGCCGAGGCCATCGAGCAGATCGATGTGGGCGGACCCACGATGATTCGCGCCGCGGCCAAGAATCACGGCAGCGTGGGCGTCGTCACCGACGCCTCGCAGTATCGCGCGGTCCTCGACGAGCTCGCGGCGAGCGGTGAGCTCGGTGACGCCACGCGCTTCCGGCTCGCCCAGGAGGCGTTCCGTCGCACCGCCCAGTACGACGCCGCGATCGCGGCCTGGCTACGCTCGCCGGCGGCGATGCCGGTCGAGCAGAAGCAGCCCGACGAGTTTCCGCATCCCCTGCGGCTCGAGGCCGAGCGGGAGCTGAACCTCAAGTACGGCGAGAACCCGCACCAGACGGCGGCGTTCTACCGGATCGTCGGCGGGCCGCCGGTCGGGCTCGCCGGGATGAAGCAGCTGCACGGGCCGGAGCTCGGCTACAACAACGTGCTCGACTTCTCGGCGGCGCTGGGGCTGCTGCTGGAATTCGAGGCGCCGGCGGCGGTGGTCATCAAGCACACCAACCCGTGCGGCACCGCGCTCGGCGCGTCCGTCGGTGAGGCCATGGAGCGGGCCAAGGCCTGCGATCCCGTCTCGATCTACGGCGGCATCGTCGGCGTCAACCGCACCCTCGACATGGCCGTCGTGCAGGCGCTGGCCGGGATCTTCGTGGAGATCCTGTTCGCGCCCGCCTACGCGCCCGACGCGCTGGAGGAGCTGCGGAAGACCAAGAAGAAATGCCGCGTGTTCGAGGTGCCGGGCGGCCGGGCGTCGCTGCCGGCCCGCCTGCCGGAGTACCGCAGCGTGCTGGGCGGCCTGCTCGCCCAGTCCACCGACCTCATCGACCTCGACGCCGCGAAGCTCCAGACGGTGACGAAGCGCGCGCCGACCGCGGCCGAGATGACGGCGCTGCGCTTCGCCTGGCGCGTGGGCAAGCACGCCAAGTCGAACGCGATCGTGCTGACCACGGCCGACCAGGTGGTCGGCGTGGGCGCGGGGCAGATGAACCGCGTGGACTCGGCGCGCCTCGCGGTGATGCGGGCGAATGAAGTCGGGCTGTCGACCGCGGGCGCCGTGTGCGCCTCGGATGCGTTCTTCCCGTTTCGCGACGGCTTCGACGTCGTCGCGGCGGCGGGCGTGACCGCGGTGATCCAGCCGGGCGGCTCGCTGCGCGACAACGAGGTGATCGCTGCCGCCGACGAGCAGGGGATCGCCATGGTGTTCACCGGTCTGCGCCACTTCCGCCACTGAGCCGGCGCGCCACGCCATGAGCGGCGCTCACGCCGAGCGGATTTACGGCATGCGCGAGCTGACGCGCATCCTCACCCTCACGCCCCGGCGCATCGGCCAGCTCCGCCGCCTCAATCTGTTGCAGGGCGTCAGCGGCTATACGTTCCGCGATCTGCTGGCTCTGCGCGCCGCCGGCGCGCTGCTGGACGCCGGCGCCTCGGTGCGCCAGATGCGCCTGGCCCTCGACGCGCTCCGCAAGCGCGCGCCGGAGCTCGTCCAGCCGCTGGCCGAGGTGCGGCTGGTGCTCGACGGCGGCCGGGTGCTGGCGCAATCCGATCGCGTGAGATTCGACCCGCGCACCGGCCAGACGGTGCTCGATCTCGACACGCCGAGCCTCGAGCAGGCCGCCGCCGCCACGCTCGTCACCGGCATGGTGCGTCCGCTGGCGCCGCCGGTGGAGCAGGCCGAGACGTGGTTCGAGCGCGCCAGCGAGTGGGACACGGATCCCGCGCAGTGGGACGACGCCATCGACGCCTACCGGCGGGTGGTCTCGATCGATCCGACGTACGCGGCGGCCTGGAACAACCTGGGGCTGCTGCTGCACCGCATGGGGCGCTACGACGAGGCGCGCGACTCCTACGAGTCGGCGCTGGCCCAGGACGCGACGTGCTGCGAGGCCGTCTACAACCTCGGCTCGCTCGCCGAGGACCGCGGCGAGCTCGAAGAGGCCGTCCGCTGCTATCGGCAAGCGCTGGCGCTGTCGCCCGACTACGGCGACGCGCACTTCAACCTGGCCGGCGCGCTGGCCCGCTCCGGCCGCGCCGACGAGGCCATCGCGCACTGGCAGCGCTATCTCGAGCTCGACGCCGGCAGCCCATGGGCGCGCATTGCGCGCGCCCATCTGGAAGTCCTCGACCCACCGGCGGCGCCCAGCGAATGAAGGTGCTCCTGGTCGGCGGCGGGGGCCGGGAGCACGCGCTGGCGTGGAAGATCGCCCAGAGCCCGCTGGTCGAGCACCTGTGGGCGGCGCCGGGCAATCCCGGCATCGCCAAGCATGCGCGCTGCCTGGACCTCGCGGTGGACGACGCCGACGGCCTGGCCGGCTTCGCGACCGGCCACGACGTGGACCTGGTCGTCGTCGGGCCCGAGCCCCCGTTGGTGGCCGGTCTCGCCGACCGGCTGCGCGCGCGCGGGTTGACCGTGTTCGGGCCGGGCGCGCGCGCGGCGGCCATCGAGGGCTCCAAGGCGTTCAGCAAGGACCTGATGCAGCGCCACGGGATTCCCACGGCGCGGTTCGCGACCCACACCAATCCAGCAGCGGCCCGGCGCTACGCGCGTGAGCTGGGCGCGCCGCTGGTGGTCAAGACCGACGGCCTCGCCGCCGGGAAGGGCGCCATCGTGTGCCGCACGCTCGAGGAAGCCGACGCCGCCATCGCGCAGTGCATGGAGCGGCGTGAGTTCGGCGCGGCCGGCGCCACCGTCGTGCTCGAGGAGTTCATGGTGGGCGAGGAGGCGTCGTTCTTCGCGCTGTCGAGCGACACCTCCGTGCTGCCGCTGGCCGCCGCCCAGGACCACAAGACGGTCTTCGACGACGATCGCGGGCCGAACACCGGCGGGATGGGCGCGTACTCGCCGGTGGCGTCGGTGGACGCCCGTATGCACGCGCGGATCATGGGCGAGATCGTGGAGCCGACGCTGGCGGCGCTGGCCGCCGAGGGCGCCCCGTATCGCGGGGTCCTCTACGCAGGGCTCATGCTGACCAAGGACGGCCCCAAGGTGGTGGAGTTCAACTGTCGCTTCGGCGACCCCGAGGCCCAGGCCATCATGATGGCGATGGACGGTGACCTCGTGCCGCTGCTGGCCGCGGCGGCTCGCGGCGAGCGCCTGCCGGCGCCCGGGTCCTGGCCCGCTTCCCGCCGCGCGAGCGTGTGCGTGGCGGTGGCGTCGGGCGGGTATCCCGGCAAGTACGAGACGGGCCGCGAGATCACCGGCGTGATGGACGCCTCCGCGCTCCCGGGCGTCCAGGTCTTCCACGCCGGCACCGCGCGGCGCGACGGCGCGCTCGTCACCGCGGGTGGCCGCGTCCTCGGCGTGACCGCCGTCGCCGACGACCTGCCGGCTGCCATCGCGCGGGCGTACGAGGGCGTGCGCCTGATTCACTTCGAGGGCATGCACTACCGAACCGACATCGGTCGGAGGGGTCGAGGGGAACCCTGCTAGGGTTCCCCTCCCAACAAACCGGAGGAGGCGCGACGCGCGTGACGAGTCCCGTGAGGGTCGGCATCGTCCTGGGCAGCGATTCGGATCTCGAGACCATGATGGAGACCGTGAAGATCCTCGAGACGCTCGGTATCGGGCACGAGGTCGTCGTGGCTTCCGCGCACCGGACGCCGCGCCGCACCGAGGAGTGGGCGAGCGGTGCCGCGGCCCGCGGTCTCAAGGTTCTCATCGCAGCGGCCGGCGGCGCGGCGGCGCTGCCCGGCGTGGTCGCGGCGTTCTCGTCGCTGCCCGTGATCGGCGTGCCGATCGCGTCCACCACGCTCAACGGGCTCGACGCGCTGCTGTCGATCGTGCAGATGCCCAAGGGCGTGCCGGTCGCCACCGTCGCCATCGGCGCCTGGGGCGCGGCCAACGCCGGCATCCTGGCCGCGCAGATCCTGGCCTCGAGCGATCCCGCCGTGGCAGACCGCCTCGCCGCCTATCGCACGCGTCTCTCCGAGGAAGTCGAAGAGCGCGCTCGCCGCGTCGCCGAGAAGCTGAAAGCACGCACGAGCGGGTGACCAGGGTCGTCGCGGTCGATCCCGACGCGCCGGCGCGAGCCGCCATCGACGAGGCGGCGGCGGTGCTGCGGGCGGACGGGCTCGTCGCATTTCCCACCGAGACGTTCTACGGCCTCGGCGCCGCCGCGCTGCGGCCCGGCGCCGCGCGCCGCATCTTCGAGGTGAAGGGCCGGCCGGCCGGCAAGCCTCTGCTGGTCCTCGTGGACTCCATCGCCATGGTCGAGGGGCTCGCCACCACGATCTCGCCGCGGGCGCGCGCGCTCATGGCCCGGCACTGGCCCGGAGCGCTCACGCTGGTCGTGCCCGCGCGGACCGAGATCCCGGCCGAGGTCACCGCCGGCACCGGCACGCTCGGCGTGCGTCTGTCCGCGCACCCCGTGGCGCGCGCGCTCGTCACCGCGCTGGGCGGGCCGGTCACCGCGCCGAGCGCGAATCCCGCCGAGCGCGTGCCTCCCACCACGGCGGCCCGGGTCGTGGCCTACTTCGGTGACGCGGTGGAGCTCGTGCTCGACGGCGGCGCCACGCCGGGCGGCGAGCCCTCCACGGTGCTCGACGTCACCGTGGACCCGCCGCGTGTGATCCGCGCGGGCGCGGTCAAGGTCTGACGTGCGCGTGACCGGCGTGATCCAGGCCGGCGGCAAGAGCACCCGCATGGGCGGCGAGCCGAAGGCGCTGCTCGAGCTGGGCGGCCGCCGCATCGTCGAGCGCGTGCTGGACGCGGTGCGTCCTGTCGTGGACGATGTGCTCATCGTGACCAACACGCCCGCGCTCTACGGCTTCCTCGGGGTGCCCATGGTGGCCGACGTCTATCCGGACCACGGCTCGCTGGGCGGCATCTTCTCGGGGCTCCGTGCCGCGGCCGGGGATGCTGCGTTCACGGTCGCCTGTGACATGCCGTTCCTGCATCCCGACGTTGCGCGGCTGGTCATCGACCGGGCGGGGGAGGCCGACGTCGTCATCCCGCGCGTGGGCGAGCAGCTCGAGACGATGCATGCGCTCTACGCCAAGGCCTGCCTGCCGCACATCGAGACGCGCCTGAAGGCGGGGCGGCTCAAGATCGTGGGGTTCTTCGCGGACGTGCGAGTCGTCGAGGTGGACCAGGCCGCGGTGGCGCGCGTGCGGCCGCCTGAGGTGGTCTTCATGAACGTCAACACGCCGGACGAGCTCGCGCGGGCGCGCGCGCTCGCCGCGCGGCTGGGCTGAGCGCCGTGGCCATGCATCCCGTCGTCGTCGTGCACTACCACGAGATCAGCCTCAAGCGCGGGAATCGCCCGCTCTTCCTGCGCCACCTGGCGCGCAACCTCGAGCGGGCCACCGCCGATCTGGGGCCCGTCACCCTGCGCCAGCGGCCGGGCCGCATCGTGCTCGACCTCGACGACAACCCGCAGCCGGAGGCCGTGGTCGAGCGCGCGCGGCGCGTCTGCGGCGTGGCCAGCGTGTCGCTCGGCTATCGCACGTCGTCCACGCTGTCGGCGATGCAGAGCCTGATCGGCCGCCTGGTCGAGGGCCGCACGTTCGCCTCCTTCCGCATCTCGGCCCGGCGCGCCTTCAAGACGTACCCGATGTCGAGCGTGGAGCTGAACCGCGCCCTCGGTGCCTTCGTGCTGGAGCGCGTGGCCACGCGGGTGAGCCTCGAGCATCCCGAGGTCGACATTGCGGTGGAGGTGCTGCCCGACGAGACGTTCATCTCCCTCGACCGGCGCGCCGGCCCCGGCGGCCTGCCCGTGGGCGGCAGCGGCACCGTGGTCGCGCTGATCTCGGGTGGCATCGACTCGCCGGTGGCCGCGTGGCGCATGCTCAAGCGCGGTTGCCGCGTGGTGTTCGTCCACTTCCACAGCGTGCCGTACCTGCCCGATACCTCCCAGGTGAAGGTGCGCGCGCTGGTCGAGCGGCTGACGGAGTGGCAGTACGCCTCGCGCCTGCACCTGGTGCCGTTCGGCGAGATCCAGCGCGAGGTCGTTCTGTCGGTGCCGCCGCCGGCGCGGGTCGTGGTCTACCGCCGGCTGATGGTGCGCATCGCCGAGGCCATCGCGCGGCGCAGCGGCGCGCTGGCCCTGGCCACCGGCGAGAGCCTGGGGCAGGTGGCCTCGCAGACGCTCGAGAACATCGCGGCGATCGACGCCGTCGCCACCATGCCGGTGCTGCGCCCGCTCATCGGCACCGACAAGATCGAGATCACCGACGAGGCCAAGCGGCTGGGCACCTTCGAGACCTCCATCGAGCCCGACGCCGATTGCTGCACGCTCTTCGTGCCCAAGCACCCGGCCACTCGCATGACGCCCGCCGAGGCCGACGCCGTCGAGTCCCGGCTGGAGCTGGACCGCCTGGTGCAGGCCGGTGTGGAGGGTGCGGTCATGGAGACCTTCGCCTTCCCGGGGGCCGGCGCCCGGACCGTCCACTAGTGCCCCCGTATCTAGTAACCTTGACGCCGGGGGCCACAATCGGTATGGTCGCCGTATGGTTCGGCGGCTGGCCGATGTGGATTCCGAGGTCGCCAAGGTCCTCCGCGAGGAGGCCGAGCGGCAGCATCGCAACCTCGAGCTGATCGCCTCCGAGAACTTCGTCTCCGAGGCGGTGCTGGAGGCGACGGGCTCCGTCCTCACCAACAAGTACGCGGAGGGCTACCCCGGCAAGCGCTACTACGGCGGCTGCGAGGTCGTCGACATCGTCGAGGACCTCGCCATCGCGCGGGTCAAGGAGCTGTTCGGCTGCGAGCACGCCAACGTGCAGCCGCACTCGGGCGCGCAGGCCAACATGGCCGTCTACTTCACGCTGCTCAAGCCGGGCGACACCGTGCTCGGCCCCAACCTCTCGCACGGCGGCCACCTCACCGCGGGCAGCCCGGTGAACTACTCGGGCAAGTTCTACTCGATCGTGGCCTACGGCGTGCGCCGGGACACCGAGCGCGTCGACATGGACGAGGTGCGCGACCTGGCCAAGCAGCATCGGCCGAAGCTGATCATTGCGGGTGGCTCGGCCTTCCCGCGGCAGATCGACTTCAAGCCGTTCGGCGAGATCGCCAGGGAAGTCGGCGCGACGCTCATGGCTGACATCGCCCACCCGGCCGGTCTGGTCGCGGCGGGCCTGCATCCCTCCCCGGTCGGCATCGCTGACTTCGTCACCTCCACCACGCACAAGACGCTGCGCGGTCCGCGCGGCGGCATGGTCATGTGCCGGGCGGCGCACGCGGCGGCGCTCGACAAGACGGTCATGCCCGGCGTGCAGGGCGGACCGCTCATGCACGTGATCGCCGCCAAGGCCGTCGCCTTCAAGGAGGCGCTGACCCCCGAGTGGCGCGCCTACCAGCAGCAGATCGTCAAGAACGCCGCGGCGCTCGCGGCGGCGCTCCTGACCCGGGGCTATCGCCTGGTCACCGGGGGCACCGACACACACCTGCTGCTGCTCGACCTCTCGCCCCGCAATCTCACCGGCAAGGACGCCCAGGAGGCGCTCGACCGGGCGTGGATCACCGTCAACAAGAACACGATCCCGTTCGAGACGAAGAGTCCCATGGTGACGAGCGGCATCCGGCTGGGCACACCGGCCGTGACCACGCGCGGGATGAAAGAGCCCGAGATGGTGATCATTGCCGAGCTCATCGACCGGGTGCTGTCCAAGCTCGGCGATGGCGGTGTCGAGGCCAAAGTGCGCGGCGACGTGCAAGCGCTGACGAGCCGCTTCCCCCTCTATCCCGACCGCATCCGGTGAGCCTGGAACACGCTGGAGTTCGAGGGCAGCCGATGCGAAGGGTTCGAGGGGAGCCTACGCGAGGGGTTCGACGGGAGCCTACGCGAGGGGTTCGACGGGAGCCCACACGAGGGGTTCGACGGGAGCCTACGCGAGGGGTTCGACGGGAGCCCACACGTTGGAGGGGTTCGAGGGGAACCCTCTTGGGTTCCCCTAATAAGGGAGGCGGCCGATGAAATGCCCGTTCTGCGGCCACACGGAAGACCGGGTCGTCGACTCGCGGGTGGGACGTGACGGCGAGTTCATCCGCCGCCGGCGCGAGTGCCTCAAGTGCCATCGCCGCTACACTACCTACGAGTACATCGAGGACGTGCTCCCGCACGTGGTCAAGCGCGACGGGCGTCGCGAGCCCTTCGACCGCCAGAAGCTGCGCGGCTCCATTCTCAAGGCGTGCGAGAAGCGCTCGATCGCCATCGCGGCCGTCGACAACGTCGTGGCCGACATCGAGTCCAAGCTGCACGAGCGCGCCGAGAAGGAGATCTCCTACAACGAGCTCGGCGACATGGTGATGGAGAACCTCCAGCGCCTCGACCAGGTGGCCTACGTCCGCTTCGCGTCCGTGTACCGGCAGTTCAAGGACATCAACCAGTTCATGGACGAGGTGAAGGGCCTGCTCAAGGATGACAAGCCCAAGGCGGCGCCGGCCGCCAAGCCGCGCGCTCAGGCCGGGCGCGTCGCCAGGTAGACGCCGGCCGCCACCAGCACTGCGCCGGCGACGTGGTAGGCGTGGAGCGCTTCGCCGAGCAGCGCCCACGAGAGCGCCAGCACCACGAACGGCATCAGGTTCAGAAACGCCACCGTGGGGCCCGCGCCGAGCACGCGGATCACGCGATAGAACCACACGTGGCCGAGCGTGATCGGCAGGGCGCCATAGAGCACCACCAGCCACGCGCTCCATGCCCGCCACTCCTGCCAGGGGCGCTCGATGGCCAGCGCCAGCGGCACCAGCACGATCGCGCCCACGGCGTGGGCGCCGGCCATGATCCAGATCGGCGGCAACGTGGAGGCCGCCGCGCGGCTGTAGAGCGAGTAGGTGACCCAGGCGGCCTGCGAAGCCAGGATGAAGAGGTCGCCGCGGTTCACGGCGAAGGTGAGCAGCACGGCCGGCGAGCCCTTGGCCACGGTGACGACGACCGCCACCACGCTGAGCCCGATGCCGACCCAGTTGCGGGGCGCGAGCCGGTCACCGAGAACGAGCGCGGCGCCCACGGCGGTGAACATCGGCGCGGCTGCTCCCACGATCCCGGCATTCAGCGCCGTGGTGTGCTTGAGCCCGAGGTACCAGACCGTGGTGTTGGTGACCAGCCCGGTGCCGCCGAGCACGAGGAAGGCGACGTAGTCGGCGCGGCCGAGCGGGCGCGTCAGCGGGGCGGTGAGACGGGCGACGAGCAGGAGCAGCGGCGCGGCCAGCAGCGCGCGCCCGCCGGTGAGTGTGAGCGGCCCCAGGTGCTCCAGGGCCAGCTTGCCCAGAGGGAAATTGCCCGCCCAGAAGAGCAGGACGAGACCCAGGAGCGCGTAGGCGCGGCGAGGCTCCATCGCGTCAAGATATCGTGGCGTTCGCCGTGGGCGCGCCCCGGATGTGGGGCCCACTGCACGGCGCTGCGTGCGTTGACTTGCCGACACGCGCGGGGTAGCGTGTGGTCAACTCTGCACCCACCCAGACCACGCGGCGTGCGCCGACGGGTCGAGACCAGGCTGAGGAGACCGAGCCTATGAAGCGGCAGCTCAAGAAGCTGGTATTCGTCGAGCCGAAGTCGACGCACCTGCACATCTACAGCCGCGTGTGCATTCCCCGGCTCGGCTCCGTGCTTCTCGGCACGATCATGCGGACGAAGGGCTACGACGTCCGCGTCTACATCGAGGACATCCAGGACATCGACATGAGCGAGGTGCTCTCGGCGGACCTGGTGGCGGTCTCGGCCATCACGTCGACGGCGCCCCAGGCATACAAGCTCGCCGATACCGCGCGCGCCGCCGGCGCCGTGGTGGTCATGGGCGGTACCCACACGAGCTTCATGCCCGACGAGGGCATGCAGCACGCCGATTTCGTCGTGCGCGGCGAAGGGGAGTTCGCCTTCCAGGAGCTGGTGGACGCCATCCAGCGCGGCGACGGCTTCGACAAGATCCAGAACCTCACGTATCGCCGCGACGATGGGCGGCTGGTGAACAATCCCGAGCGCCCGAAGATTCCCAACCTGGACGTCAATCCGATCCCCGACTACCGGCTCATCGAGGGCTGGAAGCCCGGCGGCGTCGTCTCCATCGCCACCTCGCGCGGCTGCCCGTTCTCCTGCACGTTCTGCTCGGTGCCCGGCATGTATGGCCACGCCTTCCGCACGCACACCATCGACCGCGTGCTGGAGGAGCTCACCATCCACAAGGGCAACATGTACACGTTCTTCGCCGACGACATCTTCACCGCCAACAAGAAGCGGGTGAAGGAGCTCCTGCGGAAGATGATCGACAAGAACCTGACGCCCCAGTGGGGCGCTCAGGTGCGCACCGAGACGGTGGACGACCCCGAGCTGCTCCAGATGATGCGCGACTCCAACTGCTTCAACGTCTATGTGGGCTTCGAGTCCATCAATCCACGCACGCTGAAGCTCTTCCAGAAGAAGCAGGACCTGGCCAAGATCGAGCGCTCCATCGAGAGGTTCCACGCGCACAAGATCCGCATCCACGGCATGTTCGTGGTCGGCTCCGACGAGGACGACGTGGAGACCGTGGACGCCACCGCGGAGTTCGCGCTCAAGCACGACATCGACTCCGTGCAGTTCATGATCCTGACGCCCATCCCGGGCTCGCCCGACTGGGACACCCTCTACGACAAGGGCGACAAGTACGTCATCAACCGCAACTGGAGCCTCTACGACGGGCACCACGCCGTCCACCAGCCGCGGCGCATGAGCCCCTACGAGCTGCAGATGGCCGCCATCAACGCCATGAGCAAGTTCTACTCGTGGCGGGGGATCGCCAAGAAGATCCTCAAGGGCGACCTCTACTACACGACCATCCGCTACTGGGGCAAGAAGATGCTGCGCGAGTGGTGGAAGGACGAGGAGAACCGCGCCCACGTGGACTGGCTCCACAACCAGCTCTACGCGGAGGCGCGCGAGCTCGGCCATACCTCGGTCAAGACCGTGGGGCTGCCGGCCGCGCTGCTTCAGGACAAGCTCGGCCTGCTCCTGCAGCGCTTCCTCGCCGAGCTGGGTGTGACCGTGGTGCCGCTGGCCGGCGCGGCGGTGGAGGGGGCGGCGAGCAAGGCGCGCGAGGCCATCGATTGCCTGATCACGCCGATCGTGCGGCGCGCCGAGCAGGGCAAGGAAGAGTTCTACGCCAACCTCACGGCGGTCAGCGAGACGATCCACGCCCAGTGGGACAAGCTGCCGAAGGTCGCGTTCCCGGTCATCGGCGGGCAGGGCCCCGTCTTCGAGCCCTTCGCCAAGATCGGCCTGCTCGTCACCCAGAACCTCGACAAGATCCGCGACGCCTACAAGAACGCCGGCGTCGCCGAAGGACTCTGGGAAGCAGCCTAGTTTAGCCGCCTGGCGACAAACGTCGCGGCCCGCGCTCGAGCAACCGCTTCGAGCGCGGGCTTCGCCCGCGCAATCCTATGGTCTGTGGGGAGGCAGGGAGGAGTGCGGCGTGAGCCGCGCGACGACCGCCGGAAGGGGAGCGAAGCTCCCCTCCGGGGTTAACTCCAGTCGATCCGCCAGATGGGGCCCATGAAGTAGAGCGGGCCTTCGAAGCGCAGGAAGGCCGGGGCGTCGCCGCCCGCGATCCAGCACTTCACGTCGGGGATGTCGGCGATCAGCAGCGAGGCGAACATGCCGAGCTGCGGGCGGACCAGGAAGCGCGTGGCGATGACCGCGGCGTCGTTGACGCTCATCGGGTCCTCGACGGTCGGCTTCAGGAGCATCTTCACCAGCCGCGGCTTCGGCGTGAAGGCGATGATCTGCACGGTGGCCGGCGTGGCGGCCGGCATGTTCTTCATGAGCGTGGAGAGCAGACCGTTGTAGACGTCGCCCGGCATGTCGAAGCTGCCCTTGAGCGTCTCCTCGGGGCTGTCCTCGTCGCTCCGGTAGCGCACCTCGTAGCGGCCCGTCTTGCGGTCCACCCGCGCGTCGATCGCCTCGGGGAACGACGGCCCCTGCTGCACGATGTGATAGCTCTGCAGCGTGAACACGTCCCGCTGGGAGAACGTCAGCCGCTCGTCGTAGACCGAGCCGTCCTTGAAGCGGAACACGAGGCGGCTTTCGACGACGTCGCCGCGCGGGACCTGCGTGAGCTCACCCTGCGCGAGCTTCTCGCCGCCCATGGAACGCAGGACGGGAAACCCGCGCGTGATGCCTTCTGTGTACCGGACGGCGATGGGCTCGGCGGCCGCCGGCATTGCGATCACGACGAAGGCCAGGCTGAGGGCGGCGCCGATCGTGGCTCTGAGCATGTGCGGGCTCCTTTTCGGGCTGCTACTGACCGCGTGCGGAAGCCCAGGGTAGCAAGAGCCATGCCTTACGGGAGGGGTGGGCCGAAACAGACCAGAATGATGCTGAAATAGGCCCCGATAACGAGGCCGATTAGGCTATTTTTACGGGCTATTAGACTCCTGAACCGAAGACGGCCGTCGATGGCCGCTTCGCTTGACGAACTCCTCGTTCAACGGCACGCCTTTTCGACACAGGGGACACTCTTCGGGATTGTAAGTTGGAAAATCGCGACTCACCAAGCTGAAGACCGGCTTGCCGTCGACTTCCACCGACGTGCGCCGCCAGAGACACCCCACGCCGACGACGTGCGCGCCGAGATGCTCGACCAGCTCGATCAGCAGATTGAGCGTGGTGCCGCTCGACACGAGATCCTCGACGAGCAGTACACGCGTGCCCGGCCTCATCAGCCGCTGGAACTCCACGGGCAGGGTCACCCGCCGCTTGCCGCGCGACAGGCCCTTGGCGCCGTAGATCACGACGGGCCGCGAGGGATGCGCGCGCGCCACGCAGTGCGAGAGGATGAGCGCGCCCGGTCCCGTGGACAGCACGATGTCGACGGGCCACTGCGCGAAGTGCTTGGCGATGACACCGCCCAGCCCTTCGGTGAACGACGGCTCCGTCGTGACCAGCGTCTTCTCGATGTACTCGGTCGTGTGCTGTCCCGACGGGAGCAGGACGTGATCGTTGGCGTGATAGGCGCCAGTGCGCTTGAGGATCTCGAGGTGGATCTTCTCTCGAACCTCGGCTTCGACGGCGACAGGATCTTTCTTCGGTGCGGCCCCGCTCATGCAGGCCTCCTGCCCGGCATTATGCCACGAGCGCATGCTAGACTCCCGCCATATGCGCGTCCTTGCAGTCGAAACGTCGTCTCTCGCCGGTGGCGTGGCGCTCCTCGACGACGACCGGCTGGTGGCCGAATATCTGCTCGACGTCAGCGTCACGCACTCCGAGCGTCTGCTCTCGGCTGTGGACCGCGTGCTCGGCGACGCGCGCTGGACGCCGCGAGAGTTGACCGGTCTTGCCGTCGCGACCGGGCCCGGCTCGTTCACGGGTCTGCGTATCGCGCTCAGCACCGTGAAGGGGCTCGCGCTTGCCCTCGGGGTGCCGATCGCCGCGGTACCGACGCTCGACGCGATGGCGGCGGCGCTGCCATGGGCCGCCTTGCCCGTGTGCCCGGTGCTCGACGCGCGCAAGGGCGAGGTGTACGCCGCCTGCTACCGATGGGACGGCGCCGCGATGCGCCGCGAGTGGGAGTATCTCGCGCTGGCGCCCGGCGCGCTCGCCGCACGGCTGACCGAACCCACGCTCCTCGTCGGTGACGGCGCCGTCCATGTCGTCTCGCCGCACGCGCGCGCGCTGCCGGCGCCGCGCCGTCTGCCGTCGCCGGCGTGCGTCGGCGCGCTCGGCCTTGCACAGCTGCGGCGCGGCGAGACGGTCACGGCGGCCGCGCTGGCGCCCCTCTACCTGCGTCCCTCCGAAGCGGAGCTCAAGCGTCGTGCCGTCCCTGTCGCTTGACCGCATGCGCGCCGAGGACCTCGACGAGGTCCTCGCCATCGAGCGCGCCTCCTTCTCGATGCCGTGGTCGCGGGGCGCCTTCCTCTACGAGATGCAGCAAAACCGAGTGGCCCGCTGCTGGGTGGGTCGCGACGAGTCCGCCCGCGTGGTCGGTTATCTCTGCCTGTGGGAGGTGGCCGACGAGGTGCACATCACCAACGTGGCCGTCCGCCCCGAGCTCCGGCGCCAGGGCATCGCGCGCTCGCTGCTCCGCACAGTGCTCGACGATGCCCGCAGCCGCCGCTTCAAGGTCGTCGTGCTGGAGGTCCGGCCCAGTAACCAGCACGCGGTCTCCCTCTACGAGTCGTTCGGCTTCCGCGTGGTCGGCCGCCGCCGCGGCTACTACTACGACACCGGGGAGGACGCCCTGGTCATGGAGGTCGGTCTCCACGGCGAGGCTGTGCCACCCGGGAACCAGGCGGCACGGTGAGTCGTTAAGGGACCAATGCGCGGCGCGGTCCTGACGTTGGGCGTCGCCACGTGCGTCCTGGTGTTGGCCGTCATGGCCGAGGCCCAGGTGACACCGCCCTCGGCGGCGGAGGTCGCGCGCGGCCGATACATGTTCGGCGCGACGGGGGGCTGTGGGTGCCACACGGTGCCCAAGGGTCAGCCCAATGCCGGCGGGCGCAAGTACGAGGGCGGGTTCGGCACGGTGTACTCGAGCAACATCACGCCCGACCGACAGACGGGGATCGGCGGGTGGACGGACGAGCAGATCATGACCGCCATCCGCCTGGGCCGGCGGCCCAACGGCGAGCGGCTGCTGCCGGTCCATCCATTCCCCATCTTCAACGGGATGGCCGAGGAGGACTTG
>Ga0075434_100001845_pt1 | contig 18284 bp, 22 predicted proteins | sample RhiMethybrSRZTD3_FD_75298 | JGI IMG/M metagenome (GOLD analysis project Ga0075434, IMG submission 75298) | Populus rhizosphere microbial communities from Tennessee, USA - Rhizosphere MetaG P. TD hybrid SRZTD3 | ecosystem: Host-associated > Plants > Roots > Rhizosphere > Soil | place: USA... | reverse complement strand
GGATATTGGTGGGATCAGAAGTACTCCATGCGCCAATTCTGTCCGCCACCAGCGGACAATTTCCGCTCACCGAAGATTGGAGTGAAAACTGTACTGCACTTCCGGGTGGCGCGGCCGCGTGATCGGCGATTGCATTTGCCGGGACTATGTCAGCGGTTATTTTGTGCGGGCCTCAAGAGCCGCCGTTCAAGAGGGAGAAGCAAACGCCGAGGAGAATCCAAAGCCTCCGCGTTCGAGATACTCGTTTCTTCGTGGCGAGATCCTAGTGGCGCAGCAGCCACATTACCCAGCCGGCAACGAAAACTCCACCCACAAACATCGCGAAGCAATAGAGACCGTAGCGGATTTGGTCGCGTGGGGTATTACGTTGCGTGATTCCGAAGACAACGGACGCAAACACGGCAAATAGTACCGCGGCTGAAAAGTGAGCGAGGGTCACGGTTTCTTACCTATCGCAATGTGGTAGGCATCGGCGACGCTGATGAAGTTCAGCAGGCCGGCGACGATCAAGAATTTGGTTCCATAATCGGCGGTGGCGTGCGCGATCGCGCCCTGGCCCCAATTCATGGCGCGCGTCAAAATGTAGAGTCCGCCCGCGCCTACGTCTCCCACGAAGCCCAGAATGTCGAGAATGTCGCCGCCGTTGGGCTTATACACTCGGCCCTGCATCAAGAGGCCGAGCGCAAACATGCACACGATAGAGGCCATGAGCAGCAGGCCGCGAATCCAGCGCTTCTGGATCAGGTGCCCCGCGCCAGGAATGAGCCAGGCGATTGCCGGCACCACAACTGACATCGCAGTTACGGGCTGAGTTTTTGCATCATCGACTGCTTTAGATTTAATTGCAGAAGGGTTGTCCATTCAGACTGTCACGATCTCGTTTTGAATTTTTCCCGTTACTTCGGCGGAGCCGGGCCGGACCAGGACATTGACCTCGCTGCGCACACCGAACTCGGGCAGATAGACTCCAGGCTCAATCGAGAAACACGAATTGGGCAGAATACGGCGTTCGTCATGGACTTCCAGGTCATCCATATTGGCGCCATTGGCGTGAACGTCCGTGCCGATGGAGTGGCCCGTGCGATGGATAAAATTGTCTTTGTAACCGGATTTATTGATGAAGGTGCGAACCGCGCGATCGACCTCCCATCCCGCAATCGGCCGCCCTGCGAAAACCGCCTTCTGAACTGTTTCGACTCCGATATCGCGCGCTTGACGCACAGTCTGGAAAACCTCGCGCATTCGATCAGAAGGAGAGTTTCCCACAAAGCAATCCCAGGTGATGTCATAGTAGACCGCGCCTGGCGTGTTTTTCTTTGCCCAGATATCGAGCAGAACGAAATCACCTTCGCGAATGCTCGCGGAGTTTCCCGCATGCGGTTCGTAATGCGGATTTCCGCTGTTGGCGTTCACGGCCACGATTGGAGGATCGTCGGTAACAAGATTCTCGCGGCGGAAGGCCTCCAGAAACCACTGTTGGATCTCGTGTTCGGTGGTGCCGCCATTGCGCGCCCGCGTGCCGATCTCTTTAAAGGCTTCAGCTGTAATGGAATCGATGGCGTCGCGAGCGGCGAAATGCGAGTTGATTTGCGGCGCGCTCAGCGTGGCCTCGAATTGCGCCACGAGGTCGCCGGAACTGACAACGTTCTTGCCCAGGCCGCGGATCAGTTCCAAAGTCCCGCCATCAACCAACGACACGTAAAACACCAGATTGTTCGGCGAATATTGCATCGCGATATCGCGGCAGTTGACGAGCATGCTCTTTATGCTGTCGAAAAGTTCCTGCCATCCGGAATATTGGCGTTTGCTGCCGGGCAGTGTGTCCAGGTGCCCAGCTTCGACGCGATGCACCAGCTTCACCGGTTCGCCCTGGGCGGGGATGAGATAGAACCATCGTCGGGTGACCATTAACCCGTCAGGTAAGCCCAACACCCGGTAGGCAATGGGATCGCGGTGGTGATGGTCGTAGAAAAGCCATCCGTCGATATTGCGCTCGCGGAGAGCTGCTTGTATGGCAGGGAGGTCCATGTGGAAGTCTTATTCTAAACAACCGAACGGTTTTGGGCGAACTGCTCCTTCGCAAGTCAGACTGTGATCGCCGGGATCAAATGATGAGGAACACTCAAGCCCGAGCTCGGAGTGCATAACCCAACCGGTGTTAGCGAGATGAAACACGTTGCTGATTTGCTGGACCATTTGTTTTCAGCGATTTGTCCCAACCTCAATGTTGACTTTTGTTGCGTTAGAGTTACGTTTTGCAGCGCTCATTTGGACACCACGCGATTCAGCGAGCTGCTCTTCTCGGGACGAAGCCAGCATTCCAATGCCGAGTGTGCGCAACGCGCTTGTTTGGTTGTCATCACGTCCGCGCCCTCGAGGACTACGTCGATTTTCCTGAACGGCGTGCCGTCGTCGCCGCGAGCTTTGCACTCCAACCCCGCACTAACCTCGATGAACCGAGCGATTTGGGCGACACTCAGCTTGACGGGTAGGCCTTGCCTCCGCTCGGCGGGGTAATTCCTTTAGCTGGCTCAGACAAATTCCGTGCAGGTCTATAGCGAGCCGTGCCTGCCGCCTCTTCATTGCGCGCCGCTCTGCGATCATTTCCGCGCGGTGCATCGCGTCCAAGTGCCTATCGTACCCGAGGCAGCGCTCTCTCCACTTCCAGCTTGTCGCCCAGAGAGCAACGTTTTGCTTAGTGCAGTTCAACGTGCGTCCCACTGACGTGAACGACTGGGCGTCGCGGAGATCCCTGAAGCGACAAAACGCGTCATACGCTTTCGCGCTCTCGCGTGGCAACCGAAGCCACGGCGCGCCTTTCGCCGGATTGATGTGGTGGTGAGATGGGCCAGTGGCCCATGGCCACGAGTTCAAGAACTGATGGTGGGATCTGCATTTGGACCTCCGGAATTGCCCGCCCGATCTCAGTTTGACCTTTACGGCCATCATCCACAACTTCTCATGAGCGGCTGTAGCCCAACCTAGCCGATTCGATACCATGTGATTTTGCGTATCGCCAGGCGAGTTTTTCCTACGGGCTCTCCGTAAGCAAATTACAGGGTTGTCCTAAACCCACTCCGAATCAACGGTTACAAGCCCGGACTCCCCGGACGGAGCGACGGATTACGGCACTGGACGTGCTTTCCTCGTACCAGTTTCCGCGCTCCCAGGAGGCACCATGACGCACACCAATGGATTGGAAGATTGGCGGATTCTATGCGAGATGGCCTCAAAAGAAATGGACTCCGATAAGCTGCTGGAGCTTGTCGCGAAAATCAACGATGCGCTGGATAACCACAATCAAAGATCAAAATATGGAAAGATCGAGATCGAAACCATAATCCCGCCGCAAACCAGCACCGCCGCAGAACACCGCTGTTAGTGACGCGGGCCGCCCTCACGAACTGTTCCAAACACCTGAGCACCGTTCTTACAAGTTCCCCACTGACCTTCGCCCCGAGATAACGAGAAAGGACAACCACGCCACCGCCATGGCTGCACTTGTCTTGCCGACCCTCCCAACAACCGGAAGCGCCACGAGATTTTGCAGCATTTTATGCTCGCCAACGATTCCGTGACATTGCCCGTTGAAATACCCGGGTTTCTAGCAAGAGCGGACTTCGACTACTATCGAATTCACGGATTCGACCCTAGGTTTCGAGCGCGCCGAAGTCACTGGTCACATCGACTTTCTGCAGATTCGCAAACGCGTATTTTCACATTCTGGATTACAAGCCAGAGTCACGGAAAGAGACTCACGCACACGTTCAACTTACGATCTATGTACTGGCACTTGCGCGAAGGGCTGGTTTGCCGCTGAGGTTCTTCAAATGCGGCTGGTTCGATGAGAAAGATTATTTCGAGTTCTTCCCACTCAAATGTGTATTTCCCTGGAGGCATGGCGCGGGCGAAGGCGGGGTTGCGGCTGCGACCACCTCATCGAGACTTCATGGAAGACACGGATATACGCGTCGTCCGCGATTAAAATATCGGCATCTTGACATCACCCCAAAAGCTGCGGCGTGGAGGGTCAATGGTACGACTCACCCGGTGGGCCGCGACGTTGACATCGGCAACGTAAACCGGCGTCATCTTCGCGCTGAGGTCAAATATCCGAGGTGGGGCGACGGGTTCTCCGCCTGGAGTATCCACTCGGGAAAAGACAACCCGGTATTCCTTTCCCTCCGATCCCATGAGATCGGTGCGGACGTGAGGATCGAGAAACGGCAGAAGCCATCCGCACAAATAGCTGAAGCGCGATAGTCGAATATTCCCAGGTGTCATGTGATGCTCGCCCACATCGGCAAACATCCCGATCATCCCATAATCATGCGGCAGAAGATGGGCAACAAATTCGGCGTTCCCCTCGCGCTGTATAGCCTGCTGAACTGAAGGATCGGACAATGCTAAAGAAGATAGTTGTTGCATCGCCGCAGGTGTCATGGGATAAACCGACACCACTTCCACGTTCGGCAAGGCGATGGTCCGAGAGATATGCCTCACGGTGTAAGCACGCAGCCCAAACCCTGCCAGCAAAACCAGCACAACCAAAAGCATCAGTGCCAGCCGGTGAGCGAGCTTTTGGTCGCGCAGGCTTCCAAACAGCAGTCGGTAGAGACGGCCGCCAGGATTGCCGGGCAGGAACATGCCAGCATGGCGCATGTAATCGGCATAGCTGGGATCAATCGCCAGCATGCGTCGCTCCTCCACCCGCGCTAGGAAGTAGTAGGCAAACAGCATTCCCACAAATAGCAGAAAGATCACGGTGCGCGGCCACATGGTGAAGAGCCCAAAAGCGGAAAGCCCAAGGCTCAGATACTGCGGGTGTCTGATGTAACGATAGGCGCCAGAACTGACTATTCTTCGGCCAAACAGTTTTGAACCATAGACTTGGACAGCCAGAATAACGAAAGCCACCAATCCCAGCCCGAAGGCGTAACGGCCCAAGTCCCACCGAAGAAATTCCAAGAACGGGCTGGTAGTGAACACCGCATGCGGGAGCAGAAAGCCGGTAAGCCATGCGGTAGCGGCTGAGTGATTCAGCCATTTGAGCGTCGGCCCGTAAGCGGCATAGAAGTAGAACGCAAACGGGCTGACCATGATCGCGACCTCGAACATCACCAGGCCATAGACAAATGCGACCGCACGCGACAGCCAACGGCGCGCTCCCTCTCTCGGTGTGTTTGATTCACGTGGTTGGACGATTCCGTTGGCGGGCATCACACGGCCTCCGGGCAACTACACTATCACGACCCCGGCCCGGGATCTTTGCGGTAGTCGGGCTCAAGTCACAACCACCGTGGCCAGCTGGTCGATGAGGAGACGATGAAGTATGCAAGATCTGGGCACCCTGGGTGGAACCAACGTGGCTGCTGTTTGGCTCACCGAGACCAGGGAGGTTTTGGGGGATGGCCGACTAGCCGGTATCCCCAGAGCGGCCTCGCGCACCACGATATCAATCCACCTATAGCAGGCCGAAGGATTGATCTCTCGCGAAGTCATCATGTATTCCGCAGCTATACATCTTTGCGGACAAGGCCGGCTAAAAACATCAACACCGGCGCCGTTCTCGTTGAAGCGAAAGCGACAAAACACCCGCAATGTGATCCAGGCTAGCACCAAAACAGCTATCACCTCGCCCAGACGGCGAGGTCGTGGACGGTTTTCATCCATGGAGATAGAAACAGTCCATGCCACACTTTCACCAGTGGGGCTTGTTAACACAAGTTACTTACAGGCCCACAAGCTACGTAGTTTTACGTACTTCGCCTGCTACGCTATTGCAGCCTGGCGTATTCCGCCCTGACCTGGTTCACAGTCGGAAGGTCCGGGTCGGCATCTTTCCAGGAGGCGAGAAGATCCTGATAGGTAGATTTGGCTTTTGCTGTGTCACCCTGCAGAACATAAGCGCGGGCCAGGCCGAGGCGCGCAAAGGCATCAACAGATCGGTGGGAGCAAAATTGGAAAGCGCTAGAATCCTCTGGAATTCTCCGGCTGCATCCGCGCCTTGTCCTGCCTTTAGGTCGGCTAGGGCGCGCATACTCGTTGCCTGCAGTTATCATTACGTTCGAAATTGGCGAGCCGATACACTCCCGGCCATGATGTCTCGTCGTCTCTGCCGCAGCGGGTCGGTCAGAGTCATGGCTTTGCCCTGTGAACCGGCCCGCTATGAACAAATCCGTCGCCGTGGTGATTCCGACGACGACGGCTGAGTTTATCTGTGTACCCGGTACGAACGGCAGCGGCTGAGTCGCATTCGGCGCTTTCTGGAGGAAGCCTCTAAAGAACCTCAGGGGTAGCGGTGTCCGTTGGGCACGGGCAAGACCGTAAATGGTGAGCGCCACGTTTGCGTGAGTCTATCGCGCTGATGGCTTGTAATCAAAGACGTGGATATGCCGGTTGAGAAAGCTGCAGTCTAATGGATGTAACTGACACCGTTCGACATTCGATTAATAACGAGCGGCTGGCCAACCATTTCAACGTAAACACTCCACGTCCCCGATGGCACAAGCACGGACAGATCCAAAGAGTTTGTTGTAACCGGAAGATTCGAAGCAGCGACATACAAACTCCCGGCAGCATCGGTGAAGTAGACATTCCAATGATGAATAGTCGCAGTCGAAGCATAGGTTGAATCAGAAGCCACGAGGGTCCATGTTAACTGGCTGCCCGAGAGCGACGCATTGATCGTATAGCAATTATCAATACCATCTTCAATGGCAGTTCCTTCTTCGTAGTCGTTCCAAGTGGCAACCTGCACATAGGGAATTTGGGGATTGGAACCGCCGAAGTATTTAGAAATCTCATTCGCCGTCTTTAACCAGACTTGGCCACACTGTTGCGCCACAACTCGGTTGTTGCTCCAGGACGCGTTGTTGTCGTCGAAACCTTTATAGATTACGCCGATAGTGAGCTGCGATGGATGGGTGAGTCCTGCGCTGTAGAGCGTATCCAGGTAGGTGGGGGAGGAACTGGTGCTCGAGCCCCACCAGAATTGCTGGGCAGAGCTGTAGGTCGGAGGTTGTGGCCACCCAAATCGTCCGTTGTCGTAAGAGGCGGTCGTGAATGAGCCAAACTGGAAGATGTATTTGAACGGCGCAGCGTAAGTATCGGTGTGGGCCTTGACGGTCGACCAGATCGTGTTCCAATCCGTAGACGTGAGTATCGGCCACGTCAACTTTGGAATGAAAGTGAAAATGACCGGATTGCCTGCATCCGTGAAGTACACTTCACTAGTGGCGTAATGCGAGTTGATATAATCCATTTCGCTGATCAAGGCGTTTTCGACGCAAGTCAGGGTGACGCTTTCGGTTTGATTTGATGTCGGACACGTCGAAATCAGCGCACCCTTATCTTCCATAATCCCGAATTTTAGCGGGAATCCGGCGCGTGTGTTCAAGTCGGCAAACACCGCGTTAGTTGTTGCTAGGTTAAAGCCCTGCTTAGCATCGAGCGAGCCATAAAAATCGATGAGATTAATGTCGCAGCCTTCTCTAATCATGAACGAGTTTTGCGCCGCAACCGTAGCCGTCGAATTTTCGTTGTAGCCAACACTCTTATGGCTGCTCAACCCGAACCAAGGCTGGTATTCACAGATCAGTCGTCCCGTCCATCCGGCATATAAAAGTTGCTTAACGCTGATATTAGAAATGTATCCAGCCGGCGAGTCGGGAATCAGAGTCTCCGCGCCGGTGTCATTGGAGTTTGTATTAAATCCATTGAAGAAGGCGAAGCAATACGGGAGGTTCCCTCCGGGATCACTCGAAGAGGAGCAGAGGCTTGTGTTGTTCGAAATCTGCGAAACCAGCGTTCCTATCGTCGCTGGACCCCCGGCCCCACCCGTCAGCGTGGCCCCTGAAGGCGTTGCCGTGAAAGATGCAGTTGCGAACAAACTGCTATGTGTGACCGAGGCCGAGAGAGCATAATTCGAACTCGTGCCGGTGATCTTGCTGGTCAGCATGATTTTTGATTTTGCCGCCGTCGCAGTCACAGGGGATGCTGACCCGTTCAGTAGTGTTGCGAGGGAATTCGCGAGTTGATTGGCTTTGCTTTGTCCAGAAGAATGGCTGTAATTAGTACTAACGGCGAATCCGTTGACGGTAAGTTGAATCTGCCCAGAATCGTAGCTTGGACAGGATGTATTTCCACATGGGTAAGTCGGGCCCTGCAGTGATCCGCTAATAGCGACCGATCCTCTGCCTGAAGTCTGCGCGAGCGCGGCACTGGCCCAAAGAAGAACAGAAGTACAGATGGCGAGGAGATCGCGCCAGCGACGCATAAACAGCCTCGAGAAAATTTGAAATTCTGGCTTGAGACGGGCCGGTATGCGCCAGGAGCACAGCACCAGCAAGTCCTGAGTAGGTGAACATAAGTTATCACATACTCTGGTTAATCCAGAAAACAACTTTTGTTGAGTTACAAATGGGGAGATTTCTCAGGTGTTCTACTTAGAAGTTGGCCATTGCCTCGCCGAGCTGTCCAGTTGAGGCAACAGCCTCGTCATCTTCAGTAAAAAGACTCGGCTGGCTGTCACTTCGGCTCGCGCAGAAGCAGGGCGTACTCTTGCCAACCGCCGAGGCCAACGTTTGGGCGGGGACTCTCTTTAATTACTACATCGAAGATGTTGGAGTATTCGTCCGACACCCTCGAGTTTCCACAACGGCCCCTGGCTTTTACTGCGGTGCCCCCCTCGTTGGATCCACTCCCTGAAATCCATGTTTTTCGAAGCTGACGCCTGTGCGGTCGAATGACATTCAGCACATAAAGTGATCAGGTTCTGCTCTACGTCTTCGCCCGAGTGGCTGCGAGATTGTTGATGGTGTACCGTTAGGTTGCTTATCGAAACCGCAAAGCTGGCAACGCCAGCCATCTCGTCGTACCACCCGATCACGTAAATGCCGGTAATGCTCACCATCAAGCCTGAGTCGAGTCTGTTTCCAATCGGCTGGTCCACGACACATGATGAGCGGAAAGGTATTGTCCTCTGGCTAAGCAACGCTGGCCACCGTGCCAAGCAAGGTTTTGCGGGAATGGGCAGCAGCAGGTTTTCCTAAGCCGGACCAGGATTTCAAGTACAAAGGGGTCGACGCGAAGGGCAAGCCCTGAAACCGATTGCGTACAAAGACCTGGATCGGAACCTTCCATGGGAGAGCTTTGACCTCGCACACGAACTCACAACCAAGGGCATCCAAAAATTTGTGGCTGATTATCAGAGCACGGTGAGACTGTTGGTATAGTGGTCTGCAGACCGTCGTAGCTATCGTTGTTTGCGACGACGAATTAAGTCCGTTGTTTTACGCGGCTTTCGGACCCTGGGCTGTGGCTCTCTTTATCTTCTTCGGGATTGTGCCAGCCGCCCACGTCGAGAGCCAGATGGTCCGCCTCATGAGGTCCCCACGAGCCAGGCTCGTATGGATGCAGGGCTGCTTCATTTGCGAGTATGGGATCGACAATCGCCCACGCAGCTTCCACCGCGTCTTCGCCAACGAACAGCATGCCATCTCCTCGCATCGCATCCCCCAGCAGACGCTCATACGCATCAACCTCGTCCGCGGTGGGCTCCTCGACTGCCGAAAGATGCGCGGGCTTGGAAACAAGTTCTTCGCCGGGGTGTTTCACTCGGGCGTTGAGGCTAAGCGATATTTGTCCTGGGCCGAGGCGAAAGCGGAACTGATTGCTCGGTTCGTCTCCCAAAATGTCGAGCGGAGGTTTTCTTAGTTTGACCAGCACTTCGGTAGTCGTAACCGGGAGGCACTTTCCGGCGCGAATCAGGAATGGCACACCTGACCACCGCCATGAATGAACTTCCAGGCGTACAGCGGCAAACGTCTCCACCTTGGAATTAGGTCGGACTCCTTTTTCATTCTTGTAGCCCTTGAACTGGCCGCGAACAAGATGCTTTGGGTCCAGCGGTGGAATTGTGCGGAATACCTTCACCTGTTCATCGCGGATGGCGTCGCAATGCAGCCCAGTGGGAGGCTCCATGGCGAGAAAAGCTACAACCTGAAGCATGTGGTTCTCGACCACATCGCGGATCGCCCCAGTGGCGTCGTAAAACTGCCCCCGCCCCTCGATGCCGAACTTTTCAGCCATCGTGATCTGCACACTCTCGATGTAATTCCGATTCCAGATCGGCTCCAGAAAACTGTTGGCGAAGCGAAAGAAGAGAAGATTGAGGACTGCCTCTTTACCGAGATAGTGGTCGATCCGAAAGATCTTCGATTCGGGAAGCACCGCATGGAGTGCGGCATTCAACTGCTGGGCCGAAGTAAGATCGTGTCCAAAGGGCTTCTCGATAACGACTCGCGAATTTTTTATGCAGCTCGATTTTGCGAGAGATTCGACGACGCGTGTAAAGAGATTGGGTGGAATTGCCAGATAATGGGCCGGACGGATGGCTGAGCCAAGCGTTTTCTTCAATAAGTCAAAGGTCCCAGGTTTCTCATAATCTCCGCCGGCATAGCGAAGCAACTTCAGCAGCTTGGCCAAGGCTTCATGATCGATCTCGCCTCCTTGCTGCTGGATGCTGTCGCGCACGCGCTCCTTGAGATGTTCGTTCGTGCGCCCGGCCCTGGCAACGCCAATCACGGGTACATCCAGGTGACGATGTTGGACCATGTGATAAAGCGCGGGGAATATTTTCTTGTGAGCCAAGTCCCCCATGGCTCCGAATAGAACCAGGGCATCGGCTGGCGCTGTATCTTCCGCGCTCTTTCCTGTCGCGCATCCTTGTCTGAGATCCGGCATGAACATCTCCTAATGATGTTTCGACAAGACTCGCATCACCCCATCCTAGCTGCCCAGTATACGGTCCAGATTGAATGCGGCGCTGATCAACGCGAGATGTGTAAAGGCATGCGGGAAATTGCCCAGCGCTTCGCCCTGCGGCCCAGTCTGCTCCGCGTAAAGCCCGAGATGATTCGCATAGCCCAGCACCCGTTCAAACAGCAACCTGGCGTGATCCAGCTTTTCGGCATCCGCCTGGCCGGCGTGGGTCAGCGCCTCTACCAGCCAAAAGGAGCACATGTTGAAAGTGCCTAATCCTCGCCCGGCAGTCCGTCGATGCGGGGTTCCGGCGGATAGCGATATACAAGGCTATCGTTGCGGAGGCCCCCGTCGCGGGGATTCTTGAGAATCGCGTTTATGGTACCGATCATCCGCGGATCGGTCGGAGCCATGAAGAAGACCAGAGGCATGATAAGGACCGACGCATCCAGGTCCTCACTACCGTAAAACTGGGTAAACGCGCAGCGTTTCTCGTTCCATCCTTTGGTCATTACTTCTTCGTAGATGCGGTCTCGCTCGCGAATCCACTTGGTGCGATCGGCTGGAAGTCCACGTTTGTCGGCCGGCCGGATGCCTCGATCCAGAGCCACCCAGTTCATAACTTTCGAGTACACGAAATGTTCCTGGCGATTGCGCATCTCCCAAATGCCGGCATCAGGAAGCTGCCAGTTTTCGCAGATACACTCAAGACGCTCGCGGATCTTCACCCAAACGTCGTATGAAGTGGGACTCACGTACTTATTGGAAAGGCAAAACGCGTCCATGAGCTCGCCGTAGATGCCTCCTTGGAACTGCGAAACGGCGTCGTTGCCGATGCGCACCGAGCTGGACCCTCGATAACCTTCCAAGTGATCCAATTCGTGCTCGGGAAGCTGGTTGTCGCCATTGATCGTGAAGACGACTGCGCCGCGTTCCTTCGGCGTGCGTGCTTGGATGCGTAATCCTCGATCCAGCCCATGAAGGCAGCAGCAGCCTCGTCTCTGGAACCTATGCGAAGAAATGCATAGACCGTGAAGGCGGCATCGCGCATCCAGGTGTAGCGGTCATCCCAGTTGCGAGTGCCTCCGATGACTTCAGGCAAACTCGTGGTGGGAACTGCAATAATCGCTCTGGTGGGTGCAAAGGTCAGAAGCTTAGCGCCAAGGCTGATCTGTGTACCTGATCCCGTCAATGGCCCATGGTAAGTGCAGGCGGAGAGTCGGTTCTGCCAGAATTTAACAGGGCCCCGCAGCAACCTCTCAGCCTCTTCTTCTGGCGGTGGACAGGGCACACCGCCCTTGTTGCAGTCGTCCCTAAGAATGAAGACCTGTGATTTTCCTTCCGACAGCATGAACGCGGCGGACACTCCTCCGCGTCCATCATTCCTGAGCGGCACCGCAGTTGAGAGAGCCAAGGTCAAGCTGCCTGTCTTGAATGTCGCTCCGTTAGCCTCTATCAGCGTGTCGTGGGTCTGTCGTCCATAATCGGAAGCGGGGCGGCAAGCGACGGAAATATGCACTGATCCCCTGACGCAGGGAACGCAGCGGCAGACATGACGATACTCAGGCGAGTCGGAAGGCAGCCCTACCGGCATGAAGTCTTCCAACTCGGCAATTCCGTCGGTCAGCAGGAAGCGCGTAACCAGGACGTTCGTGGAAGGCCAATAGAACTGCTTGTGCCGCACGCCGTCAGAGTCGGCAGAAATTCGGAAACGCCACCGTTCTTGTCATCCAAGATCGCTCCGAAAATGCTTGGTGAGTCAAAGTGTGGGTAGCAGTACCAATCGATTGAGCCGTTCATGCCTACCAAGGCAACTGTCCGCATGTTGCCGACGATTCCGTAATTTTCGATAGGCTGATAGGACATCGTTGGATTCCCTTTCCGATGCTCCGAAATGAGTCGACTCGGTCGCAATCGATGTCCGTATTCTTTGCAAAACTGGCCAGTTTTGCAAAGATGAGGCGGCCCCTCAAATCCAGATCCACTGCTGCTCGAAAAACACTTTTTGCGATGGAGATCATGAACGACAAGCGCTTTCATCAGTACTAACCCAACGGAGGAACCGACACCTTGTGGCATGCCAAATAGTCGGCGATTTAGGAGAGGAATTTCGAACGATCGTGGCGAATCGCCATTGCACCAACTACCGGCCTAGCAGCGTAGTCGACTGATTTAAACAGTTAGCGTTCCTGGGGTATACTCGCCATAATTTCTGCCACCCAGGAAATAACGTGCTTCAAGGCTTCGTCAAAATCGCGCGCATCCTGACCATCCTCGGCATCGTTGAACTGATTCCGAGCCTCACCCAGGCGCAGACCTCTGACCCTCTGGTCGGCAGTTGGAATTTCAAAGCGACAATCAATGGCTGCACGACCGGCTGCAAATACATCGGCATGATCTCTTTCAACCTAGGTGGGACGGCGGTTGAAGAACGGGGCACGGTGCTTGAATACTCCGGCTTGGGATACGTGGAGCGCACGGCGTTGGGTACGTGGCGACGAACTGCAGGAACACCTTTCTATACGTTTAGGATGAAAAACTTCATATTTGATTCAACCGGGAAGCTTGCTGCGTTCATCGTGGGAACGTCAGGCGTAACGTTGAGTTCGAGCCTTAATTCCTTTACCGGGTCGGGTACGGCGAAGATTTTCAACGCAAATGGCGCTCTAACTGACACTGAAATGTTCACAATAACGGGAACTCGATTCTGAGCTCTTAGCACGTCTGCGAGCGCGCCGTTCGGCAATCCGACGAAACCGTATGAATGTCCTTCTGCTTTCCATGCCAGACTATTTCGAGCACATGCCCCCAGTTGCGGTTCGCATGCCTAACGGCGCGCTGACCTCCCTCGCGGGAAACGTCGATTCGCACCACCGAGTTGCAGTGGCCGATCTGATTCTCAGTCATCGTCAGGTGGGGAAGACGGTCAGCGGACTGATGCATGAGTTTAATCCCGACATTGTCGGACTCTCCATCATGACTTTCCAGCGCCGGACTGCTGGGCGCATCATCAATCTGGTGCGTGCGCTCAGGCCGGGCGTAAAAGTCGTCGTGGGCGGCTATGACCCTAGCCTTGACAGCGACGCCTACCAGGATATGGAAGTGGATTTCATTGTGCGCGGCGAAGGCGAGGTCACCTTTCGTGAACTTCTACGTGTCATTGAGCAAGGTGGAGATTTCGACGGGATTTGCGGCCTTTCGTACCGTGCCGGCGATCGGTGGCTGCACAACTCCAACCGGCCGGTACATCGACTGGAAGACGATCAGATCCGCCTGCCCAATCGTAACGCACGCGTGCTGCAAGGCTACACCCTGCTGGGCCGCCAAGTAGATGTGATTGAGACCTCGCGCGGCTGCACCTACGACTGCAGCTTCTGCTCAATCATCGAAATGCGGGGTCGTAACTTTCACACCTACAGCTTCGAACGCATCCTGGCCGACATTAGTGACGCACGAGACCACGGCGCGCGCACCATTTTTCTCGTGGACGACAACATTACGCTCAACGTGCATCGTTTCGAAGCGCTCTGTCACGCCATCATCGAGGCTGGACTGAACAAACTTGACTACTTTGTCCAAGCGATGACCTCCGCCATTGCCACCCACGGCAAAACCCTTGCGCCCCTGATGCGCCGGGCTGGATTTCGCTACGTTTTTCTGGGGATCGAAAACATCCTGGAAGACGATCTCCAGTTCTTGGGCGCTGCAGCAAAGAACACAGCGCGCGACGATGGACGTCATGCAGGCAACGCATCGGCAAAGGCGATTGACTGGTTGCACCGAAACGGGATGTACGTCGTAGGAGGACTGATCGTGGGCAACCCCGATGACACGCGTGAATCCATCGAAGCCAATCTTGCCTTCGCCAGACGCTACGTGGACTGGCCGTACATCCAGCATCCCACGCCTTATCCTCGGACGCCCATGACTGAAGGATTCCGCCAGCGCGGTCTGATCACGAATGAACACCTGCAGGAATACGACGGTACGACCGCCGTCGTCCGCACGGAACATCTATCGGCGGAGGAAGTCGAGTACGTGCGCTGGAGAGCTGAGCGCTGGATGAAAGTCCGCCATATGCCGGCGGCCCTTCTGCACGATCCGTGGTTCGTCCTACGGCACGCTCCGCAAATGCTCACTCATACCTTCCGAGGTTGCACGTTACGCTCAGCTTTGGGACTGGAAGATGAACGCAAAGACTTTGAGCGTTACAAAGCAATTCGCCGTCAAGAGCGCGAATATTTATAGATAGTATCTGAGTGCTAAGTCACTTTAGTTACCCAAGGCAGGTTTGGGCGGGCGAACGCTGTCTTCCTGCCCAACAGGTGATGAACGAACGAGCCCAGGCAGAAGCCTCCGAGGGTGAGCGCCAGCACGGCTGCCAGAAAGATTGCCTCCATGAAGAATTTCCGGATGGTTGCAGGCATACTCCCGCCCCTGGACGAAGTCCACTATGTTATCCTCGATGCCCTCGATTCAGCCAACTGCGCTTGCCGGCGAAGTGCCAAGTGCTAAATGCCCTTCTCAAGCAACCGAGCCGGCACGGCTCGCTAACTCTTTTATGCTTCTCGAAGCCTCGTGCCAGCCCACCGCGGCCTTGCGAAAATACGATTCGTTCGCGATGTGGCACGCCAGGGGCCGCGTGATGCCCAAACACCGCGTCTTCCACCACCGGCTTGCCGCGAGTCGCACCGCTTGGGAGAAGTTCCACAGATGCGGCTTCATATCGTCATAGTCCGGACGTTTGATAACTTACGAGCCAAGAGGCGCGCCACCAATCCCTGATTTGTACCAAATGTACCCAACGTCAACTAACTTGCAACGGCCCGGCCGCTTCCAGAAAAGTCCCAACTTCCTCAGCGCGTAAGGACGAATTTCTGTACCCGCATACCGTAGTAAACGTCCCCCACGTACACGGCACCATTTCGGCCCACGGCAACATCATGTCCCCAATAGATCTGCCCATCGTAATTGCCATACGAACCCCACCTGTCAACGATGTTGCCGTTTAGATCGAGCTTGAGAACTCGACCGCGATCGGGGGGAGTAGGCTTCAGATCCCCTCCATCGACCACGTATAGATAACCGTCGGGGCCGATGGTCACTGCCCAAGGACGCCCAAGATCGGCACTCTTCCACTCGTGCAGAAATTTCCCGTCGGGCTGAAACACCTGAATGCGTCCATTCGATCGGTCAGCAACGTAGACATGTTCCTGAGGATCGAGTGCGATGCCATGCGGAATGTTGAACTCGCCCGGGCCGCTGCCTTTGCGACCCCACTCTGCCAGGAATTTTCCATTGCCTGAAAACTTCGCTACCCGACTGTTTCCGTATCCGTCGCTCACATAGATTGTTCCGTCAGGAGCGATGGCGATATCGGTGGGGCGGTTGAAGTGACCGCCGCCTTGGCCGGGCTCGCCCTTGGTACCAAGCGTCATCAACAACTTGCCGTCGTGGCTGAACTTGAACACCTGGTGCAATCCGACATCGGTGACCCAAACATTATCCTCGCGATCGACGCGCAGTCCGTGTGGAACCACAAACTGCTCGGCACCCCAAGAAGCTAGCAATTTTCCTGTGGCGCCATCAAAGCACAGTACCGTGGCCGGGATGATTACACGGTGTGGCTGATCACCCGAGAAAGAAGGACTGTCGGCGCGGTGGAACACGAAGACATGGTCATGGGAATCCACGGCGACGCCTGACACCTGTCCCAGTACATAGCCATCGGGAAGTACTGGCCACCCATGAACCACGCTGTAATTGGAGGCGGTTGTTGCCTGCAGCGTGTTTTGCTCCTGCATTTGGCCCGCTTTGGCGAGCCCAAGAAGGAGCACAACCCACAACACCACAGCGGGGAGTCTTTTACCTGCCATGGAATTTCTCCTTCGCGGGCGATAACAGCAGGAAGACGCCGGTCAGCAGGCGGACTATACCACCATTTCCAACTCGCCTTCTCTGGTTGACACACTCCTGGCGCGATGCGGTATCTGTTTTGCCCTCGAAAACAAGTTCTACGAGATCTCGCCCTACATAACACCCTATGGCCGGCTGGGCGAGTGTTGACACAATTCGGGAGCTAAAAGAGCGTTCTTCCGGTGCTGTATGCCGCACAGCCACGGACGCCCTAGATGAAGTGTATCTCGGACGATTACTCTTGCCCATCGTAGCCCATGCGCATCAAAGTACGTTGGGAGAACGGCAAGAAAGCCAGAGCCACTGACGCAGCGATAGCCAATCCCACCCCAATCTTGTAAGCGAGCAGTAAAGCCGAGGCGGCCCAAAACTCGTCGAGAACTAGGAAAACGAAAAACATCCGGTGAAAGTTTTCTCCCAGTCCGGCGTAATCAAATGCAATTCCCGAGAGCAGATAGAGCCGCAGTGCAATGCCAACAACCGCACCGATCATGACCAGCCCAACTATTAGCCAAGCTCGACTCGATACGAATTGGCTTGCCGCAAATTCGAGCCTGTGGAACTTCCAAAGGGCCAGTAAATAGAAGACAAGGTACAAACTCTGAATCAGCACCAGTAACGCGCGTACAAGTGCACGAGGCACTTTAGGTAAGTCCTGGGCCGTTGCGGTCAAAAAAAATGGATATTGCGAGGTCCCGATCACCGGATCAACTGTATTGGGCTCGGTGTGTACAATTTCTGCGAGCGCGCTGTCCAGTTCGTCTGCCGATTGGTAACGCTGGCCTGGGTTCTTGCTCAGACATTTGAGAATTATCTTTTCGACGACTGGCGACAGCGACGGTTCCAAGGCGCGCGGTCGTACTGGCATCTCGCGAACCTGCTTGAGAGCGAGGGCCACGGGAGTGTCGGCGGCGAATGCCGCCACTCCGGTGAACAGCTCATAGGCAATCAACCCGAGTGCATAAATGTCCGCCCGTAGGTCAATGCGCTGTCCTGACGCCTGTTCCGGGGCCATATACGCAGGGGTCCCCAGAATGGCGCCCGTCACTGTACGCCCCATGTTCAGAGCACGTGCCACGCCGAAGTCCATGATTTTTACGATGCCGGACTGATCGACCATCACGTTTTCAGGTTTCAAATCACGATGCACGATGCCGTGGTGGTGCGCTTCACGTAAAGCGGCGCAAATCTGCCGGATCACTTGGATTCCGCGATCGACTGTCAGTTCGGCGCCGCTCTCCAACATTTGGCGCAGGCTCTGTCCCTCGATGAACTCCATGGTGATGTATACAGCGGATCCGTCGAGGTGGAGGTCATACATTCGGCAGACGTTCTTGTGCGTGATTTTCCGTGCAAGCTTTAATTCATTCTTAAACCGCTCCACGATGCTGAAATCGCCGGCCACTTCTGGACGCAGGACTTTGATAGCGATGACCTCGTTTGTTTCCCGGTCGCGGGCACGATACACGATCCCCATGCCTCCGCGGCCCACTTCCCCCAGGATTTCATAGCGTTCACACTTCGGTAAGGGCGGCGAAGCTAGCGCATGAGTGCCACTGCTTTGCAATGTTGGAGTGGCGGCTGCTCCAGGAGCGCCAATCAGT
>Ga0075434_100001844_pt1 | contig 18294 bp, 11 predicted proteins | sample RhiMethybrSRZTD3_FD_75298 | JGI IMG/M metagenome (GOLD analysis project Ga0075434, IMG submission 75298) | Populus rhizosphere microbial communities from Tennessee, USA - Rhizosphere MetaG P. TD hybrid SRZTD3 | ecosystem: Host-associated > Plants > Roots > Rhizosphere > Soil | place: USA... | reverse complement strand
GGATCCGAATGCCCTTCCACCTACGACGGGACGATCACGATCGGAACGCTCGCGTCGGGAGCGGCCAAGACCTTCGATATCACGGCGCACGCGAACGCGGCCCTTGGTCACTCGACGCACTCGGACCCGGCTCATCAGGCACCCGGCCCGTACACGAACCACAACACCGCAACGGTCTCGTCGACGACGCCTCCGAATACCACGGACAGCCGGAGCAGCGGGCCCTTCGACACAACGATCGACACGGCTCCAGGACGGCCGGTGATCCAGTTCACCGTTCCCGGCCAGACGGACGCTGCCCTCGAGTGGACGGCGCCGCTCTCCAACGGTGGTCGGCCGATCACCCAGTACCACGTCGTGTCGACCCCGTGCCCGGGTGGTGGATCGTCGTGCACGATCATCACGAACAACAACGTCCCGAACGCGAAGATCAACGGCGTTCTGAACGCGTTCAGCTACGTCGTATCGGGGCTCACGACGAACACCACCTATCGGTTCGACGTCTTCGCGACGAACGCGGTCGGCGATAGCGACGCGGCGCCGGCGTTCGTGACGCCGAACATCTCGGCGGACAACAACCTCATCCCCGCCACCGGCTCGGCCACGGTCGACACCGGCCTGTCGCAGGGGGCGCTCAGTACGTGTCCCGGCGGCGACCCGTCGGCGGCGACGTGCAAGAACATCGTCGGCCAGTACTCGCTGAACGCGCCGGGCGATGCGGGCTCCGTCTTCGGCCTCAGCACCGTCCCGAACGACCAGTCGATCCCGCCGACGACGCTCAGCTTCGTCGCCGCTCGGAACGTGGGGCTCACGACGTCCTCGAGCACGGGTCCGTGCTACGAGGTCGACTTCACGGCTGCCGCGATCGTGAGCCCGAGCGACTGCAACGTCGTCGCCAACAAGGCGGTCCTGTCGACATACCCGACGACGCAAGCCACGTTGTCGAGGCCTCATCTCGAAACCACGCAGTACGACTCGACGGTCGGCACGCTGAAGCTGGGCGCCCCGTGTCTCCAGCTCAGGACGGACACACGTACGGGTCGGAACAACGCCGTGATCCTCGACTCGACGGGTCACTGGTCGTGCCTGAACCCGCAATCGGCGAAGAAGGGTGGCGGGCCGATGCCCGAGTGCCCGGAAGGAACGGGATGGACCACGACGAATCCGTGCGCCTATCTCTACTACTCCGTCGTCAACGTCCCCGGGTACGACCTACACCCGAACGCCTTCACACCGCCGAACGTCCGACCGACCGCCTGCACGACCGGCACCTACTGCGGAGCGCCGATCATCATCGGTGGCTCCGTGCAACAGGGCATCAAGTTCGTCGAGACGTGCACGAACCCGAGCGTGCTGACGACGTGCGGGACACCGGTCCAGATCACGTTCGACGGCGTGCCGAGCCAGGTGCGTCCGTGGTGCACAGGGAAGCTCCCGAACTTCAACTACCTACCCTGCGTGTTCAAGGTCCAGTGGCTCAACAAGTCCACGGGGAACGGCAACAACGACATGCAGTGGCAGGAGTACATGACGGGCGACCCGGGAGGCCGCAAGACGGGCTAGCGGACTACGCCTTCGAGGCGGTCCCGATCGTCTCCGCGACGGAGACGATCGGGACCGGCCTCGATGACTCGATGCCGAGCTCGCGGAGCATCGCTTCGCCCTCGGCGCGCCACGCATCCCACGCAGCGTCGTGCGGGAAGAGCTCGGACAGGGCGCGGAGCGTCATCGCGACCTCGTACTCGGCCTCGCGTGCCCTTCCGGTTGCGAGGCTCGCCTCCAACGCCGCCCGCGCGTCGACCATCTCTCCACGCCCGGCGTGGGCGTAACCGATGATCCGATAGAGCGCCGGAACCTGTGGACCGACGCCCTCCATGCCCTCCGCCTTCGCGAGCGACTGCCGCCCGGCGGCGAGCGCGTCGTCCCAGCGCGCCTCGAAGAGCAGCAGCTCGGCGATCCTCGTCTCGCTCTCGATCGCCTGCGCGTGGTCGCCGACGTCTCGGAGGAGGACGACGGAGCGCTCGAGCAGCGGCATCGCCTCGTCGAAGCGTCCCTGCCGCGACGCGACGCGACCGAGGTTCCCGACCGCGAGACCCGTCATCATCCCAGACCCTGCGGCGCGGAACGCTCGGAGTGCGTCACGGAACAGCCCTTCGGCTTCGTTCAACCGGCCCTGGTCCGAGACGATCTCGGCGATGTTGTTCGTGGCCATCGCGGCGCCCTCCGCATCGCCGATCCGGAGGCGGAGGTCGCGAGAGCGCTCGTACAGGTCGATCGCTTCCGACCAGTGTCCCTGGTAGTAGGCGTTGATCCCCATGTTGTTGAGGATCTCGGCCTGCACGTAGAGGTCGCCGCGCTCCTCTTGGATCGCGAGCGCCTTGGGCGAGTAGACCGCGAGCTCCGGACGTCCCCGCTGGAAGTACACGAAATCGAGGGTCTGATAGACGTGCGCGACCGCCTGCCGCAGCTCCCATGCCGGGGCCTCGGCGATCACCTCCATGCTCAGCCGCTCCGCCTCGGACAGCCGGCCCTGGTCGCTCCGGATCGCGGCGGCGAGCGCTTTCAGTCGGATCCGGCACCGCTCGGCGTCGGGCGAGTTCACCGGCTCGAGGATCCGCATCCCCTTCCGGATCGAGCGGATCGCCTGGGTGTAGCTCCCCGCTCCGTACGGGATCTTCGCCTCCTTGAGCAGGAGGTTCGCCTGGCGGATGGGATCGTCCGGCACGGACGACCTCGAGGCTGCGAAGGAGGCCGCGGCGTCGCGGAACGCGCCGATCCGCCACTCGACGTCACCGATCGACTCGAGGATCGAGGCTCGATCGGCGCGCTCGAGACCGATCTGCTTCGCCGAGGCGAGCGCCCGGCGGTAGAACGCGAGCGCGCTGACGTTCGCGTACCGCTCGTTCGAACGATCGCCGGCGATCAGCGAGTACCGCCAGGCGTCGGCGAACCGTTGGGCGCTGTGGAAATGGAGGGACAGGAGCTCGGCCTCTTCATCGGCGTCGGACGCGTCCGCGAGGATCGCCTCGCCCGCGCGAGCGTGCAGCTCACGACGCCGACGGTACGGGAGGCCCTCATAGGCGGAATCCCGCATCAGCGCGTGACGGAACCTTCGGAACCCCGGCTCGTCCTGTGTGAAGAATTCCCCCAACCGCCCCCAGACGTGCGGGTCGATCGTCGGACCGTCGGTCTCGAGCACGTGGGCGAGTAAGCGCTCGTCGACCCGCATCCCCAGGACCGCTGCCGCGCGCAGCAGGCGGCGGTCCTCGGCCGACAGCGCGTCGATCTGCACGGCGACCATCCGCTCGATCGAATCAGGGAGTTCGTCCAGTCCCTCCGTCCGAACGACCGAGGCCAGCTCCTTCAGGAACAGCGGGTTGCCGTCGGCTCGCTCGACGAGCGCGGTCAGCTCGTCGTTGCGGAGGGGCGCGTCATCGGTTGCGAGCTCCAGCAGCCTCAGGGCGGCATCGTTCGTCAGCGGCTCCGGTGAGACCGTGACCGCCGAAGCGTCGGGGATGAAACCCGTGGCCTCGTCGCGCCGCGACACGCAGATGAGCCATGGCCGACGCTCTAGGTTCGACGTCACCCGCTCGAGGAGGGCGGCCGACAGCTCGTCCATCCAGTGCACGTCCTCGAACTCGACCAGCACCGGTTCGACGAGCGTCGCCTCGAGGAACCGGTCGACCGTCTCCTCGATCCGTTCCTTCCGGAACCGCTCATCGAGCTCGGCGACCTCGCGTGTTGGGGGCATCTCGACCCCGAGCACGAACGCAAGGAGCGGAGCCCACGGCGCGAGATCAGGCGCGACCCGGCAGACGACGTCCATCAGCCGGCTGGCGACCACATCCACCGACGCGTCGTCATCCACCTCGAGGACCCACCGCAGGACGGCCTGCCATGGCGCGTACGGTATCGACGACCGATACAGGTCGCAGGCGGCCGCGACGATGCGGTCGTTCATCGCGAACGATCGGAGCTCGTCGAGCAACCTCGTCTTGCCGATCCCCGCCGGACCGACGACCTCCAGGAGGCGACCGCGGCCGCCCCTCGCCTCGGTCCATTCCGTCGCGAGCCGGTCGACGTCCTCATCGCGCCCGACGAGCGGGAGCCCGACCGCCTCCTCGACGGCGGTGAACGCCTGCACCGGCCCGACGTCGAAGGCGTAGACCGGGTCGCGCTTGCCCTTGACCATGAACGGCTCGAGCGCCGTGACGTCGAATGCGACCGTGCTCACGCTGAGAGCCTCCGCGGTCGCGAGCGCCTGGCCCGACTGCGCCTTCCCCATCACGCGCGCCGCGAGGTTCACGGCGTCGCCCTTGATCGAGAACGTTCTCCGGAACGGCGGCCCGAAGATGCCCGAGAAGACCCGGCCGACGTTCACGCCGATCCGGAGCGGCAGACGGCTTCCAGAGTCCAAGATCTTCCGGGTCGCCGCGAGCATCGCGGCGGCCTCGTCGCCGGTCGACGCCGGGGTCCCGGCGACCAGCAGCACCTTGAAGCCGTCCAGGCTGATGTCGGTCTCGAGGAACGTCACGCCGACGTCGGCGGACGCGTGCTGGATCGAGCGGATCGTGGCGTCGACGGCGTCGGCGAGGGCGTCGGGACCCTCGCGTTGGAGGAACCCGTCCGTTCCCCGAACCTCGACGAACGCGACGGCGACCCACCGATGGGCCGCCTCGGCGTTCCCCGACATCAGGTGCTCGCGGACGCGCAGCGGCAGCGCCGTGGCGAGCACGGCCTCGTCCAGGGCGGGTGGCAGCTCGGCGGGCCGGAAGGGAACCTCGGGGATACGCCGCACGAGGGTGCCGCCGCCCTTCGGAACACCCAGGCAGGCGACGTCGATCGAGGCAGCCGCTTCGGGACTGAGCAACACGTCGCCAGCCTCGGCCGCACTCTCCATCTCGACCGTGCGCGAGGCCGCGGGGCCGCAGATCAGCAGCTCGCGATGGAGGTCGCCCGCCAGGAAGAAGTCGAAGACGCCGCTGTGGATCCCGACCGACATCCGCAGGTTGATCTTCCCTGCGGTCGACGTCGTCTTCCCGACCCGCTGGAGCGTCCGTCGCATCCTCGCCGCCGCGCGAGCCGCTCTCGCGGCGTGGCCGCGCCCGTCGAAGAGCAGCAGGACCGCGTCGCCGCCCCATTTGATGAGACCCGCTCCGTCCTCATACGCGACCGCCAGCAGCTCGCCGAACGTCGCGTCGAGGATGTCGTTCAGCTCCTCGAGGCCGATCTTGCCCTTCCTGGCCAGGCGTTCGGTCATCTTCGTGAACCCAGAGATGTCGACGAACGCCAGGGACCCCTCCACCTGACGGTGCTTCAAGTCGGGGTTGTTGCGGAGCCATCCGATCAGCAGCCGCGGGACATAGGGCTTCAGCGACGCTCGCTGGGCCTCTTCGCCTGTGGATGGGGGGTGGGCGATCGTCGCCACGGCGCGGCTCCCTGAAGAAGATCGAGGACCCTGCAGTGTAGACCCGCGGTCATGTCGGCGGCGGGCTAGCTCGTGATTGGGGTTGACGCTCGGCGGACCATCCGGCAAGCTCCGTAAGTCCTTCGCAGGGAGGGGTCCTGCGCGCTCTTCCGAGCCCGGGTTGCGCGCGCCGAGAACCGCGTAGCTCGGAAGGAGCGAAGATGAAGCGAACGCGTACTACCGTCCGCGCAACCCTCGTACTGAGCGTGGTTGCGATCGTTGCAGTCCTCGCGCCGGGGGCCCTGGCGGCTTCGAACGCTGCGGTCGGGACGCTACCGTCGTCGGTGCCGGCTGGAGCAACGACGAGCTACTCGTTCACGCTCAGGACGACGGGTGGGAGCGCCAGCTCGTTCAACCTCACGGCCCCGACCGGGTGGTCGATCTCGTCGGTTGACTCGTCGTCGCAAGCAGGCGTGACGCGAGCGTCCGCGAGCCAGATCCAGGGACGCAGCATCAGCGCCAGCTCGAACACGACGCTGACGGTCTCGTTCACCGCTCAGGCGCCGTGCAGCGCGACGTCGACGGCCTGGACCCTGGCAGTGAGGTCTGGTCCGAACTTCAACGGCAGCTCGATCCCGAACGACGCGTCGTCGGCGCTCTCGACGGCGCTCAGCGGCGCCTGCTCGGCGGCGTTCTCGCGTGGCCCGGCGGACGCGGCCTTCGTGGGCACGACGGCGCCGAACATCACGAGCGCCGCGTACAACCAAACCGGTGACGCCATCCAGGTGCTCGTGAGCGACGCGAACGGACAGCCTCGATCGGGGATCTCGGTTCAGCTGAACTTCAACGCCAACCCCACGAGCGCCACGCTGACCGCACCGACGGTGTCGTCCGGGACCGACGGGAAGGCGACGTTCTCGCCCGTCACGATCAGCAAGTCGGGCCTCAACTACCAGCTCATCCCGAACGGAGGGACCGGCGTGACCGGGACCGCCTCCGGTTTCTTCGGCGTCTACCAGGACGAGCAGGCCTGTGGGAGCTGCACAGCACACGGGAACAGCAGCACGATCCACTCGACCGTCACGGCGAACTCGACGAACGGCGGAACGCTGGCCGTCCTCGTGTCCGGTGTCGCGGCCGACTTCATCGACTGTGGCCCCACGATCCCCTCCGGCTACGACTACAAGCCCGTATCTTCGGAGGTCACTTCCTGGCAGTACACCGGCAACGGGGCGCAGACGCTCGTCGTTGACATCGACCGCTCGCTGATCAAGAAGATCCTGAACCGGGGCTCCTCGCACATCGACTTCTGCTACCAGGCCGACAACGGCAAGACGTTCACCGACAAGTTCGGGAACGTCGGCTCCGGCCCAGGTCTGCTGTCGGACTGTGGCCCTGGGATCACCAACAACTGCATCGTGTCCGAGACGGGCGACGGCCAAGGCGGCCGGCTCATCACGGTCACGGTCGACGACGGGAAGGGTCGCCCGTAGGGTCCCGACCCGGAGAACATGCCGTACGGGAGGGCCGCCCCGAAGGGGCGGCCCTCCTGTTTTCCCAGCTCTTCTGCCAGCATCTGGGCTGGTCATAAACTCGTCGTGTGCAGATCTGCCCCAGCTGCGGCGAGGAGAACCCGGACAAGTTCCGCCTGTGCGGCTTCTGCGGTACGAGCCTCGTCCCTGAGACCGTCGCGCCGGAGGTCCGGCGGACGGTCTCGGTCATCTTCTGCGACCTGAAGGGCTCGACGAGCCTCGGTGAGCGACTCGACACGGAGTCGCTCCGCGAGGTCTTGAACCTCTACTTCGAGGAGATGCGCAAGGTCCTCGAACGGCACGGTGGCACCGTCGAGAAGTACATCGGGGACGCGATCATGGCCGTGTTCGGACTGCCTCGTCTCCACGAAGACGACGCCGTCCGGGCCGTGCGAGCGGCCTTCGAGATGAAGGAGAAGCTCGAGGAGGTCAACGAGCGCCTCGAAGCCGGATGGGGCGTCCGCCTGGAGAACAGGACCGGCGTGAACACCGGTGAGGTCGTCGCCGGCGACGTTTCGAGCGGACAACGGCTCGTCACCGGCGACACGGTGAACACCGCCGCTCGGCTCGAGCAGGCGGCGCCGGCGCTCGAGATCCTCATCGGCGAGCCCACGTACCGGCTGGTCCGGGACGCCGTCGAGGTGGAACCGGTCGAGCCCTTGGAGCTCAAGGGGAAGGCGGAGCGTGTCCCCGCCTACAGGCTCCTTTCCGTCTCGATCGACGAGGGGGTCGCTCGGCGCCTCGACGCCCCCATGGTGGGCCGCGTACAGGAGCTGCAGCTGCTCATGGAGTCGCTCGACCGCGCTCGGTCGAACGGTCGCACGGAGCTCGTCACGGTCTTCGGTCCGGCGGGGGCGGGGAAGTCGCGACTGCTCCGCGAGTTCCTGGCTCGAGCGGGCGAGGAGGTCTGGTCGCTCCGCGGACGATGCCTCTCCTACGGGGAGGGCATCACGTTCTGGCCGCTCGCCGAGGTCGGGCGGTCGGCCGCGGGGATCAGCGACGACGACCCGCGCGAGGTCGCGATCGCCAAGCTCCGAGCGCTCGCGGGAGACGACGAGGTCGCGGAGCGCGTCGGCGCGGCGATCGGGCTCATCGACACCTCCTATCGGATCGAGGAGACGTTCTGGGCGGCGCGCCGTCTCCTCGAACGACTCGCCGCGAAGAAGCCACTCATCGTCTTGATCGATGACATCCACTGGGCCGAGGACACGTTCCTCGACATGTTGCGGTTCGTGCTCGACTCCGCCGAGGCGCCGCTGGTCCTCGTGTGCTCATCGCGGAAGGAACTGCTGGAGGAGCACCCCGATTGGGGCGAGGAGAAGCCGAACACGCATGGGATCACCCTCGAGCCGCTCTCCGAAGAGGAGAGCACGCTCGTGGTCCAGAACCTCCTGGGTTCGTCACTCGATGAGCGTGTGCGCTCGCGGATCATCGCCGCAGCCGAGGGCAACCCGCTGTTCGTCGAACAGATGCTCTCGATGCTGATCGACGACGGCGCGCTTGCTCGGAACGAGGACGGGAGGTGGGCCGTCATGCTCGACGTGGGAGAGATCTCGATCCCGCCGTCGATCTCGGCCCTGCTCACCGCGCGTCTCGACCGATTGGGCGCCACGGAGCGAGCCGTGATCGAGCGCGGAGCGGTGATCGGACAGGTCTTCTTCCGAGGCGCGGTCGAGGATCTGGCGCCCGAGAGCCTCCGGAGCTCCATCGCGCCCAGCCTCCTAGGCCTCTCGAAGAAGGAGTTGGTCCGGCGGGACGACACGACCCACTTCGCCGGTCAGGAGGCCTATCGGTTCGTCCACATCCTGATCCGGGACGCTGCCTATCACGGTCTCCTGAAACGCACGAGGGCCGAGCTGCACGAGGCATTCGTCGACTGGCTCGAGCGGGTGGCCTCGGATCGCGTCATGGAGTACGAGGAGATCCGGGGCTATCACCTCGAGCAGGCGTACGTGATCCTGGTGCAGCTCGCGCCGCTCGACGAGCACGCCACGCAGGTCGGTCTGCGAGGATCCACCTACCTGGCGTCCGCCGGCCGCCGCGCGTTGGCTCGAGGGGACATGGGAGCGGCGTCCAACCTCCTGCGTCGGGCGGCCGGCCTGCTGCCGCCCGGGGATCGCGAGCGGCCCCGCTTGTTCCTGGATGCGACCGAAGCGACGATCGAAGCCGGCGACTTCGCCGAGGCGAAGACGACGGGCGCGACCGGGATCGGCGAGGCGACGGAGCTGGGTGATCGAGCCCTCGAGCTCAGAGGGCAGCTCATCATGCTCGACCTGCGGTTCGCGACGGACCCCGACGAGGTGGATGAGGTCGCCACCGAGGTCGAAGCGGCGATCCCGGAGCTCGAGTCGCTCGAGGACCACGAAGGGTTGGCTCGCGCCTGGCGCTTGTTGATGCTCGTGAACTTCGACGCATGTCGATGGGCGTCGAGCGAGGCGGCGGCGGAGCGCGTACTCGAGCACACGCGACTCGCGGGCAATACCGTGTTCGAGGCTCGCATGCTCCCGGCGCTGGCGTCCTGTGCCCTTTACGGGCCCAGACCAGTGCCGGAGGCGATCGAGATCTGCCGAGACATCCTCAACAGGAGCGGCAGCGATCGGAAGTCCGCCGCCGTCACCACCAGAGCGCTCGGACAGCTCGAAGCGATGCGCGGCAACTTCGACCTCGCGCGCGAGCTCTACCGGGAGAGTCGGACATCGCTCGACGAGCTCGGATGGCATTTCCACGCCGCCCTGACCTCGCAAACCTCCGGCATCGTCGAGATGCTGGCCGGGGATCCCGCGGCGGCGGAGGCGGAGCTCCGCCGTGACTACGAAGCCCTCGACCGGATGGGCGAGAAGTACTACCTGTCGACGACCGCTGGCTACCTCGCCGCCGCGCTCTTCCAGCTGGGGCGGGACGACGAAGCCGACACGTTCACGGCGATCACCGAACGCCTGGCTGCGGACGACGACATCTCGTCACAGTTCCTCTGGCGGACCGTGCGAGGCCGTGTGTTCGCGAGGCGCGGGCGCCTCGAAGAAGGCGAAACGTTGATCCGCGAGGCGCTCGAGCTGATCGGGCGGGCGGAGGAACCCGACTCGAAGGCGACGGTCCTGATGGATCTCGCCGAGTCGCTCGTCCTTGCCGGGCGGATCGAGGAGGCTCGCGCGGCGCTCGAAGAGGCACGGTCGATCTTCGAGGCGAAGGGGAACGTGGTTTCCGCCGGGAGGGCCGCCGAGCGGTTGTCGATGCTGTCCGGGGTCGTCCCCCGGGCAGACGATCCCCGCGTGTTCCAGCTTCAGGAACCACCGCTCGCGTCGACCTGAGCGATTCACCCTCCGTTCACCCTCGCCACCGCGTTTTCAACGTCCGGTATTCCCGCGGTCGCCTCGTCGCCACCCCGGGTGACTAGTCCTGTCTCGAGGGCGGGAGGGGCCCGCTCCGAAGGAGGGAACATCGTGCGACGTCGAGCCATCATCCTCTCGGCCGCGGTGGTGATCACGCTGCTGGCGGTCGGCATCGCACAGGCATTGATGCCTGATTTCGGATCCCAACGAGATCACCTCTTGGAGAGCCAGGTCGCCGCGCGATTCGGTGTGAGCTCCGTACTCCCGGCATCGTCGACGGCGTCCGTCTCACAGGCGCAGGCCCTCACGAACCCCGCGTCGCTCGTGACGCTCGCGAAGGGACTGACCGCGCACGTTGTCACGACCACCACTGGACAGACCGCCGGGCCGAACATCGATCAGATGGTGCTGTGGCCTAGCCGATCGAACCCCCAGTGGATCATCGCGTGCAACGAAGAGGGGGCGACCGATCCGGGTCTCCAGCGGATCGATCTTGCGACCGGTGATACCACCACGATCGTGACGGGGACCGTGAGCTGCGACCCGACACGAGCCACCCCGTGGGGGACCGTCCTGTTCGGCGAGGAAGACGGGGGCGGCCCGACGGGCGGCCGCATGTACGAGCTGATCGATCCGGTCCACACCACCGGCGTGACCCTCGACCGGACGACCGGCACCTTCTCCGGCGGGACCGGCGCCGGCAACCTGGTGGCTCGTCCGGCGCTCGGTCGCCTGTCCTTCGAGGGGCTCGGCATCCTGCCGAACGGCGTCACGTATTACGCCGATGAGAACCGGCCGTCTACGGGCACCGCCGGCGGCGCGTACTTCAAGTTCATCCCAACGCACCTCTACGATCCGTCGAGCGGGCCGATCTCCGACCTCTCCGACTCGCCGCTGGCCGATGGGTCGATCTACGGACTGCGACTGGGCAAGCGGAGCGGGAACACCGACTACGGTCAGGGGACGGAGTTCGGGATGGGCACGTGGATCCCGGTCCCGGCGGCCGCGGACCCGGACCTCCGGGCGCAGTCGGCGGTGCTGAAGCTCACCGGCTACTACCGCCCCGAGGACATGGAACTCGACCCCGCCGCGGTGGCGGCAGGCAATGCCAAGTGGTGCGCGAACAACACCGGGAACGAATCGCAGGATCACCTCTGGGGCGAAACGATCTGCCTCACGGACGGATCGATCGCCGATGCCGCGACGGCGGGCTCCACTCCGGAGGTCCAGCCGTTCGTGATCGGGAGCCCGGACTTCGCGATGATGGACAACATCGCCTACCAGCCCGGTCGCGGGAACTGGGTGATCCATGAGGACGGCGACGGCCCGATCCTCACGCCGAAGCGCAACAACGACCTGTGGGATTGCCTGCCCGACGGGTCGGACGCCGACCAGCAGACCGACGGGTGCGTTCGCATCGCGTCGATCAACGACCTGGTCGGCACCGAAGGCGAGGGCGCGGAGTGGACCGGCGGGATCTTCGACGCCAGTGGGACCCACTTCTTCGTCAGCGTCCAGCACAGCATCGCCGGGGTCGGTGTCGTGCTCGACATCACCGGTTGGAAGTAGGAGGGTCGGGGCGCGGCGCCGGAACGGCGCCGCGCCCCCTCCCCCCGTTGCGCTTGGATCGTCAGACCCGTTACCGTGGAGACATGGACGCGAACGACGAGCTCAGCCAAGCGCTCAGCGAAGCGCGGCAGCGGCGACAGACGTTGCACGACGCGATCGTCCACCTCGAGGAGGCGATCTCCTCGCCGGCGGCCGGCCGGATCCCGCAGTGGACGGCCAGCGTGCTCGCCGAGATGGAGCAGGTCCGCGACGCGTTCGCGCAGCACGTCCTCGTCACCGAGAAGCCCGACGGGCTCTACGACGAGATCTTGCAGCGCGCTCCGCGGCTGGACGGGAACGTCCGAAGGCTCCGCGAGGAGCATCCCGAGATCGTGAAGAAGATCGAGGAGACGATCACCCGGCTCGAGCACGTCGACATCGGGAAGGAAGCGTGGCCGCTCGACGAGGCTCGCGACGACCTCCAGCGGTTCATCGGGTCGGTGATCCGTCATCGGCAACGGGGCGCCGACCTGGTGTGGGAGGCGTACAACGTCGACATCGGCGGGATCGAGTAGCTCCGCGGTTCCCGTACGCTTCCTGATGTGGTCCGCATCGCGCTCGGTCAGCTGAACACGACGGTCGGCGACCTCGACGGCAACGTCGAACGGATCGCCGACTGGGCCGCCCGCGCGTCCGCCGAAGGCGCCGACGTCGTCCTTTTCCCGGAGCTCGCGATCACCGGCTATCCGCCCGAGGACCTCGTGCTGCGGCCGGAGTTCGTCGACGACAACCTGGCGGCGCTCGAGCGCCTCGCGAAGGAGACCGCCGACGGGTGCGATGTCGTCGTCGGCTTCGTCGACCGAGGCGCCGCCGGACTCCACAACGCCGCGGCGCTGCTGCGCGGCGGGCGGGTCGTCACCCGCTACGCCAAATGCAAGCTCCCCAACTACGGCGTGTTCGACGAGAAGCGGTACTTCGTCCCCGGCACGGCGAGCGCACGCGTCGCGATCGGCGGGGACGACGTGGGCATCTCGGTCTGCGAAGACGCATGGCTCCCCGGCCCGCCGTTCGACGATTACGCGGGCGTGGCGTTCGTCGCGAACATCAACGGATCGCCGTTCGACGTCGGTAAGGTCCACGGCCGCAACGACGTGCTCCGCGACCGCGCGGCCGAGACGGGCGCGTGGATCGCGTACGTGAACGTCGTCGGCGGACAGGACGAGCTCGTCTTCGACGGCGGATCGCTCGTGATGGCGCCCGACGGGACCGTCGTCGCGTGGGCGGAGCGCTTCGAGGAGGACCTGCTGGTGGTCGACCTGGGCGACGCCGGCCGTGGAGGTCCGGCATGGCCGGAGGGTCCGGCCGAGGTGTACCGCGCGATCGAGCTCGGCGTCCGCGACTACGTCCGGAAGAACGGCTTCCGGGAGGTCGCGATCGGGCTCTCGGGGGGGATCGACTCGGCGCTCGTGGCCACGATCGCGGTCGACGCGCTCGGAGCGGGCGCGGTTCGTGCCCTGGCGATGCCCTCCGCGTACTCGAGCCCGGGTTCGATCGAGGACGCCGTCGACGTTTCGCGCCGGCTCGGCATCCATCTCGACACGATCGAGATCCCGGCGATCGTCGACGCGTACCGCGCGGCGCTCGCGGACGTGTTCGCAGGGACGGAGGAGGGCGTCGCCGAGGAGAACCTTCAGGCGAGGATCCGCGGGAACCTCCTCATGGCCGTGTCGAACCGGTTCGGATCGATCGTGCTCGCGACCGGTAACAAATCGGAGTACGCGGTCGGCTACGCGACCCTCTACGGAGATATGTCGGGCGGCTTCGCGCCGATCAAGGACGTCCCGAAGACGCTCGTGTACGAGCTGTGTCGGTGGCGGAACGAGCGAGCGCGGGAGCGCGGCGAGGCCCCCCCGATCCCGGACGAGGTGCTCCGGAAGCCGCCGTCGGCGGAGCTCCGCCCCGGTCAGCTCGACACCGACTCGCTGCCGCCGTACGAGGTGCTCGACCCGATCATCCTCGCGTACGTCGAAGACGATCTCGGCGTCGATCAGATCGTCGAGCGAGGCATCGGCGACCGGGAGACCGCGACGCGGATCGCGTCGCTGATCGACCGCGCGGAGTACAAGCGCCGACAGGCCGCACCCGGGGTGAAGATCACGCCGAAGGCCTTCGGGCGGGACCGGCGCCTCCCGATCACGAACCGCTACCCGGGCTGACGGCCGGACGGTTCCCTACCATGTCCCGGTGGGGCCGGTAGCTCAGCCTGGTTAGAGCAGGGGGCTTTTAACCCTCGTGTCGCGGGTTCGAATCCTGCCCGGCCCACGATTGAAGCCCGCAGGTCAGGGCGCGCTAGCGCCTTCAGGGCGCAGTTCGAGGACGTCCGTCGTCCCACGTGGGTCTCGCATGGTGCCCGATCTGTGGCGTTCGTTTCGCACTCGTCGTCGGCTCGGTGGGTCCTTGCCGGGACTGTCTCCAGGCTCGGGAGTCCGAGCGCTCCGCGAGGCGTGAGGCGGCCGACACGCCACATCCGTGCGAGGACTGCGGTCGCGAGCTCCTCGGCCGGGCACGCTTCTGCGGGTCCACGTGTCGCGTGCGAACCTGGAGACGACGACGTGAGTCCGCCGTGATCGGTCCGGGCTAGGTGTGGCGAACGAGGAGCGTTAGGGTCGTCACCGCTCCGCCTGTACGTGGAAGCTCCAGCTTCGCCGGTTCCCGAGCCGGGCGTCTCCTTGACCAGGCTCAGTCCCTTGCGCCGTGGTTCGACAAGTCGTCAAGGACGGTGAGCTTGGGCATCGGTTTGGGGCCGCATCGAGCGGGCCTCGATGTCGCCTCTTGACCTAGTCGACATACGGTCCGTTGAACACGGGCTCCTCCCGATAAGGCTGGCCAGCCATCAGCAAGAACCGGGTGCCGGGAGAAGCGTCGGTCACCGTCAACTCGTTCCCGGGTCCCAGGAGGACGAGCTGCGGGGGCGTGGCCTCTCGGCGGTTGGCGCCGAAGACCGCTCTGCCCTCCAGCACGTAGGCGAATGCCTGGAACTCCGGAGGTACGGACGTGGTGACCTGGCCGCCCGTGGGCAATTCGACGTCGAAGACCATCGCTGGCGTCCCCAGTCCGATCGGGGATCCCTCGCCCACCAGCGTCCGGATCGTGGCGTCTCCTTGATCCCGCGACGGGATCTGCCCAGGCGACAGCACCTTGGCGCTCGGCTCCTCGTTCTTGTCCTTGCGGGCGAGGTTCACCCAGAACAGCACGCTTCGCCACTCCGAGTCGCCCAGACCGTCATCGCGCTCCTCGGCGCCGATCGCCTCGGCGTGCCACGCGCCCCTCCCGGTCCTGAGCGCGAGGAGCGCCCCCGTCGGGAGCTGCGCGCGCTCGATCGCCCCCCCGGGCCCCGTACTGTGGCCGGTGCTGGCCGTGCCCTCGAGGATGTACCACAGGTTGTCGAACCCACGGTGGGGATGCTTCGTGTCGACGTCCTTCAGCTCCGACAGCCGCAAACGACTCTCGTGGACGAGGATGAAGGGGTCGGAGAGCTCGTACGGCACGCTCTTTGCCGGCAACGGCTCGAGGATCTCGAAGCCCATCATCGGACGGATGTGCGCTTCCTCAACCAGAACGGCGTCGCGCGATCGTCTCTCGCCTTGGTGCTCCACCTTCCCCATCTCCCCTCACGTTCGAGTGTGATGCCGTTGGAACGCGCTGACGGCTACTTCTATTCCACTAGCGACTCCGTGTTTCCAAGTCACATCGACAAGGCTAGCTCGGTGCTAAGGTCATGCCGTGAAGACGGCGGCGCAACGGGCCACACGACCGGCCGACGACGCCTGCGTCAGTGCGGATGCCGCGCTCGTTCGCGCGTTCGACCTCCTGGGGAAACGGTGGACCGGGGTGATGCTCGGAACGCTGCGAAGTGGGCCGGCGGGGTTCCGCTCCCTCGCTCGCGCGGTCGATGGGATCAGCGACTCGGTGCTCTCCGATCGGCTCAGGGAGCTCACGGAAGCAGGACTCGTGGCCCGCACCGTCACGGAGGGGCCGCCCCTGTCCGTCACCTACGCCCTCACCGAGGCGGGCACCGCTCTCCTGCCGGCGCTCGAGCAGATCACGCGATGGGCCGAGGAACACCTCGGCCGACCGGAAGGAGGGACGTCGTGAGCGTTGCTATCCCCGAGGTCATCAACGCGTATTTCCGCGCCATCGACGAGGGCGACGCCGACGCGATGGTCGCGTGCTTCACCGACGACGCGGAGGTGACAGACGAGGGAACTTCCCGTCTGGGAGCCGACGAGATCCGTGCGTGGCGTGAGGAGACCGCGTCGGCGTACCAGTACCGGGCAGAAGCGATGGGCGTCGAGAGGGACGGCGATCGATACGTCGCGACGACGAGGGTGACCGGGAACTTCCCCGGCAGCCCGGTGGAGATGGGCTACGCGTTCACACTACGCGGCGGCCTGATCCGAAGGCTCGACATCGCATCCTGACCACCTTCCGCGCCTCTCGTGATCCGACGAGCCGAGGGCGGTCGGGGCTCGAACCGCTCCCGCCCTGGTCCCGCCTTGGTCCCGCGCCAGTCCCGCGGAAGGCCGCCAAACACCGCGAAAAGCTGGGGCAGGGTCGGGTGGTCTCCGAGACCTCAAACGTGCAGGTCAGCAGCCTCTTTCGTGTTCGTCGCAGGTCGGGCCTGTAGCTCAGCCTGGTGAGAGCAAGGGGCTTTTAATCCTCGTGTCGCGGGTTCGAATCCTGTCCGGCCCACTCGTGTTACATAGGCCGTCGAACGTGGGTAGGTCGGGTTCATGACGGATACCTGGAGCGTCGAGGGAACCGAGGCCGGGGTCGCGATCAAGGGCGAGATCGACTGGGAGAACGCCCCGCAGGTCGCGAAGACCCTGTACGAGGCAGCGAAGGATGTCGAAGGGTCCTTCACGATCGACATGTCCGGGGTGACGTTCATGGATTCATCCGGGATCAGCGCGCTCACCCGGGTCATCGACGTCTGTCCCGGAGCGAGCATCGTGATCGAGTCCTCGCGCCACGCCTTCGCGTTGCTCGAACTCGCCGGGATGACGCGAGGCGACTGGCCGAACGTCGTCGTGCTCCCTCCGAACGACGACTCAGACCCGGCGGTCAACTGACGCCGGCGGCCAGGGCGTCGATCTAGGGCGCCTGGACCTGTGCGAGGACGAGGTCCGTGAAGCCCGAAAGCACCGCCACGGGGTGCTTGCGTCGCCGGCGGCCGCTAGCGTGCCGCCGTGCGACGCGAGCGGTTCGGTCCGTTCACCGTGGAGGTGCCGGAGACGTCGCGCGAGCGCGCGCGTGGCCTGCGGGGCCGCGACGCGCTCGCGCCCGACGAGGGCCTGCTCCTGCGTCGCTGCCGGTCGGTTCACACGTTCGGGATGCGCTTCCCGATCGACGCCGTCCTGCTCGATCGTGACGACCGCGTCGTCACGGTCGTCACGATCGAGCCCGGCCGGATCCTGCTCCCGCGGCGCCGCGTCCGCCACGTCCTGGAGGTCGCGGCGGGTCGCGGCGCCGCGCTCGGCCTGTGAGCCCGCCCCTCGCTATACTTCGAGGCTGCCCCGACGGGGCCTCGTCCCCATCGTCTAGAGGCCTAGGACGCCGCCCTTTCAAGGCGGAAGCACGGGTTCGAATCCCGTTGGGGGCACGCGAGCGGATCGACACCGCGCGCGACAACCTCATACCTGCGCCTGTGGAGGAGCCCGGAGTCCTCATCGCCCTGTCAAGGCGAAGATCGCGGGATCGAAGCCCGTCAGGCGCGCTGGACCCCCGGTCCACCCGACCGGCCAGGTAGCTCAGTTGGTAGAGCACGCGGCTGAAAACCGCGGTGTCGGCAGTTCGATCCTGCCCCTGGCCACTCCCCCGCCCGCTACGGGGCCAACGCGAACTCGAGCCACCGCTTCGCCTCGTGGTAGAGCGCCGGGTTGTTCTCCGGCGTGTAGTACGCGAGCGCCGCGACCGACTGCCAGACCACCCATCCCCGCGCCCGTTCCCACGTCGCGTCGTCGGTCGGGAGCGCCTCTCGGAAGGCATCGCGCGCGGCCGCCGAGTGCAGCTTCCACGCGACCATGACGTCGACGGCAGGATCGCCGACACCCATCGAGCCCCAATCGATGACCCCGCTGATGCGCCCGTCCCGGACGAGCCAGTTCCGGACGTCGAGATCCCCGTGAGCCCAGACCGGCGGACCGTCCCACGGCGGTGCGGAGAGCGCACGCTCCCACTCCGACGTCGCTCGAGGATCGCCGTTGAACGTCCCGAGCCAGCTCTTGAAGTCATCGTTGAGCGCCGCGAGCGGGACCCCACGACCAGCCGGCGCTCCGGCAGGATCGATCCGCTGGAGCGCACCGACGAACCGAGCGAGATCCCGCGCCGCCTCGATCGGGTCGAGCGCGTCGACGGGAACGGTCTCGCCATCGACCCACGTGTGGACGTCCCACCACCATGGGTACTCCTTCGTCGG
>Ga0075434_100001842_pt1 | contig 18310 bp, 20 predicted proteins | sample RhiMethybrSRZTD3_FD_75298 | JGI IMG/M metagenome (GOLD analysis project Ga0075434, IMG submission 75298) | Populus rhizosphere microbial communities from Tennessee, USA - Rhizosphere MetaG P. TD hybrid SRZTD3 | ecosystem: Host-associated > Plants > Roots > Rhizosphere > Soil | place: USA... | reverse complement strand
CCGATCAGCGATCCCGAGGCCACCGCCGAGGCCCAGGAGCTCCTGGAGCGGACGGGCGTCGACACCGTCGAATGCGGCTTTCCCGACCTGTGGGGCAGGCTGTGCGGCAAGCGCATTCCGGCCGCGCGTTTCCGGGACGTCGCCGCGCACGGGTACACGGTTGCCGAGGCGCCGCTCGCGTGGATGATCGACGGCTCGATCGTGCCCGTCGGCTTCACCAACGCCGACACCGGTTTCCCGAACATGGTGGCGATGCCCGACCCGGCGACCATGCGCGTGCTGCCGTGGGATCCCGCGACCGCGTTCTGCTTCGCCGACACGCGCTCCCCGGCCGGCGAGCCGATGGCGCTCGACACACGCGGCCAGGTGCGCCGGGCGGCGGGCCGGCTCGAGGCGCTCGGCATGTGCCCGTGGGTCGCGGTCGAGCTCGAGTTCCACCTCTGCACCGACGACTGGCAGCCGTTCCTGCGCGGGACGCACTCGTACTCCATCTCCCGCAGCGAGCCGGCGGAGCCCGTCCTGCGCGACATCCGCCGATGGCTGGAGGACCTCGGGGTCGCCGTCGAGTCGAGCCAGGCCGAGTACGGCGAGGGCCAGTTCGAGGTGAACCTCCTGCCCACGGCGGCGGCGGACGCCGCCGACCACGGGCTGCTGCTGCGGCGGGTGGTGCGCGAGGCGGCCCGCCGCCACGGCCTGCGGGCGACGTTCATGCCGAGCCCCTTCGGCACGGTCTGCAGCGGCCTGCACGTCCACCAGAGCATGCGGCCGCCCGCCGGCGAGGAGAACCTGTTCGCAGCAGGGCCCCGCGGCGGCCCGCCGCCGGAGCCGATGGCGCGCTACATGGGCGGCGTGCTGGAGCATCTCGCGGAGATCACGGCGCTCGTCAGCCCGACGATCAACGCCTACAAGCGCGCGGCGGACTACACGTTCGCCGGGAACCGCGTGTCGTGGTCGTACGACAACCGCACCGCCGCGGTGCGCTCGCTCGGGCTCGGCACGCCCGCGGCGCGCGTCGAGGTGCGAACGCCCTCGTCCGACGTGAACCCCTGCCTGGCCGTGGCGGCGTGCCTCCACGCCGGCGCCGACGGCCTCGAGCAGGCGGCGGCGCTTCCCGATCCGGTGGCCGGGAACGCATACGCCGACGACGCGCTGCCGCCGCTGCCCGCCTCGCTCGACCGGGCGATCGACGGATTCGCACGGTCGGCGTTCTGCCGCGCGGCGTTCGGCGATCTCCTCGTCGACACCGTCACCGAGCTCGGCCGCCAGGAGGTCGCGCGGTTCGCCGCGCACGTGACCGACTGGGAGCTCGATCGGTACCGCGACCTGGACTAGACCGAGTCGACGCGCCGTGACAAAAACCGGTATCTTGCGCGGCCACCCGTCGACGCGAGAGCCGGATGGAGCACGAAGGGCACCTCCCGATCGATCTCAGGATCGCCGATCCCACCGCGACCGTCGCCTACCGCCTGGGCAAGCCGCGCTTCGTTCACCGCGAAGTGCACTACCTGTCCGTGCCCGTCACCTGCCGCCAGGGCACCGCGGCGCTCGTGACGGGCCCCGCGCTCCGGCACGCGCGCGCCTGGCTTCGGCACCGCGGCGTCGATCCGCGGACGCCCGAGCTGCTCGACGACGGATTCGCGCGCATCGTCGACCTCGAATGGCCGTTTCCGTTCCGCAGTGACAACCCCGCGTCGGCCGAGTTCAACCGACTGGCGTTCGGATGGCGGTACCTGGTCGAGTTCGCCGCCGGCGAGATGCTCGTTGCCGCCGTGCGCTGGAACCGCTTCGGCGGCGGACGGCTCCCGCCGCTCGCGGATCTCCGCTGAGCCGCGGTTCTCAGCCACGGCACGCGCGCGACTATGCTGGCGGCGTGGCACTCGACGAGTGGCCCGGGGGAATCGCCGCCATCACCCTCTTCTTCGAGGACCTGGGGGCGGCCCGGACGTTCTACGCCGAGGTCTTCGGCCTGCCCGCCGTCTTCGAGGACGAGGACTCGACCGTCTTCCGGTTCGGCGACACGCTGGTCAACCTGCTTCGGGCGAGCGAGGCACCCGAGCTCGTGGCGCCCGCACCGGTCGGGCCGCCCGACGCCGGCGTGCGGGTCCAGTTCACGCTCGGCGTGGAGGACGTCGACGCGATGTGCGAGGAGCTCGCGCGGCGCGGGGTCACCATCCTGAACGGCCCGGTCGACCGGCCGTGGGGTGTCCGCACGGCCACCTTCCGCGATCCGGGCGGGCACGTCTGGGAGATCGCGCACTAGCCGGCGTCAAAGTCGCGGGAAGACCACGCCCTCGAGCAGCCCGGTCTTGTCCACCAGCACCTCGTGCGGCCCCCCGTGGAGGGCCATGAAGTTCGCCGTCGTGCCGTAGGCCACTTCGCCGTGCACGCCGTCGGCCAGCGTGAAGGCGGTCATGTCGAACCCGAGCCCCTCGAAGTTCCAGACATCTCGCAGCGTGGTTGGCTTGCCCCAGGAGCGGACGAACGTCGCGCGCTCGGCGATGAACGCCGAGTAGTCATCGGGTTCGGTGACGACGTAGAGGTCGATGTCCGAGTTCGGCCGCGCGCGACCGGCCGCATACGACCCGCCTAGGAACGCCGCGACGACGAGCCGATGATCCGCGCACGCCGCGCGGAATCGTCCGATCGCCGCGACGGATCGCTCGCGGCTCACGCCGCCGCCTAGATGTCCCGCGGGGAGAACGTGCTGCGCCTGACGAACCGGCCGTGCCCCGGCTTCGTCACGATCTTCCCGTCGTCGAACACGACCGTTCCGCGCGACAGCGTCATCCGCGGCGAGCCGTGGAGCTCCTGGCCCTCGTAGATGTCGTAGTCGACGTTCATGAACGACGTCTCGACCCCGAAGACGTGCCGGCGGTTGGGGTCGAAGACGACGATGTCGGCATCGGCGCCCGCCTCGATCACGCCCTTCTGCGGGTGCAGGCCGAACATCTTCGCAATCGCGGTCGATGTGATCTCGACGACACGGTTCATCGAGAGGCGTCCCTCGCGCACGCCGTGCTCCCACATCATCGGCAGCCGGTGCTGGATCGCGGCGAGCCCGTTCGGGATCTTCGAGAAGTCGCCCAGGCCGAGCCGCTTCTGCTCGTCGGTGAACGGGCAGTGGTCGGTCGAGATGCTCTGCAGGTGGTCGAAGCGCAGCGCGTCCCACAGGAACGGCTGGTTGGACGCGTCGCGCAGCGGCGGCGAGCAGACGTACCGGGCGCCGACGAAGTCGGGCCGGCGCAGGTCGTCGATCGAGTTGAAGAGGTACTGGATGCAGGTCTCGCCGTAGGCGGCGACGCCGCGGCTGCGCGCGCGGATGATCTCCTCGGCCGCGTCGCGGCAGGAGACGTGGACGACGAACACCGGGGCGCCGGCGAACTCCGCCAGGCGAACCGCCCGCCCGGTCGCCTCCGCCTCCATCGTCTCGGGGCGGGTGAGCGCGTGGTGGATCGGGTCGGTCTGCCCGTTCGCAAGGGCGGTGTTCACGAGGTGTTGGATCGCGAAGCCGTTCTCGCAGTGCACCATCACGAGCGTCTCGAGCTCCCGCGAGTGCTCGAGCACGGCCAGGAACTGATCGTCGGTCACCATGAGCACGTTCGGGTAGGCCATGAAGACCTTGAAGCTCGTGATCCCCTCATCGACCATCGACCGCATGTCGGCGATCGTCTCCTTGTCGGCGTTCGTGATCGCCATGTGGAAGCCGTAGTCGACGTGCGCGGCGCCCTCGGCGCGGCCCATCCACTCCTCCAGCGAGCTGCGCAACCCGCCGGGATGCACCTGCAGGGCGAAGTCGACGATACACGTCGTCCCGCCCGCGGCCGCCGCCTGGGTGCCCGTGTCGTAGTCATCGGAGCTGTGCGTGCCGCCGAACGGCATCGACATGTGCGTGTGGTTGTCGATCGCACCCGGCAGGACGAAGCAGCCGGTCGCGTCGATCGCCTCGGCATCGACGTTCTCGAACGCCCCGACGCCGGCGATCGTCCCGCCGTCGATGAGCACGTCGGCCTGCGACGTCCCGGCGGCGTTGACGACGGTGCCGCCGCGGATGATCTTCCTCATGGCTCTCGCCCCTTCCTGAGTTCGCCGGCGGCGACCAGATCGATCGCGTGACCCACCGTCTGTGCGTACGCCCGGATCGCCAGCTCGAGGTGTTCGATCGGCGTGTCCTCCTCCTTCGCGTGGCTGATCCCGTTCGTGGAGGACGAGAAGAGCATCACCGTCGGGACGAGGCGCGCCATCTCCGCGGCGTCGTGCAGCGGGCCGGACGGGAGCGCGTGGTCGGTGCCGCTGACCGCCTGGCAGGCCGCGCGGGCGGCCGCGATCAGGGCCGGGTCGAACGGGATCGGCTCGATCTGCCAGATCCGCTCCCACGCCACGGTGCACTTCTCGGCCGCGGCGGCCTCGTCGGCGCCCGCCTTCGCCTCGGCGAGCATGGCGGCGAGCTCCCCGGCGTCGAGGTGGCGCTGGTCGAGCAGCACCGTCGTCACGCCCGGGATGACGGTGGCGACACCGGGGATGCACTCGGCCGACCCGACCGTGGCGACCCCGTTGTGGCGAACCGCGCCGTCGCGGGCAGCCAGGGCGAACCGCGATGCGGCCAGGAACGAGTCGCGCCGGACCGGCATCGGCGTCGACCCGGAGTGCGCCGCCTGCCCGGTGAACACGACCCGGTGCCGCTCGACGCCGAACGTCCCGAGCACCGTGCCGACGGCGAGGCCGGCCGCCTCGAGCACCGGGCCCTGCTCGATGTGCAGCTCGAGGTAGGCCCGCACGTCGGCGAGCCGGCTGCCGGCCAGATGCGCCTGGTCGAGGTCGACGCCGTACTCCCCGACCACATCCGCCAGCCGGTCGCCGGCGGCGTCGCGCAGGTCGCGGACGTCGTCCGGCTTGATGCTCCCGCTCAGCCAGGACGAGCCGAACAGGCTGCGGCCGAACCGCGCCCCTTCCTCGTCGGCGAAGTCGATCAGCGACACGGTGCACGGTGGCGTGCCTGCTTCGGCGACGGTCCGCAGCACCTCGAGCGCCCCGAGCACGCCGAGCGCGCCGTCGAGCCAGCCGCCGTCCGGCACCGAGTCGATGTGCGAGCCGATCACGACGGTCTCCGGCCGCGCGCCCTCGAGGCGCGCCCACAGGTTGCCGGCCTCGTCGACGTCGACGCTGACGGGTAGCTCGCCGATGCGCTCGCGTAGGAACCCGCGGGCGTTGTCCCACTCCGGCGTCCAGCACAGCCGCCTCGCGCCGCCCGGGCCGCCGGTGAGGTCGGCGAGGGCGCGCAGGTCGGCGATGGCGCGGTCGGGGCTTGCGGCGATCTCCATCTCGTTCAGACCTTCGCTTTGAAGAGGGGGATGATGTGCTCGCCGTACGCGCGCAGGATCTCCTCCTGATGACCCGTCATGAGGTAGATGTTGAACTGCTCCACGCCCTGCGCCTCGAGCGTGCGCAGCTTGGCGATGTGCTCCTCGATCGAGCCGAGGATGCAGAACCGGTCGCAGGTCTCGTCGTCGACGAACTCGCCGTGCTTGGCCCCCTCGCGGCTGTGGTCGGCGTAGTCGTAGAACTCGCGTCGGGCGAGGTAGCTGGTCAGGCTCTCGGGGAGCATCGACTGGTCGTAGCGCTTGAGCAGGTCGACGACGTGGTTCGAGACCATTGCGGGGAACCAGCGCACGGCGTCCCGGGCCACGGCCATGTCGTCGCCGATCGCCACGGGCGCGCAGACGATCGGCGCCAGGTCGCCCGGCGCCCGCCCGTCCTTCTCGGCCGCACCACGGGCCTGGCCCATGATCCAGTCGATGATGTCGGGGTCGGCCAGCTGGATCACGACGCCGTCCGCCTGGCGGCCGGCGACGCCGAGCGCCCGCGGGCCGTATCCCGCCACCCAGATCGGGATCTCGGGCAGGTCCCTGGCCCACTCGAGCACGATGTCCTTGCCGTTCCAGGTCACCGGGCGGCCGTTCGACATGTCGCGGATCAGCGCCGTCGCGGCCTCGAACTCCGCGATCTTCACCGGCTGGAGGCCGATCGTGCGCCTCGCCGAGTCGCCCCGCCCGATCATGACGACGACCCGGCCGGGGATGATCGTGTTCAGCGTCGCGTGAAAGCTGGCCGTGACCGTCGGGTCACGCGTGCCCGGGTTCGTCACGCAGAAGCCGAGCCCGATTGCGTTCGTCTGCACGGCCGCCGCGGTGACGAGGACGCACCCCTCCTGCCAGAGGATGTGCGAGTCGTACGTGTAGGCCCAGTCGAAGCCGCAGTCCTCGGCCAGCCGCACGAGCTCGACGAACCGGGAGCACGGGGGGTCGGGAAGGATCGTGACGCCGAACTCGATCGGAGAACCTCCTGTCGGCGGCCGCCTCGGCCGCGCCGCGCCACCCTATCAGCCCGGCCAGCGTGGTTTCGTCGCGCCCCCGTGCACTCGTGGCGGAGGTTTCCGTGAGCCAGGTTCGATCGATGCGCCGAAGACATCTGGGGCGTGCTGGTGGTTCTGGGTGTGGGCCGGTGCGGGCGTCCCGTTCGCGCCCGTTAGACCGGCCCCGCCTGGTCAGGCCAGGAAGCGCGGCTCCTCGCCGCCGACCAGCACGAGCACCTTGCCCGCGAGCGACTCGTCGTCGATCAGGCGCAGGACGGCGCCGACCACGACGTCCACACCAAGGATGGTTGGCGGGGGCGGCGCGATGTCCTCGATCGACGCCGTCTCGAGCGCGCGCAGCACACCCTCGGTCGCGACGGTGTGGGGGCACACACAGTTCACCCGCACGCCGTCGACCCGGCCGAGCGCCGTGGTCAGCCTGATCACGCCCGCTTTCGCGACCGCGTACTCGACGCCGGCGTACGGGTCGCGGCCGAGCCCCGCGGACGAGGCGATGTTGACGACGCAGCCCCCGCCCGCGGCGAGCGCCGGAAGCGCGTGTCGGGTCGCCTCCATCACCGCGCCGAGGTTCAGCTCGAGCGGCGCCCGCCAATTGGCGTTCTCCGGAAATGTCGGTAGGCCGTAGCCGCCCGCGTTGTTCACCAGGATGTGCAGCCCGCCGAGTCGCTCGACCCCCTCGGCCACCATCCGGGCCGCCTCTCCGGGGCGGCCGAGGTCGCAGGTGATCGGCGCGTCGTCGCGATCGGCGGCGACGATCCGTGCGCCCTCGGACTCGAGCGCGGCGGCGATCGCCGCGCCGATCCCGCGGGCGCCACCGGTGACGAGGGCGAGACGGCCGGCCAGGCTGGATGGGCGTTCCATCGACCCGTACGTACCCCGCCGCCGCCCTGACCAGCGCAAGACGGCCCGGGTGCCCCTCGTCACGGGCGGGTGCGCCCACGCCCTGGCGAAGCTCGGGGTGTCGGTGCTCGAGCCGGTGACGTTCGAGGCCGTGACCGCGAAGCTGGCCGCGGCCGGCAGCGGACAGGTGAAGGGCGCCCCCCCGGCACCGTCGGCGGGCGCTGCCTGCCGGGATCGTCGTCTTCGAGCGGCTCCACGAGATCCTCGGGATGCCGCTCACCGTCGCCGCGGGCGGGCTCAGGCGGGGCGGGCTCGGCGAGCTCGACGAGGACCGCTTCCACGACAACCACGTGGGCGGCCCGCTGATCGGCGAGCCCGACCCTGGGGATGCAGTCAGACCCCGCGAAGATCGAGCCTGCGGCTGAGCAGGAACGGCAGGCCGGCGCCGGCGACGCGCCAGACGTTGTCGTGACCTCCGCGCCGGAGGAAGCTCGCCGCCGTCGCGGCCCGGCGGCCGTCGCCGCACGCGACGACCACCGGCGTGCGGGGGAGGCGGCGCGCGGCCCCGCGCAGGGATCTCAGCGGCATGTGCACCGACCCGGGCACGTGGCCCTGCCCCCAGTCCTCGTCGTCGCGCGCGTCCACGAGCACCGCTCCGCCGAGCTCGAGATCGGCGAACAGGCGGTCGGCAGCCGCGGCGGGCTCGCACCGGACGTCGTACCCGGCCGCGTCGTAGGCGGCGACCCCGCCGGCGACGACGCCGACGACAATCCGGAACCCGGCGCCGGAGAGGGCTCGGGCGACGGCATGGCCGTCGATGTCGCCGTCCGCGGCGGCCACGATCGGTGAGCCGGCGGTGATGACGGCGCGGGCGCGGTCGGCAAATCCGCCGCCCTCGAGAGGGATCGAGACCGAGCCGGGGATGTGGCACGCGTCGTGGGCCTCGGGCGACCGCCCGTCGACGACTACGACCCCCGCGGCGGCCGCGCGGTGCACCGCCGCCGGGCCGAGGGCAGGCGCGCAGAGCGTGGCCCGTCGCGGCCGCCGCGAGACGAATGTCAGCCTCCCCCGGCCTTCGTATTCGAGCATGCTCATCGAGGCAAAGCTCCGGCTTTGTCAATATTATCCATCGACATAGTTGAGATACTAGCCGGACGATCCCGCCGCTGTCAAAAACGCCCGCAGCCCGTCTACCCTTCCTGCCATGGCGGCCGAGCCGACTCTCCTGCAGGTCGTTCCGCGCGCGTCGGCGCAGCGGGCGCGGCTCGTGCGCCGGGCCAGGCTGCTCGCGTGGGGCGGGAACGCATGGCACCTGGTCGAATTCGCGATCGCCATCGGCGCCGGGATCGCCGCGTCGTCCGTCGCGCTCGTGGCGTTCGGGATCGACTCGCTGATCGAGGTGGCCGCGGGCGGTGTGGTCGTGTGGCTCTTCACCGGCCGGCGGGTCGGGTCGGCCTCCGCCGAGCGGCTCGCCCAGCGGCTGATCGCGGCGAGCTTCTTCGGCCTCGCGGTCTACATCGGCTTCGATTCGATCCGCGCGCTCGGCGGCGATCACCCGCAGGCGAGCTGGGTCGGCATCGGCCTCGCCCTCGTCACCGCGCCGACGATGCCGCTCCTGGCGCGGGCCAAGCGCAAGGTCGGCGTGGAGCTCGGCTCACGCGCGACCCAGAGCGAGGCCGGCCAGAACATGCTCTGCGCGTACCTGTCGATCGCCCTGCTGGTCGGCCTCGGCGCGAACGCGCTCCTCGGCTGGTGGTGGGCCGACCCGCTCGCGGGCCTGGTCATCGCCGCGGTCGCCGCCCGTGAGGGCGTCCAGTCCTGGCGCGGCGAGGGCTGCGCGGACGGCTGCTGCTAGCTCCCGATCCGCGACCGGCAGCCCGCGTTCAGGGCGACCCGGTCGGCCTTCGGGATGCCCCGACGGGACACGCTGAACTGAACGTCGTCGTGCCGTGCCACACCTGGATGTGTCCGAGCCGCGTCGGCTGGACGCAGTGACCCTAGATGCCCCCCGCCCAGCCGTCCTGGACCAGCTCGCCGTCGCCGGCGTGGTGTGCGCCGAAGACGAGGAAATCCAGGCCGTCGGCGCCCGCCTCGAAGGCCCGCACCACATGCGGCGAGACGCGGACGGCGTCGAGCGGGGCGACCTCGACGATCTCGTCGTCGAGCTTCATCCGCCCGCGCCCGCGCAGGACGACGTAGATCTCCTCGGCCTCGTCGTGGCGGTGGGCGAAGGCCGACCGGCGGCCGGGCTTCAGCCGGAAGAACGCGACGCCGGTCTGCTCGGCCTCGAGCGCCCCGCGCGCGACCCGTGCCTCCCAGAAGCTGTCCAGGCCGTGCTCCGGCGCCGCGTCGTCGACCTCGGCGAGGTTCTTCAGCGTGTAGGGCTCGGACATCAGGCTGCTGTATAGCCGCCGTCGACGGCGATCGACGCACCGGTCGTCGACGCCGACTCGTCCGAGGCGAGGTAGACGACGGCCGCCGCCACCTCCTCGGGCGTCGCGAACCGGCCCTGCGGGATCGTCTCGGCGCGCGACTCCCGGAACGCCTCCGGGTCGGGGTGTTCGGCGATCCAGGTTTCGATCATGGCCGTCTGCGTCAGGCCTGGCGCCACCGAGTTGACGCGGACGCCCAGACGCGCCCACTCGACGGCCGCGCCGCGGGTGAGCGCATGCAGCGCCCCCTTCGAGGCGCCGTACCAGGCCGAGCCCGACATGCCGACGAGCCCCAGCCGGGACGTGACGTTCACGATCGAGCCGCCGCCGGCGTCGGCCATCGCCCGGCCGGCGGCGAGCAGCATCCAGAACGCGCCGAACACGTTCACGTCGAAGATCGCCCGGGCCCGCTCGGGCGACGTCTCGAAGAGCGGCACGCCGGAGAGATCGTGGCCGGCGTTGTTCACGAGCACGTCGAGCCGGCCGAAGCCCTCGACGGCTGCGGTGACTGCGGCGTCGGCCGTCCGGGGGTCGGCCACGTCGCCGGCGATCGGCACCGCCCGGCCGCCCAGCTCCCCGGCCAGGTCCGCCGTCGGGCCGGCCCGGCGGGCGACGAGCACGAGCGCCGCGCCCTCGCGCGCGAACGCCTGCGAGATCGCCCGGCCGATGCCCTCGGTGGCGCCGGTCACGATCGCCGTCTTGCCCGCGAGCCGCCCGCCTGTCGCTGTCCCGTCCGCCATCGCTCCGCGCAGCCTAATATCACCCCGATGCCTCCCGGCCGCCTCACGCCCATCAGCTCCGACGACGCCTCGGGCGGCACCGGCGGCTACACGCCCGCCCTGCGCGCCGGCGACTTCGTCTACGTGTCGGGCCAGGGCCCGCTCGAGCCGGGCACGCTGGCCGTCCTGGGCGAGACCGTCGCGGAGCAGACGACGCACACGCTGCGGAACGTCCTCACACTCGTCGAGGCGGCGGGCGGCGACGCCGAGAGCATCGTGCGCTGCGGCTGCTACCTGGCCTCGATCGACGACTTCGACGAGTTCACGGCCGCCTACGAGGCGTTCTTCACGCACCGGCCCCGCCCGACCCGCACGACCATCGGCTGTCAGCTGGCCGGCATCCTGGTCGAGATCGACTCCGTCGCATACATCCCGCTCGGCGATGGCTGACCGGGCGCGGACGGCGCCCGACGACTGGCTGGCGGAGCACTGCGACGACCTGGTGACGCTCGTCCGCGAGCTCGTCTCGAGGCCGAGCGAGAACCGGCCGCCGCACGGCGACGAGGCTGCGTGCCAGGAGTTCGTCGCCGGCTACCTGCGCGACCTCGGGCTCGAGCCTGACGTCTTCCAGCCGGACGAGGTCGACGGCGCGACGGGGCACGAAGGCTGGTGGCCGGGCAGGGAGTACGCCGGCCGGCCCAACGTCGTCGCCCGCCTCGGCGGGACCGGCGGCGGCCGCTCGCTGCTCTTCACGGGCCACGTCGACGTCGTCCCCGCGCACGGCGAGGGCGCCCACGCCTGGTGGGACGGCGAGGTCGAGGACGGCCGGCTGTACGGGCGTGGGTCGCTCGACATGAAGGGCGGCGTGGCCTGCTACCTGCATGCGCTGCGCTGCCTGGTCGAGTGCGGCGCGACCCTCGCCGGCGACCTGATCGTCGAGACGACGGTCGACGAGGAGTTCGGTGGCGCCAACGGCACCCTCGCCTGCCGGCTGCGCGGCTACAACGCCGACGGCGCCGTGCTGCCCGAACCGACCGGCCTCGGGGTCTGCCACGCAACCCGGGGCGGGATCCAGTACCGCCTCCATGCGAGCGGCGGCAAGGCGGGGATGGATTTCGGCGGCGGCTCCGGTCCGAGCGCCCTCACGACGCTCGCGGCCGCCTCTGCCGCCCTCGCCGATGCTGAGGCCGGCAGGGGGGCGCCGATCTACCAGTTCCTGCTCCAGTCCGGCGAGGAGCTGCCCTGGGGGACGGCCGAAGGGACGCCCACCGAGGGCATCCTCGAGTTCTGGGCCGAGATCCTGCCGGGCACGTCGCGGGACGATCTCGAGGCGGAGTTGCGCGGCGTGGTCGACCGCGCGGCCGGCGCCGGCACGCCGCTCGAGTGGGAGCAGCGCACCCGCTTCCTCTCGGCGCTCGACGGCGACCCCGAGGCGGCCATCGTCCGGGCGATGCGGGCCGCGCTGCCCGGCCACCCGGTACCGTCGACGGCGCCGTTCGCGTGCGACGCGTTCATCCTCGCCGAGCACTCGCCGACCCCGGTTGTCGTCTGCGGGCCCGGCGGCGACAATCCACATGCCCCTGACGAGCACGTGATCCTCGACGACCTCCACATCCTCGCCTCCGCCTACGTGCGCCTCGCCCGCGACTGGTGCGGGGAGGAGGCCGCCGCGTGAGCGACGAGCGCTTCCTGGTCACCGGCGCCTTCGGCTGCATCGGCACCTGGGTGGTGCGCGACCTCGTTCGCGACGGCATAGCCGTGACCGCGCTCGACCTCGGCGCCGAGCCGGCCCGCTGGCCGCTCGCGATGAGCGAGGACGAGATCGGGCAGGTGCGCCGGCGGCAGGGCGACATCACCGACCTCGAGCAGGTCGAGCGCGTGCTGGACGAGGACGGCATCACCCACGTGATCCACCTGGCGGCGCTGCAGGTGCCGTTCTGCCGGGCCGACCCGCCGCTCGGCGCGCGCGTGAACGTGCTCGGCACCGTGAACGTCTTCGAGGCCGTGAAGCGCCGCGCCGAACGGATCGCCGCCGTCGTCTACGCGTCGTCGATCGCCGCCTACGACGCGCTCGAGGAGGGCGGCGGCACCGTCGAGATGAGCGGCCAGCCGGGCACGCTCTACGGCGTCTACAAGCGCGCGAACGAGGGCACCGCCCACGTCTACTGGGCCGACCACGGCGTGGCGAGCGTCGGCCTGCGGCCGCACACCGTGTTCGGGCCCGGCCGCGACCAGGGGCTCACGTCCGCCCCGACCACCGCGATGCTGGCCGCCGCCGCGGGCGCGGCCTACCGGATCCCGTTCGGCGGCACGAGCCAGTTCCAGTACGCGCCCGACGCGGCCCGCGCATTCGTCGCCGCCGCCCGCGCGACCGCCGCAGGAGCGGCGGTGCACAATCTGGCCGGGATGAGCGTCTCGATGGACGAGGTCGTCGCGGCCATCGTGGCTGCGGCACCCGCCGCGGCCGGCCGGATCGCCTACGACGACGTGCTTCTGCCCTTCCCGGGCGCCGTCGACCCCGCCTCGTTCGCCGAGCTCGTCGGCCCGATCGCCGAGACGCCGTTCCCCGAGGCGGTCGCCGACAGCGTCGCCCGCTTCCGCGACCTGATCGCCCGCGGCCTCGTCGATCCCGCGCGGGTCCTCCGATAGGGTCCGCGGTCGTGGTCAAGCCGGTCGACTTCGCCGAGTACTTCTCGCCCACGCCGATCCCGTTCTGGACGACGCTCCAGCAGGTCGGCGTGACCAAGGTGATCTCCGAGCTCGACCGTGCACCCGATGGGATCCACGACGACACCGGCGACCGCCCGTGGGACCTGGCGCCGCTCGCGCGCATGCAGCAGCTCTACGCCGATGCCGGGCTCGAGCTCGTCGGCGTCGAGGACTACCCGCCGCTCGATCGGGCCCGCACCGGCGCGCCCGGGGCGGAGGAGGAGACGGAGTGGTTCTGCACCCTCGTCGAGAACCTCGGCACGCTCGGGATCCCGATGCTCTGTTACAACTGGATGCCGGGCGCGAACTGGGTGCGCACGAGCACGATCGCCCGCGGCCGCGGCGGCGCGCTCGTCACCGCGTTTCGCGCCGACGCGCTCCCCACCGACCAGCCGATGAAGGTCGGCGCCGCGGATGCCGAGCAGCTGTGGAAGGCGTACGAGCGGTTCGTCCGGGCCGTCGTCCCGGTCGCGGAGAAGGCAGGCGTCCGCCTGGCGCTCCACCCCGACGACCCGCCGATCCCCCACTACCGCGGCGCCGCCCGGATCATGAACTCGGTCGAGGCCTTCGACCGGGTGATCGCGATGGCCGACTCGGAGGCGCATGCACTGTGCTTCTGCCAGGGCAACATGACGCTCGTCACCGACGACGTCCCCGGGGCCATCCGCCACTTCGGCCGCCAGGGCCGGATCGCGTTCGGCCACTTCCGCGACGTGCGCGGCGTCCCGACCAGCTTCGAGGAGACGTTCCACGACGAGGGCCAGACCGACATGCGCGCGTGCATGGACGCCTGGCACGAGTTCGACTTCGACGGCGTGCTGCGGCCGGATCACGTGCCGACGATGCACGGCGAGGCGATGGACTCGCCCAGCTACGCGCTGCTCGGCCGGCTGCACGCGATCGGCTACATGCAGGGGCTGCGCGAGGCCAGTGTGCATCATGTGTCCCAGGCCACCGAGTCGGAGGCCGCCGCAACGGGGTAGGGGTACGCTGAGGCTCCATGAGGCTCCGCTCCCTGCTCGATCTCGATCTCCCGCCGCTCGTCGATGCGGAGCGGCTGCTCGCCGACCTGCGCGACCAGCGCACCTGGCGGCTGGTCGGCGCGGTCGGGCTGATGGCGCTCGCCGTCCTCGCCGTCCTCGCGCTGCCGCAGATCTCGCTCGTGCCCGCCGCCGGCGCGCTGGCCGCCCTGGCGATGGCGGGGATCGCGTTCGGCCGCCGCCGGGTGCTGCTCGAGGCGCTCGTGCAGGTGCGTGACGCCTACCGGCTCGAGGAGGTCTCGCAGGCCGGGTCGCGCTTCGCCAGCCGCGAGCGGCGCACGCGCCTGGCCCGCTGGATGCGCGACATCATCGGCGCCGCCGAGGGCCGCGAGGTGCGGGTGGCCTACACGGCCGCCGCCCTGGACGAGCGCGTGCTCGCCCGCAAGGAGCGGCTGCTGCGCGTGGCCGCCGCGCTCGACGGCCGCGACGACGAGCTGCACCCGGCCGGCGTGGCGATCGTCCACCGGCTGCTGACCCGGCCGTCCGTGTCGCCGCTCTTCAACCCGCTGCTCGAGGAGCAGATCCTCGACGACGCGCTCCACCGGGTCGAGGCCTGCACCGGGGACAGTCCCCATGCGGGGACCGTCCCCATGGTCTAGATGACGCCGTAGGTGCGGAAGGCGTCCCACACGGGCATGCCCTCCGCGAGCTTCGAGCGCACCAGGTTCTCGCCCGACACCTTCTCCTCGGAGAGGGTGATCACCTCGTCGGCGACCGCGCTCGGCACGACGACGACGCCGTCGAAGTCGGCCAGCACGAGGTCGCCCTGCTCGACGTGGACGCCGCCACACTCGATCGGCACGCCGACGGCGTCGACGTCGATCCGCCCCAGCGAGTCGTGGGCGTTGATCCCGGCCACGAAGGTGGGGAAGCCCATCTCGATCAGCTGCAGCGTGTCGCGTGTGTAGCCGTCGACCACGATGCCGCGGGCGCCGCGGTAGCGCGAGGCGGTCGCGAGCAGCTCCCCCCAGTAGGAGCCGCGCACGGTCGAGACGATCATGATGTCGCCGGGCCGCAGCGCGTCGACCGCCTGCAGCTCGCCGCGGTAGTAGTCGTCGCGATTCGCCGGCGGGCTGTCCACCTCGACGGCGTGGACGGTGGAGGCGAAGCCGGCCATGCGCGCCTCCGGGTAGAGCGGGCGGATGCGCGGATCCATCACGTTCGCGCGCACACCCACCTTGTCGAGGCAATCGGCGACCACCGCCGGGTACAGACGGTCGAGCCGTTCGAGCAGCGCGTCGCGATCATGTTGATCGTTCAAGGCGAGGCGAGTCTAGCGACGGTCCGGGGTCCGGTCAACCGCCCGGCAGGGGCGCTTGACACGCCATCGGGGACGCGCGAGACTACCGCCGCTTGAACGATCAACCCGGGGAGGGTCGGTGATGGCGTATGGCTAGCGAAACCACGGCGGGAGTCCAGACGCACTTCGCCCGTCGCGCGACAGGGTTCGTGCGCGACGTGAAGGTGAGGGATGCCGTCATCTTCAACGTCCTTCCGGCATGTCCGGGCCTCGTCATGGCCGTATCCGTGTTCTGGGTGCTGTCCTCGTTCGCCGAGGTGAACGTGTACGTCGCGATCCTCATCACCGCGCTGTGCTCGTTCCTGATCTCGGGCGCGTTCGGGCTGCTCTCCCAGATCATGCCCCGCTCGGGGGCCGACTACATCCTGATCTCTCGGTCCCTGCACCCGGCCCTCGCGGTCGGGTCGAGCATCCTCATCGGCACGTCGTCGATGATCGCGATGGGCTACTGGGGCGTCTTCACGGCCAAGATCTGCATCGGCCCGATGCTGACCATGGTCGGCGTGGCCGCCGACTCGTCGACCCTGCAGAGCTGGGGCACGACGGTCACGTCGAACGGCTGGAGCATGGCGATCGGCCTGATCGAGATCGCGATCCTGTCGCTCGTCATGGCCTACGGCATGCGCCTGATGATGCGAGTGCAGCTGTGGCTGTTCGCGCTCGGCAGCATCGGGTTCATCGTCGCGGCGATCACGCTCCTGACCACGTCCCGCTCGAGCTTCATCAGCTCCTACAACGACTACGCCCGGCCGTTCACGCACCGGGCCGACACGTACCACTTCTTCATCGCCAAGGCGAACAGCGCGGGCGTGAACCTGTCCAACGGCACCGACTGGCACAACACGATCGTCGCCTCCGGCGCGTTCATCGCTTTCGGGGTCTGGGTCTGGTTCTCGACGAACCTGGCCGGCGAGATCCGCCAGGCCGGCACCCGCAACAACTGGTACTCGATGCTCGGCGGCCTCGCCTGCACGTTCGTGCCGATCCTGGTCATGATCGCGCTGCTCTACCACACGGTCGGCCAGACGTTCCTGACGGCCGTGAACGGCGTCTCGAGCGACCCGACGGTCTACACGCTGCCGAACTCGCCGTGGTGGATCACGCTCGTTGCGGCCATCCACACGAACACGATCTTCGTGGCGTTCCTCGGCATCACGTTCGTCGCCTGGGCGCCGCTGATCGTGTACATCCAGATCGTGCAGCCGGTGCGGGCGCTCTTCGCCTGGTCGTTCGACCAGGTGATCCCCGAGCGGGTGGCGTCGATCAACGAGCGGACGCACACGCCGGTGTTCACGCTGGCGCTGATCACGGTCTGCTCGATCCCATTCCTCTACATGGCCGCCTATTCGGCCAACTTCCTGAAGGTCGTCGCCCTCTCGACGATCGTCGGCTTCCCGACGTTCGTGCTGGTCGGGATCGGGGCGATCCTGTTCCCGTATCGGCGTCGGCCGGCCTACGAGGCCTCGGTGTCGAACATCTCGTTCCTCGGCTTGCCGCTGCTCGTCTACTTCGGCATCGGCTCGATCCTGGCGGGCCTGTTCGGCGCCTGGCTGTGGTTCGCGTACCCGACGCTGGGCCTGCCGCGGGCCGGCGACGGCATCGCCGCGCAGCTCCTGACGAGCCCGTTCCGCGGTGGCCTCGCCCTCGTCGTGTTCGACCTGGTCCTCGGCGCGATCATCTACTACGCCGGCAAGGCGTGGCGGGCGTCGCAGGGGATCGACCTGTCGCTGAACTACCTCGAGATCCCACCGGAATAGGTTCGTGGGGTTTCTGCGGCGCAAGCAGGCGGAGGGCGGCGATGCCGCCCTCCGCCTCTACTACGCCTCCGACATCCACGGCACCGAGGTGCTGTGGAAGAAGTTCCTGAACGCGCCCAAGTACTACAAGGCGCAGGTGCTCGTCATGGGCGGCGACATCACCGGCAAGATCGTGATCCCGCTGGTGCAGGACGGCGAGGGCTGGTCGGCCGAGCTCTTCGGCAGCAAACAACGGGCGACGACCGACGCCGAGGTCGACGCGCTCGAGCGCCGCATCCGCGGCAACGGTATGTACCCCTACCGCACGACGGCCGATGACGTCGCCCGGATCTCCGGGCTGCCCGAGGCCGAGCGGGAGGAGTGGTTCGAGTCGGTCATGGTGCACACGTTCGACGAGTGGATCGCGCTCGCCGACGAGCGGCTCGAGGGCACGGACATCCGCTGCTTCGTCATGCCGGGGAACGACGACCCACATCGGATCGAGGAGTCGATCCGCAAGGGCCGAAACGTCGAGGCCTGCGACGAGGCGGTGGTCGAGTTCGACGGCTACTCGATGCTCTCGCTCGGCTACTCGAACCGCACGCCGTGGGACTCGCCTCGCGAGCTCGACGAGGACGACCTCTACGCCCGCATCGCCGAGCTGGCGACGCAGGTGCCCGACATGAGCCGTTGCGTCTTCAACCTGCACGTGCCGCCGTACGACTCACGGCTCGACACGGCGGCGGAGCTGGACGACGACTTCAACATGGTGCTGATCGGCAAGGAGCCGCACATGATCCCTGTCGGATCGACCGGGGTGCGGCGCGCCATCGAGGAGTTCCAGCCGATCGCCGCGTTGCACGGCCACATCCACGAATCGGCCGGCATGAACCGGATCGGCCGCACGCTGTGCGTGAACCCGGGCAGCGACTACCACACGGGCCGCATCTCGGGCTGCCTGGTCACCCTCCGCGGCGACCAGGCCCAGCACCAGTTCGTGACCGGCTGAACCGGGGCCAGGCCCCGCTCCGCAGTTCGGGGTCAGACTCCGATTCGCCGGCCGGGGCCAGGCCCATCGGGCGGGGCCTGGCCCCTCGCTCGCTACCAGTCGGCCACGGAGCCGTCGTCGTGGAAGTAGCGCATCAGCGGCTCCTGCTGGAACGG
>Ga0075434_100001841_pt1 | contig 18312 bp, 24 predicted proteins | sample RhiMethybrSRZTD3_FD_75298 | JGI IMG/M metagenome (GOLD analysis project Ga0075434, IMG submission 75298) | Populus rhizosphere microbial communities from Tennessee, USA - Rhizosphere MetaG P. TD hybrid SRZTD3 | ecosystem: Host-associated > Plants > Roots > Rhizosphere > Soil | place: USA... | reverse complement strand
TGCTCACCGGTGCCTAAGGCCGGAGTCTTAGGCCCGACCTGCGAGTACATCGACGAGTGCCTTGGCGCCGGCCTTGGAGAACGGCTTGACCGGCCGGGATTGGCGCGCTCCCGCCGGAACGACCAGGCGTAGGGCGGCCGGCTTGACCTTGATTTCGACCGGTGAATCGAGCTCGACATTTTCGCCGTCCACACCGGCCAGGATCTGATCGCTGGGGGCGGTGATAGTGATGCTGGTGGCGGTCCATTCCTGGTAACCACCGGCTTGCCGGAAAGGCACCAAAGCACCAGCTAACTGCCCGGCAATCTGGTCGTTCATCGCCGGTATGACGATGACATGCAAGATGCCCTCGTCCATGCGTTGGCGTTGCCCTACCTCGGTCAGGCTGAGAGTGGCCACCCGGTTTACGCCCACCTGGATGACGGCCGCATGGTCTTGTTTATTCCCATCGGCATCCTGGTAATGCAGCGGGAAATACGGTGCGTCACTGGTGACCAGGGCGCGGGTGACCTCGCGGGAGACGCCGGCTTTGTTGTTCCGGTAATCCGGCCGGCTGACGATGGCGGCGTATATGCCGAACGAGGCGTTGTTGAGGAAAGTGCGGCCATTGATTACCCCGACATCAACCCGGCGCTCAATGCCGGTGAAGCCCCGCAGCGAGTCGGGCATGTTTTCCGGATCGAGGCCGATGTCGCGGGCGAAGTGGCAACGGGTACCACCAGGCAGTACCACCAATGGCACGTTATGCCGCATGGCGACCGTGGCTACTGCTGCCAAAGTTCCATCGCCGCCGGAGACGCCGAGCACATCGGCGCCGTTGCGCACCGCCTCCTCGGCGAGCCCGATGATGTCGTCGCCGGCCTCAGTGACGTGGACCGTAATGCCCATGTCTTTGGCCTTTGCCGGAATGCCGGCCTTCATGGCCCGACCATCGCCGGACTTCGGGTTAATGACGAGCCACGGGTTCTCAAAGTGGCGCCCCGGTCCGGCCTCAAGAGCCTGCTGCCGCCAATAGCGGGCGGCCAACAGCGACGCCAAGACGGCATACGCCACGCACAAGATGATCATCAACACGATCTGCCAGGCGGCGTTGCGGGCTAAGGCCAGGGTCAAAATAAGCAGCCCCAGCACACCCCCGATCGCGATGAACATACCCCAACTGCGCCGGCGGCCGGTACCAGAAAACGCCAGCCATCCCCCCAACAACAGGATGGCCGCAAAAACGAGGTACAGAACAAACAAGCCGAGGTTGGTAAACACCAGCTTGATTCCGGCCAAAACGACCGCGACAAGTAAGACCAGTTCGAGACCGGCCAGAATCCGTAGCGACAGGTTGCGGTGCCTGGTCGACATAAGCACCCTCCTTAACAGGCTAATTCACAGTTGAGGGTGGCGCTCTGCTGTGGCCTCAATGGTCTCGTAACGATTCTCCGGCCCGTGCTGTTGCTCGCGTTCCCGGGCAAGCTGCGGCACTCAGGTCACGATGAACCCGCCCGCTGGACCAGGTGGAGCTGTCGACGCTGGTCTAGGTGTTGGGCAGCTGCTGGCTGATTGCGCTCTTGAATGCCAGCGGACCGGCGCGACGGGCGTCCGTCCACGAGCGAGAGAGGTCTCTAAGATGAGGGTCAAAACTGAAAATGTAAGGGGCATATCGGAACTTCGCGCGCCCGGTGCGGTCGCGGGCACCACTCGGGCTTGCTGTGGCGACCAATCCGGCGGTTCGGGTGGGGAGGTGGATATGGGCGCATCTCGACTTTCCCGTCCGTGCTCGTGCCAGCTATCCTCAATGGCCACGCAGGGGCAGATCAAGTTTGAGGCAGGTGTCGCTCAGGGTTCCGGAGCCGGTGCGCCTCGCCGTGTCTTCACAGCTTGGCTTGGATCTGACCTCGCTCTATCGCGTCAATGACGGCAGTCTCACTCGGCGATGCTGCAACGGATTGGCTTCGCGTGGACTGCGGAACCCGGCACAGCAACGAGATACTGGTGGCCGTCGGCCCCAGTGGTCACGATGTAACCCTCACCCATCAGCACACGATCGGTATAGATATCGGCAATGAACGTGAGCCCGTTATTGCAGGTCACACGCTTTGGCTGCTGGGCGTGTGCCGGGGTTGCCAAACCGGCAGCCAACACCAGGCCGGCGAAGCCGATCAAGATCTTTCTCACGGATGCTTCGTACCTTTACATGGCGCTTCTGTCCGGATTCTCACCCCAAATTGATCAAAAAGCTAGCTGGCCGATGGGCCCCGGTTTCCAGAATTTTCTTGACCTGATACGCACGCAGCGCACCCGCCACGGGCACGCACGAGGCGGTCCGGGCACACATGGTGGGAGGCAGTCGAGTTAACCGATTTCACCGCCGGGAGGGACCACTGATGTCGAAGCAATCTGTAACCGGTGATGGAGGCCTGGAACCAGCCACCGTCTCCTCGCTGGCGGACGATTTGAAGGCGCTTGGAGTCCGGTGCGGCGACACCGTGATGGTGCATCGTTGCGATCGCTCGGTTACGTCATCGGCGCGGCCCGGGCTGTCTTGGATGCCGTGCGGCTCGCGGTCGGGGAGGCTGGCACTCTGGTGATGCCGAGCCAGTTGTGGCAGCTCTGCGATCCGGCCTTCTTGGACGAGCCGCATGTGCCGAAGCGGTGGTGGCCAGTCATTCGTGATCATCTTCCGGCCTACGATCCCGCCACGACCCCGACGCAGACGATGGGTGCAGTTGCGGAGCTGTTCAGGACTCAGCCGGGGTACGCGTCGCAGTGGGCGCCCGCACCGCTCGATTTCGGCGAGTGGCCTGTTGGCCGCTGAGCTCACTGCAATCCACGACCTTGATTGCCCGGCTGGGGAGCGGTCACCGCTGTCCGCGCCCTACGACCATGGGGCGCGGGTGCTTCTTCTCGGTGTTCAAGCCAACAAAGCCACAGCCCTTCATCTGGCGGAGTATCGGGCCAGCTGCATCGGCAAGCATCTGGTCGCGAAGCGTCGGCCGGTATTGGTGGACGGTAAGCGTCGGTGGTTGACCTGGGAGGAAATGTGGGTTGACGATCACGACTTCATCGACGTGGACGCGCGTTCGCCCAGGCGCAGCCGACCGACTTTCAGTCTTCCGTTGTCGGAGCGACGAGATCGGGTCCGCGCGCCGCAGCTGTGCTACTGAAACCGCCGCCTGCACAAGCTGGGCACCCGGTGACGGCCGGCCAGGTCCAGCCATACCGTCTCGATGTCCCGCATAGGTACGCGAATCTGGTTGCAAGCTACGGCGCGCTCCCGATGCGGGGAGCTGTCACCCCTCACGGTTTGCGTTCCTCTGGGCAAGCCGCTGTTCTACGTCCTCACCCGCGGCCTGCAGCCGCTTAACCTGCTTTAGAGCCTGTGACGATCTTGCCCGAGGCTCACCCGCCACGGGTGATGATCGCTCCTGTTCCGTTGGGGATGGTGCTTTTCATGACCGCGGATCAGGGACGGCTGCGGTGTCCAGACGATACTGCGCTGTACAGAGGCGTGGCGAGCGACCATGTCAATGTTGAATGACCGTGACCGTCACCTACTGAAGGACTTGGAGCGCCGGCTCAATCAGGAGGACCCGGTATGGGTGCGCCAGTTCAGGGACTTCAAATCACCCGGCCGGGCACGCCGCGACGCGCTACTCGGCACCGTCATTGGCTTGCTGGTGTTTGTCGCCGCCCTCTTTCTCTTGGTGGGCGCCACCGTTGGGGCGATGGTCTTCGGGATCGCCGCTCTAGCTGCCGCGTACGTCCTCTACCGCTTGTAACGCTTTCCTCGAGCGGCGCGTGCCGAGGTTGACCAAAAGATGATCATCCAGCGTCCACAACAATCAACCAGGACCAACCCTTAAGACCAATGGCTTACCTGCCCCCCGCGAACCGCTGGAACAGGGTGCGAGTGATTGTGGTTGATCGGGGACCGGAGGATCGTGCCGGGCGAGGATGGTCGGTGTCGGCAGCTGACAGTGCGCGTAACGGTGAGTACGCGAGGAGCGAGGATGGACTTTTGCGAGTTCTCGGCCGAGTTGTGGATTTGGGATGCTCGCAAGGAGGATGGCTGGACATTCCTTAGCGTGCCGACCGAGGAGTCGGAGGAGATCCGCGCGTACTCAGCCAGCCGACCGCAGGCAGGTTTCGGTTCGGTGCGTGTCTCGGTGACCATCGGTGGCTCCACATGGCAGACGTCGGTCTTTCCGGGCGAGGACGGCGAGTATGCGTTGCCCATCAAGAACTCGGTTTGCCGTACCGAAGGTATCGAGGCCGGAGACGTCGTCACCGTCCAGCTGCATGTGATCGAGCGATGAGCCGTTCACCACAGGTCGACGGAGTATGTTCTGTCGCGGCTCAGCTCTTTAGGCTCGATCCACCCCGCGGTCAGTCCGTACCGCCTCAGTCTTCGCGGCAAGGTCGGACTCGTCGAGGAACCGTGCCACGCGGGACGTGAGCACAGCGGCTCGGTGCGCGCGAAGAGCTCGCGGCCCAGGTGATATTCACGTCGGTGTCGGCAGGGTCCTCCCAGCCACTGAGGATGAGGAGGCTGCATGATGGGCTGCGGTGCCGGAAGGCGGTCGCGCTCTCCGGGATCCGCGCGATGGCGCCACCGCGTCGATGAGGACGTCGATGAGCTCGTCGCTTAGTTCGTCGGCGAAGTTGGCCTTCCAGTAGTTGAACCGACCGGGTAGAAACAGTGGCTCGATGATCCGCAGGATGTCGACGTAGCGCTGCGGCCTGCCGCTGAGTGGCCTCGTCGAAGACACCCCAGGTGACTCCCCCTGCCGCCCGCGCCCGGCGAGCGCCGATGTCGACCTCGACGGACTGCATCGGCGACAGGTCGACGACGAGGCCGTCGTCGCAGGTCGCGTTGCCGGCGATGTTGTGGGAGCCGCCGCGGACAGCAACCCGAAGCCCGGCGTCGGAAGCGAAGTCCAGGGCAGCTGCCACGTCCACGGCGCTCATGCACCGTACGATCACGGCCGGTCGACGGTCGATCATGCCGTTCCAGACTCGTCGTGCGACGTCGTAATCATGATGCCCGCGCATGACCACCTCACCGGCGATCTGACCGGCGAGCCTGCCGGCGTCGATGCGCGACACGGAGGCCACCTCCCCACGGTAGATGCGGCGAGAGGCTGTCAGCCAGCGATCAGGACGTTTTCGCGAGCGCCAGGCGGGGCGCGGAACGTCAAGCTCAGCTTCGGCGGCTCGATCCATGATCAAACCGAGCTGCAGGAGGACGCTTAGCTCTGGCGATGTATTTGCGGGTTACTCTGCTAACCGGGACAGCCAATGACCAATTCCGGAGTGCGCTGGGTCGCGAAGTTAACCGCGGACTCTGCCGCTGATATCGAGGCCCTGTTGGGCTTACCGCTGGGCCTTGACGTTTGGGAGCGCCACGACGACGGTCTGGTGGTGGCGGCGAGCGAGGCGCAGTTGCTGGAGCTGGAGCGTAGGCGATTGGTGCGGGTCGATCGCCTGGCGACGCAGGCTGAGTTCGAGGCCCGCGCCCGCGGCGGCGCAGATTCAGGCGGGGAGGGAGGCCCAGCATGACCGTCATTGCGAGGGTGACATCACAGGATCCGCAGTTGATGCTGGCGCCGTTGCTGAGTGCCCCGCTTGGGCTCGACGTCTGGGAGGTCAAACCCGATCATATGGTGATTCAGGCCAGCGAGGCACAGATTGAACGGTTAGAACAGATGGGCTACGGGGTGGAGCAGCTCCACCTGACAGACAGGTATCTGTCGACATTCGCAACGGCCGAGGCGACCGCTGCCTATCACTCAGCGGAGCAGCTGGAGCAGGATCTGCGGGCTTTGGCAGAACAGCATTCTGATATCGCCGAACTTCGCGAGATCGGGCGCAGCCTGGAGAACCGGCCGATCTGGGCGCTCCGGCTCGGTAATCGTCACGGCACCGATCGCAAAGTGTTGTTGCTGGGTTGTCACCATGCCCGAGAGTGGATCTCGGTAGAGGTGCCCTATCTGCTGGCCGAGCATCTTCTGGATGAGGCCGACGCCGACCCGGTACAGCAGTGGCTGCAGCGAGGCGAGATCTGGGTGGCACCCATGGTCAACCCGGATGGACACGAATTCAGCCGCACCGACAACCGGCTCTGGCGCAAGAACCGCCGCCCAAACGCCGACGGAAGCTTCGGCGTGGACCCCAACCGTAATTACGGCTACATGTGGGGAATCTTGAACGTCAACACATCCAGTCACGTGCCGCAAGACGAGACCTACGTGGGTCCGCGGGCGTTCTCTGAGCCGGAGGTGCGTGCGGCTCGTAACCTGGTAGCCGTCGAGTTGTTTTCAGGCGTGCTTACCTATCACAGCTATTCCCAGTTGATCCTTTATCCGTGGGGATACACATCGAATCCAATGGTCGACCCGATCGACCGTGGGGGTATGCAGCAGCTTGCTGAAAAAATGAAAGGACTCATCCACAGCGTCCATGGCCGGACCTATACTCCCGAGCAAGCCTCAACGCTGTATCCGACTGCCGGCGATACCACCGACTGGACATACGGCGAGTATGGAATATGGTCATTGACCATCGAATTGCGTCCCAGCAGTCAGGCCGAAGGTGGGTTCATCCTTCCTCCGAGCCAAATCCGGCCCACATTCGAAGAAAATCTCCCTGCCGCATTCGAGTTCATTGCGCAGACCCTCGACCCCGACACCGTCGAAACCAGATTGCAACCCTGAATCACGCCCTCCGCAACTCTTCAGCGAGCGATCCCCTTCTGCAGTGCCTGATCAATAACACTGAGACGGCGTTGGTCCTCACCGCGGCGTGCGCTTAGGCCTCGGGTGTTGTGTAGGCTGACAGGTGTTTCGTGTTCGATTAGTCGAACACGAAGTCAAGATCGAGACGGTGCCACAACGTGTGGCACGGGCCGCGCTCCAACTGGATGAAATGGGAGTGAACAGGAGCTCATTTCACGCTCAAACTGGCCAATTCAGGCTTGACGAGCGTGGGTTGGGCCTGGTTCAAATCCCCCCTCGCGCACATCATCAAGACAGCATCTTGCACTTCGCATCAGTCCTTAGACATCGCATCGGTTGCATCTGATGCGAAGACGACGTTATTGATGCGAAGTGGGGTGAATCTCAGAGGACTATCACGTCATGGCTAGACGTTGGCTGGGCATCCGGGTCGACTTGATTGGAGGTCGCGGGCAAATGCTTGACCCGCGACCCGGGCGAATCTTCGCTGTACCGACGAATTGCACCTTCGATGAGTTCGGCCGAGCGATCGACCTTGCATTTGCGCGCTGGGATCTCTCTCACCTACGGCAGTTCGTGTTGGAGGACGGCACGCTTGTCGTGGATGAGGAGACCGCCGACGAACTGCGCGCCTCGGCATTCGCTGGCGGCGCGATCCCTCGCATCAGTCTGTTGAGCGCGAGGGTCGGCCAGCTTCTGAAGGTCGGCTCACGTTTCCGATACATCTTCGATCTAGGCGACGACTGGACCCACACCTGTACGGTTGAGAGCCAGGTAGATGCCGTCGAGGTCCTCGGCGACATCCCAGACGTACCAACGGCGTACTTCGGCTGGGGAACCATCCCCGATCAGTACGGCCGGCGTTGGGACGCTGACGACGGCGTATCTGAGCCGCCCGCCGACCCGCAGGAAGATGACCAACCTGGCTGGTTCGCACGTGACCCAATGCCTCTTATTGATCAAAGAAAATTCCGGGTCGCCGTGGCCAGCGGTAAGGCAGCCGAGGTTATCGATGCCGTCAGCGCGGTCGAGATCGAGACTGCGCTGCAGCAGATAGGAACTGGGCTGCTGAAGACATATCGAGCGGGGATACCTGCCGAACAGACGTTACTGGCGCCGGTCTTGATCTCTGTGCAGCAGCGCTTGCAGCGGCGCGGCTGGGAAGGCGATGACGTTCTGGCATCGGAGATGCTTGCCGAACTGCATGGCGACGAGCCGGACGGCAGACCGCTGCCAATTGATCTTGATGAGCTGAGCTACGCGATGGCGGACCATGGTGAGTATCCGGGCGGATATCTCAACACTGAGACAGGTGAGGTCGTCCCTGCCGTGACGACCGACGCCTACATGGTCGGCGAGGAGTACGCGGTCGATCTGGAGGAGGGCGACTGGGTGCACGTCCTTGACGACAGCCGGGATGGTTGGCAAGACATGGCCGACTTCGCCGCGGCGGTAGACGATCTGCGGACTCGCGAAATGCTTGAAGACGCGGTGCACGGTCACGGCGCGTTCTCCCGTTTCCGTCGTGCGATTGATCGGGCCGAGCTTAGTGAGCAGTGGCACTGCTTCGTTGACGATCGTCGCTGGGGTCGTGCTCGGCAAGAGCTGGCTGACCTGAGCCTGCGTCCCGCTTAGGACTCGCGTACCCGCTCTCAACTTCGCATCAGTAACTGTCACTCCGCACCAGTTGCACCTGATGCCACGTGCACCTAAGTGGTGACAAGTGAGGCCTTGGTGTTTAGGCGGTCCAGCCCAGCCACGCGGCACCGGCATTCATGCCGCCAAACCAAAAGGCTGCGGCAACGAACGGTAGAGGTATTACCCACAGTGGCTTGCGTCTGATCCACAAGCACGCGAGTCCAAAGAGCACAAGCCAAACTGCGATGAAGACAGCCACCGCCCAACCGGGTGCCATCAACCCCGCCGCAAAGTAGAAAGGCGCAAGGACCACCAGTGCGGCGATAGCCAAGCCGGCAATGACGTATTTGGCGACCGTACGCGGATCTCGCGGCATTGCGGCATCGTCCCATGCCCGCCTGATGTGCGGTGTGTAAGGCTGAATAGGAGCCTCACGAGAGGAGATTGCGACGAGCACACGCACCTTTCTCGTGACTGGAGCGACGAGCGGTCTCGGTGAGGCAATCGTGACCCAGCTCGCCGAGGGCGGAGCACGAGTTCTGGTAGGGGCGCGTAACGCCGAGCGAGGTGAGGCTGCCGCCGAGCGGATCCGCAGCCGCGTGCCCGATGCCGACCTGGTTTTAGCGCCCGCGGATCTCTCATTGATGACCCAGGCGAGATCTCTCGCGTACGACGTCATGGAGACTGCGCCCCGCCTTGACGGCCTAATACTTAATGCTGCGGAAGCGCGGCGCGGCATAGTCCTGACGGAAGAGGGCATCGAGACCAATTTCGCTACCAATCACCTAGCCGGTTTTCTGCTCACGCACCTGCTGCTGCCGCTGCTCCATAGCTCGGCACCGGCCCGAGTAGTGGTTATCTCGTCGTCAGTGCATGCGCAGGTCAAAATGGTCGATTTGAACAGTGTGATCACTGGCGCTCCGCTGACGCCGGACAGCTACCGGACCAGCAAGCTGCTGAACATCTTGTTCGTCCACGAGTTGGCCAGACGTCTACAGGGCAAAGGGATTACGGCCAATGCAGCCGACCCCGGCTTCGTACGCACGAATCTCGGCCGCCATGCGACGGGCGGTCGGCACGTGCTTCTTACCCTCACTCGACCCATGCAGGTCAGCCCGGAGCGGGCGGCTGCCACACCGGTTTATCTAGCGACCTCAGGTGATGTTGCGGAAGCGAACGGCGGCTACTACGCGGGTGGCCAACCCGCCGAGGTGAGTGAACTGGCCAAGAATCCGAAGCTGGCACGTCGACTCTGGGCAGTAAGCGCGCAAGCTTTGGTGAATCGCAGATTGGCGACACTTAACGAGATGATCGCTTTCGGCTGAGGCTTCCCAGCCCGTGACCAATTAGCTAACGATCAAATTGTCGCCAGAGACCTTGATCGTCTTCGGAGGCAGCGGCTTCGGCGCCGGTGGATTCACCACGGAACCGTCGGTGATCGAATACTTACTGCCATGACACGGGCAGTCGATCGTGTTCGTGACGGCATTCACGATGCAGCCCTGATGCGTACAGACTGCACTAAACGCCTTGAACTGACCCTTCTTGGGCTGGGTGATCACCGTCTGGGCGTCCGGAAAGATCTTGCCGCTACCGACGGGAATCTCCGCAGCCTTGACCGTCACGCCTTGGCCGGAACCGCCTGATCCCTGTCCGGAGCCCGACGGAGACGGTTCGCTGGCCGGGGCACTTCCATAAGTCGTACAGGAGCTGAGGCCCGCCAGGGCGGTGGCGGCCAGTCCGGTGTTCATGATCACCGTACGCCGGGAGATCGTCAGCGAGTCGGTCGGTTGGTCAGTCGGTTTCATGATTTCTCCACAGGGATTGAGAAATTGCTGATGATCATACGAAGAAGAAGTACCCCACTGCCGTGATCCAGAGTGCCGTCAGGCCGGTGAGCACCAGACCACCGGCAAGCGGCAACGCCCATCCCGGGGAGTCATCACGGGTCAAGATCAACATTTTGAAGACGAACGCGCCGTAGAAGAAGCATCCGAAGATCGAATGCGCGATCACTCGGCCGTCATAGGCCTGGAAACCTAACGCGTACAGACAATGCACAGCCACCGGAACCGAGATCAAAACGGCCAGCCGCCCTGACCAGCGATGCACCGGATTGACCCACGCCCCGCGGAGCGGAATGCGCCCATAGATCCCCATTGCAGTCACGGTTTGCACGATGGCCAAGATGATCACAATCGTGGCGAGAAAGGCCTTCGCGGCCGGACCGGTGGAAAATCCTGAGATGTTGACCGCGTAGCCGGTCGGTGTATGCAGCCGGCCATAAACCCCCAGTCCGATGGAGACCGCCGTACCGATGACGAACGCGATCACAACGGGGACGATCTTGGTACCGCTCGGTTGCGCTGGTGCCGCTTCTGGAGCCGGGACTGGGACGCTGGCCATGGAATCTCCTCCTCAGAGATCTTCGTCGCCGTTGACCGGCGCGGCGTCGAGATTCTCGCCGTCAACCGTGACCTGCGGAGCCTCAGGATTGAGCTCCGGCGCCGGTGCAGACTTCGCGCCGGTTGTCTGGATGCCGACCTCCGATCCGTCCTCGAGAACGATCCATCCGATCGTGGTCTTGGAGCCCCGTGCGCGATACAGCCCGGCCGGCTTCTTCGCCTCATTGATCTCGAACCGCACCCGCTCGTTCTTGACCCGCAGCGAGCCCTTCAGGTGATCGCCGTCGAGACTTGCCCGCAGAATCGCGCCCTTCTTGCTCTTCAGTGAGAGGTCACCGCCGGTCACCGACCCCCGATACCAGGCCTCCACGCTGCGACCATCGCAGAAATAAGCAGCCGACTGCGTACCTAGCACCGCGACAGCAATCGCGCCCGCACCGTCCTCGGCCCGACCGGCGTAGACGATCTTTTCTGAGAATCTGCTGTCCTCAGCGCTCTTGGTGGCCGTTGGCGACGGCGATACGGCTGCGGTTTCGACCGACGATGGTGACGTGCTGTTGGTCGCGGTCGCTGCTGGGGTTGGTGGACTCGCAGGCTCAGCGGAGCTATTGCCTGGCGGACTGGCCAGCATGTTGACGGTGAACATGATGGCAAAGGCGAGGGCGACGGCAGCCAGTGTGAATAGAGGGCTGCGGTGTTTCACGGCACGTCCTCCGCCAGTCGGCTAGGCATGCTGGGGATGAGTGCCCCTCCAATCATCTGATACGCCAACGCCGAACATTCTCGTCCGAGGTCACAGTGCGCCACAATGGCCGACACGAATTCGAAACCGTCGAACCGGGCGGATTGCCCATCTAATCACCAATGTCCCAGAGAGGGAGAAGCCTGTGTCCGAGCTGCGGTACGCGAATCGTCCATTTCGAGTCGGAGTGCAACTGCAGCCGCAGCACGCCGACTACGTGGCCTTGCGACGCGCGGTTGATGCGGCGGAGGACGCCGGAGTCGATGTGATCTTGACCTGGGACCACTTCTTTCCACTCGCGGGTGATCGAGGAGGCAAGCACTTCGAGTGCTGGACCATGTTGGCCGCCTGGGCGGAGCAAACCGAGCGCGCCGAGCTCAGCGCACTGGTTACCTGCAACTCCTATCGCAATCCCGACTTGCTTGCCGATATGGCGCGCACTATAGACCACATCAGCGGTGGCCGGCTGATCCTCGGGATCGGGGCGGGGTGGTTCGAAAAGGACTACGACGAATACGGCTACGAGTTCGGCACACCCGGTGGCCGGATCACAGCTCTCGGCGAAGCGTTACCGCGGATCCGATCCCGCTGGAGCAGACTTAATCCGCCGCCGATGAGACCAATTCCGATCTTGGTCGGTGGCGGTGGAGAGCGGAAGACGCTCCGACTGGTCGCCGAGCATGCCGATATCTGGCATGGGTTCGGCAATGTCGAGACTCTGGCCCGAAAGAACCGCGTACTGGACGAATGGTGTGCCAAGGTCGGTCGAGATCCCGGGGAGATTGAACGATCCACGTCCGCCCACAGCGGTCCCGAAGAGCTGGGGAAGCAGCTGGTCGCGATAGGGGAGCGGCTGATCACGGTGGGCACCGATGGAACATCCGGTTTCGATCTTGCTCTCGTCCGCGACTGGTTGCAGTTCCGCGACGAGCACAACGCCGACTTGTCAGAACGTAGTTGACCCATAGGTCAACCAGAGTCTGACAAGTCGGCGAGTGGCTAGGTTGGGTTGGTGATCATCGGATTCATCGAGGCCCTTGCCGCCGGTCCGGTTGTACTGGATGGCGGCTTGGCAACGCAGCTGGAGGCCCAGGGTCACAATCTCGACTCCGAGCTCTGGTCGGCGAGGCTGCTTGTTGACAAGCCGGAAGCGATCGTTCAGTCTCACTTGACCTACTTCGATGTAGGCGCTCAGGTTGCCACCACTGCGTCCTACCAGGCCTCTATCGATGGATTTGCCCGAGCCGGCATCCCACATGCGGAGGCGCAGCAACTGATCAAGCGGAGCGTACGCCTCGCTCAGCAGGCGCGTGCCAGTTGCGAAGATGATCATGATCGCTGGATTGCTGGCTCGGTCGGACCGTATGGAGCTGCTCTCGCCGACGGCTCGGAGTATCGCGGCGACTACGACCTATCGGTGAAGCAGTTGCGAGCCTGGCATCGCCCACGCATCGAGTTACTGGTCGAAGCCGGCGTCGACGTCCTCGCACTGGAGACCATTCCGTGCCTTACCGAAGTGGAGGCGCTGCTTGCGGAGATCGATGGCAGCGGACAAGCGTGCTGGCTATCGCTCACCTGTGCCGGAGACCGTACGCGGGCCGGCGAGCCGGCGAACGAGGCTTTTGCACTCGCCCGAGACGTCGATGAGATCGTCGCAGTCGGTGTCAACTGCATCGACCCAGCCGACGCGTACGACTTGGTGCGCAGCGCAAGCCTTGCCACAGGCAAACCGACCGTGATCTATCCCAATAGCGGTGAGCGCTGGGACGCCGCAACCAAGAGCTGGGTAGGTCCGGCAACGTTCACTGCTGGCGAAGTCCAGAACTGGATCGCGGGCGGGGCGCGTCTCGTCGGAGGCTGCTGCCGCGTCGGCCCGACGGAGATCAAGACGATTCGTGATCTTGTGGTCTAGCAGAAGTATCAATTGTGGAGGACGGCGGCTCCGCTGAATCGGCCATGTCTAAGGTCAGCCAGTGCCTGTGGTGCATCACTCATGGGGTAGGAGACGGTCGTCGCTCGTACGCCGAGCCGCTCGGCCAAGCGGAGGAACGTTTCTCCATCCGCACGCGTGTTCGCTGTCACCGATCGCAGTTTGCGCTCCTGAAAGAGCGAGTCGTCATAGTTCAGCACTGGGATATCAGACAGCCAGATGCCAGCAACGGCGAGCGTTCCACCACGGTCGAGTGCTCCCAGCGCGGCCGGCACCAGTTCGCCGGCAGGAGCAAACAAGATCGCCCCATCCAGTGGCTCCGGCGGCACGTCGCGGGCGTCGCCCACCGAGTCGGCGCCCAGCTCTGCCGCCAACTCTCGGTTGGCTTCGCCCCGAGTGAGGACGTGGACGCGCAAGCCCTGCGCTAGCGCAACCTGGGCGGTGAGATGAGCGCTGCCGCCAAAGCCATAGATGCCGAGCACTCCGCCTGGCGGTACCGCGGCACAAACCAGCGCCCGGTAGCCGATGATGCCTGCGCAGAGCAACGGAGCCAGATGCTCATCGTCAATGCCCACCGGGACGGCGTACGCGAACGCCTCGTCAACTAGACAGAAGTCGGCGTAGCCGCCATCAGTGTCCCATCCGGTGAAGGTTGGCGCGGTGCAGAGGTTTTCTGCACCCCGGCGGCAGAACCGGCAGCTGCCATCGGTGCCGCCGAGCCAGGCGACGCCGACGCGGTCGCCGACAGCAAACCGATTCGCGGCGTCGCCAAGAGCGTCAACAACGCCGACCACCTCATGGCCGGGCGTGACGTCAGGACGCTTGGGAAGCAGATCGCCCTCAGCCAGGTGGAGGTCAGTGCGGCAGACCCCGCAGCAGATAATCCGGACACGAATCTGCCTGCCTAGGGGCGTCGGCACAGTGAGTTCTCGCCGTTGCAGCGGTTCGCTATCGATCGGTCCCGGCTGATGCACGACCCAGGCATTCATCTCGCCATTCTGACGACTCAGCGTCGGTGAGTGAACCACCACAAGCAACCAGGAGCCCAAAGCGAGCAACTGCGGTCCCGGCAGCGGTCTTTCGTAGTTAATTGTTTAAGCGAAACTCCATATGGGTAACGCACGCTACACAGCTTGCTGCGGCAGGATTGAGTTATGAACATCGTCCAGCTCTTGATCACCACAGTCGCCGCTATCGGCGTCATTGTGATCGTATTGCTGGCTGTCATTCCGTCCCTACTCAACTATCCGGCTGGCCGCGACAAGGATGAAGCGGATCGCTCGGCGCCAACCCCATTCAAGCCCGACGACCGCCATGGCGACGACTCGATTGATCTTGCGGCCTAAGCCGTCCTGAGCCTGTCGAAAGCGCTTCGACAAGCTCCGGGCATACTCCGGGCCTGAACTCTCCTCAGCGCTTGGGCAAGTGCAGCCGCTCATCCTTCACGAGCTTGATCAGTTCGCCGCTGCCGATGTCCAGTGTCTTACCCCGATGTGTGTTGTGGGCAATTACGGTGATCACTTCATCGCCCCGCGGGCAATATTGAACTTCGATCCCCCTTTCGGGCACCGTCGAGTCGGTCAACAGGTAGCGGTTGCCATCCATCAGGTGAAGTGCCACGCATTGCTGGTGCGTCGTGGCACCGCAGCGTACGGCGAACTTCCGGCTGGTCGCGATCTGCACGTACACCTCCGTTGCGCCCCTGTCGAGCCGGAACATCTCGAAGGCGAGCGCGCCCCCTTGGCCGGCCCAGAAGCTAGGCGTGTCGTACCGCCGGTCGTAGCCGTAGCCAAATCCGCTGAAGTACTTCCCCTGCGGGTCCAGTTGTGACGTCGCCACCTCCGCCATCTCCGATCGCCATTTCAGCAAGATCTTGGACCGGCAGACCGCGCTCGATGGATCGTGACCATCAAGACGGTCATAACCTCGCCCGCAGATTGTGCTGACGGTTGTAGGCGTCGGCTGTGGTGGTGCTGCCTGTGGCGCCGGTGGTCCTGTTGGAATGAGCAGCACTGCTGCGACGAGGACCAGCACCATCCCAGCGAGCGCGGCAGACCCTCGCCGGAGCCAGCGTCGGTGGATGAGCTGGCGACCATGTGCCAGGTCAGCGGTGCTGCCGAGTGATTCGCGAAATTCGTACGGGATCGCGGCTGTGAGTTCCTGGGTGAGCGTTTCGTCACTCGTACGCTCTGGCCGTCCGGTGGACAGGATGGCCCTGGCGCGCCGAACCAGACCGAGTAGGTCGGCGACCGGCAGCTCGAGGATGTCGGCGATCTCGACATCGGATAGTCCCGCATAGCGGTCCAGGACAACGGCAGCTCGTTGGTCATAACTGAGCAGCCGGAGATCGGCGATGATTGGCTCGGCTGCGGGCACAGGTAACGGCCCATCGATCAGCTCGACCCGCTCCCGATACTCCCAGGGCAAGTTGACCGGCGTACGTGCGGTATGCACTACGGCCCGGATCACTTCGAGCTGATGGCTCGACCTCCGCGGCCAGTGCGCGTAAAGCTGCGCGAGGACCAGTTCGACTACCTGCTCGGCCTGTACTGGATCACCCGTGAGGAGATAGGCCGTGGCCTGCATAAGCGGACGTTCCCGCTGGACCACAGCGGCGTACTCCTCATCGCGGATCGCCGGCATGCTTCACCTCTTGTTGATGGTAATTCGCAACCGACGGCGTAAGCGATGCCCATTTAGTAGATGATCTTGCCCACGGGGCGTAAGAATCGGTTTGTGGCAACGTTTCATCGCTATGTGGCGATCGGCGATTCAAGTACCGAAGGCCTTGAAGACCCCGACGGGAACGGTGGCTATCGAGGCTGGGCCGACCGGTTGGCGCAACACATCGCCGATGCTCAGGATGAGCCGTTGGAGTATGCCAACCTGGCCATTCGAGGTATGCGCATGAAAGAGATCCGGACCGGTCAGCTTGATGACGCACTGGACATGAAGCCTGATCTGCTCACCGTGTTCGGCGGCATCAACGACGCTATTGCCGGTCCGTGCGACTTTGACTCCATGCGCGCCGATTACGTGATCATCTTCGGCCAAGCGCGACGTCAGGGAACCACCGTGCTCACTTTCACCATGCCGGATCCCACAGCCATCAACCCGCTCGGCAGATACTGGCGAGATCGGGCCGCCAAGCTGAACAGCATCATCCGAACTGAGGCGAAGCACTACGGGGTGTTGGTGATGGACTTCGAACAGTATCCGGTGGCCACCGATCCGCGGCTGTGGTTTGAAGATCATTTGCACGGCAATGAGCTCGGTCACCAGACGGTCGCAGCCGCCCTAGCTTGGCGGCTCGGCATAGACGGTTTCGACGAGACATGGGCTGAGCTGCCGGACGGGGAGTGGGCATGGCCAAGGGGCCGCGAGAAGCTGCAGGGCGACCTCGATTGGGCACGCCACTATGTGGCGCCATGGCTTAGCAAGGGCATTCGTGGCATCCGGCAGGGCCGGGGCGTCCAACGCAAGCGGCCCGTTCCCACTGTGCTGCCTAAGTCACAGATAGGAGCTGACTAGCCTTAACCTTTTCAAATTTCCGACCAGTGTCGGGTTTTGGACGCCGCATCGGCCGGTTAGAGGTCAAATTTCCGACCATCCCTCCGTGCGGAGTTTTTGACATCGCACTGACCGCTCGGAGGCCGAATCTCCGACCAGTGCGGACTTTTCGACTTGGGCCGCAGCCGTCCTAGGCGAACAGCGCCTGACCCACGTGCTCGCCCTGGGCGATCGCCCGTCGGAATCGCGAAAAGCGCCGAGCCGGTGTGCTGCAGATATTCGCTCAGCCCGTCGCCGAGTCCGAGCTTCATCTGGATCGGGATGAAGTGGGTACGCGGGTGCCGGACGTAGGCCAAGAAGAACAGCCCCGCGTCCATGCGACCTAGGCCGTCACTTCCATCCACGAAGTTGTAGCCCCGCCGGAGCATCTTGGCACCACCGTTATTGCTCGAGTGCACCAGACGTATGTGCGCGTCGGCCGCGACCAGCGGTTCCCCATCGCTGCCGTTGAGGTGGAAGTCAGGCTGGCTGAACTCCCCGCCACCCGACAGTGGCGCGCCTTCTGCCTTCGTCCGGCCAATGACACGTTCCTGCTCACTCAGCGGCTGCCGGTCCCAGATCTCGATATTCATGTTGATCCGGCGAACTACGAGGTACGAGCCGCCAGCCAGCCAGCGCCCCTTGCTGTCTGCATCGGTGGGCACCCAGACGTGCTGATCAACGGCAGCCGGTTCCTCAGCCTTGATGTTCATGGTGCCGTCCTTAAAGCCCATCAGGTTCCGCGGCATTGCCTGGCTGGTCGATGTCGATGACGTCCGGCCAAAGCCCAGCTGTGACCATCGAAGAGCAGCCCGGCCGAATGCAATGCGAGCGAGATTGCGTACGGCGTGCACGGCGACCTGCGGGTCGTCAGCACAGGCCTGGATGCAGAGATCGCCATCGGAGCGTTGAGGATCGAGCTTCTCGGCAGGGAAGTGGGGCAGTCGCTGCAGCGCATCAGGCTGCCGGCCAGTAAGCCCAAAACGAGTTTTGCCGTCCTTCCGGAAGAGCGTCGGACCAAATCCAAAGGTGATGGTAAGACCAGCTGGCGGCAGGCCAATAGCCTCGCCGGTGTCGTCCGGCGGTGCTCCGTAAGGACCCGAGGTCGGGCCAACTTCTCCAGCACCAAGGCCCTGTGTCATTCGCGCAGCGGCGACGGTCCAGTCCTTGAGTAGCTGCACCAACTCCTCGCGAGAGTCCGTGATCACGTCAAGGGCGGCGAAGTGCAACCGATCTTGGACCGGGGTCAGGATGCCGGCCTGATGTTCGCCGTAGAAGGGATAAGTCCGGGCGCCCGGGACCTGCGGTGAGAGAGCCTCCTCC
>Ga0075434_100001836_pt1 | contig 18334 bp, 14 predicted proteins | sample RhiMethybrSRZTD3_FD_75298 | JGI IMG/M metagenome (GOLD analysis project Ga0075434, IMG submission 75298) | Populus rhizosphere microbial communities from Tennessee, USA - Rhizosphere MetaG P. TD hybrid SRZTD3 | ecosystem: Host-associated > Plants > Roots > Rhizosphere > Soil | place: USA... | reverse complement strand
GTGGGCGTCGGCGCCGCTCGCGTGCGCGACCTGTTCGAGCGCGCTCGCAAAACCGCGCCCGCGATCGTGTTCATCGACGAGCTGGATGCCGCCGGCCGGCGCCGCGGCGCCGGCATCGGCCAGGGCAACGACGAGCGCGAGCAGACCCTGAACCAGCTGCTGGTCGAGATGGACGGGTTCGACGCCGACGCGGGGATCGTCGTGATGGGCGCCACCAACCGGCCCGACATCCTCGACCCCGCGCTGCTCCGGCCCGGCCGCTTCGACCGCCAGGTCACGATCGACGTGCCGGACGTGCACGGCCGCCACGAGATCCTGGAGCTCCACTGCGGCGCCCGGCCGCTCGCGTCCGACGCCTCCCTGATGGAGATCGCGCGGCTCACCCCCGGATTCACCGGCGCCGAGCTCGCGAACGTGATCAACGAGGCGGCCCTGCTGACGGTGCGCGAGGGCCAGCCCGAGATCACGCAGCAGATCCTCGAGGAGGCGATCGACCGCGTGGTCGCCGGGCCCGCGAAGAAGAGCCACGTGCTGACGCAGGCGGAGCGCTGGATCATCGCCGTGCACGAGGCCTCGCACGCGGTCGTGACGCGCTCGATCGGCCAGAACATCTCGGCGCAGAAGCTCTCGATCGTGGCGCGCGGCCGCCAGCTGGGCACCGCCGCCCACATGCTCACCGACCGCGACCGCGCGATCGCGCAGGAGCCGGACCTGCACCGGCAGCTCTGCTCGATCGTGGCGGGCGCGGCGGGCGAGCGATTCGAGTACGGGTTCCTCTCGTCAGGCGTGCACGACGACCTCCATGCGGCCACCCAGCTCGCGCGGCGGATGGTGACCTCGTTCGGGATGTCGGAGGCGCTGGGGCCGGTCACGATCGGCGAGCGCGACGGCGAGGTGTTCCTCGGCGCGTCCCTGCAGGACCTGGGCTCGGTCGGCCAGGCGACGCTCGATCTGATCGACCGCGAGGTGGAGCGGCTCGTGGGCGAGGCGCTCGAGAAGGCGAACGTGATCCTGGAGCGCAACTGGCCCACGGTCGAGGAGACGGCCCAGGCCCTGATCGAGCACGAGACGCTCTCCGGCGTGGCGCTCGAGGCCGTGCTTTCGACAGTCCATTCGATGGCGCTCGACTCGATCAACGGAGCGCGGGCGCCGAGCCGGCCGCCCCGGCCGGCGCGCGAGCGGTAGTGGACGATGAGGCGACTGGCCGCCAGCCTGCTACCGCCGGTCCTGGCGGCGCTCTTCCTCGCGCCCGCGGCGTGCGCCGAGCCGAGCTGGAAGCTCGAACAGCCGCCCCCGCCTTCGGGTGCTCCCTTCAGCGTCCCGCTGGGCACGCCGGCCGACCTCAAGTTCATCGCCCCGAACCGCGGGCTGCTCGCGGTCGAGGGCAACGGGGCGGTGGCGACCGGGCTGTTCGCCTACGACGGGACCGGCTGGCATCAGCTGTCCACGGTCTGCGGCGGATCCGCGCAGACCACGCGCATCGCGATCGCCGGACCTGACGAGTTCTGGACCATCACTTCGCCGAGCCAGCCGCGCAACGGCGAGGGAATCGCGCTCTGCCACTTCAAGAACGGCAACGTCGTCGGCTCATACAGCACGTCGCCCGAGTCGCCCGACCCATATCAGCGCATGGACGCCGCGGCCTGCAACGGCCCGAACGACTGCTGGTTCGGCGGCTTCTCCGCCCAGGATCCGACCGGCGAGCGACGCGGGGCCTTCCACCTTCACTGGGACGGAACCACGCTCGAGACCGTCTACGCGCCACAGGGCCGGGGCGTGACGGACATCGAGTACCTCGGCGACACCTTCTACGAGACCGTCCTGGTGGGCAGATCGGTTGGCGACGCGACCAACAACGTGAGCAGCTTCCTGTTCGAGGACGAGGGGGATCACCCACGGCTGATCCACCGGATCCAGCAGAGCACCTTCACCAACGACCCCTTCCTGCCCAACGACCTGACGAACGCTCCGCCCGACGGCGCCGAGCTGCTGGCGCTGGGCACCGACGGGACTCAGGCCTGGGCCGTCGGAGGCGGGGCCGGGTCCGGTCCCGCAGCCACGCCCGGCAGCCGCGTGGCGCGACCGCCGATCGCCGCCCGGATCCCGAACGCGGGTGGGACCTGGGCGGAAGTGCCGATCCCGGCGTCGGCGTTCGCGCTGACCGACCGCTTCGTCGACGTCGCCCCGGTCCCAGGCACCGACACGGCGTGGGTCGCAGTCGACCAGACCGGTGATCAGACTGGGCAGGCGGAGGTGGCCCGGATCAACGGCGACGACGGGTCGGTCACCATCATGCGGATCCCGCCGTCAGGACCCGGAAAGGGCTCCGCCAGGCGGATCGCGTTCACCTCACCGAACGACGGGTGGCTCGTCACCTCCCAGGGCTGGGTCTTCCATTTTTCCGACCCGTCCGCGCCGCCGCTTGCCCAGGACACCGATCCGGCCTTCCGCGGTCCGATCACGTTCCGTCCGAACGAGGCCTCGGAGCAGTTCATTCCGGATACGCCTCCGGCCGACGACTCCGAGCTCTTCAAGCCGCCGCCGATCGACGTCCAGCAGGCGCCGCCTCCGGGAAAGGTCAAGCACCTGCCCCCGCTCGTACGTCACATCAAGACGAAGCTCCGCGGCAAGACGCTGGTCGTTCGCTTCACGCTCACCCGAAAGGCCCGCGTGTCGCTCGTCGCGAGGCGCAAGCGACGGGTGGTCGCCCGCACTCGGCCTCGGACGATGCGGCCGGGCAAGCACGTGCTGACCCTGCGGCTCGACGTCAAGCACTGGCCACAGCGGCTGAAGCTGCTCGCGCACGAACCGGGCGTGCCGTCCGGCGGCGGTGGCGGCAGCAACGGCGACACGGTCACGACCGGCGGCGACACGATCGCGACCAGCGCCGGCGCGAAATGAGGAGAGCTGGACGAGTAGCCACTCTCCTCGCCCCGCTGTTGGTGGTCGCAGCGGTGGTGATCGCGCCGGCGGTGTCCGGTGCGCCCGGCGACCGCCCGGTGGTCCCGCAGCCGGTGCTGGGCGCTGCCGACAGCGACATGACGCTGATGGGGGCGAGCTCGCCGGACACGGGCGAGACATGGGCCTATCGCACGTTGCCGCTCGACGTGGGTGCGCCCGTGGCCGGCGGCCGCCGGCTGGACCTCGCAGAACCCGGCAGCCCACCCGCCCCGCAACTCGCGTTTCTGCGCTACACCGACCCAACCGGTTGGCAGTACGTCGACACTCCGCTCGACGCCCAGGGCAAGCCCTACCGGCAACTCCTGCCGAACGCGCTGTCGGCACGGATCACCGAGCACGGTGGAGGAGTGCTGATCGCGCGCGACCTGACGCAACCGGGCCCGAAGCAGATCGTCGTCCTCCGCCGCGATCCCGGCACGCGGTTCCAGGCCCTGCCCGATCCGCCGGCCAGCGTGCTGCTTCCGGGGGAGTCGCCGGCCGAGAACTTCGGCCTGGGGAGGGCGCCGGTCGCCGCCTTCGACGCCGGCGGCAAGACACAGGTGTTCCTCTCGGCCACCGGCCCCGCAGCGGAGTCGGCGGTGATCCACTGGGACGGCTCTGCGTGGTCCCGCGAGCCGGTCGCGGTGCCCGCGGGATCGGAAGGCAGCTTCACGATCCTCGCCCTGGGCGCGACCGGCCCGACGAATGCCTGGATGCTCGCCCGCACCGCCGACTCGCTCGGCCGTGGGATCGTCCTCCTCCAGCGGAGCACGGACGGCGGAAGCCCCCACTGGAGCGAGCGGAGCATCGGAGACTCGCCGTTCGCCGGCCGCAGCGTGGCCGACTCGAACATCACCGAAATCGGGCCGCTCGGTGGCCAGGCGCAGCCGCTCACCGTGACGTCGCAAGGAGTCTGGGTCGACGGCAGCCTGCGGAGCGGAGGCACGCTGCAGACGTTCACGCTGTTCTTCGACGCCGCCGCCGGCCACGTGACCGGCTCGTGGTGCGACACCACGGACGCCGAGGGCAACCGCCTCTGCGGTCACGGCCTCGGCGCAAAGCTGTCGACGCGCGACGGCTACCGCAGCTTCGCCTGGGCGGGCAACGGCTTCGGCAGCCGCGTGATCACGAATCCGCTCGATCCCGGCGACACCGCCGGCGACACGAACCGCGGCACCTATCTCAGCCTCGATGGAACGACGTTCGTGCGGATGCCGGGCGGCGGCGGCAACTTCCATGGAGGGGGCGCCTTCTCGGCGGCCGACGAGGGCTGGCTCGACGGGCCCGTTCACATCACGCGCAACCCCGAGCCGCAGAGCCTCGGAGCCGCGGACGCGTGGCCGGTTGCCGCGCGCTCCCCGCTTGCCGACGTGGCCGACGCTCCTGGCGGGGGCACGGGCTCCCTCGACTCGCAGGCGCTGGCCGTCGGGCTCGACGGGACAGTGCTCCGGTACCAGCCCGGCATCGGCTGGCAGCGCGAGTTCCTGCTGGCGTCCAACGGCGCCGTCGTCAAGAACAACCTGCACGGGGTCGCATGGCCTGAGCCCGGCCGGGCACACGCGGTGGGCGACTTCGGCGCGATGTGGCTGTGGCGTGCGGAGACCGGATTGTGGGAGCGCGATCCGGGTGCGCCGCTCGGCTTCGACGGGAACCTGATGGACGTCGCTTTCGCGCCCGGCGACTCGAGCCGCGGCTACGCCGTCGGGCGGAGCGGCGTGCTGCTCTCCTATGGCAAGAGCTGGACCCAGGAATCGCTACCGGCCGGCTTCGAGCACGCCGACCTGACCCAGATCGCGTTCGCCGGTCAGCAGGCGATCGTGGCGGCCGGGGGCGACCTGCTCCTGAACGACGGCGCGGGCTGGCACGTCGACCAGAGCGCGCACGACCTGCTGCACTCGGTGCCCGGAGACCCGCAGCTGTTCGCCGTCGCGGGGCTCCCCGACGGTGGCGCGGTTGCCGCGGGCCGCGACGTCGTGATCGAGCGTGACGGCCCAGGATCGGCGTGGCGCTTCTCCGACCAGCCGCTCCCAGGCTCCACGGTCGTGGCGGCCGCCGCGGTCCGCGCCGGGCCGCGCGTGCGGGCCGTCGTCTCAGTCGTGCCGCAGTTTCGCTACCCGCCGCCGACCGACGTTCCGGCGCCCGACCCGAACGTGCCTCCACCGCTGCTGCCGGCGTTCAGGCTGCCGGGCGACGGCTACGTGCTGACGGAGACAAACGAGGGCTGGCGAGACGATCAGCACACCGAATTCGCCGGCTCGGGCCCTGATCGCCCGATCAAGTCGGATCCGATCCTCGCCTTCCTGCTCGATCCGTCCGGGCGCGGCTGGGCAGTCGGCGGATGGAGCGGCGAGGCAGACCCGGCCGGACGCGGCTCGTCCGGCTCGGGCGGCGACGGCAAGATCGTGCGCCAGCGCGTAGAGACCGCGGGGGTCTATCGGTACGGCGACTCCGCTGCCCCGCCGGGGATCGGCGTTTCCGGAGTCGCGTTGCCGGGCGGGGTAGCGCGCTTCGCGGTGGCGGGACACGCCGCGTGTGCTGCAGCTTGCGCGGACCTCTCGCTGCAGGCGATCCGGCCGGACCGTTCGCTCACGTTCGCGACATCCGCCCTCGCGGCGCTGCACGCGCAGCAGGACGGCCCGCGCGCGTTGCTCTACACGGGGGGCCGCCTCGGGCCGGGAGTCGATCCGCGGATCGCGCCCCGGGAGTTCGAGCGCTATGCCGAGGTGCTCGGCAGCGGGTCCGGCCTACCCGTGTATCCGGCCGCGTCGCAGACCGACGCGGCGGCCGGCATCACTTCGTTCCAGGCCGCGTTCGCCGACTTCAACGCCCCCTTCGGCACCGGCGCGGCTCCGCCGGGCGTCGACGCGTCCACCGCCCCCAACCCCGCTCAGCCCGCGTCCGGAGCGCGCACGTACTACGCCTTCGACAGCGCCGGCAGTGCCGGGACCGTGCGCGTGATCGTGATCGACAATTCCACCGGCGCGTTCGATCAAGCTCAATCCGGCTGGCTCGTCAGCGCGCTCGACGACGCGAAGGCGCGGCGCATCCCGTCGATCGTGATCGGAAGCCGCGACCTGAACAGCCGCTTCAGCCCGCGCCTGAACGTCGCCACCGACGCGGACGCCGAGGCGAGCATCATGGTCGATCACGGCGCCTCGGCCTACTTCTTCGAGCGGCCGGAGGAGAACCGCATGTACCCGATCCCCGCGGGCGGGGGCACGCACACGATTCCCTCGTTCGGCACCGGGACGCTCGGCTATCGCTCCGCCGTGAGCGATCCCAGCAACCCCAGCCAGCCGGACGCGATCTTCGGTGACAGCGGCTACCTCCTCGCGGAGGTGGACGCGGCCCACCGCGACGCTGCGACCAATCGTGCGCCGGTCGACGTGCGCATGATCCCCCTGATCGAGGACCTCTCGATCCAGCCCGTCGACGGCACGCTGATCCGCCGGAGCCGGCCGGCGCTCTTCCAGGGGCTGGGGCGGCGGCCGCTCGCGGGCGACCGCTGGGGCAAGACCGCGGGCGGCAGCAGCACCCCCAACCCTCCGGGCTCCGATCCCTACATCTCGTTCCCGCCCGATCCCTGCCTGGTTGCCGGCTGCTCCACCAAGCTCTCCCCCGAGTACAGCTTCTACTCGTCCGACCCAGACATCGGCGACTTCGTCAGGCAGGACCCGCAGTCGACGAACCTGCGCAAGCCGTTCCTCGACCGGAACGACAAGCCCGTCACCGATTCCACATCGGGCCTCTTCTGCGCCTTCAACGCCGGCACCACGACCGTCACGGTGAGCGCCGGCGGGCTGGCCTATTCCCAGACCGTGCGGGTGCTTCCAGGCAGCGTCCAGCGCCCCTGCGGCACGCGGCCGCTCAACCCCAACCGGTTCCGGCGCTCTCCATCCGGCGCACCCGCCGCCCCGCCGCCGCCGGCACCCGCCCCGAACGGCCAGCCGCCGGTCTCGTTCCAGCCGCCTCCGCCGCCGGCGCCGGCACCCGCCCCCGCGCCCACCCCCCACCCCAGTCCGCCGTTCGTCCCGGTGCTGCCGCCGCAGCCGGCGAGTCTCGTCTTCCTGCCGCCCGTGCCGCTGCCCGTGCCGCCGCCCGCGATCCGCCCGAGCCCGCCCAGCGGCGGCCTCGGCCGCGCCTACCAGGTCGAGGAGAAGCGCGAGGAAGAGCTGGCCCCCGAGGAGTCGCAGGCGTTCGCGCGCTACCACCCCGACGACGGCGGCCTCCCGCCTGCCTACGTGATCGGCGCGGTCCTGCTCGCGGCGCTTGCGGGGGCCACGATCCGCGGCGGCCCGCGGGGAAGGCCGACCCGGCGCGCCGCGCCGGTCAGCGTCAGTTCCAACCAAAACGTACGTCGCCGAACGTAGGAGGTACTCAGGTGGCAGGTGCAAAGAATCCCAAGGTGGTCGCATGGGCAGCGCTCGTGATCGCCGTGCTCTCCTTCGGCCTGTCGATGACGGGCGTCTCGGATGCCGTCCGGAAGCACGTCTTCCCCGGGGCCAGCACGAAGCCGAGGCCTTACGGGATCCTGCGGCTCAACCGGCACCGGAAGTTCCCCGCGCGGGCGATTCCGACGGTCGCCCACGCCAAGCGCGCCGATCGCATCGGCGGCAAGCGACTGCGCGACCTGACCACTGATTGCGCCCCGAACACGATCGACTTCGGCACCTGGTGCCTGATGAACGCTCCCTACGGACTCTCCAACGACGAGGTGGGGAAGAACGACTACTTCTTCGCGGCGCAGAAGTGCGTCGATCTCGGCGGCTACCTGCCGACCGCGGGGCAGCTGATCGGAGCCGCGCCCCGGGTGAAGCTGGCGTCGACCATCCACGACTCGCAGCTCACGGCGTCGATCGACCTCGACCCCACGGACGGCCTCAAGGACCGGCGTGAGATGAGCTCGACCCTCACGACGGTCGCGGCGGGCTCGAGCGCGGCCGGCTCGGAGGGCGTGAGCGAGGGCTCGCGGGGAGACCCGAAGCAGGGTGAGCCGGACCCGGTGCCGCTGCCGGAGAACCCGCGTCCCGACACGCTGCAGTACATCACCGTCTACGACAACGGGGACAAGGGCGGCTTCGCCGGCTCGAAGCCGGTGAGCCAGCCCGAGAACTTCCGCTGCGCGTTCGACAAGGCACAGGGCCGGGGCGCGCAGGAAGTGGGCTGATTCCGGATTCTCGCTCGGCGGGCTACCGCGCGGTGACCCGCTCGGGCGAGAACCGGTAGCCGACCCCGAAGTGCGTGTGGATGTAGACCCAGCTCGGGGCCGCGGTCTCGAGCTTGCGCCGTACCTTGCGCACGAAGACGTCGACGGAGCGGTCGCGGTACGCCATCTGGCCTCCCCACACGAGCGAGTAGATCTCGGGCCGCGTGACGACCCGGTCCGGGCGCTCGGCGAGCACCAGGAACGTCTGGAACTCGCGCACGGTGAGCCCGACGCGCTTGCCATCGGCGAGCAGCTGGTACTCGCCGGGGCGGATCTCGAGGTTGGCGGTCTTGATCACCTCTTCGCGGGGCTCTGTGCTGGCAGCGGTAGGCAGCGCCGATGAGAGCACGGCATCGCCGTGTCCGTCGGTCGAGACGGGCTCTACGGTCGGCGCCCGGCCGTGAAGGCCGGCCTCCGGGTGCCCGCGGGCCTCGGCCTCGCGCGGCTCGGTCAGTCCCATTACGAGGTCGAAATTACGCCCGCGCCCCGCATGGGAGGTGAAGATCTGGTGACGAGAATCAGAAAATCCGGTTAAAGCCGGGCTCGGAGCGGGATTGCAGGAGCTTTAGTTGGAACTTTGGCAACTCATGGCCCGATTTCCGCCTCCGGAGCGGCCTTGCCGCGCCACCATCAGGTCTACTTTCCCAAGCGGCCATGAGCGCTGATCGAGATAGAGCCTGGGATGCCTATGCGGAGGCCGAACAGAAGTACCTTCAGTCTCTGGTTGACCAAGCCCCGAGGGACACGCTGATCGCTGCTGCTGAGGAAGCCAGAGACACCGCGACGACGGTTAGGGAGACCGCGTTCCGGGACATTCAGGCGGCCGAACAAGGTGATGACGACGACGCTTGGTCAGTGGCAGCGGGCGAGTGCGACCGAGCGGAACTGCTCGCGACCCTATGGGAGAGGATTCTCGCCGCGTACCGGGGCAAGGCGATTCGTGCCGAACCTTGAAGCTCTCGTACTTTCTCTAGTACTGCTCGCCTGCTGCGCGCGCGAGGTAGCGGTCGGGATTGCGACTCACCTACGGAACAAAGATTCCCTCGTCCATGAACAGCGTGTTGTCCCCAGTCGTCGACGCAACGCCGTCCGCGCCGCCGTCGTAGACGCCGATCTGGCCGAGCGCCCAGACCGCGCGCAGGCCCGCCGTGACCGCGCCGGGCACGAGCGTGTCCGCCGTCGTGACGACCGAGCACGTCGAGCCGACGCTCGTGTCGGTCGTGGCGGCGCACGGCACCGAGAAGGAGAACGGGAAGTCCTGTGTCGTCGCGCTCACGCCGCCGTCCTTGTCGGTGACGCGGAGCGGGAGCCGCGTTTCCAGGTCGCCGGAATAGTCGGACAGCGAGCCCTGGTTTCGCACGTCGGTGATGCTGACGCCGAACTGCACGTCGCCGCTGATCACCCGGGCGGTGACCGAGCCGATCGAGTTTGCCGGATCCTGGGGCGGCGTGCCGACCGTGAGGAAGCCCGACGCCTGCGCGGGCGGGGTGCAGGAGCCGAATGCCAGCGGAGAGCCGTGCGTGCTGTTCGGAGAGGAACAGAGCTGGTATGCCGGCACGAGCGACGTCCGGATCGGCGTCGCGCCCCTCGGGCGAGCATAGCCCGTGGAAGGGATCGGCTGCCAGTCGGGTTGGTCGTCCTCCGGGCCGGCTCCGCCGGGAGTGCAGTTGCCATTGGGTGTTTGGTTATTTGTCAAACGCGTTACGCCCGTGCCGTCGAGATTCGCGCTGAAGATCTCCAGGTTCGAGCAGCCGACCAGCGGAGCCTGGCCCATCTCCTGCACGTATGCGACCTTCGCGCCGTCCGGCGAGAAGACCGGCTGGTTTCCGTTCAGGGAGTCGACCGGCGTCCTCGCTCCGGTCTCGGGATTCAGCGCGTAGAACGCGCCACCGTCACAGCCCAGTTGGCAGCACGACGACGCGTTGCACGTGTTGTCGGTGACGATGATCTTGCTGCCGTCCGGAGACCAGGTGGGGTGGTGCATGTGATCGCCGCCGTTCGGGGCGTCGGGCACGAGCACGTGCTCGCCCGTGCCGTCGGCGTCGATAAGCGAGATGCCGCTCCCGGACCTGAACACGATCCGGTTGCCGTCGGGCGACCAGTTCGGGTCCCGGGCCGACGTCGCGGTGAGCTGCGTCACGCCGGTTCCGTCCTTGTTCATGACGAAGACGCCGCTGCCGTTGTTTCCGTTTCGGGCGAAGGCGATCCGCTGTCCATCGGGAGACCAGGTGGGGTCCCGGTTGTTCGCCGCCGCGTTGATCAGCACCACCTGGTTGCTGCCGTCCTCGTTCATAACGAGGATCTGGTTTGCGACGTCGGTGTATGCCCGGGCAAACGCGATCTGGTGCCCGTCGGGCGACCAGGCCGGCGCCGAGTCGGTTGCGCCGTTGACCTGAGTGGTCAAATCCGTCTGGTTGGACCCGTCGGCGTTCATCGTGTAGATGCCGACCGGGCCGCGGCTGCTGAAGAACGCGATCTTTCCGTTCGCGCCCGGAAACGTGGCGTGCGCCGGCGCTGCCAGCGCCAGCGAGACGAGGACCAGAATCCATATGGTGCTGAGACGCGCTGCCAACCCTGCCGCTCCCCCGTTCAGGACGCTACGAGGCTACCGCCGCACCGCCGGCCGAGCAAGCGCTCGGCTCAGTGGTTGTCTGGGGCTGCCGGCGCTACGCGGCGGCGGCCGCGAGCGCCTCGCGCCCGCCGAGCAGCGAGGTGGCGAGTTCGTGGAGCGTCGTTGGGCTGGGACGGTGCGCGGGATGGATCTCCATCACGAGCGGGGCCTCGTGCCGCAGCAGCATTGGGCCGAGCACGGTCCACGGCACGGTCCCGGCTCCGGGTGGCAGGTGGAGGTCGAGCTGCAGCGGGTCGACCGACGGGCTGTCACCTGCCCCCCGCAGACGGGCGCCGAAGTTGTCGTGGACGTGGAAGAGCTTGACGCTGTCGAGCACCGGCTCGACGAGCGTCGCGGTCTCGACTCCCATGTAGCCGGCCACCACGTTCGCGTGCCCGATGTCGAGCAGCATGCCGACCGCAGGGCTGTCCACCCGGCGCAGCAGATCGCGGACCGAGAGCGGGTCGTGACACACGCTCGAGCGCCCCGGATACACGGGGCAGAGGTTCTCGAAGCAGATCGTGATGCGCATCGCCTCGGCCGTCACGGCGAGCCGGCGCAGCACCTTCTCCTCGGCCGCGGTGTCGCTGCCGCGCCGCGGGAAGTCGAGCGCGTGGTAGACGACGTAGCTCGCGTCGATCTGATGGGCGTACTCGAGCAGCCCCTCGAACGCGCGGTCGTGCAGGGCATTGCCGAGCTGCAAGCTGGTCGGGCCGTGCACGACCGTGCACAGCTCCGTGACCTCGAGTGAGCGCTGGAGCGCGGTCGCGTGGCGCACGCCGTGCCGTGGGTCGGCCAGCATCTCCACCGGTGGAGCGGCGACCTGGACCCAGCGGAAGCCGGCCGCCTCGATCGCCTTCAGCGTGGCCGCGCCAGGCCACCACTCGTACGGAACGTTCAGTCCCATGCGGTGGTCGAGCCGTCTGCGCGCCTCCTCGAGGGAAAGCGGTTCCGGCGCGGAGCTCGCGGTCCTTCTGGCTCTGATACGCGCCGGCATGTTGGGTGAACTATCGACATCCGGAAATTGCGGGAAGTTGCGATCCCGTGATTGCGTTGTGAACGAGCCGTTAACAGGACGGTTCCGGCCGGTGGGACGGTAGAGTTCGGCCCGTGACGAGGGCTCGAATCTTCTCCATCGTGCTCGCGGGCCTTCTGGTCCAGTTTGCGTTCGCGGCGCCGGCCCTCGCCAATAGGGGCGGCGAGGGCACCTACGGGAAGTACGACGACAAGGTCGTCACGAACTTCGGCTTCGGCCTGATGATCTTCTTCACGCTGCTCGTGATCGTGCTGAGCGTCGGCCAGGCGCTCCTGGAGCGGCGCAAGCGCAGCAAGTAGGCTCCGGGCGGCATGGCCGTCGCCCTCGAGCAGATCACCGCCGACGCCGAGCGCTGGCAGCAGCCCGGCGCCGAGGAACAGTGGTCCGACTCGTTCTACTTCGGCGGTGGTAACGGCGAGGGGCTCGCCTTCTATTCACGCATCGGACGGCGGCCGAACGAGGACGTCACCGAAGGCGCCCTCGGGCTCTGGCTGCCCAGCCAGGGCTTTCTGCTCACTTTCGCCCGCACAGGCCTCGCCGATGAGATCGAGGCGGGCCCGGTCCGCTTCGGCTGCGCGCTGCCGCTCCGCATGTGGGAGATTCGCTTCGCGGGCGCGGGCCGGCTGTTCGAGCGCGCGGAGCACGTCGCCACGCGGCGCGAGAGTTACGAGACCGTCGAGGTCCACGGCGACCTGCGCTTCATGGCCTGGCACGACCCTCTGTCGTTCCGCTCGGGCCTCACGGACGGCGTCGCCGCCTCTCACTATGAGCAGGCGGGCTCGATCGCCGGCACGATCGAGGTCGACGGTACGCGGCATCCGCTCGCGGGCCGCGGCATGCGCGACCACTCCTGGGGCGTGCGCGACTGGCAGGGCGTTCCCTACTGGCGCTGGTTCGGGATGCTCGCCGATCCGGACAACTTCCTCGTCCTGAACAACGTCGGCACGCGCGACGGCGGCGAGGTCGCCGGTGGGTTCTTGATGCGCGACGGGGTGGTTGCGCCCATCGAGGCCTGCGAGACCACCTCCGAGCTGGATCCGGAGCTCGGCTGCCAGCGTACGTTCACCGCCCGCGCGCGCGACGCCGCCGGGCGGGAGACCGAGCTGCGCGGCCGTGCGGTCGAGGTCGCCCCGCTCCGGCAGCGCCGCGACGGCCGTCTCACCCACGTGAACGAGGGCCTGACCGAGTACGAGTGGGAAGGCCGCCGCGGCACCGGCATCTCCGAATACCTCATTCAGCAAGACGCCTGATGGCCGTTTCGGCCGGTGCCACATCGGACCTCTGGCAAAGGCCCGCGGAACTGCTTCAGCACCTGATCCGCTTCGACACGACCAACCCGCCCGGCAACGAGCGGGAGTGCATCGCGTTCATCGAGGGGCTCCTGCGCGAGGCGGGCATCGAGAGCCGCCTGTTCGCCCGTGATCCAGAGCGGCCGAACCTGATCGCACGGCTGCCCGGCCGCGGCGCAGCGCCCCCGCTGCTGCTCTACGGCCACGTCGACGTCGTCTCCGCGGCGGGGCAGGCATGGACCCACGACCCGTTCGCGGCCGAATTGCGCGACGGCTACATCTGGGGCCGGGGGGCGATCGACATGAAAAGCGGGGTGGCAATGATGCTCTCGGCCTTCCTGCGCGTGAAGGCCGAGGGCGCCGAGCCGCCCGGCGACGTGTTGTTCTGCGCCCTCGCAGATGAGGAGGCACTGGGCACCTACGGCGCGGAATGGCTGGTGCGCGACCACCCGGAGCAGTTCGCAGGGGTCCGTTACGCGATCGGCGAGTTCGGCGGCTTCACGACTCACCAGGCGGGACGACGGTTCTATCCGATCCAAGTGGCCGAGAAGCAGGTGTGCACGGTGAAGGCGACCGTGCGCGGGGCCGGAGGCCACGGCTCGATGCCGATGCGGGGAGCGGCCACCGCACGCCTCGCGGAGCTGCTGGAGACTCTGGACCGGCGAGGCCTGCCGGTACACGTGACGCCGGTCACCCGCGACATGCTGACCGCGATGGCGTCCCACCTGCCCACCGCACAGTCGCTCGTCATCCGCCAGCTGCTGCGTCCTGGACTCGCCGGGCTCGTCCTGCCGCGGCTCGGCCCGCGCGCTCGGATGCTGAACGCCGTGCTGCGCAACACCGCGACGCCGACGATCGTCGAGACGCCGAAGAAGTTCAACGTGATCCCCAGCGAGATCGAGGTGACCCTCGACGGGCGGATCCTGCCCGGCTTCGGACCGGACGATCTCCTCCGGGAGCTGCACGCGCTGATCGGCGACGACATCGAGCTCGAGGTGCTCCGGTACGACCCGAGCCCGGCGGAGCCGGACCTCGGCCTCTTCGACGCCTTGCGTGACATTCTCGAGCGCGCCGATCCGGGCTCGGTCGCGATCCCCTTGCTAATGGCGGGCGTCACGGATGGCCGCTACTTCGGCCGGCTCGGCATCCAGACCTACGGCTTCACCCCGTTGCGCCTGCCCGCCGGCTTCGACTTCTGGTCGGGCGTGCACGGATCAGACGAGCGGGTGCCGGTCGATGCCATCGCGTTCGGGGCGGACGCGATTCGCACGGCCCTCGACCGGTTCGGCGAGGCCGCGTAGTGGCTCTGCCGATCCGCTGGGCGCTCACCGTCCCCTTCAACGGCGTGTCGTTGCGTGATCACCGCGCTTTGCTGGAGGGAGCGGAGACCGTCGGATACGACGACTTCTGGTCCGGCGAGACCGCCGGCCCGGACGGGTTCACGCCGCTCGCGCTGGCCGCCTCGTGGACCGACCGGATGCGCCTCGGCACCGGCGTGGTGAATGCGTTCACACGGGGGCCCGCAGTGCTCGCACAGCACGCGGCCGCGCTGCAGGACGCGTCGGGCGGCCGGTTCTGCCTCGGCATTGGCTCGTCCTCGAACGTGATCGTCGAGCGCTGGAACCAGATCCCGTTCGAGAAGCCCCTCACCCGCGTGCGGGAGACCGTCGAGATCCTCCGCACGGTGCTCGCCGGTGAGCGTGGCCCCGGCGGCTTCAAGCTGGAGACCCCGCCGGAGAAGCCGCCGCCGATCTACGTCGCGGCGCTACGCGCGCGAATGCTTCGCCTCGGCGGCGCGGTCGGCGACGGGACCTTCGTGAACTTCCTGCCGCTCGTGAACGTCGAGCAGGTGGTCTCCGAGATCCGCGCGGGCGAGCGTGAGGCCGGCAAGCAGCCCGGCAGCTCCGACGTCGTCTGTCGCTTCTTCTGCATACCCCAGCCCGCCGCCGAGGCGATGTCCCTCGCCCGGTGGATGTTCGCCGCGTACGCAACCGTGCCGGTGTACGAGGCCTACTTCCGGTGGCTCGGCTGGGGCGAGGCGATCGACCCGATGGTGGAGGCCTGGCGGGCCGGCGACCGCCAGCGCGCGCTCGAGGCGGCGCCCGAGGAGCTGATCCAAGAGATCTTCATCTTCGGCGATGCCGGTGAGCAGAAGCTGCGCCTCGCCGAATTCACCGAGAACGGGATCACGACCGCCGTACTGACCCCGATCTGCCCGCCGGAGGAGCTGGCCGGCATGATCGACGCGCTCGCGCCATGATCGTCGAACGACGTGTCGAGGTCCCCGGCGGCGCCACTCGCGTGCTCGAGGTCGAGGGCGCCCGGCCGGACCACCCCGTGCTGCTCTTCCACGGCAACCCGAGCAACGCGGGCGACTGGCGGCCGTTCCTCGAGCGACTCGAGGGAAAGCGGCATGCGATCGCGCCCGACCTGCTCGGTTGGGGCAAGTCGGACCGGCCGCACGACTTCCGCTGGACGATGGACTCGCTCGCGACCTGGATCGGGGCCCTGATCGACGCGCTCGGTGTTCAGCGCTTCGACCTGGTCATGCACGATTGGGGCTCCGTGGCACTCGTGACCGCGATCCGGCGGCCCCACGCAGTCGACCGCATCGCGGTCATGAACGCGGTGCCGATGAATCCCGATTACCGCTGGCACTGGATCGCCCGGCTGTGGCGCCGGCGCGGCGTCGGCGAGGCGCTGAACGCGACCACGTCACGATCCGGGACCCGGCAGCTCCTGCGGCAGGCGGTGGTCCGCAAGGAGGCGATCCCGGAGCTGGCGGAGCTCATCCACGAGCACTTCGACCGCGGCACCAAGCGGGCGGTGCTCGGCCTCTATCGAGACGCCGACCCGGAGAAGTTCGCTCCGATCGCCGCGGGCCTCGGTGGCCTCACCGGCCCGGCACTCGTGATCTGGGGCGACGCGGATCCGTACATCGCGTCGCAGTTCGCGGACGCGCTGGCCGGGATGCTCGGCGGCGAGGCGCGCGTCGAGCACCTGCCGGACGCGGGCCACTGGCCCTGGCTCGATCGCCCCGACGTGATCGAGACGGTCACGAGCTTTATGGAATGAACGAAAACGACCGCCCCCGTAGGGGCGGCCGTCGTGCATCTAAGAGCTCAGTACGGCCAGACGAGGCCCGCGTAGATGGTCTGGTCGACCTCGCTGTCGACATCCTCGGACTCCTGCGCCGCGGGATATGCGACCACGGGGTAGAAAGCGCCGAGCTCCGACACCAGCGACTCGGTGTCGGGCACCGGGGGATCCTCCACGCTCAGAAGCGCGTCGGGATTTGGTTGTGCCCAGTCGGTCTCTCTCATAGGGCGGCCTCCGTCGGTGGTTTGCGGGGAACGCACTCCCGAAGTTAGGCAGCTTCCCTTAACCACCTGTAAGGAAACCGTGAATTGCTCGTTAACTCGTTGTTGTTGAATACCGACCTCATGGCCCCAGTGGATTACCAGCAGCGCGGTGCCGCGGCGCTCGTCACGATCGACCGGCCGGAGCGGCGAAACGCCGTGGACGGCCCCACCGCCGAGGCGCTGCACGAGTGTTTCGAGCGATTCGAGGCCGACGACGAGGCGCGCGTGATGATCCTCACAGGCGCAGGCGAGCTCGCGTTCTGCGCGGGCGCCGACCTCAAGTCGATCACGACGCTCAACCCGTCGCGACCCGGCGGCCCGCTGGGTTTCACGCACCTCACGCCCTCGAAGCCCACGATCGCAGCGGTTTCGGGATGGTGCACGGCGGGCGGCGTCGAGCTGGCACTCTGGTGCGACCTGCGGATCGCCGCCGAGGGTGCGACCTTCGGGCTGTTCGAACGCCGCTGGGGCGTGCCGCTGATCGACGGAGGCACCCAGCGGCTGCCCCGGCTGATCGGCATGGGACGCGCGCTCGAGCTGATCCTCACCGGCCGGTCCGTGGAAGCCGACGAGGCGCTCCGGATCGGGTTGGTGAACGAGGTCGTGGAGCCCGGCCGGCACGTCGAGCGGGCACTCGAGCTGGCGGAGCGGCTCGCGAGCTTCCCGCAGGAGACGATGCTGGCGGACCGGCGGGCCGCGATCGAGGGTGCGGGCCTGACGCTCGAAGAGGGCATCGCGCTCGAAAGCCGGCTCGGCGTGCCCATGAGCGTGATCGGCGCGCAGGGCGCCGCCCGCTTCGCGGCCGGCGAAGGCCGTCATGGCTCCGGCGTGTAGGCCCGCGCCCAGGCCTATACCGCAGGCAACCACCCGCCGATGGAGAACACCCACGAAGCAATGTTCGTCTGCGCTGCCCTGATCTCTTACTTTCAGGCGATCGTGCTCGGACTGCTCCAGGGCTTCTCGGAGCTGTTCCCGATCTCCAGCCTCGGCCACTCGGTCGTGATCCCGGGCCTGCTCGGCTGGGACATCCACCAGAACGACAACTTCTTCCTCGCGTTCCTGGTCGCCACTCACCTGGCCACGGCGTTGGTGCTGCTCGGCTTCTTCTGGCACGACTGGGTGCGGATCGTGCGCGGAATACTGCGGTCGCTCAAGCTCCGCGAGATCCGCCCCGACGACGCCGATGCGCGGCTCGGATGGCTGCTGGTGGTGGGCACCATCCCAGCCGGCATCCTGGGACTGCTGCTCGAGCATCCACTGCGGCACCTCTTCGCGTCCGCCACCTCGGCCGCGTTCTTCTTGATGGTCAACGGGTTCATCCTGTACGGCGCGGAGATGCTGCGCCGCCGCGCCCCCGGCCCGGATGAGTCGCTGCCGGACCCGGACGGGCGGATCGCGCGCCACCTGACCTGGCGGGAGGGGTTTGGCGTGGGGTGCTCGCAGGCGCTGGCGCTGGTCCCCGGCATCTCGAGGTCGGGGGCCACGATGGGAGGCGGCCTGCTGTCAGGCCTCTCGAACGAGGACGCGGCGCGCTTCGCGTTCCTCCTGGCGACGCCCATCATCGGCGCTGCCGCCGTGCTCAAGCTACCGGTGCTGTTCGGCCACGACGGGGACGGGGTGCGCGGCCAGGCCCTGGTCGCCTCGCTGTGCGCCGCCCTCACCGCCTACCTGTCCGTGCGCTTCCTGATGCGCTACTTCCACACCAACACCCTCACGCCGTTCGCCTACTACTGCTTCGCCTTCGGCGCCGCGTCCTTCATCTACTTCGTGGCCACATGAATAACCAACTTCTGCCTTTGGCCCTCCTTGCTCAGTGAATGAGTGGCTTTGAATAACCAACTTCTGCCTTTGGCCCTCCTTGCTCAGTGAATGAGTGGCTTTGAATAACCA
>Ga0075434_100001833_pt1 | contig 18341 bp, 16 predicted proteins | sample RhiMethybrSRZTD3_FD_75298 | JGI IMG/M metagenome (GOLD analysis project Ga0075434, IMG submission 75298) | Populus rhizosphere microbial communities from Tennessee, USA - Rhizosphere MetaG P. TD hybrid SRZTD3 | ecosystem: Host-associated > Plants > Roots > Rhizosphere > Soil | place: USA... | reverse complement strand
CAACCCCCGCGTGCTGATCGTGCCCGGTGTCGAGGTGCTGCCGCACTACTACTGGACGGGCTCGCCGCTGATGCTGGACATGGAAGTGCACGAGACGCAGAAAAACATGCTGGTCTTCGGGCTCGGCGACTCCGCGCTCCGCGCCCTCCCGGTGGTCGGGAATAAGATCGGGGGCTTCGGCTGGACGTCCCTGGTCGATGCGCTGCCCGTGATCCTGCTCGTGCCCGGCGTCTACCTGCTCACGCGGAAGCGCCGCTCGCTCAAGAAGCTCGGTCGGGTGGTCGTCGTCAAGCGACGCCGCTGGCTCGCCGGCTCGATCCTGTGCGCGATCGCGGTGATCACGCTCGTGCGCGGTTGGCCCTTCGCGGTCGATCCGTACCCGCCCTACGGTGACCTCGGCCTGGCGCCACATCAGGATCTGATTGATTACGTCGACCGGATGGGCGGCGTGACTGTGTGGTCGTTCCCCGAGGCGCGCGACGCAGGCGAGCAGTGGATCGGACCGGTCAAAGTCTCGTGGTACACACCGCCGTACCCGGATGACCTCATGCGGACTGCACGCTATACGGCCTTCGGCGGAGTCTACGAGGACACGACGCGGATCGACCGCCCGGGCGGCTCGTGGGACGGGCTGCTCGGTCAGTTCGCCGCGGGCGATCGGAGCCGTCCCACGTGGGCAGTGGGCGAATCGGGCTTCCACGGGTTCACCGCGGGCAAGAGCCTCGGAAAGATCCGGAGCGTCTTCCTGGTCGAGGAACGGACGGAGCGCGCGCTGCTCGAGGCCCTCAAGCGCGGCCGGCTCTACGCGGTGGAGCAGGAGGGCGGCGCCGAGCTCGCGCTGACCGAGTTCTCGGTTCGCGCCGGTACGTCCGCCGGGATATCCGGCGACCTGCTGCGCGCGCCCGAGGCGTCGCCGATCGACATCACGGTGGCCGTGGAGTCGACCGGCCCGGCGACGCGCGACATGCGGGTGACGCTCGTGCGAAACGGCGCGGTCGTGAGAGCGTGGACAGGCCCGCCGCCGTTCCGCACGGTGCACCGCGATGTCTACGATGGCTCGCCGACGTTCTATCGGCTCGACGTGCGCGGACCCGGTCGCTTGCTCAGTAACCCGATCTTCGTCAGGCGCCAGTGATGCGGCGGAGATCCCCGTGAAGGTCGCCATCCACCAGCCCCATTACCTGCCGTGGCTTGGATATTTCGCCAAGTGGGCCGCCGCCGACCTGTTCGTGTTCCTCGACACGGTCCAGTACGAAAAGAACGGCTGGCAGAACCGCAACCGGATCAAGACCCGTGACGGCGCCCGATGGCTTACGGTGCCGGTCAAAGCCCGGCTCGGCACGCAGATCTACGACGTCGCGGTCGACACGAGCCAGGCCTGGAGCGCGCGGCACTTCGCGATGATCGACGGCGCCTACGGCGAGGCTCCCGCCTGGCGTCGCTATCGGGAGGAGCTTCAGTCCTTCTATCGTCAGGGTTGGGACCGCCTGGCACCGGTCGCGGTGGCCAGCGCCGAATGGCTGGCCGGCAAGCTCGGCGTCGCCACGCCCACCCGGCTCGCCTCGGAGATCAGCCTTCCCGACGTGCGCCCGGGGGACGCGACGGCCCGCCTGGTCGGGCTATGCCGGGCGCTCGGCGCCGATACCTACCTGGCCGGACGGGATGGCGCCACCTATATGGACCTGGCGCAGTTCACGGCGGCCGGGATCATCGTGGAAACGCAGCAGTACGAGCACCCCGTCTACGTCCAGGAACATGGTGAATTCGTTCCGTTTCTCTCGGCCCTTGACCTACTATTGATGCAAGGCGATGAGGCTCGCGGCATTCTCCGTGAGGGGAGCACGTGGTCGCCCCTGTCGCCCGAGCCGAAATAAATGAACATCCTGGCCCTCGGCGCCCATCCCGACGACATCGAATACGGCTGCGGCGGCATGCTCGCCAAGTACGCCCAGCGTGGTCACGCCGTCCATATGTTCGTCGCCTCGGACGGGGCCCTCGGCGGCGACTCTGAGGTCCGGCGCCGGGAGCAGAAGGACGCCGCCCGCATCCTGGGGGTGCGCGAGGTTTTCTGGGGGGACTACCGGGACACGGAGATACCGCTGTCGCGCGAGTTGATCGTCCGGCTCGAGGCGGTGATCCGGAAGGTCGACCCGCGGATGATCTTCGTGAACTCGCCGGAGGACACGCATCAAGACCACCGCAACCTGGCCCAGAGCGCGATGTCGGCGACGCGCTATGTGCCGAACCTCCTGTTCTTCGAGGTGCCGTCGACGATAAACTTCGCGCCGAACTGCGCCACCGACATCGCCGACGTGCTCGAGACCAAGCTCGCCGGTCTCGAAGCGCATCGCTCGCAAGTGACGAAGACCAACATCGAGGACCTGACGATCCTGGAGCTGGCCCGGTCTTGCGCGAACTTCCGAGGTATTCAGGCTCGCGTCAAGTACGCGGAGGCCTTCCAGTCGGTCCGACTCCTCCTGAATCTGTAGCGCGGTCCATGAGGCCGGCTTGGACCGAGGGCGGCCCAAGACAGACGCGAGTGGCTCCGATACGCCTGATCTCCGGTCTGTGCAAATGATCCCGCACTCGCGGCCGACACTCAGCGAGGACGACGCCGAGCGCGTCGCGCGGATCGTCCGTGGTGGACAGCTGGCCCAGGGCCCCGAGGTCGCCGGGCTCGAGCGCGAGCTCGTGCAGTTCCTCGGCGTCGCCGCCGTCGCGGCGGTCAGCTCGGGCAGCGCCGCGCTCGAGCTCGCGCTGCGCGCGCTCGACGTGGGCCCGGGGCATGAGGTCATCATTCCGACGTACGTGTGCGACGCGCTCTTCCACGCGGTCACGCGTTGCGGGGCGACGCCGGTGCTGGCTGACGCGGATCCGGACACGCTCGGCCTGTCGGCCGCCGACGCCGCGCGGCGCCGCACACCGCGCACGCGCGCGATCATCGTCGTCCATCCGTTCGGGCTGGCGATGGATCTTGCCGACTTTCAGCGCCTCGGCGTGGCCGTGGTGGAGGACTGCGCCCAGACCCTCGGCGCGAGCGTCGCCGGTCGTCCGGTTGGGACGCGCGGCGGGCTCGCCGTGTGCTCGTTCTACGCGACCAAGCTGCTGACGACCGGCGAGGGGGGAGCCGTCGCCGGACCGGCCGACCTCGTCGCGCGCACCCGCGACAGTCGCGACTACGACGGGCGCACCGAGCTGGCGCCGCGCTTCAACTACAAGATGACCGACGTGCAGGCGGCGCTCGGCCGGAGCCAGCTGCCGCGCCTCGGCACCTTCATCGCGCGCCGGCGCGCGCTGGCGGCGCGCTATCGCGCCGCCCTGGCACGCGTCCCGCGCTGTCGCGTGCCCGCCGACTGCGGCGAGCGACACGTCTATCACCGCTTCGTGGTCGCGATCGATCGGCCGCTCGAGCCCGTCCTGGCGCATCTCGAGCGGCGCGGTGTGGCGGCCCGGCGCCCGGTCTTTCGGCCGATCCACCAGGCACTCGGGCTCTCCGGCTATCCTGCCGCCGACCGGCTCTGGGCCCAGAGCCTGTCGCTGCCGTGCTATCCGCTCCTGACCGACGGCGAAGCCGATACGGTCACCAGCGCGCTCACCGAGGCCCTCGCGTCGTGAGTGATCCGCATCGCACCATCGACTCGCCATCGCTTCCCACGAGCGTCGCCACCCAGAGCCCCGCCACGCCGCATCTCATCCGGCTGACGTTCGTGGGACTGCTGCTGCTGGTCCCGATCTGGGGTCGCGACCACGCCGCACGCCTGCCGTGGCTCTACCTGGTCATGCTGGCGTTCGCCGTGGCGTTCTTCGCGGCGCCGCTCGTGCGGGGCATCGCGATCCGCTGGCGCGTGCTCGACATGCCGGCCGCGCGCAAGGTGCACGAGGTGGCCACGCCGCTCCTGGGCGGCGCCGCCGTCTACTGCGGCTTCGCGGTCACCGTGCTCACGAGCTTCGACTTCTCGCTGCAGCTCAAGGGCGTCGCGGTCGGCGCCACCCTCGTGGTCGCGATCGGGATCCTCGACGACCTGACGGATCTCCCGGCATCGCTGAAGCTGGTCGGGCACATCGGCGCGGCCGGGGCAGCGATCGCGTACGGGGTCGTGCTCAACGTCGCGCCGACGTGGGTCCCGGCGTTCGTCTGGGTCAACGTGCTGCTGACGATCCTGTGGTTCGTCACGGTCACGAACGCGGTGCAATTCCTGGATGGGATGGACGGCCTGGCGGCGGGCCTCGGGGTCATCGCGGGCGTGTTCTTCAGCATCGCGGCGCTTCAGACGGACCAGCGCTACCTCATGTACTTGTCGGCGGCGCTGGTCGGCGCCTGCCTCGGCTTCATGCCGTACAACTTCCGTCCCGGCCGCGCCCAGCTCTTCCTCGGGGACAGCGGCGCGACGTTCATCGGCTTCACCTTGGCAGGACTCGCGGTGATGGGAGAATGGGCTGAGGGGGACCCAATCATCGCGCTCTTGACGCCGTCGTTGATCCTGGGGGTGCCGCTGTTCGACATCGGGTTCGTGGGGATCGCCCGGGTCGTGACGGGCAAGGTGCATTCGCTGCACGAGTGGCTCGCCTACACCGGCCGGGACCACATCCACCACCGCTTCGAGCAGCTCGGTCTGACCCGCAAACAGAGCGTACTGTTGATCTTTTTCCTCGCTTCTACCCTCGGGCTCTCGGCGATTCTCCTCAAGGACGCCACTCCCCGCGAGGCGGTGCTGATCCTGGTTCAGGCCGCGTGTATCCTTGCGATCGTGGCGGTCCTGGAGGGGGTCGGGCGGTGGCGGCCCAAGCGGTGACCCGCGTCCGGCGCGCGCTCGTGACCCGGCTCGGTGCCGTGTTACGGCTCGACGACGCGCCCTGGCGCGTGGCGCTGGCCTTGGCCGTCGGTGTGTTCATCAGCTGTACGCCGTTCTACGGCCTGCAGACGGTCTTGTCGCTCGCGGTCGCGACGATCTGCCGGCTGAACCGGGCGGTCACGGTGACGGGGACCTGGCTCAACCTGCCGTGGTTCGCCCCGCTCCTCTACGGCTTCGCGCTGCGCATCGGCGCCTTCGTCCTGCCGGAGCTTCACGGCGCCGACGTCGCGGAGATGGCCGAGCTCCTGCGAACCGCATCGAGGCTCTCCGTGACCGACATGTTCGACGTGCTCGGCAGTTTGTCCCTGGCGCTCCTGATTGGTACCGCGGCGGTGGGTGCGCTGGCGGCCGCGATCACCTATGTCGCGGCGCTCGTGCTGCTGCGGCGGCGAAGAGTAGCGAGGGCCCGGCACGCATCACATATAATCGGCTCATGAAGGTTCGCAAGGCGGTGTTCCCAGCCGCTGGGCTGGGAACGCGCTTCCTCCCGGCCACCAAGGCGCAGCCCAAGGAGATGCTGCCGCTCGTCGACAAGCCGATGATCCAGTACGTGGTCGAGGAGGCGGTCGCCTCGGGTCTGTCGGAGATCATCGTCGTGACCGGCCGCGGCAAGCGCGCGATCGAGGATCATTTCGACTCGGCGTTCGAGCTGGAGTACTACCTGAACGATCGCGGCAAGACCGACGAGCTGGCCCAGATCAAGACCATCTCCGAACTTGCCTCGGTCTCGTACGTCCGTCAGCGGGAGCCCCTCGGCCTGGGTCACGCGATTCTCTGCGCGCGCTCGCTGGTCGGCGACGAGCCCTTCGCCGTGTTCCTGGGCGACGACATCATCGGCGCGACGGCCACACCCTGCATGCGCCAGCTGCTCGACGTGAGCGATCGATACGAGGCGCCGGTGCTCGCGGTCGAGCGCGTGCCCCACCAGAAGATCCAGCAATACGGCGTGATCAAGGGCCGCCCCGTCGACCGTTGCGTGCACGAGATCCAGGATCTCGTGGAGAAGCCCAAGCCCGAGGATGCGCCGTCGGACCTGGCGATCATCGGCCGCTATGTCCTGCCGCCGGAGATCTTCGAGATCCTGGCCGGCACGGGTGCCGACTCGCGTGGCGAGATCCAGCTGACCGACGCCCTCCGGGTACTCCGCTCGCGCCGTCCCATCTATGCCGTGGAGTTCGAGGGCCGCCGCTACGACACGGGCGACAAGCTCGGCTTTCTCAAAGCCACCGTCGAGTTCGCCCTGGCCCGCCCCGACCTCTCCGACGAATTCCGCACCTACCTAAAAACCCTCAACCTCTAACCCCCGGGGCTGCGCCCCCCAAGCCCCAACCCAGCCAATAGTCGCCGGGCCGCATTCCCGCGCCCAGTGAAGATGTGTCGCCTATGCGTGATAGACCGTCGCGCCGCCGCCCTCCGCTCTAGGCCATATTCCTGAGCTAAGTCAGATCCTGAGGCCAAGCCAAACCGCAATGGCTCCCGGGCGGTGGGGTGGGGCGTGGGGAGGGGGTGTCGGGACCCGTTCCCTCGACGGGCATCGGACGTCGCGCGCCGGGATGGAGCCCAGCCGCCGCGGGCCAGCGCACGCATGCCGCGTGGTCGTCGACACCCCCTCCCACGCCCCGCCCCACCGCCCGGGAGTGACAAGTTTGACTTGCCCTCGAGGTTCTGACACACTTTTCGCCACCTTCGTAGTGACCCGAGGGTCACAGAGACTATGCCGAACGCCCCGAAGCGCCCGTTTCACACCGCCGCCGACGCCGACATCAAGAGCGGCGAGGTTTCGGATGTCTACTTCGCGCGCACCGTCCAGATCCTGACTCACCGGAACGACCGCAAGCGAGTCAAGGCCGAGGTCTACCTGAAGTCGCTGCCGGAAGACTGGCAATGGGGGATCCTCGCCGGTATCGAAGAGGTCGCGGCGTTGCTGGAGGGCCAGCCGGTCGACGTCGAGGCGATGGACGAGGGGCTCGTGTTCGAGCCCTACCAGCCCGTGCTGCGCATCGCGGGGACGTACGTCGAGTGGGCGAAGTTCGAGACGGCCCTGCTCGGTCTGCTCTGTCAGGCCTCGGGAATCGCCACGAAGGCGGCTCGCTGCAAGAAGGCCGCGGGCGAGCGGCAGGTGATCTCGTTCGGCGCGCGCCGGATGCATCCGACCCTGGCTCCGATGATCGAGCGCAACGCGTTCATCGGCGGCTGCGACGGCGTCGCGGTCACGAAATCCGCCGAGCTGATCGACGCCGACCCGATGGGGACGATTCCGCACTCGCTGGTCCTGATGATCGGCGACACGGTCGAAGCACTGAAGGCCTTCGACGCGGTGGTCGATTCGAAGGTGCGCCGCGTCGCGCTCATCGACACCTTGCAGGACGAGAAGTTCGAGGCGATCCGCGTCGCCGAAGCCCTCGGCAAGGATCTCTACGCGGTCCGGCTCGACACGCCGTCCTCACGCCGCGGCGACTTCTATCGCATCCTGGAAGAGGTGCGCTGGGAGCTCAACCTGCGCGGCCACAACCACGTGAAGATCCTCGCCTCGGGTGGCGTGGACGAGTACGAGATTCTCTCGCTCAACACCGTGGCCGACGGCTACGGCGTCGGGACGTCGATCGCCAACGCGCCGGTCCTGAACTTCGCGCTCGACATCATGGAGATCGAGGGCAAGCCGATGGCCAAGCGCGGTAAGTGGTCGGGCGCGAAGGAAGTCTATCGGCGCCACGGCACGCGCGACACCGTCGTCGTGCCGGCCGGGCAGCGCCCGCCCGACGGCGGGGCGTGGGAGTCGTTGCTCAAGCCGCTGGTCCGCGGCGGACGCATCGTGCGCGATCTGCCTCCGCCCCGCACGATCCGCGATTTCGTCCTCGATCAGCTCAGCTCGATCCCGCTCGACACGCTGCGAAGGCAGGGGCTCCGGCGCGACTTCTAGCGCCGAGCTATGTCGGTCCTCGACGAGATCGTTGCCAACACCCGCGCCGAGGTAGCCCGGCGCCAGTCCTCCGTCCCGCGACCCACGCTCGAGCGCCAGTGCAGTGACGCGCCCGCCGCGCGTGACTTCGAGGGCGCGTTGCGGCCTCAGCCAGGCGCGGTGCGGCTGATCGCGGAGGTCAAGAAGGCGTCACCCTCGCGCGGCATGCTCGCGAGCGGGCTCGACCCGGTGGCGCTGGCCACGACCTACGCGAGCCACGGCGCCCACGCGATCTCGGTGCTGACCGACGAGAAATACTTTCGCGGCAGTCTCGACGATCTGCGAAGGGTGCGCGCCGCCGTCGACGTGCCGCTGCTCCGGAAGGACTTCACGATCGACGAGTATCAGCTCTGGGAATCGCGCGCGGCCGGCGCCGACGCGGTGCTCCTGATCGTCTCGATCCTCGAGGCCTCGCTGCTCCGCGAGCTGCTCGCGGCCGCGAAGGGACTCGGCCTGGCGGCACTCGTCGAGTGTCACACCGCCGCGGAGCTCGATCGCGCCCTCGCCGTCGGCAGCCGCATCGTCGGGATCAACAACCGCGACCTCACCAATTTCGAGACGCGGATCTCGACGACGCTCGAGCTCATGCCCCTGATTCCTCCGGGCCCGATCGTGGTCAGCGAGAGCGGTTTCTTCACCGCCGCCGACGTCCGCCAGGTCGTCGCCGCGGGCGCCCACGCGGTCCTCGTCGGCGAAGGCCTCGTCCGCGCGCCGGACGTCCCGGCGAAAATCCGCGAGCTGACCTTGCTGGCTTCGTGATGCAGGCGATGCCGACACTACGTGAGGATCGGGCGCCGCGCCGCCAGGCGCGCACCGCGGCGCAAGTAGTACGCGTTGCCCCGTCGCAACGCGAACCGGGGGGGAATTGGGGAGGCGTCTCGCCCCACCCAATCAGGAATAACCATGCGGGTCAAGATCTGCGGCATTACTAACCTCGAGGACGCCATGACGGCCGTCGAGGCCGGCGCCGACGCGATCGGGTTCATCTTCGTCGAGAACACGCCGCGGTTCGTCACGCCCGAGCAAGCGGCCCCGATCGTGCGGGCGCTTCCGCCGTTCGTGACGCCGGTCGGGATCTTCTGGGATCACCCGACGGGCCACATCAAGGCGGTCGCCGAGGCGTGCCAGCTCGGAGCCTTGCAATTCCACGGCGACGAGAAGCCGGAAGACCTCGAGGGCTACGCGGTGCCGGTGATCAAGACGATCAAGCTGCCGGCGCCGTCAGACGAGCTCGGCGGGCTGCCGCCGTGGACGCCCAGCGTGAAGTTCATGCAGTACCACAAGTACGCGTCGGCGATCCTGCTGGACAGCGCGACGCGCTGGAGCGAAGGCGAGGCGCGCCAGCCGATCGAGTGGTCGACGGCGCGCGATCTGGCGAACCAGCGCTGGCGCATCATCCTCGCGGCCGGGCTCACGCCCGAGAACGTCGCGCGCGCCGTCGCCACCGCGCGGCCGTACGGCGTCGACGTGAACTCCGGAGTCGAGGCGCAGCCGGGCCGGAAGGATCCTGACAAGGTGTGGCGGTTCGTCGCCGAAGCCAAGGGAGCACGGTGATGCCGACATTGCCCGACGCGCGCGGTCACTTCGGCCGCTTCGGCGGTCGCTTCGTGCCCGAGACGCTGATGGCGCCGCTGATCGAGCTCGAGCAGGCCTGGGCCGCCGCCAAGCGCGACCGACAGTACCAGCGCCGGCTCGGGGCACTCCTCCAAGACTACGCGGGCCGGCCGACGCCGCTCTACTTCGCCGAACGCCTCACGGAGCAGTGCGGCGGCGCGCGCATCTACCTCAAGCGCGAGGACCTCTGTCACACTGGCGCCCACAAGATCAACAACGTGCTCGGCCAGGCGCTCCTCGCGGCCCGGATGAAGAAACGGCGGGTGATCGCGGAGACCGGCGCCGGCCAGCATGGCGTGGCGACGGCCACCGCCGCCGCGCTGCTCGGCCTGGAGTGCGAGGTGTACATGGGCGCCGAGGACGTCGAGCGCCAGGCGCTCAACGTCTTCCGCATGCGTCTGCTAGGCGCGCGCGTGATCCCGGTCGAGGCCGGCAGCCGAACCCTGAAGGACGCGATCAACGAGGCGCTGCGCGATTGGGTGACCAACGTGCGGACGACCTACTACCTGCTCGGGTCGGCGCTCGGGCCGCATCCATACCCGGTGATGGTCCGCGATCTGCACTCTGTCATCGGGCGTGAGGCGCGTCGGCAGGCGCAGCGCGTGCTGAAGAGGCTGCCCGACGTCGTGGTCGCGTGCGTCGGCGGCGGGTCCAACGCGATCGGGCTCTTCCATCCGTTCATCGGCGATCGCAAGGTGCGGATCGTCGGCGTCGAGCCGGGCGGCGAGGGGATTTCGACCGGACGCCACGGCGCCTCGATGACCGCTGGTGCCGTCGGTGTCCTTCACGGGTGCATGAGCTATCTGCTGCAGAACGACGATGGGCAGATCGCCACCGCGCACTCGATCTCGGCCGGACTCGACTATCCGGGGGTCGGGCCCGAACACGCGTATTATCGCGACGCCGGCCGCTTCGAGTTCGTCTCGGCCACCGACGCCGAGGCGCTCGAGGGATTCGAGGCACTCACGCGGCTCGAGGGCATCATGCCCGCACTCGAGTCGGCGCACGCGGTGGCCTACGCCATGAGCCTGGCCAAGAGCCTGCCGCGAACGAAGACGATCGTGGTCGGCCTCTCGGGCCGCGGCGACAAGGACGTGCACGTGGTGGCCAAGGCGCTCGGGAAGCACATCGAGTGAGCCGCCTGGAAGAGACCTTCGCGCGGCTTCGCGCGCGCGGCGAGCGGGCGCTCCTGCCGTACTTCACGGCCGGCGATCCCTCGCTCGCCGACACCCGGCGGCTCGTGGTCGAGGCCGCGCGCCGCGGGGCCGACGTCGTCGAGCTCGGCGTGCCGTTCTCGGATCCGCTCGCCGACGGGCCGGTGATCCAGCGCGCCGGCACGCGCGCGCTCGCCGCCGGCACGACGGTGCCGCGCGTGCTCGAAACGGTCGCGGCGCTGCGCGCCGAGACCGACGTACCGCTGGTGCTCTTGACCTACTACAATCCCGTGCTCGCCTTCGGCCTCAAGGCCTTTGCCCGCACCGCGGTCGACGCGGGGGTCGACGGCGTGATCGTCGCGGACATGCCGCCCGAGGAGAGCGAGCCGCTCGCCGCCGAGGCGTCCGCGGTCGGCCTCGATCTGGTCTACATGCTCGCGCCGACCTCGACGCCGCCGCGCGTGCGTCTGATCGCGAGCAACAGCCGCGGATTCATCTACGTGGTGTCGCTCACCGGTGTCACCGGAGAGCGCCAGGAGCTGCCCGCCGCTCTGGCGAGCCAGATCGCGGCGCTCCGCGGCGTCACGACGATGCCGGTGTGCGTCGGCTTCGGGATCAGCACGCCCGCACAGGTGGCCGCGGTGGGACGCCTCGCCGACGGCGCGGCCGTCGGCTCGGCGATCGTGCGCCTGGTCGAGGCGCGGACGGGCTCGCCGAGCCTCGTCGAGGACGTGGGCAAGTTCATCGCGGAGCTCAAGGCGCCGCTGCGCGAGCCCCTCCCGACGTCTTCCACCCAGGCGAGGAGGTAGTCACGGTGGCCTGGTTCAAGCGCAAAGAGGAGTCCAGCGGCAGCAAGGTCGTCATCGCCGAGGGGCTGTGGATCAAGTGCGACTCCTGCAAGGAGATCATCTACCGCGCCGAGGTCGAGCGCGGCGGCCGCGTGTGCCCGAAGTGCCACTATCCTTTCCGCATCTCGGCGCGCGAGCGCATCGGCCAGCTGACCGACGCCGGCTCGTTCGAGGAGCGCGAGACCGGCCTGACCACGACCGATCCGCTGGCCTTCAAGGACACCAAGAAGTACCGCGAGCGCGTGCGCGCCGCCGTCCAGAAGACCTCGAGCGACGAGGCGGTCCTCTGCGGGATCGCCTCGATCGGCGGACAGCCGACGGTGCTGGCGGTGTTCGAGTTCGGCTTCCTGGGCGGCAGCATGGGCTCGGTCGTCGGCGAGAAGCTCGCCCGCGCGATCGAGCTCGCCATCGATAAGCACCTGCCGGTCGTCATCGTCTCGGCGTCCGGCGGCGCCCGGATGCAGGAAGGCATCCTCTCGCTCATGCAGATGGCCAAAACCTCGGCGGCGCTCCAGCGGCTCTCCGCCGCGGGCCTGCCGTACATCTCGATCCTGACCGATCCCACCACCGGCGGCGTCACCGCGAGCTTCGCGATGCTCGGCGACGTCATCATGGCCGAGCCGCGCGCGCTGATCGGATTCGCCGGACCGCGGGTCATCGCCGAGACGATCCGCCAGCCGCTGCCCGAGGGATTCCAGCGCTCGGAATTCCTGCTCTCGCACGGCCAGCTCGACATGATCGTCGAGCGGCGTGATCTCAAGGAGACGCTCCGCCGCGTCCTCGCGTTCTTCGCCGAGCCGCCTCGATCGGGTTAGGCCCGTTCGTGACGTACGCCGAAGCCGTCGCCCGGCTCCAGGCACTCCGGGGCGGCGAGCATGCGGGCATGCGCCCGGGGCTCGAGCGGATCGAGGGACTCCTCGACGCGCTCGGCCGGCCCGAGCAGCGATACCGCCTGGTCCAGGTCGGCGGCACGAACGGCAAGGGCTCGGTGTCGGCGATGCTCGCGGCGATCCTGAAGGCCGCGGGACACCGCGTCGGTCTCTATACCTCACCGCACCTGATCTCCTTCCGCGAGCGCATCCGCGTGGGCGGCGAGCCGATCGCCGAGGACGCCGTGGTGGACGGCGTCGAGGCGCTGGGCACGCTCGTGGTGCGCTTCGACGCGAGCACCTTCGAGGCCACGACCGCGCTGGCGCTCGACCACTTCGCGCACGAGGCCGTTGACATCGCGGTGCTCGAGGTCGGTCTGGGCGGCCGCCTCGACGCGACCACGGTGGGAACGCCGGAGGTCTCCGTCATCTCGCGCATCGACCTCGATCACCAGGCGGTGCTCGGCGCGACCCTGGAGGCGATCGCCACCGAGAAGGCGGCGATCATTCGCGGCGGCATCGCGGTGTCGGCGGCGCAGGCGGCCGAGGCCGAGCGCGTGATCGTCGCGCGCGCCGACGCGGTCGGGGTGCCGCTCCTGCTCGAACCGCGCGACCTGTCGGTGTCGGTCGAGCGCCGCGGACCCGACGGCCAGCGCCTGACGTGCACGGGGCCGGATTGGTCGATGACGGGCCTCGAGCTGGCGATGCTCGGCAGCTATCAGCCTTCCAACGCGCTGCTCGCCGTCACGGCCGCCCGCGCGCTGGGCGCGAGCGATGCGGCGATTCGCGAGGGCCTGGCCCGCGCGTGGTGGCCGGGACGCTTCCAGGTGATCCCGGCAGCGCGCGGCTTTCTCGTGCTGGACGGCGCGCACAACCCGGCCGGCGCCCAGGCGCTCGCGCGCTCGCTGCGCGACGTGTTCGGAGAGAGCGCGGTGACCTTCGTCCTGGGGATCCTGGCCGACAAGGACGCCGCCGGTGTCATCGCCGCGCTGGCGCCTCTCGCGGATCGATTCGTCCTGGTCGCGCCGACGAGCACCCGCGCCGCGACGCCCGAGGCGCTGCGCGCGCTCATGCCGGCGACGGCTCGCGTCGAGATCGCGCGCTCTGCCGCGGAGGCGCTCGAGCTCGCCGGACGCCCTACGGCGACCCGGACCGTCTGCGTCGCCGGGTCCTTGTTCCTGCTGGGCGACGTGCTCCGCTACCTGACCGGGAGCGATAAACCTTGCTCGCTCGAAAAGCGGGCTGATAGCATGAGGCTTCCTTTCTGACGGGGGCGTTCCCGACATCAATGACGCGAGCCCGGGCCTCGATCCTCTTCTTGCTGCTCGCCAGCGTCGTCGTCGCGATCGTTCCCGACCTCGCGCGGGCCCAGAGCCAGCGAACCGTGCAGACCGCCGGCGGCGAGGTCTCGGTCATCGCCGACCGCTTCGAGCAGGTCGGGCCCGACAACCTGATGGTGGCGACCGGGAACGTCGAGGTCACCCGGGGCACCGGACGGCTGGTCGCCGATCGCGTCGAGATCAACCGGGCGACTGGTGACGCCGTGGCCGTCGGGCGGGTGATCTTTTACGACGGCGACGACCGGCTGACCGGCGAGCGGATCGAGTACAACATCAAGACCGGCACCGGCGTCGTCTACCAGGGCGAGGCGCACGCCGCGCCCTACTATCGCCTCAAGGGCGAGCGCCTCGAGCGCCTGGGCGAGAACGTCTACAAGGTCCAGCGCGGCGTGTTCACGACCTGCGAGGACGAGCCGCCGACGTGGTCGTTCCACATGGGCTCGGCCACCGCCGACCTCGAGGATTTCGTCTACGGCACGAACGCGTCCTTCTGGGCCAAGTCGGTGCCGATCATCCCGTACTTTCCCTTCTTCGCGGCGGCGATCCGGCGCGAGCGTCAGTCCGGCTTCCTGGCTCCCCAGCTCGGCAACACCACCAAGAAAGGATTCTTCGCGGAGGTCCCGTTCTTCTGGGCCATCTCCGACAGTCAGGACGCGACGGTGCGGCTCGACGCCTACGAGAAGCGGGGCTTCGGCGGCGCCGCCGAGTATCGCTACGTGATCTCGCAGGACCAGCGGGGCAAGCTCGACGGATTCTTCGTCGACGAAGTTCTAAAAAACGGCGAGCTCCGCGGCTTCGGCAGCGTCAAGCACGACTGGCAGATCGATCCGGGCCTCTCGCTGCGGGCCGACCTCAACGCCGTATCGGACGATCTGGTCCTGCGCGACTACGAGTCGGCGCTGGCGGTGCGCGCCTCGCAGCGCGCCGAGTCGAACCTGTTCCTGACGAAGACGTGGACCAACTGGAGCTTCGTGAGCCGCATCTACTGGTATCAGGACCTCACGACCGAGCGACCGGTCGAGCTGCAGCGCGTGCCCGAGCTCACCCTGAGCGGCGTCCGCCAGGCGGTGCCCGGGCTCCCGGGCTTTCTCTACCAGGTCGACGGCAGCGTCGTGAACTTCATCCGCGAGGTCGGCTCCGAAGGCGCGCGCGTCGACGTGCATCCGCTCCTGTCGCGGCCGATCCCGGTGGCCGGCTACGCGACCGTCACGCCGTTCGTGGGGGGGCGGCTCACCGCGTACAGCACCACGGTCACCGGCGTGCATGCCCCGGTCGCCGGCGGGCCCGCGATCGAGGACACCAACGGCGATCCCCGCCTGCGCGAGCTGCTCGAGTTCGGGAGCGATGCCGAGAGCCGGGCCTCGCGCGTATACCAGCTCGGCGGCTGGGGAGGCCTCGACCGGCTGCTCCACTCGATCGAGCCCCGCGTGCACTACATCCGCATCGTCGGCAACAACTTCTACAGCCTGCCCCTCTGGACCAACCAGACCGATCGCATTCCCGAAGCGAACTGGTTCGAGTATTCTTTAACCAATCGGATTCGCGGCAAGACGATCAGCCCGGAGAACACGGAGGCGGACCGTCTCGACATTTTCAAGTTCGTGCTGGCCAGCGCCTACGACATCGAGAACGCCCAGTTCGGCAACATCGCCGGCGACCTCACCATCCAGCCGAGCAAGATGCTCCGCTTCCACGGTGACGCCAGCTACAACGTCGCCGGCGACGGGCTGCAGGCGTACACGACGGACGTGACCCTCGACATCCCGCGCGTGACCGCGAGCGTAGGCACCCGCTACACGCGCATGCCGTCGGTGATCATTCCGTACTTCGTCCAGATTCCCGGCACGTTCAACCCCGGCAACGGCCTCATGAACAACCAGGCGACGAACTTCCTGCAGGGCGCGGGCTCGGTGGAGGTCTGGCGCAACATCGTGCTCCGCGCGAAGACGAACTGGGATATTCGCACGACCAGCGTGGTCGAGACCCGCTTCGGCGCCGATCTGAAATTCGACTGCTGGGGGCTGAGCCTCGAATACGTCCGTCGCAATCCCGATCGCCCCGGCAAGAACCCAGACAACGAGTTCCGCTTCTCGGTCAGCCTGCTCGGTCTCGGGAACGTCCTGAGCACCAGAGTCGGCGCGGGGGCGATGGACTCCGACCCGAGGTTCAAATGATTCCTTTCATCGATTTGACCAGGCAGCATGCGGCGCTCAAGGCCGAATTGCTCGCCGTCACCGCGCGGGTGCTCGACTCCAGCCAATTCGTGCTGGGCGGCGAGGGCCGGGCGCTCGAGCAGGAGCTGGCGGCCGTCTGTGGCGTGCCGTGGGCGATCGGCGTCGCGTCCGGCACCGACGCGCTGAGCCTGACCTTGACCGCGCTCGGTATCGGCGCCGGCGACGAGGTGATCACGCCAGCGTTCTCGTTCGTGGCTTCCGCCACGACGATCATGATGACGGGCGCCACGCCGGTCTTCGTCGACATCGACCCGGCGACGTACACGCTCGACGTCGAGGCGACGGAGCGCGCGATCACGCCGCGAACGCGCGCGATCATGCCCGTGCACCTGTATGGTCAGCCGGCGCCGATGAACCGCGTGCTGGAGCTCGCCCGTACTCACCGTCTGGCCGTGATCGAGGACGCGGCGCAAGCCGTCGGCGCGGCGTGGGCCGAGCAGCCGGTCGGTGCGTGGGGCGACGCCGCCGGCCTCTCGTTCTACCCGACCAAGAACCTCGGGGCCTGCGGCGATGGCGGCATGGTGGTGACGCGGCGTCAGGACGTGGCCGAGCGCATCGCGAAGCTCCGCCACCACGGCGACAGCGGGCGCTACGAGCACGTAGAGCTCGGCTACTGCAGTCGGCTCGACGAGCTGCAGGCGGCGTTTCTCCGCGTGAAGCTGCGCCGCCTGGCGGACTGGACGACGGCGCGCCGCCGGATCGCGGGCCTCTACGAGAAGGGACTCGGCGGCGTCGGGCTCGAGCTGCCGAGCGAGGCGCCCCAGGCGCGTCACGTGTACCATCTCTTCACCGTCCGCCACCCGCAGCGCGATGCGCTCGTCAAGCTCCTGGCCGACGACGGAATCGGCACCGCGGTCTACTACCCGCGGTCGGTCCCCGACCAGCCGATGTTCCGTGGCGACGCCGAGCGGCGCTGGCCCGAAGCCTGGCGCGCGTCGCGGGAGGTGCTGTCCTTGCCGTGCTTCGCGGAGCTCACCGACGACGAGGTCGAACGCGTGATCGCCGGCGTGCGCCGGGCGTGTGAGCGCCTGTGACCGCCGTGGCCGAAACGCTCAAGCAGCGCCTCGCGACGAGCCCGACGGTCGGGCTCATCGGGCTCGGCTACGTCGGACTACCGCTGGCGGTCGCCTTCGCCGAATCCGGCGCGACCGTGATCGGCGTCGACCTCGACTCGCGCCGGATCGCCGCCATCCGCGCCGGCGCCAGCTTCATCGAGGACGTTCCAGCCGAGAGCCTGACGCGGCTGGTTCGCGCCGGGCGTCTCAGCGCCCACGACGACGTCGGCGCGCTGAAGGACGCCGACGCGATCGTGATCTGCGTGCCGACGCCGCTGGGCAAGTCGAAGGAGCCGGACATCTCCTTCATCGTGGCCGCCGCCGACGCCGTCGCGGCCATCATCAGGCCGGGCCAGCTGGTGGTGCTCGAATCGACGACCTATCCGGGCACGACACAGGAGATCCTGGCGCCGCGCTTCGAGGCCAAGGGCGTCGTCGTCGGACGCGACGTGTTCCTCGCGTTTTCGCCCGAGCGCATCGATCCGGGCAACAAGCGGTTCACGCTGCGCGACATTCCCAAGGTCGTCGGAGGCGTGACCGAGGCGTGTCGCGAGCTGGCGTCGACGCTTTACGCGCGCGTGGCGCCGCAGGTGGTGCCGGTCTCCGGGCCGCAGACCGCCGAGATGGTGAAGCTCTTCGAGAACACGTTCCGCTCGGTGAACATCGCGCTCGTCAACGAGTTCGCCATCATGTGCCGCCGGCTCGGCCTCTCGGTGTGGGAGGTGATCGCCGCCGCGTCGACGAAGCCGTTCGGCTTCATGCCGTTCTATCCGGGTCCCGGCCTCGGCGGCCACTGCCTGCCGTCCGATCCGCACTATCTGTCGTGGAAGGTGCGCCTGGAAGGCTACGAGCCCCGCTTCATCACGTTCGCCGACGAGATCAATCGCCGAATGCCCGCGTACGTCGTGCAGCTCGTGGCCGACGCGCTCAACGACCGCACGCGCGCCCTGCGCGGCGCGCGCATCCTGGTCCTGGGCGTCGCCTACAAGGCCGGCGTCGCCGACGTGCGCGATTCGCCCGCGCTCGAGATCATCGAGGGGCTCGTCGCCAAGGGCGCGGTCGTCGAGTACCACGACCCGTTCGTGTCCTCGGTGCTGATCGGCACGCACACGGTGAAATCGATCCGCTGGGACGACGCCGCCCTCGGCTCGCGCGACGTGGTGCTGATCCTCACCAACCACGCCACCTACGACTGGACCGCGATCGTCCGCGAGGCCAAGCTGGTGATCGACACGCGCAACGCCACTGGCTCCCTCCCGCCATCCCCCCACGTCATCCGCCTCTAAGCCCGAAGACCCGACGCCCTGCGGCCACGAGCGTAACCGTGACGATGCTGAAAGCGATCGTAGTCTCGATGCGCCCGCGCCAGTGGGTGAAGAATTTGTTTGTGCTCGCGGGCCTGGTCTTCGCCCAGC
>Ga0075434_100001832_pt1 | contig 18342 bp, 14 predicted proteins | sample RhiMethybrSRZTD3_FD_75298 | JGI IMG/M metagenome (GOLD analysis project Ga0075434, IMG submission 75298) | Populus rhizosphere microbial communities from Tennessee, USA - Rhizosphere MetaG P. TD hybrid SRZTD3 | ecosystem: Host-associated > Plants > Roots > Rhizosphere > Soil | place: USA... | reverse complement strand
GCTCCTCTCATCCAGGGTCGGGAAAACCCGGACGGGCTCTCTCGAGCAGACGTCAGAAGCGCGCCGGCGAGGTGTAGTGACGGCGTAGCAGCATCGAGCCGGCTGACGAGCACGTCGACCCACCAAGGGCCGATCGGGCTCCGCGCGTTGCCACTCCGTTGCCACCCGGCCCCTCGCCGCCTGAGCGGGCAACAGAAAAGGCCGCGGTACTGGAGCTTTCCACGATGGGCCGGGCAGGTCTCGAACCTGCGACCTTGGGATTAAAAGTCCCCTGCTCTACCAACTGAGCTACCGGCCCGCAGGCGAGTAGCGTAGCCCGCTCTAGCCGGCCGTCGAGAGGCGCCAGAGGGCGTCGCGCTCATGCGTCACGCAAACGTCACCGGCGAAGCCGACCACGGCAATCAGGCCGTCGGCGACCAGAATTGTCCGCCGAACCGTGTTCGTCACGTGATCAGAGATCGAGATCGTGTCGTCGTCGATGTGTCGGAAGCGCCCAGATCAAGAACGGGTGCCATCCAGAAGTCGGACTTGCCGAGAGTACGGTCTCGTTGCTCCGCGGCCTCCGCAGCACCTCGCGGCCGGAAGGACAGGCTGCCCCGCAAGGTTCTGCTGGACCGACGGGCGCGACCGGTGCGCCGGGGCGACTGGCGCCCCAGGCCGGCGAAGAAAGTACTCCTCTGCGCACGCTAGGCTTGCCCCATGCGGGTCGAAGGGGACGTCGTGCGGATCGCGAAGTCGTCGGCCACCCGATGACCCTCGGAGCAAGAGGGGGCCAGTCTGGAGCGCATTAGCCCAGAACTCGTACTCGTTGATCCAGAACTGGCTCGGGCCCAGCGGGCGCTACTCCCTGTGCCTGTGCAGCCTCGGGCGCCGGAGCCCATCGCATCACCTAAGAGCGGCCATCTCCGCGAGCCGCAGCCGGTTCGAGAGCGAGAGGATGTGCAGAAACCACGCGCCGCGAAGTCGCGTGCTTGGTCGCGTCGGCGGTTGGCAGTCGACCTTCTCTGCCTCAGCCTGATCGCAAACGCCATTCTGGCCGCTGTGGTCGTGGGAGACATAGGCACGAACCGGTCGGACACCTTCTCCGTTCCACCGGCTGCGACGGATCGCGAGCCGCCCCCCTCCGCTGATGTTCGTAGCGGCTCCTCAGGGCCAAGGACGCGATTGCAGTCCCGGTCGGCGACGAAACCGGCTCGCGAAGCGAGTGGTCTCAGAACGACGTCCGTCGTTGCTGCCGGCCGCGAGAGCAGCACAACTGTCGAGCGCAAGATCCTCGCTTTGATCGTTCGCTCTCCCAAGCGGCTGCCCGCTGCGTTGATCGACCCAAGCACCGGTCTGCCGAAGAACAACTTGCAAGCCACCTGCCGTGCCGGTTCGGATCGTTCCTTCACGTGCTTCGTTCGGCCTCCACAGCACAGGCCCAACGAGGGGCTTCGGGTGAGCTACCGGCGCGGTCCCAAAGGTGGCCTTTTCACCTGGTATCCGTACCAGTCCGGCTAAGGCTCCGCCGGACCCGCGTCAAAGCTGAGCCTGACCTCTCGCTAAGACGATCGCGCCGAGCCCACGTCGTAGCGGGACCGCTGATAGTGGCGCTCGTTGTGAATGCGCTGAGCCCGTAGGCGACGACGGAGCCACAGCCGAACCGGCAACCAGGGGCTTCGTGTCCGAACTCCGCCCCGCAAGGCGAGGGTTGAGGGCGATTTACGTGAGCATCCTCCCGATCCACACGCGATTGAGTGTGATCACGGGGCGGGAGCGGGGATTCCGAGTGGGTACCCGTCTGTGACCGCCAACAGAGCGGCCAGAAGAAGCAGCGCGGGCGTCTGCCCGACCCGCGCGTCGGCCTCCCCCGTAAAGCCCTACGAAGAGAGCCACGCCGACCACAGCGTTCCACGGCGCGCCGAGTCGAACCAGGTGTCGAGGGTTACGCGCGTGCCATGTGCGTCTGTTAGCGCGTCGAGTAAGCCGGCGAGGGCGGGCAGTGCGCCAGTTGCCTGCCTAGACTGGCACGGTGGTCAAGCTCAGTGTCGTGATTCCGGCCACCGATGGACGAGTCACGCTCGACCGCTCCGTCGGCGCAATTCGGCGGGCCCTGGCGGGACCTGAGGAGCTGATCGTCGTCGATCGGCCGCAACGTCTCGGCCCGGCCGCGGCGCGAAACCTCGGGTCCAGAGAGGCCGGAGGCGATGTGCTCGTGTTTGTGGATGCCGACGTTGAGGTGCATGAGGACGTCTTCATCCGGATCAGGTCCGCCTTCGATGGTGACAGACACCTGGCTGCTCTGTTCGGCTCCTACGATGACGATCCCGGCCCGGCTGGCATCGTCTCGGACTTCCGCAACTTGCTCCACCACCACGTCCACCACGAGAGCGCGGGCAACGCGACCACGTTCTGGGCTGGACTCGGCGCCATCAGGCGCGACGTCTTCCTCGAGCTTGGAGGATTCGACGAGAGCCGCGATGCCGCCCGCGTTCCCCACGCATCCATAGAGGACATCGAGCTCGGCATGCGGCTTCATTCGCTAGGTGGGCGCATAGTGCTTGACCCTACGGTTCAGGGGAAGCACCTCAAGAAGTGGACGCTCGTAAGCATGACTGAGACCGATCTGATCCGTCGAGGCGTGCCGTGGCTGAGGCTCATACTCGAGAACCCCGAGGCGGGTTCGAGTCTCAACCTCACCTGGTCGCATCGCATCGCCACCGCGGGTTCTATCGGTGTCCTCGTGGGTCTACTGCGGCGACAGTTCTGGCTCGCCGGCGGCACGCTGGCGCTCGTGATCGTGCTCGACCGGCACTTCTATGCCCTGCTTCTTCGCCGGCGTGGCGCCAGGGCGCTTGTTGCGGGCGTGCCCCTCCATATCCTTCACCGCCTCACCTCGGCGGCCGTCGTCCCGATTACGTTCACCGACCTTCTCCTCGAGAAGTGGAGGCTGCGAGGGCCGGGTTAGGCTTGGCCGAGCGGTTGTTCCGAAGCGATGTGAGCCAGGCCCGGGCGAATCCCGCTCCAGTGGCGACTTGAGCCGCCGCGAAGAGCACCCCGACGCCGAACCCCTTTGCGAAGGCGCGAAGTTGTAGCGAGGCGTAAAAGGACGGCGATTCGAGTGGACGCTGCTGGTCACCGCCGTGACGGAAGTGAAAGGCTCCCTGACCGTAGCGAACCTGCTGCCTGAGGAAGCTCAGCAGCGTCAGAGGATGATCGTGCACGATGGACGCGTCGGGGGCGGATCGAAGCGACAAGCCGGCGGCGGCCAGGCGCGCGCACCATTCACGATCCTCGCCCGCTGCGCTTGTGTATGACTCGTCGAAGGGCGTGGCCTCGAAGGCGGCTCGCGTGCAGCCGATGTTGTTCGACGCCGCGAAGGCCAGGTCGCTTCCGTGCGGCGGCGGAACTTCGAGGGCGTGCGTCACGAGATCCGACGCATCGGCCAGTGCGCCGGCGCGGCTTAGCATCGTGGTTCCCGCCGCGGCATCCGCCCCTTGCTGCAACGTTGCGACGAGCTGTTCGGCCCAGTCCGCCCGTGGGAGGCAGTCGTCGTCGGTGAAGCAGAGAAAGGCTCCGCGGGCGGCGCGGGCACCCGCATTACGGGCCGTCGCCGGGCCTGCTCCCGATCGGTGGATGAGCCGTGCGTGAGCATGCCCGGCGACGGCAGCCGCAACCTGATCCGGGGCCGACGAGCCATCGTCGACCACGATGATCTCCAACCGATCGAAGATGGTCTGGGCGGAGAGCGCCTCCATGCAACGACGCAACGCCTCGGGTCGGTCCCGTGTGGGAATGACGACCGAGACCAATGGGTCCTGCGTGGGATCTGGCTGGCTGTTCTCGGCTGAGGACGGGCGGGCGCTACACAATTTGCTCGACGGCATCGGCGCCGGTCCCATTGAGGCTCAGCGCATTCTCCACGGAGACTGTCTCTTCGTGGTACTCCGCTTCGGTATTGACGCTCCAGACATCGTGCTGGGCTCCATCGACGATGTTTAGGGTCGCCAGGATCGCTGTCCACATGGAGTGGTCCTGGTTGTTGTACCGATGAAGGCCGTTTCGTCCGCACGTCTGCAGATTCTCGAACCGCTCGAGGTATGTTCTTATGGTCGCGACCGCACCTTCGAAGTGTGAGTCGTACATCGGGTACGCCTTCGGAACGCGAACCTTCACGCCGTCGACGACCTTGCTCGGGTCGATCAGCCCGATTCTCGCGAGCTCTTGAGTCGCGAGCTCGACCGCCTGCTCGTCCGGCATCTCCCAGACCTCGTCGCCTTGGAAGCAGAAGTACTCGACGCCGAGACAGGTCGTACCCGGCCGAACCATTCCGCTGCTCCAGGCACCATAGTTTTGAACACGTCCGGCGCGAGTCCCGGGATCGTGCAAGTAGATCCAGTTGTCCGGGAACGGCTCCGCCTCCGTCGTCATCAGCGCGACGAGAACGAGATCGCGGTAGCGCAGCTTTCGTGCCGCCGCCAGGACATCCGGTGGAGCCGGCGGATCGAGGTTGAGAACCAGGTCGCTGAGCGCGATGCTGGAAATCACCGAATCCACGGCAGTCTCGAAGACGTCGCCGTTCTGGCGCAGGACCACACCTGAGACACGATCGTTCGCGTGGCGTACCGCGACGCAGCGGCTGTTCAGGTGGACCGGAATCCCTCGCTTGTCGACTCGGTCGGCGAAGGCCTCCCACATCTGGCCGGGGCCTAGGCGGGGGTAGCGAAACTCCTCGATCAGAGACGTCACGTGCTCGCGCCTGATGCCCAGGATCGAAAGGATGGCCTTGCCGAGCGAGAAGTTCTTGATCCGTTGAGCCGCCCAGAGTGAGCGGATCTCCGAGCCGGGGATACCCCAGAGCTTTTCGGTGTACGAGCGGAAGAACGCGTCGTAGAGCCGCCGTCCGAACCGTGCCGTCACCCACTCCTCGAAGGTGTCCGCCTCCACATCACGATGCCGCGCCGCCCACATGTAGGAGAGCGCACAGCGCGTTGCCTCTACGAGGCCGAGGCGTCCGACCACGTCTTTGGCTGCAATCGGGTATGCGAAGTACTTCCCGTTGTAGTAGATGCGGGAAAGTCGCGGGCGCGTCAGGAAATCTGGGCCAAGCATGTCTTCCCAGAGCCGACTCACGGGTTGAAGCTTTGTGAAGAACCGATGGCCACCGAGATCGAATCGGTAGCCGTTGAATTCGATCGTCTTGGCGATACCCCCAACGGTTCCGTCGGCCTCGAAGACGGCACCGGAAAGCCCGCGGGAGGCGAGCGTGTAGGCGGCAGTCAGGCCGGCAGGGCCCCCGCCGAGTATCGCAGTGCCGACACCGTGCTCGGGCTTCGCGTAGCGTGCGGCGTTGTCTTCAGCCGCCCCGACGAGTTGCCCGTAGAGGGCGTCTGCGACGCTTACTTTCTGCTCCGGCAGATCACCGTTTGTGGTCATCAAGACCTCCGTTGCGGCTCGCGTTGTTCGAGGGCGCGCCGAGTCATGGCGACCGCCACCATGCATACGAATCGGACGTTTGTGAACAGGTAGCGTCGCCACATGCGGCCAGGCTCCTGGAGCAGCCGAAACGCCCACTCGAGCCCTGCGCGTTGCATCCACCGTGGTGCTCGGCGTACGACACCGGCGACTACGTCGAGTGAGCCTCCGACGCCGACGATGACCGGAAGGTCGAGCGTCGACCCGTGGTCGCTGACCCAGTACTCCTTTTGCGGCGAGCTCATTGCGACAAAGAGGATTTGGGGACGCGCCCGATTGATTTCGGCGCAGATGCTCTGAGAACTTTCGGGATCGAAGTAGCCGTGGTGGGAACCGGCGACGATCAGCTGTGGATGGCGCGCGCGAAGATTCGCCAGCGCGCGAGCCAGGACGTCGGGGCGTGCTCCCAGGAAGAAGACGCGGAACCCTTCAGCCTCCGCTATCTCTAGGAGCCGGTTCATGAGATCGATTCCAGGAACACGTTCGGGCAGCGGCTCGCCGAGCAGCCTCGATGCCCAGACAAGCGACTGGCCGTCGGCGCTGACGAGCTCGGCGTCGCGGAGAATCCCGGCCAGGCGCACGTCGCTCCGCGCGTTGACGGCTTTTGCGGCCGCGAGCGAGACATGATGCACACGCTCCTGCCGCACGATCGCGTCGCGGCACGTCTGGGCGGTGGCCTCGAGATCGAGCCGGTCGATCCGGTAGCCGAGCAACTCGACCGAGGACGTTCCGTCGTGCTTGTCCAATGCGCGGAGCGGTCGCTTGCCCGGAGCGCCGGACGCGGCAGACAGCGCCTCGTGGTTGACGTTCTGTCTCATAGAGGCCGGCATGGACATCAGTACGCGTCCTGGGATCGCAAGATCGCAGGGATCGTTCGCGCGACAACCTTCAGGTCGCCTCCGAGTGTCCAGTTCGTGACGTAGAGGTAGTCGAGCTTGACCATCTCGCTGAAGGGGATGTCCGTGCGCCCGAGGATCTGCCAGTAGCCCGTCATCCCAGGGCGCAACGCGAGGCGTTGCCGCGCCCACTCCTTGACGAACTCGTCCTCATCGAGGACGAGCGGCCTCGGCCCCACGAGCGACATCTCTCCTTTGAAGACGTTGAAGAGTTGCGGCAGCTCGTCCAGCGAGTAACGGCGCAGAAGGCGTCCGACGCGTGTGACACGCGGATCCCCGGGCACCTTGAACATCCGGGCATCGCCGCTCGCGTGCTTGTTGAGGTCGAGCAGGGCCGACTTCTGCGAATCGGCGCCGTGCACCATGGTGCGGAACTTGTAGATCCGAAACTTGCGATCGCGTGCTCCCATTCGTACTTGCGTAAAGAGAAGTGGGCCCGAGGAATCGAGCTTGATCATGAGGGCGATCACGAGGAGAAACGGGGACAAAACGACGATCGAAGCAGTCGCCACGACCAGATCGAAGCTGCGCTTGAGCAGGCGAGAAGAATGCGAGAGGCGCAGGGGCGGCATGCTGACCATGGACACGCCCTCGATCGAGTTGATGCGCATCCGCGGGCCGATGATCTCGAACAACCTCGGCACGATGTCCACCTGAACGTCGAGGTCTTTCAGAGAACGTGCAACCTCGAGCAACTCCTCATCGGATTCCTTCGAGAACGCAACGATCACCCGCTCCACGTCGTGTGCGCTCACTACCTCGCGAACCGAATCGAGGGAACCAAGCAGGTGGATGTCCCCGAGATCCTTGCGCGGGCCCGCCGGAGTTGAGTCGACAAATCCGACGACGTTGATCGCATACTCGGAGTGATTCAGAAGCTTTCGCGCGATCGACTGGCCCACCTCGCCGGCACCGATGATGAGAGCGTTCTGAACGTATGAAGGGCGGCTGCGCGCAATCGACCGACCCGCCACCCGGCAGGCGGTGATGCCTAGGATCGCGACTCCCCAGAACGTCGCGAGCTTCGCCTGACTCGGGTCTGTTAGTCCTGTGATCCAGGAAAGGGCGAAGAACACCCAGACGGCGACCGTAACGAGATGAAAGATCGACGGGAACTCGTCGGCGGTCGAATGCTCAGCGTTTTGCTCGTCTCGGTCGTAGAGCCCATAGACCTTCGCAGCAACGACCCACAGGGGCAGCGTTGCGACAAAGATCGGTGCTTCCCAGCGGATACCAATCCGGTCGACGACTGTGCTTCCCTGAAAAAAGAGCTCGACGACGAGAAATGCGCCAAGCAGGGCAACGATGTCGCTCACCAACAATACTCGTCGCACCAGCCAACCTCGGCGGTAATGCCCGCGGGCAGCTGCGTGTTCTGCCGCCTCGGCCTTCAGGCCGTCGAGGGGACCGGCGGAAGTCGCTGGAGCCGCTTCGGCGACGTCGTCGGGAACGACGGGTGCCGAAGTCGGCGATGTATCGCTAGAGACCGCCATCGCCCTCGCACGAAACGACTGTTTGCTTCAGATGGGCTTGAACGCACCACAAGGTGCGGCTCTCGGCCCCTGCCGCGGGTACCACGATCTGCCTCTCCCTCCAAACTCCCCTAGACCACAGATACGCGAGAGTGAGTCTAGCCACTTGGTCGATATTTGCAAGGAAAATTTGTGAAATCCCAAGGAAAATTTGTGAAATCCGGATCGGTTGTCCGAGGCAACCGCAAGCTCGGATTGACACGAGTCGCCTGGTCACAAGGCGCGATCAGGGTGCAGGCGCGATCAGGGTGCGCTGCATCGAGCGGCCTTGGCTGTTGCCGATCCGCCGAAGGCTGATGCCTTCAGCGTTTTCTTCCGCTCGGTCCTTCTCCCGGCCGGCGGGTGGTGGAGCGCTTCCACCACGCCATTTCTGACGTCGAAGGGATCGGCAAGCGGTCACGCAGAGAAAGGCCCTTTGTCTGGCCGAACGGCGAGTCGTAGTCGTAGCCGTAGCCGTAGCCGTAGCCGGTCTCGTCACCGTGCGATACGCCGGTCAAGACGAAGCCGAGTACGGCGGTTCGACAGCTTCGAAGTTGCCGCGCAAGCTCCTTGAGAACAGGACGTTCGATGTCCGTGTGGACGACCACGATCATCGCGTCGACGCTGGGGCTCAAACCCAGGACCTCGCCGCCGACCAGCATCGGCGCCGTGTCGACGAGTACGAGATCGAACCGCCGGGCGAGCGCGTCGAGGATTGGGTCGACCTGGTCGCTCTGGAGCAGCTCCGGGACCGAGACTCGAGTCCTTCCGAAGGGCAACACGTGCAGGAAGGTGCCAACAGCCGCTTGGCTGCCGGATGGATCGGATGACGAGCCGCCGTTCACGGGCGGCGTGGAATCGAAGCTACCACCACCGTTGAATGAAACCGGGTGCAGCGCCTCGTCGACGCTGGCCTGCTTGACGAGAACGTCGGCAATGCCGCTGTCTGCTTGTACGCGGAAGAAATCGTGCAAGGAGGGTCGACGGACGTCAAGGTCGATGAGCGCAACACGTCGACCGCTCCGCGCGACGGCAACGGCGAGATTTGAAATCGTCGTCGATTTCCCTTCCCGCGGCCGAGCCGAAGTGACCATGATCGTTCGTGCTCCGCGCTCGAGATTGGCGAAGTCGATCGACGTCCTCAGCTTCCGGAAAGCCTCGCCTTGCTCACCTTCGGGGCTGTAACGAGTCACGACGGCGTTCAGATTCCTGAGTTGACGTGGAGGCTCCGGCACGCGTCCGAGCAAGGGAATGCCAAGCACTTCCTCGATTTCCTCCTCCGAGCGAACGCGTCGGTCGAGCGCCTCGGCGAGAAATGCCAGCCCGAGCCCCAAGATTGCGCCTAGCAAGCCACCGAGAAGGAAATCGTGCCGCGGCCTCGGGCGTACCTTCGCAGCGCCTTCCGCGGGCTTGAGGACGCTCGTGCTGCTCGCTAGGAGCGTTCCGATTGTCTCGAGTTGGCTCTGGTACTGCACAAGCGTGCTGTAGCCCGGAGACGCCGCTTGGCCGCTGCGCTCGAGTGCCCTGATCCGTGTCCGGAGGGACTGGAGCGCCACGTCGATCTTCTCGGTATCGAGCTCTGTCTTGTACCGCGCGAACTCACGCGCGTACGCGTTCGCAAAGAGCACCGATTGAGTCGCCGTCGGGAACGAAACGGCAACATCGAGCACGTCGGCATCACTCTCGGGAGTGACGCTGGATCGGTTCAGGAGCTCATCGGGCGTAATCCCGTGCGCTCCAACCGCTGCGACGACACGGCGCGCAAGCTCCGGGGAGCGCGCGATGCTTGCCTCGGTTGTCATGAATCGCGTTGGATCGCCGATTGCGGGATCCGTGACGTTCGTCACCGCCGTAACGATGCTCGAGCGGTTGACGAGGATCTTGGACCGGGACTCGTAAAGCGAACTCTGCCGACCCGCTACCACGTAGGCCACCGTCGCGGCAATTAACGGCACGGAGATTAGGATCCACTTGCGGCGGCGAAGGATGGCGAGATAGTCCGCCAGACTAGTTGGCCGGTTCGCGAACGCCTCTCCCACTGAGCTCCGATTCTGACGACCGAAGTGACAACTGTTGACTCAGGACGGCGGCTCGCTTCCCTTCGAGCGACCGCCCAACCCTAGTTCAGCGTAGCATCGTCGCGGGAATTCTCCAGGTCCGGAAGCCAACCCTATGTCCATGTCCTTCCTGGTGCGGCCACGGTCGATGCCGAGGGCTTCTCCGACCGCTCGAGGAACTGCGCGATCACCTCGGCCGCTCGAGCCCCCGCCTTTCCGTCCCAGAGCGGAATCGGTCGGGAGACGCGTTCTTGCTGGAGCAAGTGCGGAATCGTGCGGATCCCATCGGGATCGACGCCGAGAACCGTGTTCGTTCCGATCTCCATGGTCACCGGCCGCTCGGTCGTGTCGCGCAAGGTGAAGCAGCGGACGCCAAGCGCGGAGGTCTCTTCCTGGACTCCGCCGGAGTCCGTGAGCACGAACATCGCCTTGGCTTCGAGGGCCAGAAACGCGAGATAGCCGAGCGGCGGGCAGAGTTTGAGCCCCAGCTCGCCCAGCCGTGCGGCGTCCCGACCCGGCAGCCGTGCCTTGGTCCGCGGGTGAACAGGGAAGACCACCGGCATGTACCGCGCGAGGTTGATCAGCGATTCCAACGTCCGCTCGAGCATGGCAGTGTCGTCGACCAGGGCCGGTCGGTGAAGCGTCACGAGTCCGAACTTGCCAGGCTCGACTCCAAGCTTCGACCACGGTTCCCGAGCGAGCGCCCCGGGGAGGTGCCGAAAGACCGAGTCGATCATGGTGTTTCCCACGAGGTGGATGCGCGTCGCGTCGAGGCCTTCGCGAACCATGTTCGTAATCGCCCCCTCTGAGTGGGCGAGGAGAATCTCGCTCAAGTGGTCGGTGAGGCGCCGGTTGGCCTCCTCGGGCATGCTGTCGTCGAAGCTGCGCAAGCCCGCCTCGATATGCGCGACGGGAATGCGAAGCTTCGATGCCGCGAGCGCAGCAGCCAGCGTGGAGTTAACGTCGCCGGCGACGATGACCAGTGAAGGCTTCTGCTCGAGCAAGACCCGTTCGACGCCGACGAGCGCTCTCGCTGTTTGCTCGGCATGTGTTCCGGGCCCGACGCTGAGGAAGACGTCGGGCTTCGGTAGGCCCAGCTCGTCGATGAAGACCGACGACATTTCCTGGTCGTAGTGCTGACCGGTGTGAACGAGCAACCGCTCCAGATCCTCGTCGAGTTCGGCGAGTGCCCGGAAAACGGGCTCCGCCTTCATGAAGTTCGGCCTGGCTCCAACGACGAAACACACGCGCTCCTTCACGACGGCTGGTCCGACTCGTCGGGGCGGGCCGAAGTTTCGATCGCGCGGAGCAATCGTGCGAGGGCGCAAAACATCGGGGCAACCGACCAGCGCATGTACGGAATACGATTCGTGTAATGAGCATGGCGCTGATAGATGAATGCGCCGTCACTTCTACGCATGTTGGCCAGCGTCCACAATGCGACGTACGAAGCGGCCTCGATGTCGCCGTAGGTACAGAGCGTGCTAATCGTCTGAGCGCATGCCGTCGCGTCCGTAGGGTAGAGCCTGTCGTCGAAATATCTCGGAACGTAATCCTCTGTCAGGAATCGGCTTCGGTAGTAGCGCCAACCGCTTTCCTTCGCCGCGCGAAACGAGTCGTCGCCTGCGTGGTGCTCATAGCTCTCCAAGCAGTCGAGCACATAGCCGGTATGAAAATTGTCCACCCACGACCGCGTATCCCCGATCGCGTAGGGCCACCCGCCGTCCGCTCGCTGATGCCCGACGACGAAAGCAACGGTCTCGCGTGCGGCATCTCGAAACCGAACGTCACCCGTCATGGAATATGCCTGGGCGCATAGACGCGCGCCTTTCATGGTCGCGTTCAGCACGACTTGATCGTCTCCAGGCGAGTAAGACCAGCAGAAACTGCCGTCCGTCGCGGTCGTGCGTCTGAGATCGTGGAGGAGGAACTCGGCCGAGCGCAGGCACGAGTCACGAGCGGCGCCGCTGCCGACGAGCCGCCGCGCCTCGAACAATGCGTTGGCCACGATTCCGGTCGCCACGATGTTCGGGACGCCGGCCGGGATCGTGGCGTAGCGTGCCTCCCAGTCGAACTCGTATCCCCAGCAGTCGCCGCTGTAGCCAGGTGAACGAAGCGCAGCGATTCGGCGCATGCACATCTCGGCTTGCTCGACGTAGTAGTTGCGGCGATCAGCGTCGATCGCCCAGAGGTGCGCATATCCCTCGAGCATCCACGCATACGTGACGGGACCGCCATGCCTACGGATTCCAAGCAGCGGGCGAGCGTTCACGGGTAAACGCTTAAGCGCTTGTTGCGCCGCGAGCCTCACGTAGTGGCTGGAGCGCATGAACGGCAGCCTGAAGATCGGCGACGACAGGGCGTCGTAGGGGTCGTACCCGAGGAATTCGTTTTCGTTGACGTACGAGTCCGTTGCGTCTAGAGCGGCGCGTAGACGTCTGACTGTCGGCAGAGGTTCCGCCACGGCGGTGGTCACGCCAATCAGATGCTCCGCTAGTGCGGCTCGGCGAGGGAAGGAGTGGGCGCAAAGGCGGCTCCGGACGACGGGGCCGTCGCGGTGGTCCCGTCCATGAAGGTTTGGTACCACAACTCGAGCGTCAGGAGCGCCCAGATTCGAAGCGCGTTGTCCGCCTGCCCAGCATCGTTCGCGCGGATCAGCCGGCTGACCTCGCTCGGCTCGAACAGCCCCCGCGCCCGAACCGCATCCGGCGAAAGTAGGTCGTCCACCATCGGCTTGAGGTCCCCCACGAGCCAGGCGCGGATCGGGGCACTGAAGCCGGCCTTCTGCCGCCAGATGACATCACGCGGCAAGACGGAGTCGAGGCTGCGCTTGAAGACGTACTTCCGGGTCAGCCGTCTGAGCTTGAGGCCGGGCGGAATCCTCGAGCTGAGGGCGACCATCTCGTCGTCGAGAAGTGGGACCCGTACCTCCGTCGATGCAGCCATGCTCATCTTGTCGGTGTAGGTGAGATTGAGACACGGAAGGAACGTCTTGAGGTCGAGGTAGAGGATCCTGTTCAGCCAGTCAGCCGTCGGCGCGCGGTCGAGGTACTCGCGATGCCGTCGAAACGGATCATGGGCGGCGAGCTCATGGCGAACGCCCGTGGCGAGGAGACGGTCGAGTTCAGGACGGCGGTAGTAGGAGCTGTAGACGAGGTAGCGCTCGAGCGGATCGCTGTCGAGGCCACCCAGCGCCTTCATCAGGTTCCTTCGCGGCCCTCGGAGACGGCCGGGTGGACCGAGCGTAAGCCGCGGCTCGAGGGCCCTCCGCATCATCGCTCGGACTCGTATCGGGGCGATGTCCGCGAACCGCCCGATCTGCGCGGCGAGGTAGCGCGGATAGCCCGCGAACACCTCGTCGCCGCCCATCCCGCTGAGAATGACCTTGAGCCGCTCGCGAGCTGCGCTGCAGATCAGGTAGGTCGTGATCGCGGCGGGATCGGCAACCGGTTCGTCCAGGTGCCAAACGAGCTTCGGCAGAAGGTCGACGACCGCGGGCTCGAGGATTCGCTCGTTGTACTCGACGTCGAAGGTCCGACCGATCTCCCGTGCAAACACGAGGTCGTCGGGAACGATCTCGTGCCCCAGGTCTTCGCGTGTAAAGCCGACCGTGTAGGTCGTCACCGGCTCGCTCTCACTGGTCATCGCGGCCACGATGGCGCTCGAGTCGAGGCCCCCGCTCAGGAAGCTTCCAAGCGGGACGTCCGAGATCATCTGCCGGCGGACCGCTTCGTGCACGCCCACGCGTACGGCCTCGATCCATTCGGCTTCCGGGCGCTCCTCGACCGGGTAGGTCATGTCCCAGTACTCGTGAACGGAAAGGCCGCCGGCGGCGAAGGTCGCATAGTGGCCTGCCGGGAGTTTGTAGATACCCTGGAAGACCGTGTCGGGGTCGGGAGTCCAGAGGAACGTGAGGTAGTCCGCGAGCGCGCGATGGCTCACGCTGGGAGGCGAGAGCGCCGGCAACAGCGCTTTGATCTCCGAAGCAAAGTAGAACCTGCCATTTTCCTGCGCGTAGTAGAGAGGCTTTACACCCAGCTTGTCGCGGGCAAGGAACAGTTCGCCGAGCTCGGCATCCCAAATCGCGAACGCAAAGATGCCGTTCAGATACCGGAGACAATCGTGCCCATGGCGCGCGAACATCGCGACGAGCACCTCGGTGTCGCAACCGGTGCGGAAGCGAAACCCATCGTGTTCGAGGTCAGCACGCAACTGCGGGAAGTTGTAAAGCTCCCCGTTGTACGTGATCCAATAGCGGCCTTCCCAGGCCATCGGCTGTGCGGCTCTTGGAGTCGGGTCGATGATGCTGAGGCGGCGGTGTCCGAGGCAGGCCGGCGGACGGTCGTCCCGCGCCGGGAAGGCCTGCGTTCCCTCGCCGTCCGGGCCGCGGTGCTCGAGCAGGCGCGTCATCACCGCGACCAGGCGCTGGTCTTCGCTGCCGACGAAGCCGCAGATTCCGCACATCAGCGTTCCTGAACTTCGCGGTTCAGGTCCGACCGCAGGCGGACAGGACGGCCGGTCCGAAGCGACTCGACGATGCCGAGAGTCGCGAGGCTGACATTCGCGACCTCATCGAGCGCGACCGGCGGCTCTCCGTGTTCGACCGCTCGGAGGAAAGCTTCGACCTCCTGAGCATGGCCTTTGTCCTTCCGTCGCGGCCGCACCTTGCGTTTTCCCGACGGGCCGAAGGTCTCGAGGGATCGGTAGTCGTCCAGGACGCCGGCGCGGTTGGCGGCATAGCCTTCGAGACGCTCCTTCGGCAACGCGGGCGAGCCGTCGGCGACGTAGAGGATCGAACCGATCGATCCGTCCCGAAAGGTCAAATCGATGGCGACGTTGTCCCGCGCCTGGACGGGCCTCCCCGTCGCGCCGTAGCCCGTAGCGTGGACGAGCTCCACGTCGGCGCCGGCGAGGAATCTGAGCGAGTCGACGAAATGGCAAGCCTCGCCGAGCATCCGCCCACCGCCTTCGTCCAGGTCGTGTGTCCAATGGTCTTCTTCCAGCCGGCCCGCACTCACTCGATACGCAGCCGCGATCCTCCCTTGCGATTCTGCGAGGAATTCCCGTAATCCCCGAAGCAGCGGCGAGAATCGCCTGTTGAAACCAACGGCGAGGATCCCTGGAGCCGTCGCGGCGACGGCGAGCACGGATTCCAGCTCCTCCAGGGTAAGGGCAAGCGGTTTCTCGCAGAAGACATGCTTGCCCGCCTCGAGGGCCTGGATCGCGAGCTCGGCGTGTGTGGCATGTCGGGTGGCGATGACGACGGCGTCGACTCTTTCGTCGGCAACGACGTCAGAGGTGCTAGCGGCGACGCGCGCAAAGTTGAACTCGCGCTTCGTGGCCTCGGCTGACGGACCGGAGCCGCCGCCAACCAGCTCGAGAGCTGCGCCCGCGCGGACGAACGCGGGGAGGAGGACGCTCGAGGCAAAGTTCCCCGGCCCGATCAGGCCGATCCGGACAGGGACGGAACGAGTCGCGGGCATCGCGACCGGCCGGCCGGTCTCGGGCAGCCCGAGCGTGAGCGCGTCGTCTGCGGGCGCCATCCCCCCGTCATAGGCAAGTAGCAACGCGCCTTGCGGGCGTTCTCCGACTGGCCCGGCCAGTCGGTCATATGCCTCTGCGGCGCCCTCGACGGGGACGACTTCCTCGACCAGGTCTTGAAGATCGATCCTGCCACCTGCCTGAAGCGCCAGCACCGCCTCCATGTTCCTTTTCTCGGTCCACCGCACGTAGCCGATTGGATAATCGAGACCGTGCTCCTCGTACGCCCGGTCGTAACGGCCGGGACCATACGAGCGGGAGACGCGGAAGGCGAGCTCCTTCTCGTAGAGCAGCGAGCGGGGAAGCTCCACAGGAACGTCGCCGACGAGCACCACCGTGCCGCGATCACGTGCGAGTTCGGCGGCCGTGACGAGCGGGTCGGGGGAGCTCGCTGCAGCGGTCACGAGCACGGCATCGAACCCTCGGCCGTCCATAGCCCTCCCGACGCGACCGACTACGTCGTGGCCGATGACGAAGGACAACGCCGCGCCCCCCGCCAGCGCGCGGTCGGCGCGCGCTGCGTCGACGTCGAGCGCGACCACGTCAGCGCCGGAAGCCACGAGCAGGCGGAGAGCGAGTTGGCCGACCAGGCCGCAGCCGACCACCGCGACGCGCTCGCCGATGCGGACGTCGGCCAGCCGGATTGCATGGAGCGCGATCGCCGCCACCGTGGTGAGCGAAGCCGCTTCGAGCGGGACGCCGACGGGGACCTTCGCGCAGAGGTTGGCCGGCACGCTGACAATCTCGGCGTGGTTGGCGTGGCCGGCGCCGGCGCAGGCAACGGCATCGCCGACATCGAAGTCCGAGACCGCATGGCCGACCTCGACCACCTCGCCCGCGGAGCTGTAGCCGATCGGGGTAGCCTCTCCAAGCTTTCGCCGAACCGCTTGCTGGGTGGCTCGAATCCCATCCGTGCGCGCGCGCTCGACCACTTGCCGCGCGAGATCCGGGCGCTCGCGCGCTTTCGCGAGCAGCGATTTCTTCGAGAGAGCTACACGTGCCCGCTCGGTCCCGGAGCTGATCGCGGAAAAGGCGTTTCGCACGAGGAGGGAGCCCGGTGGGCAGGGCGGAGCGGGCACCTCGCGGACGACCGTGAGGCCACTGCGGTCCTGCAACACCTGCTTCATGCCGGCACGACCCTCTTCCCACACAGGACCCGCAACGAGTCTATTCGTCTCACACGGAACATGTTGTCGTCTCCATCCCAATCCTACGGGCGGGGTCCAACGCACTTCAGATCGCCTGCCACGAAGAGATGCACTTCCCCGTAAGAGCTGCTTCCGTTACGTGGCTTCGATCCGGGCGGGCCTTACAGCCACTCGAGGGCGGTTGGTTGGGCTCACGTGGCAGCCGAGGCGAAGGCGCGTCCACTGAGTACGAGCCGGTCGACATCGACCGCGCGGGACAAGGCTCTGGTCGTCGCCATCGATTGCTCGAGCGGAGTCAAGCCGGCGCCGACAATAGTCACGGACTGGCTCGCCAGCGCGCCGCGCGGCGCGATCGTGCTCGACCCGAGCCTGAGGCGGATGGGCGTTTCTGCCCGGTCGGCTCGTTCGCGACTATGTGGACCGCGAGCCTGATCACGGCCAATTTCGCCGGCGGGTAGGGCTCGTACTACCTATTCCCGCTCGAGCAAACTCGCGAAGCTCGGCGAACTTCTCGCGCCGGAGCTCTTCGCGCTCGCCGCCCTCGACGCGGCGCACGAGGTCGCGAACGAGCGGCGCCAGTTCGACCGGGTTGAACGGCTGTCGTGACGTAATCGACACCCCGAGGTCGATTCCCTTCGCCCGGCCTCTGACCTCGGCACGCGCGGTCAGGAAGATGATCGGGATGCCGCTCGTCGTTTCGTCTGCGAGCGGCTTTTTGGCCACCTCCCAGCCACTGCGGCCCAGCATCATCACGTCGAGTAGGACGACATCGGGACGCTCCGCACGCGCCAGCTCGAGGCCTTTTTCGCCGTCCGAGGCCTCGAGCACCTTCACGTGCTCTGCCCTCGAGGTTGACACGGCAAAGCAGCCGGATCGGGGCCTCGTCGTCGACGACGAGCACGGTCGTCATCCGCTCTCCCGCCCGCTCAGCGCCGCCTCTCGGGCGAACGGCAGCTCGAAGGCGAAGCTCGACCCCGGCGCCCTCGCGCGAGTCCACCCACATCCGCCCGTCCATGGCGGAGACGAGGCTCCCCCGGACTTCATCCTCTTCGGCGTCGGCAGTCTGGCGCTCGTCCAGTGGTTCTATTTCCTCAGCTCCACAGGCTCCAGATCGGGATCGCGCTCCTGATCCAGTACATCGCACCCGCACCCGCGCTGGCGGGGCTCGCGCTCGTCGTCGAGATCTGGAGTGGCCTCAGCCTAGACGCGGCAGGGGTCGCGGCCACGCTCGGAGCTGCGGGCTCGTACGCCCCTTACATCCTGATGGCCGAGCACCGGATCCACGAGCGTGACCCGATCTCGCTCGTTTGCCTCGGCTTCCTGTTTGCCTCGCTCCTCTGGACCATGCTGCGGCCGTGGTGGAGCTTTTCCGGCGTCGCGGGCGCGCTCGTCGCCTGGGCGTGGCTCGGAGAGTCCCTTGGTGGAGTGCAGCTGGTCAGCGCGGCGATCGTGCTCGGATCGATTTTTCTCGCGCAGAGCGTACGTTTGAAGCCAACTTTGTAGCATCGCGTCGGGAGGAGTCCGACCGGCATGCTAGAACACCGTGCTTCGGATGCGTCGGGGGGCACATTCCGTTTGCATGGTCGCTCGTGGCGCCATGCTCGTTCGAGGGATCAGGCGTGGCTGGTCCGGCCCCGATGGAGGACGGGTCATGGGTCGCCGAGCCGCCCTCGCCGCCGCAGCTGTCTCCATCATGTTCGTTACGGGCGTAGCCTCGGGCGCCTCGAGTTGGGGT
>Ga0075434_100001830_pt1 | contig 18355 bp, 14 predicted proteins | sample RhiMethybrSRZTD3_FD_75298 | JGI IMG/M metagenome (GOLD analysis project Ga0075434, IMG submission 75298) | Populus rhizosphere microbial communities from Tennessee, USA - Rhizosphere MetaG P. TD hybrid SRZTD3 | ecosystem: Host-associated > Plants > Roots > Rhizosphere > Soil | place: USA... | reverse complement strand
AGCTGGCCGACAGCGGCGCGGAACGAGGCGCCACGCGTGAGATCGGCATCAGGCCAGATCCAGCAGGGGTCGACGATGTCCACGTTGAAGATCGCGCGCTCGCCCTCGAGCGGCGCGTCGTCCTCGAGTCGCAGCACCAGCTTGCCGCTGCAGGACTCGAGCTCCTCGTCGCTTCGCCGCTTGAGGACATTCGTATCCATCGTGAGTGGCCGCATGGTGCCGAGCAGGAGCGTGCCGTCGAAGCTCGCGGCCCTGAGCTCATCGCCGGACTTGACCTCGAAGGCGCCGTCGTAGCGCTTGGAGGCGGGCCCGGGTTCCTTGCCGTCGACCGTATATCGCAGCTCGCCGAATGCGGCTTGCTGCAGAAGCGTGACTCGGACCCGTCCGGGCGCGGCTCCGGGCGTCAGCGCGGCGCGCGGCGCAAAGGACGTGTCCGCGTAATGGATGCCGAGCGCGCGGTAGCGCGCGAACTGGGCGCCGAGTCGTTTTTCGAAGTCCGGCCAGTTGCGCGCGGAGGCGGGCGACCAGGTGGCCTCGGCGAGGGCGGCGGCGCGCGGAAACGCCTGGTGCTCCACCCGCTCGGTCAGCCGCATGTGCTCGGTCCAGGCATTGAGCTGTGCGCCCAGGATGTGCGCGGAGTCCGATGCAGAGATAGCCGACGGCACGGGCTCGAAGTCGTAGACGTCCTTGAGCGTGACGATTCCGGGCCGCCCGGGCGGCTCGGCCGGTGAATCGCTCTGCCAGTGATCCAGATAGAGAGTCGGTGAAGGTGCCATCACGACGTCGTGCCCGGCGCGCGCTGCCGCAATCGCGCCATCGGTGCCGCGCCAGGACATGACGGCCGCGCGCGCCGGCACTCCGCCGTCGAGGATCTCGTCCCAGCCGATCAGGCGGCGTCCGTGTGCATCGAGAAACGCGCCGATCTTCGCGATGAACCAGCCTTGCAGCGCCTCCTCGTCGGCAAGTCCGAGCTCGCGCAGGCGAGCCTGCACGCGAGGCGACGACTTCCATCGGTCCTTCACTGCCTCGTCGCCGCCCACGTGAATGAACTCGCCCGGGAAGAGATCGATGACTTCCGTGAGGACGTCTTCGAGAAAGGCCAGCGTCGCGTCGTCGGCGTTGAACAGGTAATCGTGTACGCCCCAGTCCGGCGAAACGGTCGGCGCCGTGCCGCCGGTGCCGAGCATGGGGTAGCTCGCGATGGCGGCCTGCGCGTGCCCAGGCATCTCGATCTCCGGAACGATCGTCACGTAGCGCGAAGCGGCGTATGCGACGAGCTCGCGAACTTCGGCCTGACTGTAGAAGCCGCCGTAGACGGGCGGCTTGCCAGTAGCCGGGTTCAGTCCGCGCGGCCAGGCCGCGCCCGCTGGGATGCGCCATGCGCCGACTTCCGTGAGGCGCGGGTACTTCCGGATCTCGAGGCGCCAGCCCTGGTCGTCGGTCAGGTGCCAGTGCAGGATATTCAGCTTGTGCAGCGCCATCCAGTCGATCAGCTCGCGGATGAAAGCCGGCGGCTGGTAGTGACGCGCGGAATCGAGCATCAGCCCGCGCCATGGGAAGCGCGGCGCGTCCTCGATGCGCAGCGCAGGAATCTCGGCCGGGCCGCTGGATGACGCACCGGCCGTCGCGAGCTGCCAGAGGGTGACGACGCCATAGAAGAGGCCGCGCGGATCCGTCGCGCGAACCTCGACGCCGCCGCTGCCGATTTCGAGCGTGTAGGCCTCGGACACCTCGCCCTGAGGCACATCGAGCGTCAGCCGCACCGCGGGGGAGGGCTGCGCGGCATTTGTCGCATCGAGCTTGAGTCCGCGCGTGCGTGCGAGAAGTTCGGCGAAATAACGCGCGACGGGCTCCGCGCGCGCGTCCGTCGCGACGATAGGCGTTCCGTCAGCAAGCCTGAAGCTGCCGTGGGCGTACTCAAATTTGGCCGGGGCGGGGATCACCTGCAGCACCGGCGATTCACCCTTGCCGCACGCTGCCAGGGCGGCCAGGAGGGCCGGAACCCACAAGAAGGCTCGCGCCGGCTTCAAGGCGTGCTTCTTCACGGTGCACAACATAGAACAAGGGCGGAGGAGTTGCCTCCTCCGCCCCGCAGTTCCCCCTGTACCGACCCCCTCAGAACTTGGCGCGGAAGCTCAGGTAGTACTGCGCCCCGTTCTTGTAGAAGGCCCTGGGCTGGTCCTGGTTGAGCGCGTAGTACTTGAGCGTCGGGTTGTTCAGGTTCTGGCCGTCCAGGAAGATCGAGTACTTCTCGCTGAACGTGTATCCGAAAGATGCCGCGATCGAACCGATCGCATCCTGCGAGAAGGCTGTGTTGCGGTCGAGGCCGCTGAAGAACGCCGACCGGTAGGTGTAATTCACCCGCGCGCTGAAGCTCGCTGTCTCGAAGTAGGCACCCAGGTTATAAGTGTCCTTCGAGGTACCGACCAGCCGATCGTCGCCGTTGAGCACGCCGTCCGTTTGCTTCCCGTCGGCATACGTGTAGTTGGCGTTCAGCCCGAAGTTATCGGTAATCGCCTGCTGGTAGTTCAGCTCGACACCCTGCACGCGACCCTTGGTGTTGACGGGCACGGTCAGGTCGTAGGCGAGCTCCGCGCCTTGCGGGAAGTTCGTGCTATAGGTCAGGTAGGTGTGGCGCTCCGTGCCGAAGCCGACATAGTTGTCGAGGTCCATGTAGAAGAGCCCGACGCCCAGCAGCGATTTGTCCGCGAAGTACCACTCGAGGCCGGCGTCGAAGTTCGTCGAGCGGATGGGCTCGAGGTCCGGATTTCCTCCCGAGCCACTTCCCACCTCGTCGAGCGTCGCCGGCGGGGCGCCCAGCGACACGAACCCGGCGAGTGCGGAGTAATCCGGCCGCGTCATCGTCATGGCCGCCGCGAAGCGCGCCACGACGTCCTCCGTCACGTTCCAGCGGAGGTTCGCACTTGGCAACCAGTCGTTGTACGTGTTCTCGTGCGTCACCTGCTTGTAGGTGCCGAACGCGGAGCCGGTAATCGCATCCGGATCCGTGGGGTCTGCCGAGACGTTGTTGATGACGTTCTCTTCGGTCCGCACGAAGCGCAAGCCGAGGTTGCCGCTCCAGTTCGAGCCCCCGAAGTTCAGCTGCGCGTAGGCCGCCGAATTCTTCTCTTCGACCTGGTACATGCTGTTCCAGTCGAGCCGTCCCACCGGGTCGCGGTTGACGTTGTTCGGATTGTTGTAGTCATTGAGCTGCGACGGGGTCCAGTACCAGAAGTCCGTCGGGAATGAACCGCCAAACTGGTTGAAGTCGCTGGGATAATTCTGGTTGCCGACCGGGTAACTCGCAGGGTCGCTGGCGCCCGGGAAGAGCGGGCCCTGGCCGATGGCGTTCAGCGAATCGCGCGAATGCTTGTTGTAGCGCACACCGAAGTCCATTCCGGTGAGGCTCCCGCCTTCCATCGCAAAGTTCGCGTCGATCTTGGCCCAGTCCTCCTGGTCCTTCACGTCCACGCTTTGGTCGCCGAAAATCCAGCCGAACCCCGCCGTCGCCGGGCTCGACGTATCGGCGCTGCCGAAGTTGAAAGTCGGCGCCGCTTCGAGGCCGTGCAGGGTATACGAAGCGCCGGTGCCCGCCGGCGTGACTGTCTCGGAAACGTTCTGGGCCGGCGTCTTGCCGTGGCCCTCGGACGTGCCGATCTCTCCGGAGAACGTCAGCGAGTCGCTGACGGCGTAGCTTCCGCTGATGGCACCGTAGTTTGAGGTCGCCTTCTCGTTGGGTCGCGAGATCTGGTCGTAAACGCCGGCCGATGGCACCCCGGCACCTGAGAACGAGGCGCTGACGAGCGTGTTGTTCCGGATCACGTAGCCGGGATCGGGGGCGACAGGGCCGTTGCCGCCCTGCAGCAGGTTGGATCCCCAGAACAGGAAATTGCGGTTGTAGTTGGTGGCGTTGAGGTCCGACGTGAAGTACTGGATGTCGAACTGCAGGTCGTCGCTCGGGCTGACCTGGAGGTCGATGAGCCCGCCGGTGCGCTCGCGCTTCTGCTCGAACAGGGCGGCGCCAATGAGCACCGGGTACGCGACGCCCACGAGGTCCGGGTTCGAAGCCGCGATCGGCGTGCCGGCCGCGACTGAACCGTACCCGAGGAGCTCGACGCCGTCGCGCCTCAGGTGCCGCTCCTCGGAGAACGCCTGCACCATCAGGCCCAGGGTATTGGCGTCGTTCTTCCAGTTGAAGAGGGCGCTGAACTGCGGATCGGTCTTGTCGGGCTGCTCGGCGTAGACCGCGCCGGCCGAGAACCCGAAGGTCATCTGCTCGGAGAAGTCGAGCGGCTTGCGCGTGACGATGTCGACGGAGCCGGCGACGCCGCCCTCGACGAGCGAGGCCTGCGAGCTCTTGTGCACCGTGATGTGGTCGACGAGCTCCGAAGGCAACAGCGTGTAGCTGACGCTGCGCCCGACCTGCGAGACTTGGTTCAGCACGAACCAGTCGCCGGCTGCGACGTTGTGCCCGTTCAGCAGCGTCTGCGTCATGCTCGGGTTGGTTCCGCGCATGCTGATGCGGTCGTTCTCGTCGAAACCGCCCTCGTTGGCGCTCGCCGAGCTGACCGTGACGCCAGGCAGCCGGGAGAGGGAGTCGGCCACGTTCTTGTCGGGCATCTTGCCGATATCCTCGGCCGTGACGACTTCTATGACGGAGTTCGCGTTGCGCTTCGCGTCGAGCGACTTTTCGTTCGAGACGCGAATGCCGCTGACGATCACTTCCTCGAGCTGTTGCTGCTGCGCCTGCGACGCGCTCGGCCCGAAGAGCGCGATGGCGACTGCGGTTCCGATCAACGTCGACCGTGTGCTGTTCATGTGCTGTGGTCCCCCTAAGGATCAGTTTCCGGCGCCCGACCCGGACGGGCGTCTGTGCGAACTGTCACCGGAAAATTCCGCGAGAGCCCAGTGACAGAACCAATGTGATGCCAATATAATACCACCCGAAGACGAATGGCAAGCCCGGGCAAGATTGGACAAAGCCGCGGGCGACGGGGGGACTGCCTGGCGCCTTGGGCAGGGAGACAACCGCGCGAGGGGGATGGTATGGCATTGGTCTCGTCGGCAAACTCAGGGCGTGGCAAGGATTCGGGCTCCACGCGGCTCGCACGCGCCGTCGGCCCGCTCGCCGAGTCCAGCAACCTGCCGCTCTACCAGCAGCTTCAGCGGGCCCTGCGCGACGCAATCGACCGCCGCGTCCTCGATGCAAATGACGCGTTGCCCGCAGAGCGCGACCTCGCCGCCGAGTTCGGCGTCTCCAGGATCACGGTTCGCAAGGCGATCGACGGCCTGGTGAGCGAAGGACTGCTGACGCGCCGCCAGGGCTCGGGCACTTTCGTCCGCGGCCGCGTCGAGAAGAATTTCTCGTTGCTGACGTCCTTCTCGGAGGACATGCGCGCGCGCGGGCTCAATCCCCGCAGCGAATGGCTGAAGCGCGCGCGTGGGACCGTCACGCCGGAGGAGGCGCTCACGCTGAGGTCCAGCCCGGGCACGCCGGTCTACCGATTCAATCGCCTGCGATTTGGGGACGATGCTCCGATGTCCGTCGAGTACGCGACGATCGTCGCGTCCTGCCTGCCCTCGCCCGATGCAGTGAAGTCGTCGCTGTACCAGGCGCTCGAGCAGACCGGCAACCGGCCGGTGCGCGCGCTCCAGCGCGTGCGCGCGGTGCTGCTCACGCGCGAGCAGGCGGAGCTCCTGCGCGCGAAGCAGGGCGACGCGGGGCTGCTGGTCGAACGGCTCGGGTTTCTCCAGGACGGAAGGGCGATCGAATTCTCGCAGTCCTATTACCGGGGCGATACCTACGACGTCGTCGCCGAGCTCAGCACGACGCGGTGAGCGTCGAGACCCGCATGTATCGTGAGGCGGCCGCCGCTCCCGCGGCAGTCCGCTCGCAGCTTGCCGCGAATCGGCACGCCGTCGAGGAACTCGGCGACACGCTTCGTGATTTTGCGCCGCGCGCGGTCGTGACCTGCGCGCGGGGCAGCTCGGACCATGCGGCGACTTACGCGCGCTACCTCATCGAAACGCGGACGGGGCTCCTCGCGTCGTCCGCCGCGCCGTCGGTGAGCTCGCTGTACGCGTCCAGGCCGGACCTGCGGTCGGTGCTGTTCATCGTGATTTCGCAGTCGGGCGCGAGCCCCGACCTGCTCGCGGCCGCGAGCGCCGCGAGGTCCGCCGGCGCATTCGTGCTGGCACTCGTCAACGTCGAGGGATCGCCGCTCGCGAAGACCGCCAGCCGCGCGATACCGCTCGGCGCCGGGCCCGAATCGAGCGTCGCCGCGACCAAGTCATACATCGCCTCGCTGTCCGCGATCGTGCAGCTCGTCGGCCACTGGACGCAGGATTACGAGCTCCTCCGGGCGCTGGACGAAGCTCCTGACCGGCTTGCTGCCGCATGGCAACTCGATTGGAGCGCGGCTCTCGAGAGCTTCCGTGCCGCGACCAGCCTCTATGTCGTGGCGCGCGGCCTCGGCCTCGGCATCGCGCAGGAAGCCGCGCTCAAGCTCAAGGAGACCTGCGGCCTGCATGCAGAGGCGTTCAGCTCGGCCGAGCTCCGGCACGGGCCGCTCGCGCTGGTGGGCCGGGGATTTCCGGTGCTCGCGCTTGCCCAGCACGACGAGGCCCTCGCCGACGTCGAAGCGCTGGCCGCGGAGCTCGCGGGCGTAGGCGCCGATGTCCTGATAGCCGGCACCGAAGTTCCGGGTGTGCGTGCGCTCCCGGCCGTGGGTGCGCACCCGGCGATCGAGCCGCTGTTGCTGATACAGAGCTTCTACCGGCTCGCCAACGCGCTCGCGCTCGCGCGCGGCCGCGATCCGGATCGCCCGCCGCACCTGCGCAAGGTCACGGAGACCGTCTGATGGCCGTCGCGCTCGTCAACGGTCGCGTGCTCGCCGGCGACGGATTCCTCGATGACCGCGTCGTGCTCCTCGAGGGCGAACGGATCGTCGATGTCGTCGCGGCCGCCGACCCGCGATGCAGAAGCGCGGAACGCCACGACCTGGGCGGTCACCTGCTGCTCCCCGGTTTCCTCGACACCCAGGTCAACGGCGGCGGCGGAGTCCTGTTCAATGCGAAGCCGACGGTCGATGCGATCCGTGCGATCGGCGAGGCCCACCGCCGGTTCGGCACTACCGGGTTCCTGCCGACGCTCATCAGCGACGACCTCCACATTGTCGCGCGTGCGGTCGACGCCGTCCGCGCCGCGATGCAAGGCGGCGTGCCCGGCGTGCTTGGCATTCATATCGAGGGGCCGTATCTCAACGTCGCACGCAAGGGCGTGCACAGCTCCGAGAAACTGCGCGGGCTCGACGAGAGCGCGATCGGGCTCCTGACTTCGCTGCACAAGGGAAAGACGCTCGTGACCCTCGCGCCGGAGATGACGACGCCCGCGATCATTTCGAAGCTGGCGTCGGCGGGCGTCGTCGTCTCCGCGGGCCACACCAACGCCACCTATCGGGAAATCCGCACCGCGCTGGAGCACGGGCTCACGGGCTTCACGCACTTGTTCAACGCCATGTCGCAGCTCACCGGACGTGAGCCGGGCGTCGTCGGCGCCGCGCTCGACGACCCGGGCAGCTGGTGCGGGATCATCGTGGACGGGCGGCACGTCGATCCGACGGTGCTGCGCATCGCGCTCCGCTGCAAGCGCCGCGACCGATTCATGCTGGTTACCGATGCCATGCCGAGCGTCGGCGCGGCGGAGAAATCGTTTTCGCTGCAGGGGCGGATGATTTCCGTGGCGGACGGCGTGCTGGTCGACGAGGAGGGGACCCTTGCAGGTTCCGACACGGACATGGCATCGACCGTGCGCAATGCGATCGAGCTCCTGGGCCTCGAGCTGCCCGAGGCCGCACGGATGGCGAGCCAGTATCCCGCCGAGTTCCTCGGTCTCGGCGGCGAGCTGGGCCGGATTGCGCCCGGCTACCGGGCGAACCTCGTGCTCGTCGACGACGAGATCGAGGTCAAGGCAACCTGGATCGACGGCCGTCCTTCAGGCTGAGCCGACCCTCGGGCGGGCGCGCCGTCAGCGCCTGAGCCTCGCGATGAGGAGCTCTCGAATTCGCTGCGCCGCATCGGGCGCCATCGTGGACAGCACGCCGCGGCGGTGCGGCGGTATGTGTGCCAGGTCATCGTCGCTCGCGCTGAATACATAGTGGTCGAACAGGCTCGCCCAGGCCTTTCTGAGCTGGACCGGCATCGGCCTGACGTTCAGCAAGCTGTGCAGGAGGCAGTCCATCCCTGAGGCGGTCCGCTCCACCGCGCCGAGCGCACCTTTCCACCAGTAATTCACGAGGACATTGAGCGTCGGATCGAGCGACTCGACGTGATGCCACCACAAGGTCGGGATGTAGATGGCATCGCCGGGCGCGAGGTCCGCGACCCAGGCGGCCGCCAGCGCTTCACGGAGCCGGGGGTATTTCCCGAAGTCCGGTTCCGTGAGCTGCGCCATGCTCATCGCCGCTCCGGTCGGAGCGAAATCGAGCGGCCCGACGTAAAGGTTCGCGACCTGTTCCGGCGGGAACAAGGTGAATCGGCGTCTCCCTGCGACGACGCATGCGACATTGTCCGATTCGTCGAAGTGGGCCGGCACCGTCACGCGATTACCGATCCACAGTCGCGGCGCCACCGCCGCGTCGAGGAGCGTCAGCCGGTTGTCCGTGCCGAATCGCGGCAGGCAGTCGGCAACGAGTGCGCTCTGTACGGCGACGGAGGGCGGGTCCTCGAACTGCGCATAGCGCGCCAGCTGCTCGAGGATCGCAGAGACCGGGAGCCGGTTGCGCACGAAGTTGAATCCATCCATGGCTTCGTCGTAGGCGATGCGCCCGCGCGCCTGGGGCGGCATGAGGATGGCGTCGACGGGAGTGCAGTTGTCGAACGCGGCAAGGTAGCGGGCGATTTCAGCCGGTGAAGCGAGCGCCGCTTTCACGGCCGGCCATTCACGCACGAGACCACGCAGCACCGCCGGCTGGTAATGCGTCAGGACTTCTTCGCGGATCTGCCGCTCGTCGGCGCCGCGCAGCTCGGGGATGGACCGTGGCCCGGGCTCGCCCATCGTCATCCGCCATCCGAGGGCAGCGCGTCGACGAACTCGGACATGCGCCGGCGCGTTGCCGCGTCCGGCAGCCGGCCCGTCCCGGCCTCGAGGTTGTCCGCGAGATGCCGCACCTGGCTGGTCGCCGGCGTCACGACCGTGACCGACGGATGTCCCACCACGTACTTGAGGAAGAATTGCGCCCAGCTTGCGGCATCGAAGGCGGCGGCCCAGTCCGGCAGCTTGCGATCGCCGACGCGCTGGAAGAGGCGTGTCCTCCCGAATGGCAGGTACACCATGACGGCGATCCCGCGATCGGCCGCAAGGGGCAGGATCTCCTTCTCGACGCTGCGGTTGTCGACGGCATAATCCACTCCGATGAAGTCGAGCGGCTCGGCGCGCATGATGCGCACGAGCTCCGCGTACTGCTCCTTGCTGGTCGTCGTGACGCCGAGATAGCGGAGGTGCTTCCCGGCCTTGAGCTCCTTGAGGATCGCGAGCTGCACCGGAACGTCGCCAAGGTTGTGGACCTGGATGAGGTCCATCGTCTCAACGCCGAAGCGGCGGAAGGATTCCTGGATTTGCGCACGCGCCGCCTCGGGGTCGGCCGCACCGCCACGCGATGCGACGTTGACCTTGGTCGCCCAGAAGAGCTTTCGCGTGATGCCGAGCTCGCGCGCAAGCCGGCCGGCGACGGATTCGGACGCGCCGTAGGACGGCGCGGTGTCGAACACCGTGGCACCGCGGGCAACCAGGGCCGAGAGAACCTCGCGGAGCGGCGCGACATCAGCAGTGTCGGCGACGCTCCGGAAAGTGGCCGAGCTGCCAAGGCCGACGACAGGGATCTTTTCACCGCTGGAAGGGATCGGACGCAGCGCGAGCGGCGACGCCGCGTCCGCAACTGTCAAGCGCGATCCAAGGCCGACTGCCGCACCCGCGCCAAGCACCGTGCGCAGCCACATGCGGCGATCCATCATCAAAGCTGGTCGAGCCCCGTGCGGCGGTGCGTTGCCGCCTGCAGCATCGAGAGCGCCTCGACCGCGACCGTGTCCTCGCCGTCGTTCGCGAGGATGGTGAACCAAAGCGTCAGCGTCCCGACCTGGAGGGCGCCCTGGTTCATGAACTTGAACTCCCCGGGTCCCGGGTCGCGGTCGGTGGCTGCGAAGTAGAAGCCGACGCCGTTCGTGCCGTTCAGCTGCCTCACCTCGAGGTACGATTCGACGGCTTCGGGTTTCACGCGCTCGGCGGCGTCGCGAATCGCGTCGCGCAGCTGCGCGAGCTCCCGCACGTCCTTGCCCGTGGGATCGGGCCATTCCGGCGTGATGAACACCTGCCGCGGCCCGTCGGGCCGGATGCTCATGACGATCGTCGGCGGTCCGCCGCCATCCGGCTGCTCGACCTCGTCTTTCCAACCGGCGGGCAACGGCATCTCGAGCGTGTCCTGGTTCGGGAGCTCGTAGCGCTTGAGTCCGGCCGGATCGTCAGCGAGCGCGGCGCTCCCCGCCAGGAGGGCGGCGCCCAGCAAAAGGAAAGGAGGTAGAGAGCGGGTCATTGCCCGCACGCGGGGATTTCCCTAGGGAGTGGGTGCGGGCGCGGCCGCGTCCGCGCCGGCTGGCCCTTCGCCGGAGACGAAGCCGACCTTCTGCAGGCCGCCGCGCTGCAGCGTGAAGAGTACGTTCGCGACGTACACGTAGGGCACGCGCCGGTGCGCATCCACGTGAATCTCGGGCTGCGGGTCCTTCGCGTTCTCGATTGCGACATAGTCGCGGAAGGTCTGCGGGTCGACCGGCGTGCCGTTCCAGTAGATGGTTCCGTCGAACTCGACGTAGACCTTGACGACTGGCGGCGGCTCGGTCGGAGGATTCGGGTTGTCGCGGGGCAGGTCGATCTTGACCGCGTGCGTCATCACGGGAATCGTGATGATGAAGATGATGAGGAGCACGAGCATGATGTCGACGAGCGGAATGACGTTCGGCTCGACCATCGGATCGGCGCTGTCACCCTTGACCGAAATCGCCATGCGATCCCCTTTTTGGCCCCTGTCTCAGGGCCTTGATCTTTCGATCGTCCGAGTTTGCCCGTCCACCCCGTATGGCGCAAGCCAGCGGCCGCCGTCAGTGCTATCCTTTTTTTGAAAAACCGGCCGGCAAGGCGGAGGAACGGGGGACAGGATGGCGAGAGCGACCGGCGACATACGTAATTTAGCCCTGCTCGGACACGCCGGCGCGGGCAAGACCCTGTTGGCCGAGGCGCTGCTATTCGGCGCCGGAAGCATCCGCGCCAAGGGCAATCTCGCCCGAGGCACCACGGTCTGCGACCACGATCCCCAGGCCCGACGCCTCCTGCATTCGGTCGACGCGACGCTCTGCTGGCTCGAGACCGGAGGCGCCCTGGTCAACCTCATCGACACGCCCGGATTCCCGGACTTCATTGGCCGGACGCTGCCGACGCTCGAGGCGGTCGAGACAGCCGCGATCGTCGTGAACGCGGTGACGGGCGTCGAGTCCATGGCGCAGCGATTCATGGACGCCGCCCGTGAGCGGGGGCTCTGCCGCCTGATCGTGATCAACAAGATCGACGCGCGCGAGGCGAATCCCGAGGCGACGCTCGAGGAGATCCGCGAGCAGTTCGGGCGCGAGTGCCTGCCGATCAACCTTCCGGCAGCCGGTGGAACCCGGGTCGTCGACTGCTTTTTCCATAATAGCGGGGAGGCCACCGATTTCTCCTCGGTCAAGGAAGCCCATACCCGAATCATCGACCAGGTCGTCGAGGTGGACGACGACCTGATGGCCCTCTACCTTGAGCAAGGCGAGGAGCTTCAGCCCGAGCAGTTGCACGACCCCTTCGAGAAGGCCCTCCGCGAAGGGCACCTCGTGCCGGTCTGCTTCGTGTCGGCCGAGTCGGGCGCCGGAATCCCGGAGCTCCTCGAGGCGATCGCGCGTCTCATGCCGAATCCCGCCGAGGGCAATCCGCCACCATTCCTCAAGGGCGCGGGCGACGATGCCGAGCGCGCCGCCATTTCGCCGGACGCGGGCCGCCACGCCATCGCGCATGTCTTCAAGGTCATCATGGATCCTTTCGTCGGCAAGCTCGGTTTGTTCCGCGTGCACCAAGGCACGGTCCGGGCGGGCGCACAGCTCTTCGTCGGCGACGGGAGGAAGCCTGTCAAGCTGGCGCACATCTTCCGCATGCAGGGCAAGGAGCACAGCGAGGTGCCGCAGGCCGTGCCGGGCGACATCTGCGCGGTCGCGAAGCTCGACGAGCTGCACTTCGACGCCGTGCTGCACGACTCGCACGACGAGGACGCGTTCCACCTGAAGTCCGTGTCCTTCCCGCCCGCGATGCTCGGCGTCGCGATCGAGCCCGAGCGCCGCGGCGACGAGCACAAGCTCGCGGAGGCGCTGCATAAGCTCGCGGCCGAGGATCCCTGCGTGCGCGTCGAGCACCACGGCGCGCTCAACGAGACCGTGCTGTACGGCATGGGCGAGCTGCATCTGCGTGTCATGACCGAGCGCATGAGCGAGCGCTATGGCGTGTCGGTGAAGACCAAGCCGCCCTCGATCCCCTACCGGGAGACGATCACGCGCGCGGCCGAGGGCCACCACCGCCACAAGAAGCAGACCGGCGGCGCCGGCCAGTTCGGCGAGGTCTACCTCAGGATCGAGCCGCTCGCGCGCGGCAGCGGGTTCGAGTTCGTCGACGACGTGGTCGGCGGCGCGATCCCTAACCAGTTCATCCCGGCAGTCGAGAAGGGCATCCGCCATGCGCTCGCCGAGGGCGCGGTCGCGGGATTCCCGCTCCAGGACATCCGCGTCTCGGTCTACGACGGCAAGTACCACTCGGTCGACTCGAAGGAAGTCGCCTTCGTGTCGGCGGGCCGCAAGGCCTTCCTGGACGCCGTCCAGAAGGCCGGGCCCGCGGTGCTCGAGCCAATCGTTCATGTCGAGATCAACGCGCCGGGCACGGTGATGGGCGACATCACCGCCGACCTCGCGACGCGCCGTGCGCGCATCGACGGCAACGAGGCGCGCAGCCGCGGCCGCATCGTCGTCTCGGCCTACGTGCCGCTCGCGGAGGTCACGGATTACCAGAACCGGCTGAAGGCGATCACGGGCGGCGAGGGCAGCTTCACGCTCGCGCTTTCGCACTACGACCCGGTGCCGCCGCGCAAGCAGCAGGAGCTGGCATCCGCCTGGAAGCCCGCCGCGGGCGAGGAAGGATGAACGCCCCGCCGCGCGCCGATACGCGGATCATGGCGGTGTTCTGCGATTTCGAGAACGTGGCGCTCGGGGTCCGCGACGCGAAGATCGCGGCCTTCGACATCCGCAAGGTGCTCGAGCGGCTGCTCCTCAAGGGCAACATCGTCGTCAAGAAGGCCTACTGCAACTGGGACCGATACCACGATTTCAAGCGCGGCATGCACGAGGCCGCCTTCGAAATGATCGAGATTCCGCACGTGCGCCAGTCCGGCAAGAATTCGGCGGACATCCGGATGGTCGTAGATGCCCTCGACCTCTGCTACACGAAGGAGCACGTCGACACCTTCGTCATCGTGAGCGGCGACTCGGACTTCTCGCCGCTCGTGTCGAAGCTCCGCGAGAACAACAAGTTCGTGATCGGCTGCGGGGTCAAGCAGTCGACCTCCGACCTCCTCATCAGCGGCTGCGACGAATTCATCTACTACGACGACCTCGTACGCGGCGAGGGGCGCGCGAAGAGCGCGCGCAAGGAGAAGGTGGCGAAGACGGCACCGAAGGCACAGCCCGGGTCGGACGACCGCCGCCAGGAGGGCATCGAGCTCATGATGGAGACGGCGGAGGACCTCTTCGCCGAGCGTGACGAGGAAGAGAAAGTCTGGGGCTCGATGGTCAAGCAGGCCCTGAAGCGCCGCAAGCCGGGGTTCAACGAGAGCTACTACGGGTTCAGGACCTTCGGTAACCTGCTCGAGGAAGCGCGCGACCGCAAGCTGATCGAGCTCGAGTTCGATGCGAAATCCGGTGGCTACATCATCACGCGCGTGGCGGCCGGCTGAACCGCAAGGAATCGCAGCCATGAGGGCTTCCGACATGACATCGCGGGGACTGCTCGCCGTGCTGCTCGCCGTGGCCGGGACCGCCTCGTGCCAGGATGCGCCTCAGGTTCCGCCGAGCGGCGAGACGAAAGTCGACGTCACGTCGGTCGCGAAGGGGCTCGAGCATCCCTGGTCGCTCGCCTTCCTGCCCGATGGCCGCATGCTGGTGACCGAGCGGCCAGGCAGGCTGCGCTACGTGTCGCAGGGCGGTGCGCTGTCCGAGCCGATCGCGGGCGTTCCGCGGGTGTATGCGGAAGGTCAGGGCGGGCTGCTCGACGTCGTGCTCGACCCCGCGTTCGGGCAGAACTCGACGATCTACCTGTCGTACGCGGAGCCTGGGGTGGACGGGACGAACGGCACCGCGGTCGCGCGCGCGCGGCTCGAAGGCCAGGCGCTCCGCGACGTCAAGGTGATCTTCCGGCAGCAGCCGAAGGTCGCGAGCAAGCATCACTTCGGGTCGCGCCTCGTGTTCGCGCGCGACGGCAACCTCTTCGTGACGACGGGGGAGCGCAATTCCGAGCGCGCCAAGGCCCAGGACCTCGGCACGCACCTCGGCAAGATCATCCGCATCACGCCGGACGGCGGAGTGCCAAAAGACAATCCCTTCGTAGGGCGCGAGGGCGCGCGACCCGAGATCTGGTCCTACGGCCACCGCAATGCGCAGGGTGCGGCACTGAATCCCGACACCGGGCAGCTGTGGGAAATCGAGCATGGTCCGCGCGGCGGCGACGAGATCAACCTGCCGCAGGCGGGGAAGAACTACGGCTGGCCCGTGATCACCTACGGCCGCGAGTACAGCGGCGAGAAGGTCGGCGAGGGCATCACCGCGAAGGAAGGCATGGAGCAGCCCGTTCACTACTGGGTGCCCTCGATCGCGCCGTCTGGCATGGTGTTCCATGACGGCCGCAACTACGCCGCATGGAAGGGCCAGCTCTTCGTCGGCGCGCTCGCGGCCGCGCAGCTCGTGCGGCTCGAGGTGGAACCGACCGGCAAGATCCTGCACGAGGAGCGCTACGCGATCGGCAAGCGCGTGCGCGACGTGCGCGAAGGGCCCGATGGAGCGCTCTACCTGGTGACGGACGAGGATGCCGGCGAGGTCCTCCGCGTCGTCCCGGCGAAGTAGCGGGCCCGCCCGGTGGACCGGACCGAGCGCTTCTACCGCATCCGGCAGAAGCTGATCGAAAAAGGCGCGCTGACCCGGCGCGAGATCGAGGAGGATCTCGAGATCTCGCACGCGACCTTCAAGCGAGACATCGAGTACCTGCGCGACCGCCTCAACGTGCCCATCGTCTGGTCGCGCGAGCGGCAGGCCTATGTGCTCGACGCCGGCGCGGAACAGTCCGAACTCCCCGGCGTCTGGTTCAGCCCGGGCGAGATCTATGCCCTGCTCGAAATCGACCACCTGCTCGGATCGCTGGGCGGCGGGCTGGTCGCGCGCCAGCTGGCGCCGCTGCGCGCGCGGCTCGCGTCGCTGCTCGAGAGCGGCGACCGCGGCCACCGCGAGATCCGGCGCCGTATCCGAGTGCTTGCCCTCGGCTCGCGGCGCGTCAACCGCGACGTGTTCGAGGCGCTCTCGCTCGCGCTGCTCGGCCGCAAGCAGGCGCGCATCCGCCACCTGCGCCGCGGCGATGGCGACGTCACCGAGAGGACAGTGTCGCCGCAGCGGCTCGTGCACTACCGCTACAACTGGTACCTCGACGCCTGGGACCACGGCAAGGAGGCGCTCCGCACGTTCGCGGTGGACGCGATCATGAACGCCCGGGTGGAGGAGGCGGCAGCCAGGGACCTGCCGGACGCCGAGCTCGACCGCGTGCTCGGCGCCGGCTACGGCATCTTCGCCGGCGCGGAGACACAGACGGCGGTGCTTCGCTTCACCCCCGAGAGCGCGCGCTGGGTCGCCGACGAGGTCTGGCACTCGAAGCAGCGCGGTCGCATCGAGGCCGACGGCAGCTACGTGCTCGAGCTGCCATACAGCCGCGAGCCGGAGCTCGTGATGGACCTGCTCCGGCACGGCGCCGGAGTCGAAGTGCTCGCGCCGCCCGCCCTGCGCGCGCGGGTCGCGGAAGAGCTGTCCGCGGCCGCGGGCCAGTACGCGTGAACCACCACGGAATTCGGGTGTTGTCTGCGACCAGCCGTGCCGCGGGCGGGACAGGGCGTTGCGCGCGCCCATGAATCTAAAATAGCTTGGCCGGATGAATCTCGACCGCCTGCGCGGGAACCGCAATTTGCTGTTCTGGGCGCTGCAAACGCTCGGCTGGGGCGCGTACGGGTTCACGCAGTTCGTCGGCTCCGCCGTCTACGGCAAGGAGCCGGGCTACGTGCAGGTGATCGCAATCGGGGCCGCGACCGGCTTCCTGCTGTCGTTGCCGTTGCGCTGGCTTTACCGCAGGCTGTGGTCGGCGGGGCCGCGCGCGATGCTCGTCTGCTCGCCGATCGCCTGCTGGATCGTCGCGCTCGCTTGGCGGGCCGTCGTCAACACGGCGTACCTGCAGATCGTGAAGCCGGACTGGGCGATGGAGCACCCGTCGCAGCCGCTCGAGATCTTCGTCGGGACGCTGTCCACGACGGCACTGTTCCTGTGCTGGACCGGCCTCTACTACGGCGTCAAGTTCTACGAGCGGCTCCAGCTCGAGCGCGAGGCGACGCTCAGGCAGTCCGCGCTCGCCCAGGAGGCGCAGCTCAAGATGCTGCGCTACCAGCTGAACCCTCACTTCCTCTTCAACACGCTGAACGCGATCTCGACACTGGTCCTCGACGGCCAGAACCGCACCGCGAACCTCGCGGTGTCGCGGCTGTCGGAATTCCTCCGCTACACGCTCGACCAGGACCCGATGAAGAAGGTCACGCTGCGCCAGGAGCTCGACGCGCTCAATCTCTATCTCGGCATCGAGAAGCTGCGGTTCGGCGACAGGCTCCGACTCGAGTTCGACGTCGACGAGCGCGCCGAGACGGCGCTCGTGCCTTCGCTCCTGCTTCAGCCGCTGGTCGAGAACGCCATGAAGTACGCGATCGCACCGCGCGAGGAGGGCGGGTCCGTCACGATCATCGCCGGAATCGAGGGCGGCGGGCTCCGGCTCGCGGTCGTGGACGACGGCCCCGGCCTGCCGCCCGCCATGGCGAGCAATGGCCGCGGCGTCGGCTTGCGCAACACGCGCGAGCGGCTCAAGGTCCTCTACGGCGACGCGCACTCGGTCGAGGTGGCCGCTGCCTCGCCGGGCCTTTCCGTCGAGATGCGCCTGCCGCTGGAGATTTGAGGCCGATGACCGGGCCGATCCGCTCAATCATCGTGGACGACGAGCCGCTGGCCCGCCGCGGGCTCGAGCTGCGCCTTCGCGCTTTCAAGGATTTCGAGATCGTGGCCCAGTGCGCGAACGGCCGCGAGGCGATCGACGCGGTCGCGGCCCATTCCCCCGACCTCATGTTCCTCGACATCGAGATGCCGGGGATCGACGGCTTCGAGGTGCTGCGCCGCGTCCCACAGACGAGCATGCCGATGGTAGTCTTCGTCACGGCCTTCGACCGCTACGCGATCGACGCCTTCGACGCTCACGCGCTCGACTACCTGCTGAAGCCGCTGGTGGATGAGCGGCTCGAGCGGACGATCGCGCACGTGCGCGACCAGTTCGCCCAGCGCAAGTCGCTCAAGCACCGCGAGCAGCTCGTCGCACTGCTCGCGAGCGTAACCGGCGCGGGCCAGCTCGATCCCGAGGAGCTCATTGCGCGCGGGACCACAGGCCTCCCGCGCCGCTTCCCGGAGGTGCTGCCGATCCGGCTCGGCCGCGAGACCGTGCGGCTCCCGGTCGGCTCGATCGACTGGGTCGACGCGGCCGGCGACTACATGTGCGTGCATTCCGAAGGTCGCACGCACGTGGTGCGCGCGACGATGAAGCAGTTCGAGGAGCGCCTCGATCCCGCGGACTTCCAACGGATCCACCGCTCGACCATCGTGAACCTGCGGCGCATCCGCAAGCTCCGGCCGCACACGAACGGCGAGTACTTCCTCACGCTGGAGGGCGGACACGAGCTGAAGCTTTCGCGCAGCTACCGCGACCGCCTGGAGCGCATCCTGGGCAAGGCCTGAGGCCGCGCCGGCACTCAGCAGTCGGCAGAGGCCTCGCAGGACGGAGGCGGCGGCGACTCGCGCGGCTCCTCGCTGCACCAGCCGAAGAACAGCTGGAACATCACGACCAGGAGGGCAGAGAAGGCGTCCATGCGCCGCATTCTAGGCGCGTCACATCGCGAGGGATCGC
>Ga0075434_100001829_pt1 | contig 18360 bp, 15 predicted proteins | sample RhiMethybrSRZTD3_FD_75298 | JGI IMG/M metagenome (GOLD analysis project Ga0075434, IMG submission 75298) | Populus rhizosphere microbial communities from Tennessee, USA - Rhizosphere MetaG P. TD hybrid SRZTD3 | ecosystem: Host-associated > Plants > Roots > Rhizosphere > Soil | place: USA... | reverse complement strand
AGTGGAATTTGGAAATCCTTCTCTAAAGACGGACGACTTGTAAACAATGGAGAAGACTGGATCAGCAGTGGCGAAGACGTTGCGGGAGCGATTGCCGTTCGCATCACCCTGAAGCCGGGAGAGAAGCAGGTCGTCCCCATGGTGATCGCCTGGGACCTGCCGATTGTGGAGTTCGGCTCTGGGCGTAGGTGGTATCGGCATTACACCGACTTCTATGGAACCAGCGGCACCAACGGGTGGAACGTCGCGCGCGATGGTTTGCTCAACGCGGCGAAATGGAGCGATGCCATCGATGCCTGGCAAGCTCAGTACATCAACGATGAAAGCAAGCCGCTCTGGTATCGCGGGGCATTGTTCAACGAGATGTACATTCTCGCGGACGGCGGTTCCTTCTGGGGCCGTCCGGTAGGCTCCGACCCGAAGACTCCTCATACCTTCGCATTCATGGAATGCTTCGACTATCCGTTTTATGCAACACTCGATGTCCGCTTTTACGGTTCGATGCCTCTCGCCAAGTTCTGGCCAGAAATTGACAAGCAAGAACTGCGGCAATTTGCGGATACCGTGCCTCAAGACCTGACCGACAAATACATGTGGCTGTGGAAGTCGCAGATCAGCGGGTCGCCAGCCTATCGCGAGCGCAAATCCAAAGGAGCGGTTCCCCATGATCTGGGTGTTCCGGAAGAAGATCCATTTTTCCAGGTGAATCAGTTCAGCTGGCAGAACACGAATGGGTGGAAGGATCTGAACAGCAAGTTTGTGCTGATGGTGTGGCGCGACTACGTCTTCAGCGGACGCAACGACAAGGAGTTTCTGCAATACACGTGGCCGGCCGTTCAGGAGGCGCTCGAGTACCTGCGCAAATTCGACCGCGATGGCGATGGGATTCCTGAAAATGACGGCTATCCGGATCAAACATATGACGTGTGGGTGGTACGTGGGGAAAGCGCCTATTGTGGAGGGTTGTGGCTTGGGGCGCTCAGGGCAGCCGAACAGATCGCGCGAGTCCTCGCTGACCAAAACCTCGCATCAAAATACCAGGAGCTTTTCACCCGGAGCCAAGCCAGTTATATCAAGAAACTGTGGAACGGCACCTACTTCCGCTATGACACGCAAAGTGAATATCGCGACAACATCCAGGCTGATCAATTAGCCGGGCAATGGTACGCCAGTATGACCGGGCTCGGCGATCTTGTTCCGCGTGAAATGCAGCGCAGCGCCCTGAAGAAGGTTTTTGATTACAACGTAATGAAATTCGCCAAAGGCGAGATGGGCGCGGTCAATGGTATGGCGGGCGATGGAAACATCATCACGACTAACGAGCAAGTGCAGGAGGTCTGGGCTGGGACCACCTTTAGCGTGGCAGCTCTCATGTTGGGCGATGGAATGAAGGAGGAGGCGTTCCGCACGGCCTGGGGTGTTTATCACGTGAGCTATGAAACCAAAGGCTATTGGTTCCGTACCCCTGAGGCTTATGACATTACGGGCAACTACAGGGCATCGATGTATATGCGTCCGGCAGCGATTTGGGCCCTGGAGATGACTCGTCCGCCGGCGTCAGTCGTTCAGTCTGCAGAAAGGCATTGACCACGAAGTACACGCACGCACCATCGTAAAGGGTGAAGAGACGGGCGTCGCGCCGCTCCAACCCTCCATTCGCACGTCGCAGGCTTGGCCAATTGGACATGTCCTTCTTACTGTGGTTCTTCCGACTAAGGTACTGGTTTTCTCCACCTCCGTAACTTGCTGTCCAGATTACCGACGGCTAGCCTGAAGCGGATGGCTCTCCGCGCCCTTCTATTCTCATCGGACGGAACCAGCACGTCGACGCTATGCCAAGTGCTTACAGAGCTTGGCATCGAGGCGGAAATCTGTTCCGAGATGCTGGTGGCGGTGCAGCGGATGTCCCAGGAAAGCTACGATGCCATTCTTGTTGACTGGGACCAGGAACAGGATGCAATCCGTCTTCTTAAGACGGCGCGCGAACAGAAGACGACGAGCCAGGCTTTGAATCTGGCTCTAGTCCAGAATGACAAAGATCTGCCGCGGGCATTGCAGCACGGTGCGAACTCTGCGATTCGAAAGCCGATTGATCCACGACAGGCCAAGGACACTCTCTCCACAGCCCGCGATCTGATCCTTTCACGACGTTCAGAGCAAAAAACGAAAGAAGAACGAGCCGCAGCTGCACAGGCGGCAATTGCGGCTGCTGCGGCTGAAGTGCCAGTTGATAACGAAGCTGCGCCGCCTCCAAAGACAGGGTTTCTTGCGCAGACTGCGCCGCGCAGTGCGTTTGAGGCCGCAGAATCGACCGAGCCCCAAGATTTGCCGACCGTGCCCCCTCAGGGGCAGGTCGCCCAAGCATCGTCTCAATTACCAGCAGCCGATCCCGAACCTGAAGTACAACCACCTCCCCAGAAGAAACGGTGGGACGACAAGCCGAAGCCTCAGGCCATTCCGAGCGTTGAAGTCGCCGCAAGCGAGAACCAGGCAGCGCAGGATTCCACGCGAGTTTTCTCATCCCTCCCCGAAGAGGAGAGTTCGGAACCGTTTTCTCATCCGGCACAGGAGTCGCAAGCGCGCTATTGGGTTTTCGCGTTGGTGGGGTGTCTGCTGATCGCTGCTGTTCTTTGGGTTTGGGCTCCGGGAGAGTCCTACCTCGGCCGCATCAGTTCTTTGTTGCACTCGTTGTCACGTTCTGCGCCGGCGGCAGCTTCGCAAGCTGCAACGACGGTCACAAACGCTCCCTCAGCGGTGCTCGAACCGCCCCCGCCGCCGGCAGCCGAACCGCCTTCCGCTCCGGAAGATACGCCAGCGACGGGTGAACCGGGTGCGATCGAATCGTCAGAGGGCGATCCTGGCAACCTCCAGGTAATAGAAACGAAGTCAATCCCAAAGCCGGGAGCGCAGCAGCCAGCCACCACCGACGCGCCCCCCGAGCCGGCACAGGCCCAGCCGGAAACCACGGTTCCGAGTCAGCCTGCGTCCAATCAGCTTCCGACTCCATCGGTTGCGACGTCTTCTTCGACTCCGCCTCCGCCTCAGCCCGCACTCGTGCCGGTTACGAACCCCCAGCCGCGAGCTGTCGTGCCGGTTCACGAGAACACAGCGCCGCCTTCCGCGGGGCGCTCTGGTGTGATTATTCCCGATAGCCTGAAAGCTGCACCGGCGCAGGCACCCGTGAATACCGTCGACTCCGGCGTCGTGCCTGAGGAGATATCTCGCGCACTCGTCGTGAATCGAGTCGAGCCCTTATATCCAGCACAGGCCCTAGCGCAGCGCCTGGAAGGGACAGTTATTCTTCAGATGTGGGTTGCCAGGGATGGGTCAGTGCAGGATGTCAAGTTGGTGCGAGGAAATTTTGCGTTGGCCCGCGCCGCTTTTGATGCCGTTCGGCAATGGCGCTTTAAGCCCTATGCTCCCAACGGCAGACCCGTCGACTTCCAGACCGTCGTCACGCTCAACTTCAAGTACCCTGGATAGGCCCCCATTGGCTGAAGTTGTCTTTTCAGTCAGTTAGAAGACATTGCGCCACTGGATCGTCGGGTCGCGACTTTCTGACAGGGACTCGCCGAAAATTGCCCGGCCGCGGAGCTAATGGCCAAGCAGTTACCAGCGTTCGATTTGTGGCAGCCTCTGTACTGGAATTGACATCAATAGGGATATAATGCGAGTACCTCTGGAAGTGAAGTCCCTTCCTTTCTGGATGATTACAAATCGATGTCAATAAAGACCAAAGCCGCGATTCTTGTGACCTCGTTTGCTGTGCTTTTGTTCATGGTTGTGGGTGGTTTGGGGGGCGTGCGCGCCTCCTCGAACGACGGCCCCTTCCGCCAGCTGCAGGTTTATAGCGAAGTATTGAACCGGGTAAACACCGAGTACGTGGAAGAACCGAACATTCCCAAGGTCACCGACGGTGCCCTGCATGGCCTGCTGGAGGCGTTGGATCCCAACTCCAGCTATCTCAGCCCTAAGGAATACCAGGAATACAAGGCGAAGAAGAGCGATGCCAAGGCTGACATCGGTGCTGCAGTCTCCAAGCGATTCGGCTATGCCGCAGTCATCTCCGTCATTCCTGGCGGGCCGGCGGACAAAGCTGGAATTCAAGGTTCCGACATCTTCGAAGCCATTGAGGGCCACAGCACACGAGAGATGTCGCTGGCGGAGATTCGCGCTCTACTGGCTGGACAGCCGGGATCGAATGTGACGATCTCGGTGGTACGGGCCCGGCGTGCCGAGCCGCAGAAGGTGGTTGTGACCCGCGACGTTGTTTCGATTCCCAACGCTACCGATAAGATGGTGGATGACGGCGTTGGCTACGTCAAGGTCGACGCTCTGACCAAAGGTAAAGCGCAGGAAATCGCGAACCTGGTCAAGTCACTGCAGAAACAGGGTGCCAAGAAACTGATCCTCGACCTGCGCAATAGTGGCGAGGGTGAAGCATCGGAAGGGATCGCGACTGCGAATCTGTTCCTGAATCACGGAACGATTACTTATCTGCAGGGCCAGAAATATCCTCGGGAGGCGTTTGCGGCCGAGCCTTCCAAGGCGATTACGAATTTGCCGATAGTGGTGCTCGTGAACCGCGGCACTGCGGGGGCGGCTGAGGTCGTGGCTGGAGCTATCCTAGAGAATGCACGCGGGGACGTGGTTGGGGACAAGACTTTCGGCGATGGTTCCGTGCAGAAACTGATCGACCTGCCGGACGGTGCGGCGGTGATCCTTTCGATCGCGAAGTACTACTCGCCTAGCGGAAAAGCGATTCAGGATACAGCGATCACTCCTAATATTCTGGTGGCGGACACCGACGAGGATGCTCTTCTGCCCGATGAGGATCAGGATTCCAACGCACCCGATGACAACAAAACCAAGGCGCCTCAGCAGGACGAGCAACTGCGCAAGGCGATTGAGGTTCTGAAGAATCGGGAAACGAAGGCGTAGGCCATCGCTGGTTTTCAGTCGCCGTTTTTTGTTTTGCAACCGCGTGCTTTCGAGCACGCGGTTTTGCTTTCCGCCGGCACCATGACGTCGTCAGTAACAGATCGGGCGTGCTTTGGGAAGTAGCGTCGGAAGCGGGGAGTGAAAGCCTCAATCCAACGCGCCTGAGACTGGCGACTAGACTAGAAACGGCTGATATCCTGACCTCATCCCATGAAGTCCCTGTTCGAAGAAGTACAAGAAGTCGCCATCCCGCGCCGGAAGGTGGTCAGCCGAGTTTTGCTCGGCTTGCTGGTGCTGGCCGCGGCGCTGGTCGGCGCGACCGCCGGACTCTTGCTCGTTTACTCCACGGACCTTCCCCAAGTCGATGAACTGGAGCACTATCGACCAAGCTCCATTACTCAACTCTACGACGACAAGGGCAGCATCATCGGATCCTTCGCGCTGCAACGCCGCGTGGTTGCGGCTTATGAGGACTATCCGCCAGTTCTGCGGGATGCGCTTATATCCATCGAAGACAAGGATTTTTACCGCCACTGGGGAGTCAACGTCTGGCGCATCATGGGCGCGGCGTATCGCGATATCGAATCGGGCGGCAAGGTGCAAGGCGCGTCTACGCTCACCATGCAACTGGCCCGCAATCTCTTCCTGTCTCCGGATCGGTCGTTTCACCGCAAGATCCAGGAGGCGCTGCTCGCCATTCAGATCGAGCGGAAGTTCACGAAATCGCAGATTTTCACGCTTTATGCCAATCAGATCTTTCTGGGTCACGGCGCGTATGGCTTTGAATCTGCCTCGGAGTACTACTTCGGCAAACCGGCGAATAAGCTGACCTTGGATGAAGCTGCCCTCCTGTCTGGACTTCCCAAAGCTCCGCAGTATTATTCGCCCATCGTGCATCCGGATCGTGCCTTGAAGCGGCGCAATCTGGTCATCAACGCCATGTTGGAAGATGGGAAAATCACGGCACAACAGGCGGCCGACGCGAAGGCGCGGCCTCTGAAATTGAACGTGCAGCACGACCCGAACTCGCTGGCGCCTTACTACGTGGAGGAGATTCGTCGATATCTCGAGACCAAGTATGGCAGCGACCAGGTGCACGAAGGGGGACTGAGGGTTTATACGTCGCTAAACATGGATCTGCAGCGAGCAGCGAATCGGGCGATTCTTAACGGGGTGGCCGCCTATGAACGTCGGCACGGTTGGAAGAATCGACTTGTAAATGTGCTCTCCTCCGGAGTGACGATCGACAATTACAGTCACGCCGATTGGGAAGATGAGCCGGAACCAAACGGTTACATACACGCGCTGGTCACGGCGGTGGCTCCGGGAAGTGCTGCCATAAAGCTTGGACGGTACCATGCGACCCTAACCCAGCAGGACGTGGCCTGGGCGAAGAAAAAGATCCAGGACATTTTCAAACCCGGCTATCTTTGCTACGTGAAGGTGCTGACCCTGGGATCGGATGGTGCCGCGCGAGTAACGCTTGAACAAGACTCGGGCGCTCAGGCTGCACTGGTCGCGATCGACAACGCCACCGGCGAGATCAAAGCGATGGTCGGTGGGCGCGATTTCAATGACTCGAAATTCAATCGTGCTACGCAAGCGCTTCGCCAGGTAGGATCGTCGTTCAAACCATACGTGTATACCGCAATCATCGATCGTGGTGGCAGTCCCGATGACACGATTCTTGATGCTCCGATCACATTTGAAACGCAGTCCGGGGTATACACGCCGCACAACTATGATGAGAAGTTCGAAGGAACTATCACGTTGCGTCGTGCACTGGCTCAGTCACGGAATATCCCGGCACTTCGGCTGGCGGACCGCGTGGGAATTAAAACAGTCATTGACTACGCTCACCGTTTTGGCGTCACGTCCAATCTTCCGGCATATCTGCCGGTGGCGTTAGGGTCGGCGGAAATTACGCTGCTCGAACAGACTGCCGCATTCAGTGTCTTTCCTAACGACGGGATTCGGCTAACGCCACGCTACATCACGAAAGTGACGGACTATGATGGGCGCGCGTTGGAAGAGAACTTTCCGGAAGTGAGAGACGTCATCTCTGCACGCACAGCCCGCGTCATGACGTCAATGCTGGAGGAAGTCGTGCAGCATGGCACCGGTGTCGCGGCCGCCGGCATGAAACTGCCCCTCGGTGGAAAAACAGGAACCACCAATGACTTCACCGACGCATGGTTTATCGGATTCTCGCCTTCGATGACATGCGGAGTGTGGATTGGTTTTGATGAGAAGAAGTCCTTGGGCGCGAAGGAGAGTGGGGCACACGCCGCGCTGCCAATATGGATGGACTTTATGAAAGTAGCTCTGGCCGGGAAAGATCCCGGGGCGTTCCAGCCTCCACCGACCTTATCCTCTGCTCCGGAAGGATTGAAGGTGGACACGCCAGATTCGGCTCCCGCGGAAGACGAAGTGCATTAAACATGACCATGTGCTGGCTTCTTCCCTTTTGACCCTCGCCATATCGAGACCAGAGCGAGGCTACTTCATCGGGATGGCTGGTTCGCACCCTTACTTCCGTTGAATCAAGTCCCAAAGGTTTCCGTAGAGGTCTTCGAAGACCGCGACGGTTCCATAAGGTTCGTCTCGTGGTTCGCGAACAAACTTCACTCCTTGCCCAATGATCGCTCGATAGTCGCGCCAAAAGTCGTCGGTGTGGAGAAACAAGAATACTCGCCCGCCCGTCTGATTCCCGATGCGACTGGCCTGCTCCGGCGTGGCCGCCTGGGCCAACAGTAGAGTGGTGCCTTGCGAGTCAGCGGGGGCGACCAGAACCCATCGTTTTCCTCCTCCGAGATCTGTGTCTTCTGCGAGTCGAAACCCCAACGACTTTGTGTAGAAAGCGATTGCCTCATCGTAGTTTCGGACGAGGAGCGCGATGTGCCCGAGAGTTTGTGTCATAGCGTGATTATTGGCTCTTGGGGCCGACTTAAATCTCTTGACCACAACGCAGCAACCGGCGTAGCCTCCCTCCGAAAAAACCTTGCATTTCGAGGACTGACGTCAAGGAGGCGTCGTCGCATGGTTGCTCTCTCCGCTCTCTGGCTACCGATTGTGCTGTCGGCCGTGATCGTTTTTGTCGCAAGTTCCATCATGCACATGGTGCTTCCATACCATAAGAGTGACTACAAACAACTACCGAACGAAGAGGGACTGCTTGCGGCCTTGCGCTCGGCAAGCCTGAAGCGCGGTCTCTATATTTTTCCTTACTGCGATCACAAAGACATGAAATCGCCTGCCGTCCAGGAGAAGTTCAAGCAGGGGCCTGTCGGCATGATGACGATCCGTCCATCGGGAATTCCTGCGATGCCGAAGTTTCTCGTCCAGTGGTTCGTATTCTGTCTTGTGATCAGCTTGTTTGTCGCCTATCTCACGGGACATACAGTGGCTCCGAATACTCACTACCTCGCCGTTTTTCGGGTTGCTGGCACGGCAGCGTTCCTGGCATACGGGTTGGGAAATCTGAGCAATGGCATCTGGAAAGGGCAGCCGTGGAGCATGACCATCAAGGAAGTCATCGATGGTCTCATTTATGGGCTTTTGACCGCGGGAACCTTCGGTTGGTTATGGCCACACTGACGTTCCTGTATCAGCAACAGGAAATAGTCCTCCAGTCTCAAAAAGCGCTTGCCATTGGACCCGTGCAAATATTTCTCAGATGCGCGCAGAAGATGGCAAGCCGTCCTTTTAAACCTCTACAGAGTTCTCTGTAACTGCTTGAGCAGGGTTCCCTGAGAACCAAGCCTTCATCGCCGATACCCAAGTGATGAGATCGTTCTAAGACGTTAAGAGCAAACACCCAGCACGGGTTGCCGAAAAAGAGCGACTGGCACTGCTTCCGTTGGCCCCGTGGTTGCAACACAAGCGCAGAATTCAAACTCTCCGGAGGACTTGATGAAACGTACGCAAACTTTCTGGATGATCGGTACACTGGCGCTGACCATGGGTGCTGCTACCCTATTCGCGCAACAGTCGGATCCGTCGCAGACGCCGAGCACGCCGCCCGCGGATCAAACACAACAACAGCAGCAACAACAGCCACCTGATCAAACGCAGCCACCTGCCGGTCAAAGCGGCAGCGAAGCGCAGCCTGGGCAGTCATCTTCTGACACCAGCCAGACCTTCAGTGGGACAATCATGAAATCAGGTGACAAGTACGTTCTGCAGGATGCCAGCGGCAAGAACTATGACATCGACCGGCAGGACGGACTGAAGCAGTACGAAGGCAAGCAGGTCCGCGTCAGGGGCACACTCGACGCCGACGGCAAGACCATCCACATGAAGTAGCGTTGCCACCAGCAATACGCAGGGGCCGCAACCACGGCCCCTTTTGTATTTTTCGCTCTCAGACGGAACTAGCGAACTTCCGATCCAAAGCGAAGTATATTGCCGTCTGGATCCTCAACTTGCATCTCCCGAGCCCAGGGCCGGTTTGTCGGAGGCAGACGGATCCCCACTCCGCGCGCCTTGAACTCCTCGTGCAGTCGCATGGTCTACTCCGATCCACACCCAGGCACCGCCGCGTCCTTGATCCCTTTCGCAGAGATAAATTGCAGCGCGGTGGCGCGAGACGCATGTGAAGTCGTCAGTTCCCCAGTTGACGTTCTCGAAACCCAGCAGATCGACATAAAACCGCAGGCTGGCTGGAATGTTGTCTACCAGGAGAATGGCTGTTTTCGAAATAGACGCGTTCTTGCCGGCTGTCAGGCATTCGTTTCTCTCCTGAAAAACCCCGAGAAAGTGGCTTCTCTTCCTAGCTTTGTAAAGTGGTCAAGATTCCACGTGGAAACTTTTCACAACTGGCTGATTTTGAGCTAAGCCTTGAAGGACAAAGGGAATACTTCAAACAGAGCATTTTTTCTCCGCGCTTTGACCGACGCACCTACAGACTTCACCCTATTCTCGACCTCGGCGCACATCATACCGTGGACGGCAGTTGTTGCGTCTCGTCCGCTAGCTTTCGGACGGGGAAGCACCGCTCGAGCCTGACGTCAAACTAATCTCACGGCTCTACGAAGCCGTGGTTCCACGAGGGCGCCATGCATACTCTGGTTCTGGTGGCCGTCTTACATGGCGTAATTTCGGTATCGCCGATTCGAGAATTCCGCCCCTATCCCTCCGTAAAGTGCCCGTCGGGGTATTCCCTATGGTGGCCAAGCGGTAGAGAGTTCGACAACGACAAGTACGCAGAGTGCATCAAGCCGATCGCGCAGAAAACAAAGAAATCGCCTCAAAAGATCAAAAACGTCAGTCTGCGCCAAACGCTGACGAGACACTGACGGTCAGGCAGCCCTCCCCTTGTACTGATCCATCCGTGTCTCGTCGGGCATTGATTGCTTGCCCCCATCCGAGCAGTTGCCATTCTTCTGGCTGCACATGTTCTTGTCGTACTTTCTCCCTTGAAGGTGAATGCGGACTTCAGCAACTGAGACGACTACACGCCCAGTAATGACACTGCGCCATGACCCTTGTCCTATCGGGTATGTACCCAAGTGCAAAGCGGTGGAAGAGTTCTGTGGTACTGTGGCGCTAGAGATGGCGCGGAGCGCGGGTTTCCACACCTTGCGCGTCGCTAAATCCACCCTTGATCACTGCAACAACGAAGGAAGAAGGATCGACAGGTATGGCGGGCCAGCTTCTCAAGCAACTCCTCGGAAAACTTTGCCCTCACCGTTTTTCTTGGCCGCACAGCGGCAATAACGGCCAGGACTACCAGGTTTGCCTCATTTGTGGAACGATCTATGCTTACGACTGGAGCACGATGCGGCGTACGGTGCAATTGACGAGCGCACCCGACGGCCAAGTGGGATTTATGGAAAGCAAGCAGCGCTGATCCAGAGCTGTTGAGCGCTACCCCGGCAGTATCCTTTCAATTTCTGACCAGTTTCGGCCGCACACTCAGTCCAGCGGCAGGCGTTTGCTTTCGCCGTTGACCGGGCCCTGCACCTGGAACTGCTGGCCCAGACTTGCCACCAAAGAGTTCAACCCATTGGCCAAAGTGTTTCGTAGACGTCCGATCGCCTGCTGGGCCAACTCGTCCATGGAATGTTCGAAGGTCTTCAGGGTTTCCGCAACTTGGAGTTTGAGAGATTCAGACACGGATGCCTCAATCCCCTTCTGGACAATCTTCAGGCGGCCACAGGCTTCTTCGAGTTGATTGCCGAGTTCCTGGGAGCTGCGTGCCGACATGTCCGCCAGGATCGTATCCACGGCGTTTTCCAGTTGCTTTCGCGTGCTGCTGACGGTGTTGCTCGCCATGAGGCCGAGGCGCTTGTCCAGCCCGGATTCCATTTCGCGGGCGGCTTCATCCAGTTTGGTGATGCGTCCATCCAGAACGGTCACTTGCTCCTGAACTCGAGATGCCTCGGAGACGACCACACTTTGAACCTGTTCTAACTCACGACGCCGTTCGTTGTGCTCCTCTCCCAGGTTGTGCTGTAGAACCTGCAGCAGTTCGTCGCTGAGCCGCTTGAGCCGGTTGCCGGCGTCGACGACCTGCTGCTGGAATTCACCCTGGCGTCGATTGAGATGGTCTCGCAGGTTGGCGGCCATACCGGCGGTGAGATCCTGCGTTTTCTGTTCGACGGACTGCAGTTCCTGGGCGACCTGCTGCACGAACTGGTTGTGGGTGTCCGTCGTCTTCTGCTCGATAACTGCTCTTGCGGCCTCCAGCAATTGTGCAGATTGCGCCCTCGCTTCGTCCTGGATCCTTGGCGCCAGGTGCTTCCGCAGGCGCTGTTCGAGTTGCTCCTCTAGTTCGGGGGGAATTTGCGAAAGAGACACTTCAAACCGGCTTCGGCGAGCTTCGCCACGGGCCAGCTTTTCGCGAATGTCTGTAAATTCGACCTGGAGTGGCTGAAGCAATTCAGCCATCATGGTTCGGAGATTTTCATTCGAAATCTGCTTCTGGATGACGTCGAGCGTGGCCTTTAGCGAGGCAGGGATCGCGTCGTCATTCTTCCCAAGCAGCTTTAACGGCACTTTGTCGCTGGTAGGGGCAGCCGGTGCTGGAAGGCGTTCCCAGTCCTTTGGACAGGACTTCAATCCCCAGAAGTTCTCGGGACGGTCCAGCCTTGCCCCTAGTCTCCAGCCCAGGCGGTCGGATTCGAGCGGCTGGCAGTAGACCACTTTCGCAGTCGCCTCGCGACCCTCTTTGCTGTGGAAGTGCACAAGCACTCCGGCGTCCAGCTTGATCGGAGACCGCATGGAGCAGCCATGAGCGCTGACCACCAGGGTCTCGCAAACTTCAGAAAAATGCGTGGCAGGCTCGAGGCTGGTGACGAGAATTGGAAGATTGGCTGGCACTCTCGAACTGCGTCGTGCGGTAGCGGAAGCGTTAGCGTTCTGCATAATTAATGGCCCTGTCGACGAAGGAGTGGCCGCCCGGCTTTTCCGCCGAGCGACGTAGCACCTACGTTAACGCTAAGTGCTCCTCTTGGCTTTACTCGGGAGTATCGCGTGCTGGATGTTCGAAAGTGCAATGTAGCAGGGGCCTTTGGTAACTGGCCCTGCGAAGATGGCTATTTCCAAACAGGTCGGGCATTGGGCTCCGCCGGTTGTTGTTCACCGCTTACCTGACCCAGAGAGTGCCTGAAAATTTATAATCCAGTTGTATATGAAATCGTTCTTCCGCTTTGTGCTTTTGGCACTCGTGCTCTTGCTGGTTGCGATGTTTTCGGCCCTGGTGGCGATGCGTTATGCCATCCACGGGGGCGAGGTCACCGTGCCGAAGTTGGTAGGCTTGAATCCGGCAGAGGCCGAACGCGCGGTTTCAGGACGGAGCTTGAGTCTGGTGGTCGAGAGGCAGTACTACAGCGCCGATGTTCCCGCAGGAAAGATCATGTCGCAAATCCCTGCACCTGAGACGCGCGTGCGTCAGGGCTGGCAGGTGCGGGTGGCACAGAGCCTTGGACCCCAGCGGATTGAGATTCCGGATGTTTTCGGTCAGAGCGAGCGCGCGGCCGACCTCAATATTCGGCGGCGGGGCCTCGATGTGGGATCGGTTTCCTATCTGCAGATACCGGGCACAGACTCTGATCAGGTGCTAGCTCAAAGTCCTCCGCCAAACGCGAGCGGAGTCTTACTTCCACGGATCAGCCTGCTGGTGGCTACTGCCGTACAGCCTCAACCCTTCGTTATGCCCAGTTTCGTCGGACAACCGCTGGGTAGCGTAAACCTTGCGCTGCTGGATGCAGGCTTTCATGTGGGCAGTGTAACGGTTGCGCCTGCACCGGCGGACAACGCTTCGGGAAATTCTGTTCCACCGCCGCCACAACCCTCTCCCGCCAGTATCATCGTTTCGCAGAATCCGGCTGCGGGCCAAAAGGTAAGCGCCGGCGGGACCATTGGTTTCGAAGTGCGTTGAGCCCGCCGTATTGTTCTACTCTCGCTGAAGTATCGCCACGAAGAAGCCGTCGCACGGATGGATCCCCGGAATGGTACGCAGATAAGGTCCATGGACGAGTGACTCTAAGTCGTTCGTGCTTAGGAACCCTTGAGTCTGAAGTTGCTTTAGCTCATCACGAGCATTGTGCAGCTGGAAGGAGGTGCTGTGCTGAAGAGCTTCCTCGATCACTGATTCGTCCTCGTCTCTCTCCAAGGAACAAGTTGCGTATATCAGCTTGCCCTGCGGTGCCACTTGCATCATGGCGGCACTTAGGATGGATAGTTGTCGTGAACGAAGGTCAGTCAGATCGGGAGGCTGCAGTCGCCATTTGATTTCGGGGTTCCGGCCTAGTGTGCCTGTGCCAGAGCAAGGCGCATCTACCAGTACACAGTCGAACGCATCGCTGAGGGGAAATTCACGGATGTCGGAAGTGACAACCTGAACGTTGTTGCTAGTGACCCTCTTGCGGAGAAGTGCGGCCCGGTGTGCGTGAAGCTCTACTGCGACAATCGACGCATTGGGATTACGATCGGCAATCGCCCACGTTTTTCCGCCTGGAGCAGCGCAACAGTCCAAAATTCGCTTGCCTTGGCCAACCAGCGTGGCCACAAGTTGTGAGGCTTCGTCCTGAATCGCGATTTTCCTTTCCTCACACGGCCGCGTTTTCGTGACGTCGCCGGACAGAACACGCCGCGCCGTGGTCAGAAGCGCTCCCGGCGCGAGATCAATGCCCGCCCGCTGGAGTTCCTCTTGAGTGGAAGTGGAGCGCAAGCGAATTGAGGTGACAGGAATGGATTGATTGTGTCTGCAAATCTGGCGTGTGACATCTAATCCGAATTGCGCGGACCAGCGCTGAACGAGCCATTCAGGATGTGCGGAGGCGATTGCGAGCGTGCCGGGTGTATTGGCAGTAGCGATGGAATCGAAATGTGACCGGCTCCGGGGCAACGATTCTGAAAGCCTCCTCAAAATGGCATTCGTAAATGGCACGGCAGAGCGTTTGCGCGCGCGCTTCACAAGTTCGACGCTTTCGTGAATCGCGGCTCGAGCCGGGATGCGATCGAGCCATCCCAGCTGATAGGCGCCGAGTCGAAGGGCGGTCAGGACTTCGTCATCAAGTTTGTCCAAACGCTGGGAAGACGCTTCCCCGATGGCCGAATCGAGCGCAGATTTCCAACGCAAAACACCCATAACGAGGTCGGTGGCCAAGCCATGATCCTTATGTGCGAGATCTGACAGCGAAGCGGAGTGCAGCAGTTCCGCCGCGTACGAGTCATCGCCCTCGACTCTTCGGAGAATCTCGTAGGCTGCAATGCGGGCTGGAGAAATCGACATTGTGTTAGCGGCAATGCCTGTTTGGCGGAGAAGGAATTGCTAAATCGGCGCGCAAGTGGCCACTAGACGCCCAAAGGTTCGCCGTCTTTCGGGCGATAGCCGTTCACAAAATCCGTTGCGGACATGCGCTTCTTTCCCTCCAGTTGTACCTCCGACAACTCAAGGGCCGTATGCGAACCACAGCCAACGAGCAGATGGCCATCGCTGATCCGTATCGTTCCCAGAGGGATGTTCACGGTGGCAGGCTGTGCAGACCATACGTGCAGGCTTTTCCGTCGGAAAGTTGTAAAGGCACCGGGCCACGGCTGAAATCCACGAAGGCGGTTCCAGATTTCAATGGCGGAGCGGTGGAAATCAATCCGGCCATCTTCTTTTTTGAGAATTGGCGCGAGCGTTGCTTGCGCATGATCCTGTGCACGGGACTGAAGCGTTTTCGACTGCAGCCCTGCCAGAGTATCGAGCATCAGGTCTGCGCCGAGTGATGCCAACTTCGGCGCCATTGTCTCCGCGTTGTCTTCTGGGGAAATCGAACATTCGCGCTGAAGGAGGATCTCTCCCGTATCAAGTCCAGCGTCGATAAGCATCGTTGTCACACCAGTAATGCTCTCGCCTTGCGCGATCGCCCATTGAATTGGTGCCGCGCCCCGGTATTTTGGCAACAAGGAAGCATGTACATTGAGGTTGCCCAAGGGCGGAAGTTCGATCATCCACTGCGGAATAATGCGCCCATAGCCTACGACAATGATTGCGTCCGCCTTCAGTTCGGCGAGTTGGGATCGAAAATCATCATTGTTCTTGATTCTATCCGGCTGAGTGATGGGTAAGTTGAGCTTTAGTGCGCATTGCTTAACGGGAGTCGCCGTCAATTCCATACCGCGGCCACGAGGGCGATCCGGCTGGGTAACTACTAGCGGAATGTGAAAGCCGGCCTCAACCAGTTTTTCGAGGGTGGGTACCGCGAACTGCGGCGTTCCGGCAAAGATGAGGTTGAGGGGTTGCGTCATAGAGATATTTTGCGAATGCTCCCATGCCTCTACCACTCGCCAGCTTTCACCAGTTTTCGAATCTTACGTTTCATCAGGTCGCGCTTCAGCGCGCTGATGTGACTGATATAGAGCTTGCCGTTCAAATGATCGGTTTCATGCAGGAAAGCGCGGGCCAGCAGTTCTTCCCCCGTCTTTTCATAAAAATTCCCGTTTACGTCCTGGGCGCGAATCGTAACCTTGCGTGGCCGCGTCACCGATTCGCGAAACTCCGGAATGCTTAGGCAGCCTTCGTTCTGAGTATGACGACCCTCCGTATGAATAATCTCGGGATTGGCGAGTACCAGCTTGGCATCGGGGTCTTCTTTAAAGGTCACGTCAATTACTGCGAGGCGCTTCGAGATGCCGATCTGTGGCGCTGCAAGCCCCACACCATGCGCGGCATACATCGATTCGAACATGTCCTCGACGAGCTTTCTCAACTCGGCGTCGAAGACAGTCACAGGTTCAGCGCGCTTCTCGAGTACGGGGTCACCAAATTTTACGATGGGGTAGATCATCGATCAGTAGTTAGTCGTTAGCGCGGCGCCAGATTGATTTCAGTAATTTCTTAACTGCTCCAAATACCCATTGAAATTCCGAGTCGTTTCCACCATGGAATCGCCCCCGAACTTTTCGAGGGCGCACCTACCAAGAGTCAGCGCGACCATTGCCTCCGCAGCAACCCCCGCGGCCGGGACTACGCAAACATCGGATCGTTCGTAGGCGGCTTTTACGGGTTCGCGCGTTGCAAAATCTACGGACTGTAGCGGGCGTCGCAATGTCGAGATGGGCTTCAGATACCCGCGCACACGGATCTCCTCGCCATTGGAAACCCCTCCTTCAATCCCACCCGCATTGTTGTGGGGACGGCTGAACTTCGTGTAACGATCGGAGGCGTCGTATCCAATTTCGTCGTGGACCAAAGAGCCCGGAGAAGCAGCGGCACTGATTCCGGAACCAATTTCCACGGCCTTCACGGCTTGCAACGACATGACTGCCGCGGCCAGAAGAGCATCGAGGCGCTCGTCCCATTGTGCGTACGTGCCGAGACCCGGGGGAACATTGTGGGCGACGACCTCAAAGACTCCACCCACCGAGTCGCCAGTCTTCAATACTTTATCGACTTCCTCTTTCATGCGCAGTTCGGTATCGGGGTCCGCACAACTTAGAAGAACGTCGGTCTTGCTGCCGACGGCCCTGATCTGGTCCCAAGGCACTTCCTTGTTAATAGCGGCTCTTCCTACAGAAATGACATGACTGAAAACTTCTATTGCCAGTTCGCGCAGAAATAGTTTGGCTAACGCACCCACCGCGACCCTCGCCGCTGACTCACGTGCGGAGGCGCGCTCCAGCACGTAGCGTGCTTCCGAAAAGTTGTACTTGAGTGCTCCCGCCAGATCAGCGTGACCGGGGCGTGGCGATTTCACGGCCTTATGCATAGCTGGATCTCCCTCCGATACGGGGAGAGATTCCTGCCAGTTCTTCCAATCCTTGTTCTCCAGCAGGATGGCGATCGGGGACCCAATGGTGATGCCGTGATGCACACCCGAAAGAATGTGGGCCTTGTCCGTTTCGATCTTCATCCTCCCGCCGCGACCATAGCCTTGCTGTCGCCGCCACAGGTCACGATCCACAAATGCCTGATCAATTTTCAGGCCGGCGGGCAGACCGGACAGAAAGGCGACCAGAGCTTCGCCATGAGACTCCCCCGCCGTGAAGTAGCGCAGCATAAACTCCCGATTCTAAATGATCAGAACGGAGAGTCGGGAAGACGACGCAGGGAAATCAACAAGATTCCGCCGTGACATGCCATCCGTTGAGCCTGTACAATACGTCAAAGCTTTTGTGTAGCCGGCCCTTCCGGTCGGCTCCCGCCACTGGCTGTGCCACTTCCGAGATTACTGGCCCAGGAGGAGAAGTGTATTCGGACGAATCGACGAGCACGAAAACAAACCTTGGCGCCAAGATCCGCTGCGTAGTTGCCGATGACCATGCCTTGGTTCGGCAAGGTATCCGTCGCTTGCTGCAGGATGAGACGGACGTGGAAGTAGTAGGTGAGGCCGGAGACGCGGCTGAGGCCCTCAAGACAGTTCTGGATCTTCGTCCCGATATTTTGCTCTTGGACGTGGGCATGCCTGGATTTTCTTCGTTTGAGGCCGCGCGGGTTATCCAGAGGGACGTTCCGGGTACGCGGGTCATTTTCCTGACCATGCATGAGGATCAGGACTATGTCATGCAGGGCCTTCAGGCGGGGGCCGCTGGTTATTTGCTGAAAGATACCCCGGCTGCGAAGCTGATCAGCGTGCTCCGTGATGTCCATCAAGGCGGAAAGTTCGTCAGTCCCGAAGTACTCGGTGGCTTGATCGAGAGTGGGAAATTAGGCGGTCAATCTCGAGTACGACCGACGAGGTCAACCCTTACCCCGCGCGAAACTGAGATCATGAAATTGCTCGCTGAGGGCAACACTGTCCGCAAAATTGCCGGCATGCTCAACCTGAGCATCAAGACAGTTGAGGCGCACAAATTCAACCTTATGCGAAAGCTCGACATTCATAACAAGGCTGAGCTTGTACACTGTGCAATCCGGAAGAAAATTGTGAAGGTGCCCGCGGGTTTCTAGGGAAGGTCGTTTAGGATTCGTGAGCGGACCTTTTT
>Ga0075434_100001827_pt1 | contig 18379 bp, 15 predicted proteins | sample RhiMethybrSRZTD3_FD_75298 | JGI IMG/M metagenome (GOLD analysis project Ga0075434, IMG submission 75298) | Populus rhizosphere microbial communities from Tennessee, USA - Rhizosphere MetaG P. TD hybrid SRZTD3 | ecosystem: Host-associated > Plants > Roots > Rhizosphere > Soil | place: USA... | reverse complement strand
CCCCGTCGCGACTCGCTCTCGGGGGCGCCGCGGATCGCCTCGTCGTAGGCCGCGACCGCCTCTCGATGCCGGCCCAGTTTCTGCTCGCAGAATCCGATCGATCCGGATTGCAGATAGTTCGTCGCATTCCCCGGGTCGAGCGCGATCGCCTGGCGGCTGTCGGCGATCGAGCGTTCGTACTCCCCCAGCGACAGGCAGGCGGACGCCCGGTTCGTGTACGCGTCCCGCTGGCGCGGATCGATCTCGAGCGCGCGGGTGAAATCCGCCGCGGCCCCGGCGAAGTCGCCCCGGCGAAGCCGCGCCGCGCCGCGGTTGTTCACCGCGTCCGCCCAGTCCGGCTTCAGGGCCACCGCGCGGTCGAAATTCACGAACGCCGAATCGTCCTGGCCGAGGGCCGCCAGCACGTTGCCTCGGTTCATCCAGATCGGCGCGCTCTGCGAATTGAGGGCCAGCGCCTGATCGAAGTCCGCGAGCGCGTCGTGGAGCCTCCCGGCGTGGCGGTAGTAGTAGTAGCCGCGATTGATGTAGGCGTCGGCGATCTGTCTCGGGTACTTCGCGATCGTGTCGTTCCAGAGCGTCTCCGCGTTCTGCCAGACGTCGCACCGCTTCCACGTCTGGACCAGCGAGAACGGAAGGAGCAGGACGAAGATCGCGGCGACGACCCACCGGATCGGAATGCCCAGGACACGGCCCGCCCGCTCGTCGAGCCACCACGCCAGGGCGAAGAGCAGCCCGATGTACGAGACGTAGGTGTATCGGTCGGCCATCGTCGCGCCGCCCAGCGAGAAGAACTGGAGCACGAGCGCGATGTTGATCAAGTAGAACGTGAGGCCGAACGCCACCGCGCGCTCTCGGCGGGCGAGCCACACGACGAGGGGCGCCACCAGAAACGTGAGCGCGAAGACGAGGTAGAACTGGGGTCCCGGCCCGGTCACCGGGCTGGGATAGGGATAGATCGCGGAGAGCCCGATCGGGACGAAGAGCTTCGCCACGTACATGGCCAGGCCGTACACGCCGAACAGGGTCTTCTGAAACGGATTCCACACGTGCGAGATGGCCCCGGCGCCCTGCTGAGCCTGAAGCGTGATGAGGCCGACCCCGAGGGAGACGAGGAAGAACGGGATCTTCTCGATCCACACCGAGCGCGTCAGCGGGCGCTCGCGGAAGACGTCGATCGCCACGAGGACGAGGGGAAAGACGACCGCCGCGGGCTTGGACGCGGCGGAGAGCACGAACGCCACGAGCGCCGTCGCCAGTCGAAGCGGGCTGGGGCGCTCCAGGTGCGCGACGTAGGCGATCAGCCCGAGCAGCAGGAAGAACGCGTAGAGCACGTCCTTCCGCTCCGCCACCCACGCTACCGACTCGACGTGCATCGGGTGGATGCCGAAGAAGAGGCTGGTCGCGGCCGCCGTCCAGAACCGCTTCCGGGAGAGCCTCCAGACGAACAGGAACACGAGCGACGTGTTCGCGAGATGGAACAGCAGATTCAGCCAGTGGTACGAGGCGGGGTCGAGCCCGCCCAGGCGATAGTTCAGGGACAGCGACCACATCGTGAGCGGATGCCAATTGCCGACCGCGGGCTTCGTCAGGACGTCCCAGAAGCCCGGATGAGCGAGGAGCGGGTTTTCGGTCACGTAAAAGTTGTCGTCCCAGTCCGTGAATCCGTTGTCGAGGCATGGCAGGTAGACCACGAACGTGACGGCGAGGATCGCGAACAGCAGGATCCAACGAGGAGCCGCGCCTTCAGGCGCAGAAAAGCCGGGACGCCGCCCCGGCATCGGGCGGCGTCCCTGGCGAGATCCGGAATCGACTTCCTTGGCGCGACGAGGCAAGCGACTCGCCCGCGCGGCTACTTCTCGATCATGCGGCGCTTCTCCACTTCCCGCTTCAGCACGTCCTTGTTCAGCACCACGAACTCGACGCGCCGGTTCTTGGCCATGTTGAGCTGGCTCGTGTTGGGCACGAGCGGCTTCGACTCTCCGTAGCCTTTGGCGACGAACTGGTCGGCCTTGAGACTCGGGAACGCCGCCAGCAGGTATTCGAGAACGGCCTTCGCGCGCGCGTCGCTCAACTTCTGATTGATGGCGTCGCTTCCGCGCGAATCGGTGTGGCCGCCGATCTCGATCCGAAGCTCGGGCCACCGGCTCAGCACCTGGCCCACCGTGTCGAGCACCGGCTTCGAATCGGGGGTGAGTTCCGACTTACCGGTCTCGAAATTCACGTTCGAGAGCCGGATCATCCCGGTATCGAGGAGCTCGGTTTCCTTTTCGGTCACCTCGAGGGGGCAGCCGTCCTTGTCGACCTTGAGATTCGCGCCCGTGTTGGGGCACTTGTCGAGGCCGTCGACGACGCCGTCGCCGTCCGAGTCCGCCGTGCAGCCCTTCGCGTCGACCAGCGCGCCCATCGGCGTGTTCGGGCACTGATCGATGCCGTCCCAAACCTTGTCGCCATCGGCGTCGCTCGGGCATCCGGACGCGTCCACCGTGGCGCCGGCGGGCGTTCCATCGCACTTGTCGGGGCCATCGGCGACACCGTCGCCGTCGGAGTCGACCGGGCAGCCCTTCGCGTCGACCTTCACGCCGGCGGGAGTTCCCGCGCACTGGTCGGGACCGTTCGGCACGCCGTCCTTGTCGTCGTCCACCGGGCACCCGGCCGCGTCCACGACCACGCCGGCCGGCGTTCCGGGACACTGATCCTTCTTGTCGCTCACGCCGTCGCCGTCCAGGTCGGCAACCTTCGTCTTACCGCCGAGGGCGAAGGTGAGACCCCCTAGGTAGAGGATCTCGTTTTCCTTGGCCGCGCCCAGGTCCCCGGCCGGTAGGTTCAGAATGTTGCGCGCTTCGAGGCGAAGGCCGATTCGCCCGCCGAGCCACGACTCCCACCCGCCGAGCGCGTCGAACGCGCCGTACGTCAGGTCGTCGACTCCGTCGCTGCTGCGCGAGGTGTAGGAACCGCCGGCTCCGAGAAACGGCCCGCCGATCTTCCAATTCGCGAGGTGGACCCGGAGGTCGCCGCCCACGTGAAGGTAGGTCACGTCGGCTCCGCTCGGGATGTCCTCCTGCGTCGAGGTCGTGCCGCCCGCTACCTCGAACGAGAACGCGGAACTGAGCCTCCACCCGATCCGTCCGCCCACGTGGAGCGCGTCCTTCAGGGACGCCGTCGGGAAGTGTTGAGCGTCGTCGAACGTGGCGATTCCCGCCACCGGCGTGAAGTACATGTACGTCGGGCTCGGCCCCGCGGCTGCCGGAGTCGGGACGAGCATGCCGGCCATGAGACACGCCGCGAACGCGTGCCAGCGCGTGCGCATTTGATCCTCCCATCCTTGGAGAAATCCCTGGCGTCGGCGTGACCGCCTACCGTCGTTTACGACTTCTGCCTCGTAAACGTGAACCTCCTACGAAGAGTGTGGTCGCTTCCACTTCGAGACGACCGCGTCGAGCGCGGCGATCGCGAGTCGAAGTTGTTCGTCGGTGAGGTACGGCGCCGGGCCCAGCCGGACGATGTCACCGCGATAATCGGTCCAGACGCCCCGCTCGCGCAAGGCCGCCGATATCTCCCCCGCGCGGGCCGAACGAAGCGCCAAGAATCCGCCGATCCGTTCCAGCGGAACCCCCCGATCATGCGCCAGGACGTCGGGGTCGAGATCGAGGGCGTCGATACCGTCGGCCAGGATCCCGACCTGGCGTCGGCTCAGGTCCCGAAGGAGCACCGGGGTCAGCCCCTCCGCCTCGAAGAAATCGAAAACGCGCGCCGCCCGGTAATGGCTTGTGGTGTCATAAGTTGCCCCCGCCCAGCGGGCGGGGCCGTCGCCGTACGGCACCTCCCCGGCGGTCCGCTGCGTGAGCCGCGCGAACTCGCTGTACCAGCCGGTGAGGATCGGGCGGAGCCGGGCACCCGCCGGGGGGACCCGCAGGAAGCAGTTCCCTTCCCCGAGCTGGCAATACTTGTAGCCTCCTCCCACGACGAAGGCATCCGCGAGCCCCTCATGATCGAGGGAGAACGGGACCACGTTGAGGTGGTGGTAGGCGTCCACGAGAAGTTCCGACCCGACGCGCCGGCACGCGGTCGCGAGCGCGCCCAGGCCGGGCACGATCTGGGCGTTCGAGAAGAGGACCGAAGAGACCAGCACGGCCGACGTGCGGTCGTTCGCCGCGGCGGCGAGACGGTCCCCGAGCGTGTCGACGGGGAGCGCCGCGATCTTCACCACGTCCAGGTATCGCTCCTCCGCGAGGCGATCCATCTGGCGGCGGAGGCTATGGAACTCGCCGTCGGTGGTGATCAGTCGCGGCCGGTCGCGCAGCGGGAGCGCGGAGAGAAACCGGGTGACGAGCTCGTGCGTGTTCTGCCCGAGCGCGATCTCCTCCGGCCGGGCGCCCAAGAGACGCGCGAACCCGCGCCGAACGCGGTCGGCCTTCTCGAGGGCGCGGTCCCACTTGTCATCCACCATCTCGGCGGCGTCGTTCCATGCCTCCATCTGCCCCTCGAAGGCGACGTCGGGCCACGCCTGGTGCGAATGCCCCGTCAGGAGGATTCGATCGGCGACGCGAAAGCGGGAGTAGTGAGACGCGAGGGGATTCGGCGAGCCGGCGAGGTCCGCGGTCGTTGGCATGTTGGCGAAACGGGCGCCTACGGGCGCGCGCCGTCAACGCCCTCCGAGTCGTCCCCTTCCACGGCGGTCGGTTGCGACTGCCACAGCACAGCGGACCAATCGAGCGCGATCCCGACCTGATTTTCGTCGTAGCTTCCCGGATTCAGTGCGGCGCCGCCCCCGGCCGGAAAATTCGCGCGATTCCCCTCGTGCCGATAGAAAGCACGTGCGGTGAAACGCGCGTTCGGCTCCCCGCGCACGCCCACCTCGATCTCTTGGCGCGTGTCCTCGCGGCCGTTGTGGGAGACGTCGCCGGCCACCTGAGAGCCGTAGGACCGCCTGGCCACCTCGTAGGAACCGTACAGCCCGGTGCGGGGTCGCCGGTGTCCAAGGATCGTCAGGCGCCCCCCCACACCCGCCACGAGACCGTGATAGCCGATGTCGGGATCGTCGTTCGCTATGTTGTCCATGTCGTCGGCCTTCGCGATGCTCGTTCGGTAGCCGCCGTGGAGTTCCAAGCGGCCGCCCCGGGGCCGCAGCCATTCCACGCCGGCCTCTCCCTGATGCGTCTGGGACGTTCGCTCGAGGAAATCATCGTTGTAGCCGCGATGCTCGTATCGGTAGGAGATCTCGCCGCGGACGCGGTCAGCGAGCGGCTGCGTCCATCCAACGGATCCGACGAGGAGGCTGAAATCGGCGCGGCGGTACCGGGAGCCGGCGCCGGTCGGCACGTCCTCATCGAACAGTTGCCGTAGGTAGTACGAGGGGATGTAGGAGCCGGACAGGGCAAGGCGCCCCTCACCCCGAAACGATTCGCGCCAGGCGAGGCCCATGCTGCGGAAATCCGCAGTTCCATTCCTTGCGTGAAACTCCCCACTTCCGCTGAGGCGAATCTCGCGCCCCCGCCCCTGTGACCCCTCCGTTTCCCACGTCAACGAAAGGGCCGGCCGCCAGACGCCATCATCGATCGACTCGATCGAATAGTGCGTCGGAGCGGTCCCCTCCGTGAACTGCCGGACTTGCTCGTCGGAGTATTGAAGAAGGTTGTCCGTATAGCTGGAGGTCAGACCGACGCCGATCCGAATGCTTTCCGATGCGAACGCGTCGGGGGAAGGAATGCAGAGGAGCGCGAGGCCCACTAGCAGGGGCGGCACTCGGCGGGCCCGCTCCCGATCAAGCGGTCCAGTCATGCGAATCGCCACCGTCACTCTTCACGCCCCATCGCGGGCTCCGGGATTCGCGCATGGATTTCGATCGTACCGCTTCGCGGCTCAACGAGGCGCACGGAGAGATCGTGCAACCCGGGGCCCAGATCGAGATAGATTCGGTCGATTTTGGAGGGAACGCGGTCCTGGAGGTCCGTGTAGGTGGCCGCCGCGCTCTTCGTGGCTCGGAACCGGGCTGTCCGCGGTCGCCGTCCAGCCCCGACGATCGAGATCTTGTACGGTTGCACGCCGCGCATGGTGGGGTCGAAGTCGAGGCGCGTCGACAGTTCCAGGCTCGTGGGACCGATGATTCGAAGTCGCACGGGTCTCGCCTTCGTGACCGTGTAGTACGGTATGAGTTTCTCACCCTCCGACACGGTCACGCTTTGCACGGCCTCGACCGGCGTGATGGACACCATTCGCTCCCGCGTGCGGGACGACGCTTCGGCAACGAGGACGCGAACGAGAACGCTCATCGTCCCTTCAGAGGACAGAGTAAGTACGTGTTCCCCCGCCGGCACCGCGACGACGACGGTGCGACTCTTGCCGACCGGGGCCCCGCTCTCCTTGATTCGCGCCTTAGGGGCCGGCGAGGATTCGGTCGCGTGCTCCCTCCAGACTCGGCCCTCGCCCTCGAGGCGAATCCGATAGGCGATCGCCGGCGCCTTGGCCGAACGGAACTCAACCCTCGAAACGATCCGGAGCCGTCCCGGGCCCGTGACCGAAAACGTCAGGGGAGAGCCGGAAGAGACGCGATAGTAGACGCGGGGCTTCCCCGAAACCAGCACGCGGATCGGGGCCGCGGAGCGGACCTCCCCGATCGGCCGCCATCGGGCGGCCAAGGCCGGAGCAGGGAAAGCAAGAACGGCCTGCACGGAAATCGTGCATATGACCGAGAGCCTCAGTCCGAGAAGCATCACGACACCTGCGGCCTTTCCGGATGGGGACGTCCCAGGATCCGCTGCCGAAGATCGAGCCGCAACACGAGAACGTTCAGCAGAAACAGGGCTGCCGTGCAACTTCCGACGACCCAGAGATTATACCGATACTTGATGAAGAGGAGACCCGTACCCGGCTTCACCGTCGTCACGGCGTCGCCCGCGACAATGTCGAAGTGGCGGGCCAGCTTCTCGACCTCCAGCAGGTTGATGACCGGAATTCGACGCTCCGCCAACACGTTCAACACGCCGCGATTTGGATAGTTCTTGGCGGCGAGGCGGAAGGTGAGTCCCGCGGGGACAAGTCGTGCGTTTTGCGCCCCACCGAGACTTGCCACGCCCCCGCCGACATTCACGTAGAGGCGGATCGGCTTCCCTTTTCCCGCCGCGATCGAATCGTAGAGCGCCACCCGCGCGCGGACGGCATTGTAGATGTTGGGTGCGTCCAGAAGGCGAGCGCCGCTCCTCTGGATGGCGTCCTCGAGGATCTGGCGTCCGGCCGGCGAGAGGCCCCGGCCGACGTCGCCGCCGCCGCCCAGGGACGCCGCGACCGACCGGTAGGGCCACAAGCCCGCCTTGACCAGCACGCTCTCCATGTCGAGCCAGGTCAAGGACGGATCCGTGGCTCCGAACATCGAGGAACCCACCGAAGTCACGATTACCGGCTCCGCGCCCAACGCCCGGCATGCCGAGAGCACCGCCAAGTTCAAGCCGGGAAGAGATCCCGTCATTCCGATCGCGACAAGATCCCCATTCGACACACCCGCCTCGATCATCAACTGTGTCGCCGCGGCCGCGAAATTCGGATGGCCCGCGAGAACCTTCGCGGACTGGACGCCCCGGTCCGTCGTCACGAGGGAGAACTGCGGTCCGATGATTCCATACGCCTCCGGATCGTTCCGCTCGTCGACCGCGATTCCCTGGCGTCGCTTGGCTGTGGCGATCGCCCGTTCGGCGCGCTGCATGAGCGCCACGGCCTCGAGTTTCTTCCCGAAGGCCTTGGCGTGCACCGGGGAGAGCGAACGCTCGGCGACGGCGAACAGAAGGAGGGCCAAGCACGCGAGTGCGACGAGCGTTCCGGTCGAAGCTCGAGCCTGGCTCACACGATCACCTCTCCTCCGTGCAGCAGCATCAGGCAGAGCCGAACGAGCACGGCGGTCGTGACCATCACGGCGAGCGTCTGGACGACGCCCTGACGCTCCATCCAGTTGGCGATGAGGCCGGGGATGATGAAACCGATCGTCTGGAATTCGAGCAATCCGCCGGGGAGACGGAACACGAGGAATTCCCGAGAAAGCGCGCCGAAGACGAAGCCGAGTAGAACGGCGACGACGATTCGCCTCCGTCCATAGATCAGGGCGTATCGCGAGAGGAGTTTGAGGCTCCCCAACGTTGCGAGACTCACGGCGATCGTGCCGAGGAGCCGGAGCGGCTCGTGGACGAGGAGCGCCACGTAGCCCGGCACGACCATTCCCCCGGCGGCCAAGCCGAGCGTCTCGGAGAAGATGAGACTGATCAAGAGTCCGAGCCCAATCGCTTCTTCAATCACGGCGGTCCGCCCGATTCTTGAAGTGCAACACGATTTCCTCGCCCAGGCCGACGATATTCCCGATTCCGAACACGACCCCACGACGTTCGATCAGATCGAGGACCCGCTCGTAGACACCTTCCGGGCGCATGCCCCCGAGGTCCGACAGGCGCTCGCGTGGGAGTCCGTGCGCTGCGGCACGGATCGCGACGAGTGCTGTCCCCTCGCCCGATAGGACCACGTGCTCGGACGGAAGGTCCCGCGCCACAAGCTCCGCGATTTGACCCGACCGTTGCGGTCGATCGTTGCGGCAGTTCGCCAGCACGATTCGCTCGACGCCGGGCATGGCTCGATCGAGCCCGAGTCGGCGCCAAATGATCCGCGTGGAATCGGGGTCGTTCGCCGCGAACGCGTTGACGAACTGAATCTCCTTTCCGCCCACGTGCAGAAAATATCGATGGAGCACTCCCGGATCAGGGCGAGCGGCATGCATGCCGCGAAGCGCCGTCGATCGCTCGACCCCGAAATGTGCGCAGACCGCCAGCGCGAGCGCGACGTTCTCAGCGTGCTCGATGTAGGAGAACCCCTCCAGTTCCCCGTCTGCGATGTCGGCCCCATCCACGAGGTGAAGCGCGGCGTGCCGGCGACGAGCCTCGTCCTGAAGAATGCCCCAGCGCTTTCGCTCCGTGGTGAAGGCAGGACCGCCGAGCGGAAGCGTCAGGGCGAGAGCCCGGGCCGCGTCCTCGACCGTGGGCCCGAGCACGTCGAGGTGGTCGGCGCGAACGTTCGTGATCACTCCGACCGTGCTTTGGATCAGACGAAGCTCCGTCACCGGTTGCAGGTCTGGCGAGACCGCCATGCATTCGATGACCAACGCCTCCGCGTCGACCTCGACGGCCCGCCGCACGATGCGGATCTGCTCGATGATGTTCGGCCGGCCGACCCGATAGACGTCCACCTCCGAGTCGTCGGGGTAGATCATCCGGGCCATGGTTCCGGTGGTCTTCGCGAACGTGCGAATTCCGCCCGCACGGAGCCCTCCGGCGATCAGGCGCGTCACGGATGATTTTCCGCGCGTGCCGTTGACATGGACGCGGATCGGGATTCGTCGGAGGGTCCGGTTGTGTCGGCGGGACTCGTGGATGCCGTATGCGGTGAGGCCGGCGATGAGGAGCGTAGGAACGAGTGTCATGGTGGCCCCTGAGACAGCCTCTGACGGACCCCCGACGGGGAGCCTATCACAGCTCCGTGCGGATCGCCCAGAGGTCCGGGAACATCGGATGGTTGAGCGTCGTCAGAAGGTAGGCGGCGCCCTCGGAGCCGCCGGTGCCGTGCTTCGTGCCGATCGTCCGCTGCACCATCTTCACGTGCCGATACCGCCACTCTTGCAGGCCCTCGTCCAGGTCGAGCAGCCGCTCGCAAAGGGAGGAGGTGACCGCGTCCTTTCGATAGACGTCGACCAGCACCGCGCGAAGCGGCGCGGACGGCTCGATCGGCTGGGTCACGTCGCGGTCGCGTTGCTCGGCCGGGACGGGATAGCCCGCGGCGGTCAGGTACCGGAGAAACGAGTCCCACAGCGTGGGCGCGACGAGCCGGCGCGCGAGGCGCGCGCGCCCGTCGCTCCCCTCGGGGTATCGATCGAGTGAGTGGGGCGTCTTGTGCCCCAGCACGAACTCCATCTCGCGGAACTGGAACGATTGGAAGCCGCTTCCGGACTCGAGCCGGGCGCGAAACGAGAGGAACTCGAGCGGGGTCATGGTCTCGAGCACGTCGATCTGGGCGACCACGACCTTCAGGATCGTGAGGATCCGCTTCAGCGTATGCAGCGAGCGGGTCGCGTCCTGTCGTTCGAGCAGGTTCATCAAGTAGTCGATCTCGTGCAGGAGTTGCTTGAACCAGAGCTCGTACACCTGATGGATCACGATGAAGAGCGTCTCGTCGTGCTCCGGGCCGTCGGAGAGCGGCTTCTGCAGGGAGAGGAGCTCGTCGAGCTTCAGGTACGAAGAGTAGGTCACGGCCATGGGCGCCTCACGTGAATCGGGGTCGGTAGCGGTTGAGCGATTCATAGGGATCGGGCCACCGGAGCGGCCAGCCGAGTTCGTAGGCGGCGTGCCGCGTCCAGTAAGGGTCCCAGAGATGCGCGCGCGCCAGGAGGCAGAGATCCGCCCGGCCCGCGGCGAGGATCGTGTTCACATCCGCGTAGGACGAGATGTTGCCGACCGCCATGGTCGCGATCCCGACCTCGTGGCGGATGCGGTCGGCGAACGGGGTCTGGAAGAGCCGTCCGTAGACCGGCCGCTGGTCGGGCACGGTCTGCCCCGCCGATACGTCCACCACGTCGCAGCCGTGCGCGTGAAGGAGACGCGCCACCTCGACGGCGTCGGCCGGCTCGTGGCCCCCGGGCGCCCAATCGACCGCCGAGATGCGGACCGACATCGGGCGGCCGGCGGGCCACGCGGCGCGGACCGCGTCGAAGACTTCCAACGGGAAGCGCATGCGGTTCGCCAGCGACCCGCCGTACTCGTCGGACCTTCGATTCGTCAACGGCGAGATGAACGACGCGAGGAGGTAGCCGTGCGCCATGTGGATCTCGAGGAGGTCGAACCCGGCGGCGACCGCGTAGCCCGTCGCGCGCACGTAATCGGCCAGGATGGCGTCCATGTCGGCACGCGTCAGCTCTCGTGGCGTCTGGCTGTGCGGGAAGTACGGAATCGGAGACGGGGCGACGATCGGCCAATTCCCTTCGGGCAGCGGCTCGGCGTCTCCCTCCCACGAGAGGCGAGTCGACGCCTTCCTCCCGGCATGTCCCAATTGGATCGCGATCTTGGCCGGCGTCTCCCGATGGACGAATTCGACGATCCGCTTCCACGCGGTCGCGTGCTCGGGCTTGTAGAGGCCCGTGCATCCGGGAGAGATCCTGGCCTCGGCGCTTACGTCGGTCATCTCGGCGAAGACAAGACCCGCGCCTCCCATGGCGCGCGACCCCAGGTGAACGAGGTGCCAGTCGTCGGGAAACCCGTCCGTCGCCGAGTACTGGCACATCGGGGAAACGACGACGCGGTTCTCGAGCTTGAGCTCGCGGAGCCGCAGCGGCGTGAACATCGGGGGCGGCGGTGACGCGGCGCGTCCCGGAGCGCCCGCGCGCGTCGCGGCCTCGCGCGCGAACCATGAGTCCACGGACGCGACGAATTTCGGATCGCGCGCCCTCAAATTCTCGTGCGTCACGCGCAGGCTTCGCGTCAGCAAGGTGAAGGCGAACTGGATCGGCTCGAGGTTCCAGTATCGCTCGGTGTCCTCGAACCACCGGAGCGAGGCCTGGGCTGCGCGTTGAAGGCTCTCCACCGCGGGCCGGCGCGCGTCCTCGTAGGCCTGGAGCGCCGCCGGAACGTCGGCGTGCTCCCGGAGCGCGGCGGAGAGCGCGATGGCGTCCTCCATGGCGAGCTTGGTCCCGGAGCCGACCGAGAAGTGGGCGGTGTGGGCGGCGTCCCCCGCGAGCACGATCTTCCCGTGGTGCCATCGCTCGTTTCGAATCGTCGGGAACGCGCGCCAGATCGATCGGTTCGAGATGAGCGGATGTCCCGCCAGCTCCTCGGCGAAGAGCCGGTGGCAGAACGCGATCGTCGTAGCCTCGTCCGCGCGCTCCATCCCGGCGGCGCGCCACGTCTCCTCGCGGGCCTCGATGATGAACGTGGAGTGGCCCGGGTCGTACTGATACGCGTGCACGCGCCAGAGTCCGTGCTGGTCGTGCTTGAAGTAGAACGTGAACGCGGGAAATGGCTTCGTCGTCCCGAACCAGACGAACCGGTTCGGGCGGACGTCCGTGACCGGCCGGAAGTGTTCCCGGTAGCGCTCGCGGATCGCGGAATTCGCGCCGTCCGCCGCGAACACGAGATCGGCGTCCTGGAGCTGCTCCGGATCCGGCGCCTCCCGCTCGAAGCAGGGCGTGACGCCCACCTCGCGGCAGCGCGCGGCGAGGATCGCGAGGAGGTCTCGGCGGGACAGGCCGGAGAACGCGTGTCCGGTGGAGGTGATCGTCTCGCCCTTGTAGTGGATCTCGATGTCGTCCCATCGATGGCATCGCGCGGCCATGGCCGCGGTCACGCCGGGATCGGCGGCCGCGAGCGCCTCCTCCGTGGCGTCCGAGAAGACGACGCCGAATCCGAACGTGTCGTCGAGTCGGTTTCGTTCGTAGACGGCGACCTGGTGGGTGGGGTCGGCCTTTTTCATCAGGAGCGCGAAGAAGAGCCCGGCGGGTCCACCCCCGATGCAGACGATCTTCACGCGGGAGAATCCGATCGCAGGAGTTGTCCGGCGATGACGAGACGCTGGATCTCGGTCGTCCCTTCGTAGATTCGAAGGGCCCGGACGGAACGGTAGAGCCGATCGACCGGGTGCGCGGCCAGGACGCCGCCGCCTCCCAGGATCTGCACCGCGTCGTCCACGATGCGCTGGGCCGCCTCGGTCGCGTAGGACTTGGCCATCGCCGCCTCGAGCGTCACGCGCTCCGCCCCTTGGTCGGCGGTCCACACGGCGCTGTAGACGAGGAGGCGCGCGGCGGCCAGGTCGGTCGCCATCCGCGCCAGCTTTTCCTGCGTCAGCTGGAACTCGGCGAGCGGCTTTCCGAATTGCCGCCGCGCGCGCGCGTGCGCGATCGCCTCGCCGAGGGCACGCGACGCCATGCCGCACGCCGCGGCGCCGACCGTGGCGCGGAGACGGTCGAGGGTCTTCAGTCCGAGCGCGAAGCCGCGCCCCTCCTCGCCGAGGCGGTTTTCGGCCGGGACGCGGCAATCCCGGAATTCCATTTCGCCGAGAGGGTGCGGCGACGACAGCACCTGGGCCCCGACGAAGCGAAGTCCCGGCGCATCGGCGGGAACCACGAAGCAGGAAATCCCCTTCGCCCCCGCGGCCGCGTCCGTCGAGGCGAAGACGGTGTAGAAATCCGCGATTCCGGCGTTCGAGATGTAGGTCTTCCGCCCGTTCAGCACGTACTGCGCCCCGTCCCGGCGCGCGGATGTCGCCAGGGCGGCGACGTCGGAGCCCGCCTCCGTCTCGGTCATCGCGAAAGCACCCATGGCGCGCCCCGCGACGGCCGGGGCGACCCAGCGTTTCTGGAGCGCGGCGTCGCCGGCGAGGAGAATCGGGACCGCGCCGAGGCCCTGGAGTGCGAAGACCGCGTCCGCTAAAGGCGAGGCCGCGGCGAGCGCCTCGCGGGCGAGGGCGCACGAGCGCCAGTCCTGGCGCGCGATCGGCTCGAAGAGCCCCGCCCCGCCAATCTCGCCTAGGAGGGCACGGGCTTCGACGCGGGCGGCACCGTCGTCGGCCGGCTCCGCTCGCGGTGCGACGACGCGCGCCGCGAAGGCGCCCGCCTCTCCGGCAAACGCCACGTGGTGATCCTCGAGGAACGCGCGGATCGGACGCGGGTCGGGCGTGATTCGGGGCGACGGCGTCGGACGCGGTCCGGAGGCGGTCATTCGGTAAACCGTGCCTCGCGCTTGGCGCGGAAGGCCTCGTACGCCTCGCGGAAGTTCGGGTGCTCCATCAGCCCTCCTTGCACCTCCGCCTCATAGCGGAGCGCCTCGTCCAGGGTCATCGTGAACTCCCGGTCCAGCGCGAGTTTGGTCACGGCAAGCGCGGGCGCGGGACCTCGCGCGAGCTTCTCCGCGAGCGCCGTCGCCTCCATGACGGCGGCCCCGTCCGGAACGACGCGTTGGTACAGGCCGATCTCGTGCGCGCGCTTCGCGTCGACGAAATCGCCGGTCATGAGGATCTCGGCGGCGCGGCCTGAGCCGACCAGCCGCGGCAGCAGCCACGATGCCCCCATGTCCGCGCCGGAGAGACCGACGCGGACGAAGAGAAAGGCGATCTTGGCCGATTCCGCGGCGATCCGAATGTCGCACGCGGCGGCGATCACGGCCCCCGCCCCCGCGACGGTTCCGTTCAGCGCCGCGATCACGGGCCGCCGGCACTTCCGGATGTTGGCGATCAGGTCACACGTCATCGCCGTGAATTCACGGAGTCCCGCCGCGTCCCGCGCGAAGAGCGCGCCGATGATGTCCTCGACGTCGCCCCCCGTGCAAAAGGCGCGGCCGGCGCCGGTGATCACCACCGCGCGAACGCCGGGTTCGCGGTCGAGCGCGGCGAAGGCGTCGCGCAGCTCCCCATAGACCTCGAACGTCAGGGCGTTCAGGCGATCCGGTCGGTTCAGCGTGATCGTCGCGACGCCCGTGGCGACGTCGTGCGCGTAGAGAAAGGACTTGGGTGCGATCGGCATCTCAGCGGGTCCCTCCGAGAACCGCGGTCGCTTCGATTTCGACGACCGCGCCCTCATCGACCAGCCCCATCACCTCGACCATCGACACGGCGGGATAGTGCTTCCCGAGTCGTGCCCTCCACGCTTCACCCAGGGCCTTCCGGCTCGCCCGGTAGGAGGAGAGATCCGTCACGTAGATGGTCATGCGGCCGACGTCCTCGGGGCCGCCGCCCGCCTCGCGCACGACCGCCATCACCTTATCGAGCGCGCGGCCGAACTGCTCCACGAACCCCGGCGGGTCCCCGGCCGTCTCCGTCTCCCAACCGGCCTGTCCCGCCACGAAGAGGATCCGGCCGCCCGGCGGCGCGAGTAGGCCGTTGTTCCATCCCTTAGGCTCGCCGAGCGATTTCGGATTCACGATGTCGAAGCTCATGACGCGCGATCCCCTCCTTCGAGGACGATGGTCTCGCCGTTTCGGCCGACGGCGTTGTCCAGACAAAGCGCGAGCGCCTGCGCGGCGACCTCTTCCGGCGTCACCAGACGCCGCTGACCCGTCGTCGCGAGGACAGCGGCGAGCGCTCCGTCGCGCGGAAGGCCCGTCCGCTCCTGCACGTTCGCCAGCGTCCGCTCGGTCATGTCGGTCGCGACATAGCCCGGGCAGAGCGCGTTCACGGTCACGCCCGATCCCGCGGCCTCCGTGGCCAGGGAGCGCGTCAGCCCGACCACCGCGTGCTTGGCCGCGCTGTAGTGCGCAATGTACCGCGCGCCCTCGAGGCCGGCCACCGACGCGAGCGTCACGATCCGCCCCCACCCCCGCTCTTTCATCGCCGGATAGAACTCTCGCACGCAGAGAAACGCGCTCGTCGCGTTCGTCGCGAGCATCCGATTCCATTCGGCGAGCGTGATCTTCCCGAGAGGCGCCGACGCGGCGGCTCCCGCGTTGGCGACCAGGATGTCCACGGCGCCGAGACGTCGCCTCGACTCCTCGCCCAGTCGCTTGACGGATGCCTCGTCGGTCGCGTCGCATTCGACCGCCCATGCCTTGCCGCCGTCCGCTCGAATCGCCGCGGCGGTCGACTCGATCTCGGCCCCGCTCCGCGCCGAGACGATCACGCGCGCACCCGCGCCAGCCAGCGCGCGCGCCGTGGCGGCGCCGATGCCCCGCCCCGCGCCCGTCACGACCGCGCCGCGGCCCTCGAGGGGCGGAGGCGTCACGCGCCCGGCCCGGGCGAGATCGCGGCGAGGACCGCGTCGGCGAGGATCGCCCCCAGCGCGGCGATCGTCGCGCGCCCTTCCTCGGCGGTCGCGTCGGCCGGCCAGCCGAAGTACGCACGCGGGCCGCCCGCCTCCTCGAACGTGCGCTTTCCTTCGCGGATCGCGGTAGAGAGCGAGGCCGGATTCGCGGGCAGCGAACGCCGCGTGGCCTCGCGCACCAGGTCGGAGCGCTCGGCCATCACCACCGATCCCTCGTAGCGCCCCGCGTGACACGCCCCGCTTTGGAACTCCTCGGTGAGGCGGGCAGCCCACGGTTTGCGGGTGACGTTGGGGCAGACGAGCGGCAGGAGGCCCTCCTCGCGGGCGCGGGACTCCGCCGCGAGGAGCGCGCCCAGGTGGGTGGGATCGAGGTGCGCGTTCGCGACCGCGAGCGCCGCCAACCCGTGGCGCGTCAGCTCCCGGGCCAGATCCAGGACGATGGCTGTCACCGTTGAGGGCTGCACCGAGATGGTTCCGGCGAACGCGGCGCCGAAGGGCGCTGCCGTGAACGGGAGCGGCGGCAGGAGGAGCGCGCCGAGTCCCCGGGACTCGAGGCGCGCGGCGCCATCCCGCGCCATCGCCTGCGCGATGATCACGTCGGTCGAGAGCGGGAGGTGCGGTCCGTGGGCTTCGATCGCCCCCACGGGCAGCACGGCCACCGCGCGCCGGCGATCCAGGTCGCGCGCCTCTTCCCACGTCAGCTCGCCCCACTCGCGCACGATCATCCCTCGGGACCCCCAGCGTTTCCGATTCACCCGACTGAGGTCGGGGGTTGCCACCCGCCCGGCGGGCGTTCATGATGCGGGCGAGGCCCACCAAATTACCATGACGACCACGCCGCCGGAACGATGGAACATCGCCGATCTCTTCCTTGACGCGCGCGTTCGGGAAGGGCGCGGCGCCCGCCCCGCCATCCACTCGGACGCCGGGACCCAGACCTACGCCGACGTCCAGGCGGCGGCGAATCGATTCGCACACGTTCTCGCCGCCTCGGGCGTGGAGGCGGAACACCGCGTCCTAATCGCGCTCCCCGACGGCCCCGAGTTCGTGGCGGCGCTCTTCGGTACGCTCAAGCTGGGCGCGGTGGTGGTGATGGTGAATCCCGGGCTCCCAGCCGGCGAGATCGACTATTTCCTGGAGTACACCCGCGCCCGGGTCGTCGTGGCCCATCGGGAGACGGCGGAGCCGTTTCGAGCCGCCGCCCGCGGCGCCCGGTTCGCGAAATCGGTGCTCACGGTCGGTGACCCCGAGTTCGAACGCCTCCTCGCCCAGGCCCCCGCGTCCCACGAGACCTTTCCGTCGCATCGCGACGATCCCGCGATCTGGCTCTTCTCCGGGGGCACGACCGGCCGGCCGAAGGCGGTGATCCAGACGCACCGATCCTTCGCGAACACCACGGCCTGCTACGGCGGCGGCGTCATCGGCTACACCGAGCGCGACGTGACGATGTCGGTGCCGAAGCTCTACTTCGGGTACGCCACCGGATCGAACCTCTTCTTCCCGTTCGCCGCCGGCGGATCGACCGCGCTCTTCGCGGAGCCGCCGACGGCCGACGCGCTCTTCGAACGGATCCGCCGCCGCCGGCCGACGATCCTGATCAACGTCCCCACGATGATCAACAAGATGGTCTCGCATCCGGACGCGCGAAAGCAGGACCTGTCCTCGCTCCGTCTCTCCACGTCCGCGGGCGAGGCGCTGCCCGCGGAGCTCTATCGCCGATGGAAGGAGACGTTCGGCGTGGAGCTTTTGGACGGGCTCGGCACGGCCGAGATGTGGCACATCTTCATCTCGAACCGGCCCGGCGACGTGCGCCCCGGGACGCTCGGCACCGCGGTCCCCGGCTTCGAGGTGAAGGCGTGCGACGACGAGGGCCGGGCACTGCCCGCGGGCGAGATCGGATGGCTCTGGGTGCGGGGGGATTCGCGCGCGATCGGCTACTGGCAGCAGATGGAAAAGACCGCGTGGGGGTTTCGCGGGGAATGGTACGTCTCGGGGGACTTGATCGCCATCGACGCGCAAGGAACCGTCACGTATCACGGACGCGGCGACGAGATGCTCAAGGTCTCCGGAAAGTGGCTCGCCCCCCAGGAGGTGGAGGGATGCCTCCTCCAACACCCCGCCGTGGCCGAGGCGGCGGTCGTCGGCGTGACCGACGAGAGCGGGCTCATGAAGCCGCACGCCTACGTCGTCTCGCGCGAGCGGCGCGATGGCCTGGCGGAGGAGCTACGCGAATTCGTCCGGGCCCGCCTCGAGCCCTACAAGCACCCCCGCGACGTCGTGTTCGTCGAGTCGTTGCCGCGGACGCACCTGGGCAAGGTGGATCGCGGCCGGCTCCGGCGCGCGTGAGGCGATGATCGCCGCCCCACGGGGCGTGAGCGGCGCGCGGCCCGTCGATTGGATGCTCGGCGGATACAACGCGCTCGCGGCGGCGATCTGGATGAGCGCGCTCGGGCGCTCGGCGTCGGCCCCCTGGATCTTCGGGGCGCACGTCCTCGGCGCCCTCCTCCCCTGGGCCGCGGCGGCGGCGGATCGCGGGACGTCGCGCGCCCTCCGCGTCGCGCGCGAGGCCTACCCGCTCCTCCTCCTCTATCCCCTCTACGCGGAGGTCGGCCTCTT
>Ga0075434_100001826_pt1 | contig 18382 bp, 13 predicted proteins | sample RhiMethybrSRZTD3_FD_75298 | JGI IMG/M metagenome (GOLD analysis project Ga0075434, IMG submission 75298) | Populus rhizosphere microbial communities from Tennessee, USA - Rhizosphere MetaG P. TD hybrid SRZTD3 | ecosystem: Host-associated > Plants > Roots > Rhizosphere > Soil | place: USA... | reverse complement strand
CGCTGGCGACGCCGGATGCCGCCCGCCGCTGGCTCTCGGAACTGGCGCCGCAGCGGCTGTTCGCCGGCCTCGAAGATCCGGGCGCCGTCGCGATGTTGCGCGATCGGCTGCCGGACGACTGCCGCGAGTTGATTGCGGCGGCCACCGACATCCTGACGGAGCGCCGATTCGACGTCCTCGGGTACCGGCGGGTGTCGTTCGGCGATCCGATCGACTGGCACCTCGATCCGATCTGGACGCGGCGATCGCCACTCGTGCACTGGAGCCAGATCAACACGCTGGATCCGGCGATGGTGGGCGACAGCAAGGTCGTCTGGGAACTCAATCGGCATCAGTGGATCGTCGGTCTCGCGCAGGCGTGGGCGCTCACGGGTGACGAGCGTTACGCCGACGCCGCCGTCGCCGCGATCGATGCGTGGCTCGACGCGAACCCGCCGTCGATGGGCATCAACTGGGCGAGCAGCCTCGAGGTGTCGTACCGGCTGATCTCATGGAGCTGGGCGCTCCTGCTGCTGCGCGATCGCCCGACCTTGACGGGGGAGTGGCTGCTCAAGATCCTGTCGGCGCTGTGGTTCCACGCCTCGCACGTCAAGCGGTATCTCTCGTATTACTTCTCGCCGAACACGCACCTCACGGGCGAGGCGCTCGGGCTCGTCTACGCCGGGCTGATCTTCCCCGAGCTGCCGCGCGCCGAGCACTGGCGCGAGCTCGGCACGACGATCCTCGTCGAGCAGAGCGCGCGCCACGTTCTCGACGACGGCGTCTACTTCGAGCTGTCGACCGGCTACCAGCGCTACACGCTCGAGTTCTACCTGCATCTCCTGATCCTCGCCGAACGGAACGGGTGGCCGATTCCGGCGGCGGTCGCGGCGCGCGTCGAGCGGATGGTCGACTTTCTCGTGGCGGTCCGCTGCCCCGACGGCTCGATGCCGCAGATCGGCGATGCCGACGGCGGGACCCTGGTCCCGCTCGCGCGGCGCGTTCAGGACGACTGCCGCGGGGTGCTCGCGACGGCGGCCGCGTTCTTCGGCCGCGCCGACTGCGCGTGGGCGGCCGGCGCCGCGGCGCCCGAGGTGCTCTGGCTCCTGGGGCCTGCCGGTCTCGACGCCTTCGATGCGCTCAGGCCCGCGCCGCCGGCCGGCCCGGCGTCGCGGCTCTTCGCGGACGGTGGATACGCGATCATGCGCAGCGGCTGGGCGCCGGACGATCACCACATGATCTTCGACGTGGGGGCGCTCGGTTGTCCCGTGAGCGGCGGCCACGGTCATGCCGATCTCCTGAGCGTGCAGTGCGCCGTCTTCGGCGAGCCGTACCTCGTCGACTCCGGCACCTACTGCTACGCCGGCGATCCGGCGAGCCGCGGCTACTTCCGCTCGACCGCGGCGCACAGCGCGGTGGTGGTCGACGGCGCATCCCAGGCGGTCCCGGGTGGACCGTTCCGCTGGGTGGCGCGCCCGGGGGCGAGTCTCCTCGACTGGCGCTCGACGCCGGAGCTCGACTTCGCCGAGGCGCACCACCGCGCGTACGTGGAGCTGCCGGGTGGTGGTGTCGTCCACCGGCGCCGCGTGGCCTTCGTGAAGGGGAGCTACTGGGTCATCGTCGACGATCTCGAGGGCGAGGGCGAGCATCACGTCGACCTGCAATTCCAGTTCGCGCCCCTCGAGGTCCTGGTCGATCCGGCCTTGTGGGCGCGGGCGCGCGGCCGGTCGGGTACCGAGCTCCTCGTCCGCCCGTTCGCGAGTGTCGCGCTCAAGGCGAGCGTGCACACCGGCGAGCTCGATCCGCTGCGCGGCTGGGTCTCGCCGATCTACGGACGGCGCGAGCCCGCGCCGCTCCTGGTCTATTCCACGGTGACGACCCTGCCGCTGCGGGTGCTGACCCTGCTCCTGCCGAGCGCCGGCCCGCGCGCGGCGGCGCCGTCGGTGTCGCCCGTGATCGACGCGAGCGGCGCGCCGGTCGGGCTCGTGCTCGACGACGCCGGCGAGCGCATCGCCTTTGGCGAGCGCGGCCTGCCCGAGATCTGGACCGACCAATGGGCGTGATCGGCGGACGGCTCGGCTATCGGCTCCTTCGGCGGCTCGGCGGCAGCCCGCCTCGACGCAACCTGTGCTCGGGCGAAGCCTATCGGCACCGCAGCAAGCTCGAAGTGCTGCTCGGTCCGGGAATCTGGCGCGAGCTCGCCGACAAGACCGTCCTCGACTTCGGATGCGGCAACGGCGGCGACACGGTGGAGATCGCACAGCACGGAGCCAAGCGCGTGATCGGGCTGGACATCCGCGAGAGCGTGCTCGAGAACGGCCGGCGAACGGCGCGCGAGGCCGGCGTGGCCGATCGCTGTGTCTTCGCGACCGAGGCGCCGCAGCAGGTCGACGTCGTCGTGTCGGTCGATGGCTTCGAGCACTACGCGGATCCCGCCGGCGCCCTGCGGTTCATGAAGGCGCTGCTCGGGCCGGGAGGCCGGGTGCTCGTCGCGTTCGGCCCCCCGTGGTTCCATCCGCTGGGCGGTCACGTCTTCTCGATCTTCCCGTGGTCACACCTGGTCTTCACCGAGCGGGCCCTGATCAGGTGGCGGTCCGACTTCAGCCACGACGGCGCCACCCGGTTCTCCGAGGTCGAAGGCGGGCTCAATGGCATGACGGTGCGACGGTTCAGCCGAATCGTCGCCGAGAGCGGGTACGGCGTCGAGCACTTCGAAGCCGTGCCGATTCGCAGGCTGAGGTTTCTCGCGGCAGCTCCGACACGTGAGTTTCTCACGGCAATCATTCGATGCCGGTTGAGCGCCGCATGACGCGGCCGGCGTCCCGGAGCACAAGTGGTGCCCTATGGTCTGGATAGCGTTCCTGTGTCTGGGTCTTCTCGTCGTATTCGTGTCGTTTGCGGGGTACGCGCTGTGGGTGGCGTGGCTCGCGCGCGTGCGTCCGGTCCCGACGGACGCTCGCTACCTTCCTGACGCGCTCCTGCCGAGCGTGACCTGCGTGATGGCGGCCTCGAACGAGGCGGTGCTCATCCGGCACAAGCTTCGCGGGCTCACCGGCCAGGACTACCCGTCCGACAAGCTCGCGATCATCGTGGTGAGCGACGGCTCCACGGACGCGACCGACGCCATCGTGCGCGCCTGGGCGCGCCGCGATCCTCGGATCCGCCTCTTGCGGACGGAGCAGCGGAGCGGCAAGCCCACGGCCCTGAACCTGGCTCGGCGGCACATCACGAGCGACGTCACGGTGCTCATGGACGTTCGGCAACGGCTCACGCAGGGCGCGCTGCGCGAGCTCGTCGCGCAGCTCGCCGATCCCCGGGTTGGGGTCGTGTCGGGCAACCTCCGGGTCAAGGGCGACGCGTACTGGACCTACGAGGGATTCGTTCGCAAGTGTGAGTCGCGCTCGGGATCGATGGTGCAGGTCACCGGCTCGCTCTACGCGGTCCGGACCGCCGACCTGCCGGAGATTCCGCCGGACACGATCCTCGACGACGTGTACGTGCCGCTCACGGTCGCGCTCAGCGGGCGGCGCATCGTCATGGCGGAGGGCGCCGGCAGTCTCGACGTCGTCACCCGCTCGACGGGCGACGAATTCGTCCGTAAGGTGCGGACGCTCGCCGGGCTCGTCCAGATCTGTCATCGCGTCGACGGATGTCTGAATCCGGTGAAGAACCCGATCTGGGGCCGCTTCGTCGTGCACAAGCTCTCGCGGCTGGCCTGCCCGTACGGTCTGCTCCTCATGGTGGCGAGCGCCGGGATGGCCGAGGGCCTCACCTACGGCACGGCGCTCCTGACCGGCGCCTCGGTCGGTCTCGTCGGCCTGACCCTGTGGCGCGGACAGGCGCCCCGCGTGGTCTCCCTGGCCCGATCCTTCATGGCGCTGAATCTCGCGGCGCTGTGGGCGACGCCGGCCTATTACCTCGGGCGCACGTCGGTGACGTGGCGCCGGGTGCGAGCGAACCGTCCATGAGCCCGCGACCGCTCCGCGTCTACATCATCACCGAGGAGGATCCGTTCTATCTCCCCGAGTTCTTCCGCGAGTTCCTCGCCGAGCTGCCGCGGGACCGGTTCGAGATCCTGAGCATCGACATCACGCCCCCCCTGAATCAATCGTCGCGGCGCGCCCTGGCGCGCAAGCTCTACGGCTTCTACGGCGGGCCCGACTTCGTGCGCCTGCTCGGCCGGTACGCGGCCGCGCGAGCCCTGGATCTCGTGGCGCCGCGCGGGCTCTGGTGCGGCACGATCAACCGCCTCGCGGGCTGCCACGGCATCCCGTGCCGGGCCGTGAAGAACGTCAACGCGCCCGCGTACGTCGAGCGTGTGCGCCGGCTCGCTCCCGATCTCCTGGTGTCCGTCGCGGCCTCGCAGATCTTCAAGCCGGCGCTCCTGTCGGTGCCGCGGCTCGCCGCGGTGAACGTGCACACCGGCCCGCTGCCGAAGTATCGCGGGATGATGCCGGTCTTCTGGCAGATGTACGACCGCCAGAAACAGATCGCCATCACCCTGCACACGATGACCCCCGACATCGATCTCGGCAAGGTGCTGCTCCAGCGCGAGGTGCCGCTCAACGGCGACCGCAACCTCGACGAGGTGATTCGCAAGATGAAGCGCGAGGGCGCGCACGCGCTGGTCGAGCTGTTCGAGCGCTTTCACACGGGCACCGTGGAGCCCGTCGCCATGGATCGGTCCCGGGAGCAATACCACTCCTTTCCGGGGCGCGCCGAGGCGGCCCGGTTCCGCGACATGGGGTATCGCCTCGTATGATTCCGGCACTCCTGACCTTCGACATCGAAGACTGGTTCCAGGTCGAGAACCTCCGCCCGCTCTTTCCACCCGCGAGCTGGGAGGCGATTCCGCGCCGCGTGGCCGACGCCACGCGCCGCGTGCTCCGCTTGCTGGCCGAGCACCAGATCCGCTCGACATTCTTCGTGCTCGGCTGGGTCGCCGAGCGCGAGCCCGAGCTCGTCCACGAGATCGCCGCGGGCGGTCACGAGATCGCCTGCCACGGCTACGGCCACGTCCTGCCGATGCAGCTCACGCCGCTGCAGTTCCGCGACGACGTGGTCAGGGCGAAGACGATCCTCGAGGAGATCGGGGGGAAGGAGGTCGTCGGCTATCGCGCGCCGTCCTTCAGCCTCGATCGCGAGCGCCTGGCGATCCTGGAAGATTGCGGCTTCCACTATGACTCGAGCCACCATCCGTTCGCCCTGCACGATCGCTACGGTCGGCTCGGCGATCTCGGTCCGCCGATCGCCCCGGGGGTCTACGCGGCCGGCGAGCGGATGGTCGAGCTCGAGCTGCCCGTGGAGCACGTGGGCGGCCTGGCGCTCCCGGTATCGGGCGGCGGCTACTTTCGGCTCTACCCGGCGGCGCTCTTCCGGTCGCTCGTCGCCCGCACGATCGCGCGCCGGGGCTCGTACCTCATGTACCTGCACTCCTGGGAGTTCGATCCGGGGCAGCCGCGCGTGCAGGGCCTGGCGCCGACGCGGGCGGCGCGCCACTACGTGAACCTGTCGCGCACCGCGCCGCGGATGCGACAGCTCATCGCGATGCTCGAGCGCCGGGCCGCGCGCTTCATGACGGCGAGCGAGTTCGCCGGCGCGATCCGCCGGTCCGTGACCGCGCTGACGCAGGGGCGGCGTGTGCCCCCCGAGACTTCGGCCGTCGCGCGCCCGCCGGCAGAGCTTCCGCCCTGCGACAGCCCGCAGAGCGCGCCGAAGGCGGGCTGACGCCATGTGCGGCATCGTCGGCATCGTCGGCCTGAACCCGCTCGAGCCCGTCGACGAGACGCGGCTCAAGATCATGCGCGACGTCCTGCGCCATCGCGGGCCCGACGGCGAGGGGCTATGGACCGAGGGCAGCGTCGGGCTCGGGTTCCGGCGGCTCGCGATCATCGACGTCGAGGGCGGCGCTCAGCCCATGCCCAACGAGGACGGCAGCGTGTGGGTCGTCTTCAACGGCGAGATCTACAACCACGCCAAGCTCCGGCCCTGGCTCGAGGCGCGCGGCCATCGCTACCGCACCCGCAGCGACACGGAAACGATCGTTCACCTCTACGAAGAGGAAGGCGAACGCTGCGTGGAGCGCCTGCAGGGCATGTTCGCGTTTGCGGTGTGGGACCGCGCGCGAGAGCGATTGCTGCTGGCGCGCGACCGCCTCGGCATCAAGCCGCTCTACTACGCGCTGACCGACCGCGAGCTGGTCTTTGGCTCGGAGATCAAGGCGATCCTCGCCGGAGGCGCGGTGGCGCCGGCCCTCAACACCGCGATTGTGCCCGAGTTCCTCGCCACCCGCTACGTGGCGGGCGCCGAGACGTTCTTCAACGGGGTGACGAAGCTCCTGCCCGGCCGGACCTTGACCTGGTCGGCGCACGAGGGCGTGCGACAGCGCCGTTACTGGACCTTGCCGGCCGAGGTAGACGGCGACGGCATGACGCCGATCGAGGCCGCGGGGCGGGTCCGCGCCGGGCTCGAGGCCGCCGTGAGGAGCCATCTCATGAGCGACGTGCCGCTCGGGCTCTTCCTGTCGGGGGGCCTCGACTCGAGCGCGCTCGCAGGGCTGATGTCGCGGATGGTGCGCGAGCCGATCCGCACGTTCTCGGTCGGCCTGCCCGAGGCCGATGCGAACGAGCTCGGCTACGCCCAGCAGGTGGCGCGGGCCGTCAAGTCCGTGCACCGCGAGGTCGTCGTGACGCCGAGCGAGTTCTTCGAGGCGCTCCCGCGCTTGATCCGGCACGAGGACGAGCCGATCGCGTTCACGTCGAGCGTGCCGCTCTACTTCGTGTCGCGGCTCGCCGCCGAGGACGTGAAGGTGGTGCTGACGGGCGAGGGCGCCGACGAGCTGTTCCTCGGCTATCACCGCTATCGGACCACGCACTGGAACGATCGCCTCGGCCGGGTCTACGACCGGTTGGCGCCGTCGAGCCTGCGCCGGACGATCGCCGGATCTCTCGGACGGCTGCCGCGCCGGCTCCGTCGCTACGCGGTCCGGACGTTCGTCGGCCTTCCGCCCGGTCCCCGGAGTCTCTTCTACGAGAACTTCGCGGTGTTTCCGACCGCGCTCCAGCTGGACCTGCTCGCGGACCCGGAGCTGCTCGCGGCGCGCGATCCCTACGGGACCGCGCTCGATCGGTACGCGGCGGCGCCCGGCGGTGACCTCGATCGCATGAGCCGCGCGGATCTGCAGACGTATCTCGTCGAGCTCCTGATGAAGCAGGACCAGATGAGCATGGCCGCGTCGATCGAGAGCCGGGTGCCGTTCCTCGATCACGAGTTCGTCGAGCAGGTTGCGGTGATGCCCGGAGAGCTGAAGCTCCGGGGCTGGCAGACCAAGGCCGTGCTGCGCGAGGCCATCCAGGACGTCGTGCCGCCCGAGATCCTCACCCGACGCAAGATGGGCTTTCCGGTTCCGGTGGGCCGCTGGCTGCGCGGTCCGTTCCGGCCGCTCGTCGACGATCTCGTCCTCGGGCCGCGCGCGCTCGCGAGGGGACTCTTCGATCCCGGCGCGCTGCGCCGGCTCGTCCAGGCGCACCGGACCGGCGCCGCCGAGCACGGCGACCGACTGTGGCTCCTCATCAACCTCGAGATCTGGCAGCGCATGTTCCTCGACGGCGAAGACGCCGGCGGGATCATGGAGGGGCTCGGCCCGCCATGCGCCTGATCTGGGTGAAGGTCGGGGGCCTCTGGCCGGTCAACACGGGCGGCCGCATCCGCAGCTTTCACATGCTGCGCGAGCTCTCCCGGCGCCACGAGGTCACGCTCCTGACCACTCACGCGCCGTCGGAAAGTCCGCGCGAGCTCGAGGCGGCGCTGCCGCGCTGCGAGGTCGTCTCGGTGCCGTGGGCGCTCGCCAAGCGGGGAAGCGCGCGCTTCGCGCTGGCGCTCGTCCGATCGTGGCTCTCACCGCTGCCGGTCGATCTCTACAAGGCGCGAGTCCCGGCGCTCGGCCGCGAGGTCGCGCGGCGGCTCGCGCAGGGCGGCGTCGATCTCGTCGTCGCCGATTTCTTGCTGGCGGCGCCCAACGTCGGCCACGCCGCGCCGCCGACCGTGCTGTTCGCCCACAACGTCGAGCACGTGATCTGGCAGCGCATGCGCGAGGTCGAGCGCCGCGGATGGCGGCGCGCGCTGCTGGGGCTCGAGAGCCGCAAGATGCGCCGCTACGAGGCGCGCGCGTGCGAGCGGGCGCGGCTGACGATCGCGGTGTCGGACGCCGACCGCCGGCTCCTCGCGGCCGCGGCGCCGGGTGCCCGCGTGCGCGCCGTGCCGACCGGGGTCGACGTGGACTACTTCGCTCCGGACGGCGTCGCGGAGATTCCGGGGCGGCTCGTCTTCACCGGGTCGATGGACTGGTACCCGAACGAGGACGGGATCGTGCACTTCATCGAGGACGTGTTGCCGCGCGTTCGGCGCGCGGTGCCGGCGGCGACCCTGACCGTCGTCGGTCGCAACCCGTCGGCGCGTCTGCGCGCCGCCGCCGCGGCGGCGGGAGTTCAGGTCACCGGTCTCGTCGACGACGTCCGCCCGCACATGGCGGACGCGGCCGTCTACGTCGTGCCGCTCAGGATCGGCGGCGGCACCAGGCTGAAGATCTTCGAGGCGCTTTCGATGGCCAAGGCGGTCGTCTCCACGACGGTGGGGGCCGAGGGCCTTCCGCTGGCGCCGGGTCAGCATTTTCTGCAGGCCGACGAGCCCGCCGCGTTTGCCGAAGCGGTCACGGCTCTCCTCAGGGATTCGGCTCGCCGCCGGGCGATCGGCGCGGCGGGCCGCCGGCTCGTCGAGGAGCGCTATTCGTGGTCGAAGGTCGTCGACGAATTTGAAAACCGATGCGGGGAGGTGCTTGGCCATGCGGGTTAGCGTGTTTGGTCTCGGGTACGTGGGGTGTGTGACGGCTGCTTGCCTGGCGAAGGCCGGCCACGCGGTCGTCGGCGTGGACGTGAACGCCGAGAAGGTCGCGATGATCAACACGGCGACGTCGCCGATCGTCGAGCCCGGGTTGCCCGAGCTCCTGCGCGAGGTCGTCGGCGCCGGACGCCTGCGCGCGACGACGTCGAGTGACCAGGCGGTCGCCGGCTCCGACGTCTCCTTGATCTGCGTCGGCACCCCGAGTCGCGCGAACGGCCGCATCGACATCGACGCCGTCGTCCGCACCGGTCAGAGCATCGGCCACGCCGTGGGCAAGCGCGCGGAGCCGCATACGGTCGTGCTCCGGAGCACCGTGCTGCCGGGCACGGCCGAGCAGCACCTCGTGCCGGCGCTGCTCGCCGGCGCCGGCGGCCGCGCGGCGACGCGGGTCGCCGTGAATCCGGAGTTCATGCGCGAGGGCTCGTCCCTGAACGACTTCGCCAGGCCTCCGATGACCCTCGTGGGCTGCGGAGACCCGGCGACGGCGGCAGTCTTGCGCCTGCTCTACGAGACTGTCCAGGCGCCGTTCGTGCACACCTCGATCCGCACCGCGGAGATGGTCAAGTACGCCGCGAACGCCTACCACGCGCTGAAGGTCTGCTTCGCCAACGAGGTGGCCGACGTCTGCGCCGCGCTCGGGGCCGACGGCAACGAGGTCATGCGCGTGTTCGCGATGGACCGGAAGCTCAACGTGTCGGAAGCGTACCTGCGGCCGGGCTTCGCGTTCGGCGGCTCCTGCCTGCCGAAGGATGTGCGGGCGCTCCTCTACGCGGCCCGGGTCGCCGACGTGTCGACGCCGGTGCTCGGCTCGATCCTGCCCTCGAACGAAGGACAGGTGCGCCGCGGGGTCGACCTCGTGCTGGCGTCGCGACGGCAGCGGATCGGCGTGGTCGGTCTGTCGTTCAAGGCGGGCACCGACGACCTTCGGGAGAGCCCGATGGTCGGGCTCGTCGAGACGCTCATCGGCAAAGGGTGCGACGTCAGGATCCTCGATCGCAACGTCGCGACGGCCCGGCTGGTCGGCGCGAACCGCCGCTACATCGAGGAAGAGATCCCGCACATCGCGTCCTTGATGTGCCCGAGCGCCGAGGCGTTGCTGGCCCACGCCGAGGTCATCGTGATCGGCAACGCGTGCGAGGACGCGACCGAGGTGCTGGCCGCGGCCCGGCCGGAGCACGTCACCATCGACCTCACGCGAGGCCATGCGACGCGACCGACGGCGCGGGGCGCCGCAGGGAGCTGAGCGGATGCCGTCGACCACCGCCGCCTTCGCCGCCGCCTCGCTGCTGCTCGTCCTCGCCGCGTCGGCCGCCACTCCGGCCGAGGGGCCGGTCGCGCAGCCGCCGTCGGCGACGGTCGACACGGCGATGGCCGAGCCGGCGGGCCGCACCATCGCCGTGCCGAGCGGCGGCGATCTCCAGACGGCGCTCGACAATGCCAAGCCGGGCGACGTCGTCACGCTCGAGCCCGGCGCGGTCTATCGAGGACCGTTCACGCTGCCGAAGAAGTCCGGCTCCGGCTGGATCGTCATTCGCCCCGCCGGCGACGGGATTCCTCGAGCGGGGACGCGGATCGATCCGGGTCAGACACGGGCCATGGCAAAGCTCGTGGCCTCATCCGGCCCGGTCGTTCGGACCGCGCCGGGCGCGCATCACTACCGCCTCGTCGGGCTCGAGATCCAACCGGCCGAGGGCGCCTTTCTCTACAATCTCGTCGAGATCGGGTCCGCCGAGACCTCGGCGGACGCGCTTCCGCACCACGTGATCGTCGACCGGTGCTTCATCCACGGGGACCCGCGCCGCGGAGCCCGACGCGGCGTGGCGCTCAACGCCGCGCACGGGGCGGTGATCGACTCGTACGTGGCCGATATCAAGGAAGCGGGAGCGGACTCGCAGGCGATCGCGGGCTGGAACGGGCCCGGCCCCCTCAAGATCGCCAACAACTACCTCGAGGGCGCCGGCGAAAACATCATGTTCGGCGGGGCCGACCCGTCGATCCGCGACCTCGTGCCCTCCGACATCGAAGTCCTGCGCAACCACGTCGCCAAATCCCTGGCCTGGAAGCCGGGCGAGCCCGGGTACGCGGGCACCGCCTGGACTGTGAAGAACCTGTTCGAGCTCAAGAACGCCCGGCGCGTGCGCGTCGAAGGCAATCTCTTCGAGAACAACTGGGTCCAGGCACAGATCGGCTTCGCGATCGTCCTGACCGTGCGCAATCAGGACGGGCGCGCGCCGTGGTCAGTCGTCGAGGATGTGACCTTCGCCAACAACGTGGTGCGGGCCTCGACGTCCGGCGTGAACATTCACGGCCGCGACAACAACCATCCGAGCCAGCCGACGAAGCGCATCGTGATCCGGAACAATCTCTTCGCCGGCATCGGCGGACCACGCTGGGGCGGCGAGGGGAGGCTCTTCCAGATCGTCGACGGCACGTCCTCCATCGTCATCGACCACAACACGGCGATCCACGCCGGCACCATCATCACCGCCGAAGGTCCGCCCCATCGGGACTTCGTCTTCACCGACAACATCGTCGCGCACAACACGTACGGCATCGCCGGCACCGGCGTCGGGACCGGCACGCAGGCCCTGGACGCGCTGTTCCCCGGCGCCGTCGTGCGACGCAACGTGATCGTCGGCGGGAGCTCGGCGCAGTATCCACGCGACAACTTCTTCGTCGGCTCCTGGGCGCAGGTCAAGTTCGAGGACCTGTCTCAGGGCCGGCTTCGCCTGGCCGATGGCAGCCCCTTCCGACGCGCCGGCCTGGACGGGACCGACGTCGGCGTCGACGACCACACGTTGCGGGAGTCCGTCCGCCCAGGAGGTGATGGCGGCCGCTAGAGCCGGACAGCGCGCGAGTCCGCCAGCCCGGCGGCGCTGCTCCGGCCGTTCCTGGCCCACCAGCAATGATCGCGAGAGACAAGGTTGCGGCGTTTCTGCTGGCCCATCGGGGCCGGTTCTTCTGCGAGCGATGCCTCGGCCGCGCGGTCGGGATCGATCCGTCCACCGGGCACCGCGCGGCGACGCGAATCGCGCGCGCCGGCGGGTTCGTGCGTGAGTACGGCGTGTGCTCGGAGTGCGGCGAGAGCCGTCTGGTGACGCGCGCGCCCTACTGAGTTTCCCCTCCGGACTTTCCCTGCGCCGATCCCGGGCTTCCCCGCATTGGCCTTCCCGTAGTCGTCCCGTAACGTGGACCTGGGCGCGGTGGAGGCGCTGCAGGAATGCAGGAGTATTGGTGAGCTTTGATGGCGACAGTAGCCGGTCGGCGGGCTGAATCTCCGGTAGACGTCCACGACGTCGCTCGCCCCCTGGCGTGGCCCGCGCTGCCGCGGACGACCTGGAAGCTCGTGGCCCTTACCGGGGTCTACTTCATCGCTGGAAAGCTCGGGCTCTCGCTCGCCTTCGTCCACGCCAGCGCGACGGCCGTGTGGCCGCCGACGGGCATCGCGCTGGCAGCGCTCCTGCTGTACGGCAATCACATGTGGCCCGCGATCTTCCTCGGCGCGTTCCTGGTGAACGTGACGACGGCCGGATCGACCGCGTCGTCCCTCGGCATCGCCGCCGGTAATACGCTCGAGGCGCTCCTGGGCGTCTGGCTGGTCAAGCGCTGGGCCGGCGGCCGCGAAGTTTTCCTCCGCGCGCGGAGCTTCTTCGCGTTCGCGCTGCTGGCGGCGGGTGTCGCGACGGCCGTGAGCGCGACCCTCGGCGTGACCAGCCTGGCGCTCGCCGGGCTGGCTCACTGGCCACGTTTCGGCGAGATCTGGCTGACGTGGTGGCTGGGCGACATGGCGGGAGCGCTCGTGGTGGCGCCGGTCCTCTTCCTGTGGGCGGCGCCGGATCGGACGAGGCGGCTCACGCGATCAGGAGCGATCGAGCTCGCACTGGTGCTGGCCTCGGTCGTCCTCGTCGGCGCTTTCGTATTCGATGGGCTCGCACCCGCACGGATGAGCGGCTATCCGCTCGAGTTCCTCTGCATCCCACCCCTCGTGTACGCCGCCTTTCGCTTCGGGCAGCGCGAGGCCGCGACGTGTGTGTTGCTGCTCGCCGCCCTGGCGGTCCTGGGCACCCTGGGGGGCCACGGCCCGTTCGCGCGCGACTCCCAGAACGAGTCCCTGCTCCTGCTGCAAGCGTTCCTGACGACCCTGACGATCGTGACGATTCCCCTGGCGGCCGTTGTTCGCGAGCACGAGCACAGCCAGACGGCGCTCGCCCGCACCGCGGCCATCGTGGCCTCTTCGGACGACGCCATCATCGGCAAGACGCTCGACGGCGTGATCACCTCCTGGAACGAGGGAGCCGAGCGGCTCTACGACTACACGGCGGGCGAAGCCATCGGGCGGCCGATCTCGTTGATCATCCCCGCCGAGCTCGGCCACGAGCTGCCGAAGATTCTCGATCAGCTCCGCCGGGGCGAGCGGATCGAGCACTTCGAGACCGTGCGGCTGGCCAAGAGAGGCCGCCGCATCGACGTGTCGGTCACGGTCTCGCCGGTCCGGGACGCGGGCGACCAGATCATCGGCGCCTCGTCGATCGCGCGCGACATCACCCACCGCAAGCAGATCGAGGCGACGCGGCGCGAGCGCGACACCTTGCGCTCGGTCGCAAGCCTGGCCGCGGGCGCGGCGCACGAGATCAACAACCCCCTGGCGGTCGTCATGGGGCAAGTGCAGCTCCTGACCGACGAGGTCGCCGGGCCTTCCCGCCAGCGCATCGCGGAAATCCTCGAGGCGATCGATCGAATTCGCGCGATCGTGGCCCGCATGCGGCACCTGACGCGCGTCGAGCTCATGGAGGGCACCCCCGGTCTTCCGCCGATGCTGGACCTCACACGATCGAGCGAGACGGAGGCGGACGAACGATCGGCGGCCGGCGGCGGCTCTCTCGTCATCGTCGCGCGCGGGGGACCAGCGCGCTACGAGAGTCTGCACAACATGTTCGCCGGCCCCACCACCGACGTGATCGTTGATCGGCGGATGGGCGAGCGGCGTCGCTCGGCGGCCGATGCGGCGGGCGGACGGCGGCGGAACAGCCGGCGCCAGCGCGATATCAGCACCGATCTTCGGACGCGCGGCTGGGCGCTGGTGATGCGCTCGTAGGGGTCCGTGAGGGTTTTGCCCGCTGTCAGATTCCTGAAGCGCACTGTCATCTCGTCGACTCCACGCGGCTCCGACGTTCCTCCTCGCGCTCTCCGCCCGACCGCTCGGCTCCCGTCGATGCGACGCAATTTCCAGATCTTCACCCCATCCGGTGCGCGGCTCCCCCGAGAATGGCATCATCGATGCTCCCGCGTTGCCCTTAAGGCACGATGATGAACGCCGACTCACGAGAACGACCGCGGGAGTTCATGGTGCCGGAGCCATTCCGCGACGCCAGGATCCTGATCGTCGACGACGAGCGGTCGATGGTGCGCCTCCTCGAGGAGTTGCTCGGCCACGCCGGCTATGGGCGACTCCGGAGCACGAGCGACTCGCGCGAGGTGCTCGGGCTCTGCGCCGAGTTCCAGCCCGATCTGATCCTGCTGGACCTCCGCATGCCCAACCTCGACGGCGTCCAGGTGCTGCGAAGCCTCAAGCCGCGGCGGGCCGAGGCCTATCTGCCCGTGCTCGTGCTGACCGCCGACGTGTCGCGCGAGAGCAAGCGAGCGGCGCTCGAGGCCGGCGCGAGCGATTTCGTCACCAAGCCCTTCGAGCAGATCGAGCTGCTCCTGCGCGTGCGCAATCTGATCGAGATGCGATGCCTGCACAAGGACCTTCGCCAGCAGAACGAAGACCTGGAAACGCAGGTCCAGCAGCGCACGCATCAGCTGCTCGAAGCCGAGAAGCTCGCGACGATGGGCAATCTCCTCGCCGGCGTCGCCCACGAGCTCAACAGCCCGCTGTCGGTCATTCTCGGGCAGGTCGGCCTGTTCAATACCAACGGCGTCGATCCCAACGCGCGGGCCCGCGTCAAGGACATCGGCGAGGCCGCCGAGCGCTGCGTGCGAATCGTCCGCAGCTTTCTGACGATGGCCCGGCGCCATCCGCCGGAGCGGGGACACGTGTCGCTGAATCACCTGCTGAGAGACGCGGTGGAGCTTCTGGCCTTCGAGCTCCGCATCGCGAACGTCGAGGTCGAGTTCGACCTCGAGAAAGATCTGCCGCTCGTGTGGGCCGATGCGCATCAGCTCAATCAGGTCGTCGTGAACCTGGTCACGAATGCGCGTCAGGCGGTGCAGGACGCGGCCCCGCCGCGCCGCTTGAGTCTCAGGACGCGCCACGACGCGCAGAACCAGCGAGTGCAGATCGAGGTCGCCGACAGCGGCCCGGGAGTTCCGCGCGAGATTCGAGCGCGGGTCTTCGACCCGTTCTTCACGACCAAGCCCGACGGCGAGGGCACCGGGCTCGGCCTGGCGCTGGCTCGCGGCATCGTCGAGAGCCACGGCGGCGCGATCGCCGTCGAGTCGTCACCGGGGGAAGGCGCCAGGTTCGTGATCGAGCTGCCGGTGGGCACACCGCCGGGAGCCGCCGACGAGCGCGACGACCTCGTCGCCGCGTCGCCGGTGCCGGGCAAGAGCATCCTGGTCGTCGACGACGAGCCGGCCGTCGCGTCGCTGCTGGCCGAGGCGCTGTCGCGGGACGGCTACAAGGTCGACATGGCCTCGAACGGCGCGGTCGCGCTGCGCATGCTCGGAGCCCGTGACTACGACCTGATCATGAGCGACAGCGGCATGCCCGTGCTGAGCGGGCCGGAGCTCTATCGCGAGGTCGAGCGTCGCGAGCCGCGTTTGACCCGGCGGTTCGTCTTCGTCACCGGGGACATCCTGAATCCGCGAACACGGGCGTTCCTGGCCCGGACCGGCGCGCCGCAGCTCGAGAAGCCGTTCACGGTCGAGAGCGTCAAGCGCGTCGTCCGACGCGCGCTCCTCGCCGAGTAGCCGGCCGCCCGCCGGCTAGACCTTCCACCCCCACCGGACCGCCGAGCGGTAGAGCCAGCCCGTGCGGGATCTGAGCATCGCCATGCCCCGTGACCCTTTGAAGGCGTCGAGCGTGACGAGCCGCCCTTGAGGCGCCAGCGCCCCGAGATCGAGATGGAATCGGAACCAGATCGTTCCGAAGAGGCCGATTGCCGCCGCCGAGCGCGCCGAGTCGAACATCAGCACGTGCCAGTTGGACGACGGCGACTGCCGGGCCGTGGTGACCTCCCAGCGGGGTGGCCAGAGCTCGGCGTCGTCGTCCATCAGGTGCCGGCGGAGCTTCTCGGCCGGAGGGCTCGAGAGGATGGGCTGGCCGAGCTCGAGCAAGAGATAGCAATAGAGGATCTTCGCCGCCGCTCGGTAGGCGCGGCGCCAGTCGTCGGGTGACGCGTCCGCGGACGGCTGGCCGGGCGCCGGACGCGACCGACCATGGGCGCGACGCCGGGGAGATTTGGCCGTCATCGCCGCGACCGTGAACGCGAACCGTGTCGCGAGAAAATCGTCGGTCAGCCCTCGCACACGCGCCGCGCAGTCGGGACAGGTGGCGCGCTTCAGCGCGAGCCGGCCCCCCAGGGCGGTCGGCAAGACGGGCTCGGCGGTCAGAGACGCGGCTTTGAATGCCTTACAGCAATAGATGCAGGCGCGCCGGCGTGTCATCGATTCGCCTTTCTGCGCTGGCGGAGGTGCACGGTAGGTGCCACGGGCACGACGACGCCCGAGCGGTGCAATCGTGAAAACCCAACATCTGGAAATCGCGCGGCGCTCACCGCGGCGCGGCGCGCCAGGACAGCAGGATCGGCGAGATGCCGCGGCGCGAAGCGTGACAGCTCGTCGCGGGCGGCGCAGAGGCGTTGCTCAATCTGGCAACTCGGTGTCGCGCGACGCGCGCGCTCCGCGCCCAAAACGGGCTTCAGGGATTTCCCGTGGCCGTTTGGGGCGCTTGCCCGATACGGTCCGTCATCCACGCTGGGTACGGTCGAGAGAGACCATGGCGATGTCCGACACGACGGCGGGAGTCCCGATCGGTGGCGACCGAATCCCGTCGCTCGACGGATTTCGTGCGATCTCGATCGGGCTCGTCCTCTTTGGTCACTTGCTCGGGACCCAGGGGTTCTTCCTGTCGCTCGACGTCAACAAGCACCTCGCCCTGGGCGAGCTCGGGGTCCGCGTCTTCTTCGTCATCTCGGGCTTCCTGATCACGAACCTCCTCCTGACCGAGAAAGCGACGACGGGGCGGATCCACGTCGGGCGGTTCTACCTGCGCCGCACGTTCAGGATCTTCCCGCCGTACTACGTGCTGATCCTGGCTCTCGTCGCTGCCGAGCTGGCGCGGTGGATCGTGCTCGCCCCGGGCGACCTGTTCCATACGGTCACCTACACGAGTAACTACCACGCGGCGCGCTCCTGGAACGTCGGCCACACCTGGTCGCTGTCGGTCGAGGAGCAGTTCTATCTTCTGTGGCCGGCGCTCCTCGTCCTGCTGGGCGGCCGGCGCGCGATCTGGGTCGCCGCCCTGTTCGTGCTCGCGGCCCCGCTGATCCGGCTGGGGCTCTGGGAATTCACGGTCTCGGCCCGCGACGGCGTGGGCCACCGGTTCGAGACGATCGCGGACTCGATCGCCATCGGCTGCGTGCTCTCGGGCGCGCGGTCGTGGCTGCACCGGCAGCCGCTTTATCACCGTGTGCTCGTCTCGCCGTGGCTCCTGCTGGCGCCCGTGATCGTGGTGCTGTCCGGCGCGCTCGGCGACCATCCGCGGATCGACTTCTTCGTCGGCTTCACGCTCCGGAACGTGCTGGTCGCCCTCTGCATCGACCGCTGGGTCACCTATCCCTCCGGCCCGGTCGGACGCGTCCTGAACTCGCGGCCGTTCGTCTTCGTCGGGCTGATCAGCTACTCGATCTATCTCTGGCAGCAGCTGTTCCTCAATCGGTATGCGACGTCGCTCCCGACGAGCTTCCCGCTGAACATCGCCCTGGCGATCGCGGCCGCGCTGGCCTCGTACTATCTCGTCGAGCGCCCCTCGCTGCGCCTGCGCCAGCGGATCGAGCGGGCGCTCTTCCCGGCCCGCGCCGGCGCCGCGAGGGCCGAGCTCCGGACGCTCCAGCCCGAGGCGGAGCGTCCGGCGTCGGCAGCCTAGAGACCGCTGGCCACGATTGCGTTACTGATCGAGCCGTTGACGTTGGCGATGGCGACGCCGAACACGAGCGACGAGCCCGCGGCCTGGCTGCTCGTATAGAAGACCGTCCCGTTCTTGGCGTAGCTGACCACGCCGGCCTGCACGCTGATCCGGAAGACGTCCCCGGCCGCGAACGTGGTGTCCCGGCGATAGGCCCCGCTTTCGCGAACCTCGGCGATGTTGCCCTGCAGCCGGATGCCGAAGGTGATCGAGCCGGGGCTCGTCAGGTTGAAGCTCGAGGTGAGACCGGCGACGCGCAGCAAGCCGCTGGCGTCGGCGGTGAACTGCGCGTAGCCGTTGGCGCCGGCGATCTGCTGCTGGGAGACCGCGCCGGCATCGCTGCACCCGTCGCAGCCGGCCGTCTTCGTGACCGAGTTG
>Ga0075434_100001824_pt1 | contig 18394 bp, 32 predicted proteins | sample RhiMethybrSRZTD3_FD_75298 | JGI IMG/M metagenome (GOLD analysis project Ga0075434, IMG submission 75298) | Populus rhizosphere microbial communities from Tennessee, USA - Rhizosphere MetaG P. TD hybrid SRZTD3 | ecosystem: Host-associated > Plants > Roots > Rhizosphere > Soil | place: USA... | reverse complement strand
AGCTTCTCCATCGGCTCGTGGCGGGCGCCGTTCACGGTGCGCGTGATCACCTCGGGCTTCCCCACCGCCACCTCGAAGCCCTCGCGGCGCATGGTCTCAATCAGGATCGCCATCTGGAGCTCGCCGCGGCCCGACACGGTGAACACGTCGGGCGTCTCGCCCGGGGCCACGCGCAGGCTCACGTTGATGAGGATCTCGCGCTCGAGCCGCTCGCGGAGGTGGCGCGAGGTGACGAACTTGCCCTCCTGGCCCGCCAGCGGCGAGTTGTTGATCGAGAACATCATGCTCACGGTGGGCTCGTCGACGGTGACGGGCGGGAGCGGGCGCGGGTCCTCGAGGTCGGTGATGGTCTCGCCGATGTTCACCACATCGAAGCCGGCGAGCGCCACGATGTCGCCGGGGCCGGCTTCCTCCACCTCGACGCGCTCCAGCCCTTCGAATGCGTAGAGGTTCGTGACCCGCGCGCGCGCTGCGCTCCCGTCGAGCCGGCACAGCGCCACGTCCTGCCGGGCGCGCACGCGGCCGTTCACGATGCGGCCGATCGCCAGGCGCCCGACGAAATCCGAGTAGTCGAGGTTCAGCACCCGCATCTGGAGCGGCATCCCGGGGTCGTAGCGCGGCGCCGGGATGGTCTGCACGATCTGCTCGAACAGCGGGGCCAGGCGGTGGTCCTCGCCGTCGGGGCTCATGCGGCACAGCCCGGCGCGCGCGTTGGTGTAGATCACCGGGAACTCGAGCTGGTCCTCGTGAGCGTCGAGGTCGATGAACAGGTCGTAGATCTCGTTCAGCACCTGCTGGGGGCGCGCGTCCTTGCGGTCGATCTTGTTGATCACCACGATCGGCTGGAGCGAGAGCTCGAGCGCCTTCTTGAGGACGAAGCGGGTCTGGGGCAGCGGGCCCTCGCTCGCGTCCACCAGCAGCAGCACGCCGTCCACCATCTGGAGCGTGCGCTCCACCTCGCCGCCGAAGTCGGCGTGCCCGGGCGTGTCCACGATGTTGATCTTGTAGTTGCCGAACCGGATCGCGGTGTTCTTGGCGAGGATGGTGATGCCCTTCTCGCGTTCCAGGTCGTTCGAGTCCATCACGCGCTCGACCACCGCCTGGTTCTCGCGGAACACGCCGCTCTGCCACAGCAGCGCGTCCACCAGCGTGGTCTTGCCGTGATCGACGTGGGCGATGATCGCGATGTTGCGCAGGTCCTCCCGCGTCGCCTGCGGCTCGCCCGCGGGCGGTGAGGCCGCGGCTTCGCCTGCGCGCAGCTCGGGCGCGGTCATCGCGGGCCTCCCGGCGCAGATCCGTGCGCGGGCGCCACGCCGTCGAGGTCGCTGCACAGGCTCGACCAGTAACCGGGCTTCAAGGCGAGCGCGTCGTAGGAGTAGATCGCGAGCTGGGCGAAGCCCAGCGAGCGCGCCGCCCGGATCTTGGCGGCCGCGGTCGCGGGCGGCGTGTTGTAGACCGCGATCCCGGGCACCACGCGGCCGTCGAGGCCGGGGAAGCCGGCGTAGGTCAGGAGCTGGGCCACCACGGTGCGCAGCGGCGGCGCGTAGCACATGGTGAACGCGCGGTCGATCAGCCCTTCGCGCAGCCATGCGGTCCAGCGCTGCGCGTTGGTGCGCACCGCCGCCACCGTGTCCGCAATCACGGCCGCGGTCAGCGGCAGCCCGGAGCGCACACCGGCCAGCGAATCGCGCACCTCGCCCACCACCGCCGCCACCTGGGCGCACTCGGCCTCGGTGCGGGGCGTCCGGGCCCGCGCGGGCGGCGGCCCGCGCCGGGCGCGCGCCGGCGCCGTGGCCTCGTCCGCGGCGGCGGCCCCGGACTCGCCCCCCAGCTCCACCCCCGGCAGGCGGATGTAGTCGAGCTGGACGCCGTCCACCGCGTAACGGGACGCGATCTCCTTCACGACCGATCCGAGCCACGCGCGCACCCCCGGCAGCGCAGGCGAGAGGAACACGCCCTCCACGCCCAGCCGCCGGAGCTGGCGCCCGCTGAGGCTCGTCATCGGACGCCCGTTCTTGAGGCGCGCGATCCACTCCGGATGGGCGTTCACGACGTGCCGCGGATCCCTCGGGCGTCGCGGCTGCGACCAGACCAGCATGCAATTCACCCAGGCGTGCACTTCGAGCCCGGCGGCGTGCGCGCGGTCGATCAGGAAGCCGAGCGGATCGAACTCCGTTCCCGCCAAGTCCTCCGCGCGCGGCAGCACGTCCGACCGGTAGTACGCGTCGCCGCGGCCCACGACCTGCGCCAGCAATCCCTTCACGCCAATCTCCCGCGCGCGCGCGACCGCGCGCTCGACTTTCGCTGAATCGGTGAGTGACCAGCGCACGACCCACAGGTAGTCCAGTCCGTGCGAGCTCGAATCGCCGCGGGCGACGAACGCCGGGCCGGGCAGCGCCCCGACGCTGTCGAGCGCCGCCCCGACCGACGCCGTCACCGCTGTGAGATCGGGCAGGGGCTCGGCCGCTGCGGGCGGAGGCGCGCCTCCCCGTGAGACCAGGACGCCCGCGAGGAGCGCCGCGTGCCGCGCGCCGGCGCCCCACGTCCGCCGGGGTGCTGTCCCGGGGCCGCGGCGTGCCGGCGTCGGCACGCTCCGCGTCAGCCGGTCTTCACGCCGGTGCGCGTGCGCTTCTTCGCGGGTGCGGAGACTTCGGATTCCCTCTCCTCGCGCCTGCGGCCGCGCTTCGGCTTGTCTTCCTCGGCCGCGGCCGCTTCTGCCGCTTCCGCCGCCTTCGACTTCTTCGTGGGCTTCTCGCCCTTGAGCGCCTTCTCCCGGGCCTCGGCCGCCGCGATGCGCTCGGCGCGCTCCTTGGCCTTCTGCTCCACGCTCTTCACCAGCTCGAGGTAGGCGGTCTCCCCGGCGTCGCCCAGCCGCGGCCCGAGGCGCACGATCCGGGTGTAGCCGCCCTGGCGGTCCGCGTACCACGGCGCGATCGTGGCGAACAGCTTGGCCGTGACGGCGGGCCGCATCACGAAGCGCGCCACGTGACGGCGCGCCGCGAGATCCCCCTGCTTTCCGAACGTGATCATGCGCTCCGCCAGGCGCCGTGTCTCCTTGGCCTTGGCGACCGTGGTCTCGATGCGCTCGTACTGGAACAGCGCCGTGACCAGGTTGCGCAGCACCGCGCGGCGGTGCGACGCGGTGCGGCTCAGCTTGCGATGGTCTTTGCGATGTCGCATGGGTTCGCCGGCGCCCGGACTAGCGCTCCGCCTCCATCAGCGGGTGACCTTCCTTGTAGCGGCTGATGTCCATGCCGAAGTGCAGGCCCATCTCGCCCAGGATGTCCTGGATCTCCTTCAGGGACTTGCGGCCGAAGTTGCGGAACTTGAGCATCTCCGGCTCGCCCTTCTGGACCAGGTCGCCGATGCTCTTGATCTCGGCGGCACGCAGGCAGTTGCTGGACCGCACCGAGAGCTCGAGCTCGTCCACGCTCTTGTTGAGGAGCTTGCGGATCCGCACCAGCTCCTCGTCCACCTCCTCCTCGACCTCCTCTTCGATCGGCTCCTCGAAGTGGATGAAGAGGTTGAAGTGATCCCGCAGGATCTTGGCCGCGACTGCGACCGAGTCCGAGGGCAGGATGCTCCCGTCGGTCCACACCTCCACGGTCAGCTTGTCGTAGTCGATGCGCTGGCCGAGGCGCGTGGCCTCGACCTGGAAGTTCACGCGCGTCACCGGCGAGAACAGCGAATCGATCGGGATCACGCCGATCGGGCGGTCGGTCTGCGAGTGCTGGTCGGCCGAGACGTAGCCGCGGCCGCCGTTGATCTCGACCTCCATGCGCAGGTCGCCGTCCCGGTTCAGCGTGGCGACGTGCAGGTCCGGGTTCAGCACCTGGACGTCGGCGTCCACCTTGAGGTCGCCGGCGCGCACCTCGCCCTTGCCCCGCATCTCGAACGTGGCCTTCTTGGGGCCGTCGCCCTGGAGCTTGAGGCGCACCTGCTTCAAGTTGAGGATGATCTCGGTCACGTCCTCGATCACGCCGGGCAGGGTCGAGAACTCGTGGAGCACGCCGTCGATTCGCACCGCGGTGATCGCCGCGCCCTGCAGCGACGAGAGCAGCGTGCGGCGCAGCGCGTTCCCCAGCGTGATCCCGAACCCTCGCTCGAGCGGCTCGATCGTGAACTTGCCGTACCGGTCGGTGTTGGCCGCATCCGGCGCGATCTGCTTCGGCATGGTCAGGTTCTTCCACTTCATCGTTCAGCCTCCCCGTGGGTGGCGAGAGTTACTTCGAGTAGAGCTCGACGATCAGTTGTTCGTTGATGGGCACCGGAATCGAGGCCCGCGTCGGGATGCTGCGCACGCGGCCCGACATCTTCTCGGTGTTCAGCTCCATCCACTCGGGCACGCCCTGGCCCCTGCGGGCCTCGAGCGAGCTCAGGACCACCGCGAGCTTGCGGCTCTTCTCGCGCATCGCGATCTCGTCGCCGGCCTTCACCTGCATCGAGGGGATGTCCACCGACTTGCCGTTCAGCGTCAAGTGCCCGTGCCGCACCAGCTGGCGCGCGGCGTTGCGCGACGGCGCGAGCCCGAGCCGGAAGACCACGTTGTCGAGGCGCCGCTCCAGCATCTGCATCAGCACCTCACCGGTGACCCCCTTGGCGAGCGTCGCCTTGCTGAAGGTATGCCGGAACTGGCGCTCGAGCAGCCCGTAGATGCGGCGTGCCTTCTGCTTCTCGCGCAGCTGTTGGCCGTAGTTGGTCTCCTTGATGCGCCGGCTCTTGCCGTGCTCGCCGGGCGCGTACCCGCGGCGCTCGAACGCGCACTTGTCGCTGAAGCAGCGCTGGCCCTTCAGGAACAGCTTCATGCCCTCGCGCCGGCAGAGCCGGCAACGTGCATCGTGATAGACCGCCATGCTCTCCCCCTAGACCCGGCGCCGCTTGGGCGGCCGGCAGCCGTTGTGCGGGATGGGCGTCACGTCCTTGATCGCGGAGATCTCGAGCCCCGCGGCCTGGAGCGACCGGATCGCCGCTTCGCGGCCTCCGCCCGGACCCCGGACCCACACCTCGACCCGCTTCATCCCCTGACCCAGCGCCTCGCGCGCGCAGGCCTCGGCCGCCACCTGCGCGGCGAACGGGGTGCTCTTGCGCGAGCCCTTGAAGCCGACCTTGCCCGCGCTGGCCCAGGTGACGACGTTGCCGTCGAGGTCGGCGATCGTGATGATCGTGTTGTTGAAGCTCGCCTGCACGTGGGCGACACCGTTCGAGCCCACCTTGCGGTCGCGCTTCTTCGCTTTCTTGACTTCAGCCACTCGAGACCTCCGTTTTCAGACCGAGCCGGATCAGCCGCCCGGCTTCCGCGGCGCCGGCTTGGCCGCCGTGACCGGCTTCTTCATCACGCCCGCCGTCTTCTTCGGGCCTTTCCTCGTCCGTGCGTTCGTCCGCGTGCGCTGCCCGCGCACCGGGAGGCCCCGGCGGTGCCGCAAGCCCCGGTAGGCGCCGATGTCCATCAGGCGCTTCACGTTCATCGCCATCTCGCTGCGCAGCGAGCCTTCCACCTTGTACTCGCGCTCGATGATGTTGCGCAGGCGGCCGGAATCCTCGTCGCTCAGGTTCTTGACCCGCAGGTCGGCGCTCACGCCGGCGGTGGCGAGGATCCGCTTCGCGGTGCTGCGGCCAATGCCATAGATGTAGGTGAGCGCGACCTCGATGCGCTTCTCGGACGGCAGATCCACACCCGCAATGCGTGCCATTGATCTCCTCGCTACTTCTGGCGCTGCTTGTGCCGCGGATTGCGGCTGCAGATCACCCGGATCACACCCTTGCGACGCACGATCTTGCAGTGCTCGCAGATCTTCTTCACGGACGAACGAACTTTCATGGGCCCCTGGCTCCCCTATTTGTAGCGGTACACGATCCGCCCGCGGCTCAGGTCGTACGGCGAGAGCTCCACCGTCACCTTGTCGCCCGGCAGGATCTTGATGAAGTGCATCCGCATCTTGCCCGAAATGTGAGCGAGCACCTTGTGGCCGTTCTCCAGCTCCACGCGAAACATCGCGTTCGGGAGCGGCTCGACGACCGTGCCTTCGACCTGGATGCCTTCCTCTTTTGCCACCGCGTCTACGCCCTCGATTCCTCTCCCTCGGGCACCGACAGGATCTCGGGCCCCTTGGGACCGACTGCCACCGTGTGCTCGAAGTGAGCGCTCAGTGATCCGTCCCTCGTCACCACCGTCCAGCCGTCGGGCCGCGTCACCACTTCCGGCCCGCCCGCGTTCACCATGGGCTCGATCGCGAGCACCTGCCCCGCCATCAGCCGCGGGCCGCGCTCGGGCGGCCCGTAGTTCGGCACCTGCGGCTCCTCGTGCATCTCACGACCGATCCCGTGGCCGACCAGCGACCGCACCACCGAGAAGCCCTGGCCCTCCACGAACGACTGGATCGCGTGGGAGATGTCCCCCACGCGCTTGCCCGCGTGCGCTTGCTGGATCCCGCGGGCCAGCGACTCGCGCGACACCTCGAGCAGACGGCGCGCCGGCTCGCTCACCTCGCCCACCGGCACGGTGACCGCGGCGTCGCCGTAGAAGCCGTCCTTCTCCACCCCCACGTCGATTCCCACGATGTCGCCTTCCTCGAGCCTGCGCGCCCCCGGGATCCCGTGCACCACCTCGTCGTTCACCGCCGGACAGATGGACGCCGGAAACCCGCGGTAACCCTTGAACGCCGGCCGCGCGCCGTGGTCGCGGATGAACGACTCCGCGAGCCGGTCGAGCTCTGCGGTCGTCACCCCCGGCCGCACTTCGCGGCGCAGCATGCCGATCGTATTCGCCACGATCCGGGCCGCGGCCCGAATCGCCTCGATCTCGTCACGATCCCTCAGATACACCATCGCTTCACCCGGCGGTCGCGCCGGTCTCCAGCGCCCCTGCCAGCCTCCGGTACACCTCGTCCGGCGTTCCGTCGGCCGCCACTTCCGTCAAACGCCCGCGCGAGCGGTAGTACTCCACCAGCGGCGCCGTCTGATCGCGGTACACCTCGAGACGCCTGCGCACCGTCTCCTCCGCGTCGTCCGCGCGCTGCACCAGCTCCACCCCGGGATGATCGTCGCAATGACGGCCGTCCCGCGGCGGCGCGGTGTCCAGATTGTACGCCCGCTGGCACACCGGGCACTCCCGGCGCGCCGTGATGCGGCGGATCAGCCTCTCCTCCGGCATCGTCAGGCACATCACACAGCTCAGCGACTGCCCGCGCTCGCCGAGCATCTGCTCGAGCGCGTCCGCCTGCGGCACGGTTCGCGGAAACCCGTCGAGCACGAAGCCCGGCGTGACATCCGGCCGCCGCAGCCGAACCTTCACCAGATCGATCATCACGATGTCGGGGACCAGCAGCCCCCGGTCCATCCGGCGCTGCGCCTCGAGTCCCACCCGGGTGCGCCGCGCCACCGCCTCTCTCAGGATCTCGCCGGTCGAGATCAGCGCCCAGCCGCGGTCACCCGCCAGCCGGCGCCCCTGTGTGCCCTTGCCCACGCCCGGGGGCCCGAGCAGCACGATCCGCACGGTTACATTCTCGTTCGGCCACGAATGCGGCCGCGCTTGACGAAGCCCTCGTAGTGGCGCATCAGCAGGTGCGACTCGATCTGCTGGAGCGTATCCAGCGCCACTCCGACCACGATCAGCACGCTCGTGCCTCCGAACGTCAGGAACGGCATCCCGAACCAGGCGATGAACGCGTCGGGCAGCACCGCGACCAGCGCCAGGAACACCGCGCCCGGCAGCGTGATGCGCGACAGCACCCGATCGATGTACTCGGCGGTCTTCCGTCCCGGCCGGATGCCCGGCACGAAGCCGCCGTACTTGCGCATGTTCTCCGCCAGGTCGTTCGGGTTCAGCACGACCGCGGTGTAGAAGTAGGTGAAGAAGATGATGATGATCGCGTAGAAGAAGTTGTAGAGGAAGCCCAGCGGATTGAACCACTGCCCGATCTGCGAGAGCGGGTTGTCCGGGCCCACGAATCCCGCCACCGTCGCCGGGAGGATCATGAGGCTCGAGGCGAAGATGATGGGGATCACGCCCGCGGTGTTCACGCGCAGCGGGATGTGGGTGCTGGCGCCGCCGAACATGCGCCGGCCCACGATCCGCTTCGCGTACTGCACCGGGATCTTGCGGGTCGCCTGGGTCATCACGATCACGACCGCGATCACCGCCACCATGATCGCGAGCGCGGCCACCACCATGAACGGCGAGATCGCGCCGGCCCGGAAGCTGTCCACCGCCTGGAACAGGCGGTTGGGGACGCCGCCCAAGATGTTCACGAAAATGATCAGGGAGATGCCGTTCCCGATGCCGTGCTCGGTGATCTTCTCGCCCAGCCACATCACGAAGATCGTGCCGGTGGTCTGGGTCAGGATCGTCGAGAAGGCGAACAGCGGGCCGGGGTGGGGCACCACCACCTCGCCGCCGAAGTTGCCGGGGTTTTGGAGGAACACGGCGTAGCCCAGCGACTGGACGATCGAGATCATCACCGTGCCGTAGCGCGTGAGCTGGGTGAGCTTCTTCTGGCCCTCCTCGCCCTCCTTGCGCAGCTTCTCGAAGTACGGCACCACCGCGCCCAGGAGCTGGATGATGATCGAGGACGAGATGTACGGCATGATGCCGAGCGCGAAGATCGTGGCGCGCGAGAACCCCCCGCCCACGAACAGGTCGTAGAGCCCGAACAACGTGCCGCGCTGGCGCTCGAGCGCGCGCGACAGCGCGTCGCCGTTCACGCCCGGCGTGGGAACGTGCTCGCCCAGACGGTAGACGATGAACAGCAGCAGGGTGAAAAGGATCCTGCGCTTGAGCTCGGGGACCTGGAATATGTTGCGGAGCTTCTCGAGCATGCCTGGCTAGCGCTCCTCGACCGGCGGCTTCGGCGTTGCCGGCTCTACCGGCGGCTTCGGCGCTGCCGGCGGCTTCGGCCCGGACTTTGGCTTGCGCGGCGCCTCGGCCACGGCGGTCGCAGCGGCGGCGCCCGCCGCCTTCAGAATCTCGACCTTGCCGCCCGCGCCCTCGACCGCCTTGCGCGCCGTCTGGCTCGCGGCATCCACCTTCACCGTGAGGGCCGACTTGATCTCGCCCACGCCCAGCAGCTTGATCGGGCCCGGCCGCCGCACGATGCGGTTCGACTCGAGCCACGCGCGGTCCACGGTGGTTCCGGCCGGCGCCAAGGCGAGCCGGCCGACGTTCACGACCTCGTACTCGACGCGCCCCGGGTTCTTGAACCCGCGCTTCGGCAGACGGCGCTGCACCGGCATCTGGCCGCCCTCGAACCACGCCGGGATCTTGCCGCCGGCGCGCGCCTTCTTGCCCTTGTGCCCCTTGCCGGCCGTGCCGCCCAGACCGGTGGCGGCGCCCTTGCCGCGGCGCTTCTTCGGGTGCGTGGCGCCGGCTGCGGGGCGCAGGTTTCCGATCCTGATGCTCGTGCTCACCGCTCCGCCTCCTCCACCCGGACCAGGTGGCGAATCTTGAAGATCATGCCCCGGATCTGGGGCGTGTCGTTGTGCTCGACGACCTGATTCATCGCGCGAATGCCGAGGGCACGCACCGTGCGCTGCTGGTCGCCGGTGTGGCCGGAAGCGCTCTTGATCTGGCGGATGCGGATCCTAGGCACCTTGCGCCTCCCGCTTCGGCCCGAACAGCTCCTCGAGCGTGCGGCCGCGGATCTGCGCAACGTCCTGGGGGCGACGCAGGCGCTTCAGACCATCCACCGTGGCCTTCACCAGGTTGTGGGGGTTGCGGCTGCCCAGGCACTTCGTGAGCACGTTCTGCACACCGGCCACCTCGAGCACCGCGCGCACGCCGCTGCCGGCGATCACGCCGGTCCCGGCGGAGGCGGGCTTGAGCAGCACCTCGCCGGCGCCGAAGTGCCCGACGATCATGTGCGGGATCGAGCCCGTCTTGGTGATCGGGACGGCAAAGAAGTTCTTCTTGGCGGTCTCGCCCGCCTTGCGGATCGCGTCCGCCACCTCGTTCGCCTTACCGAGGCCGACGCCCACGCGGCCCTTCTGGTCGCCGATCGCGACGATAGCGTTGAACGAGAAGCGACGGCCGCCCTTCACGACCTTCGCGCAGCGGTTGATCTGGATCACCCGCTCGAGAAACTCGGACTTGGGAGCTTCGGTACCGCGTGCCACGAGACCTCCTAGAATTCCAGACCCGCGGAGCGGGCCCCGTCGGCGAGCGCCTTGACGCGCCCGTGATAGCGATACCCGCCGCGATCGAAGCAGGCGCGCATGATGCCCTTCTCCTTCGCGCGCTCGGCGAGGCGCTTGCCCACCGCCGAGCTGAGCCCGATCTTGCGCGGGGCCTCGCCCGCAGGCTGAACCTTCTCGCGGCTCGATGCCGCGGCGATGGTGATGCCGTGCTGATCGTCCACCAGCTGCGCGTAGATGTGCTTCGCGCTCCGGAACACGGAGAGGCGTGGCCGCTCCGCGGTGCCCGAAACGCGCTTGCGAATCCGATAGCGCCGGATCCGGCGCCGCTCCACCTGATCGTGTCGTCCGCTCATGCCGAAGCCGCTCCCGCCGCCTTCCCGGCCTTCCGGCGGATGTACTCGCCTTCGTATTTGATGCCCTTGCCCTTGTAGGGCTCGGGCGGGCGAATCCCGCGAATGTTCGCCGCCACCTGTCCCACCAGATATCGGTCCGCCCCGCTGATCGTGAGGCGGGTCGGGTTCTCGACCTTGATCGTGATGCCTGGAGGCGGATCGAAGATCACCGGGTGGGAGAACCCCACCTGGAGCGACAGCTTCTTCCCGTCCATCTGCGCGCGGTAGCCGGTGCCGACGATCTCGAGCACCTTGCTGAACCCGTTCGTCACGCCCAGCACCATGTTCTGGAGATTCGCCCGCATCGTGCCGAACGCCGGGTTGCGCGTCGGCCGCTCGGACGAGACCTTGGCTTCCGCGCCCGCGACCGCGACGGCGGTGCCCACCAGCACGTGCGTGGTCAGGTCGCCCTTCGGGCCCTTCACGCGCACGCGGCCACCCGCGACTTCGACCGTGACGCCGGCGGGGATCGCGACCGGCTTTCGTCCCACTCTCGACATGGCGCCTCCTACCAGATCTGGCAGACGAACTCGCCGCCGAGTCCCGCGTCGCGGGCCTCGCGGTCGGTCATCAGCCCGCGGGAGGTGGAGACGATGGCGGTGCCGAGCCCGCCCAGGATGCGCGGGATGCTGTCCCGCCGCACGTACTGGCGCCGTCCCGGCGTGCTCATGCGTCGGATGCCGCTGATCACGCTCTGGTCGTCGGCCGTGTACTTGAGGTAGAGGCGCAGCACGCCCTGCTTGGAATCCTCGATCACCTTGAAGTTGTTGATGTAGCGCTCGCGCAGCAGCACGCGCGCGATCTCGGTCTTGAACCTCGTCGCGGGCACGTCCACCTTGCGGCGCTTCGCGCGGACGGCGTTGCGCACGCCGGTGAGGAAATCCGCGATCGGATCACTGACGGACATCGCACCTCCCGAAGACCGGCGTCCAGGCCCTTGGCCTGCTGCCCGGCCCCGCATGACGGCCCCGCGAACGGGGCCGGTTCACCAGCTCGACTTGACCACTCCCGGGATCTGCCCGGTCAGGGCCAGCTCACGGAAGCAGATCCGGCACAGGCCGAAATCGCGCAGGTAGCCGCGCGGACGCCCGCAGCGATGGCAGCGGGTGTAGGCGCGGACCTTGAACTTCGGCTTGCGCTTCCACTTCTCGATGATCGACTTCTTCGCCACTTCTCCTCCTTAGCGAACCCGGAACGGCATGTTCATGAGGCGCAGCAGCTCGCGTCCCTCTTCGTCGGTGCGCGCGCTGGTCACGATCGTCACGTCCATGCCGCGGACCTTGCCCACCTTCTCGATGTTGATCTCCGGGAAGATGATGTGCTCGGTCAGACCCATCGTGTAGTTCCCACGCCCGTCGAACGAGCGCGGGTTCAGCCCGCGGAAGTCGCGGATCCGCGGCACCGCCACGCTGATCAGCCGGTCGTAGAACTCGTACATCCGGGCGCCACGCAGCGTCACCGCGCAACCGATCGGCAGACCCTCGCGCAGCTTGAAGTTCGAGATCGACTTGCGCGCGCGCCGGATCGCCGGGCGCTGCCCCGAGATCTGGGTGAGCTCGATCACCGCCGCGTCGAGCAGCTTCTGGTCCTGGATCGCGTCGCCCACGCCCATGTTGATCACGATCTTCTCGAAGCGCGGCGCCTGCATCGGGCTCTTGTACTTGAACTTCTCGACCAGCGCGGAGCGCACCTTCTCCTGATAGTGCTTCGCGAGCCGCGGCTTCTCGGCCGGCCCCCTCGGGCGGCCCTCTGCGACCGGACCGGCCTGGGGCGCGACCTTGCCGCCGCCCTTGCCGCCCCTGGGCGCAGCCGCCTTCTCCGGCTTCGGGGCCTTGGGGGCCTTCTGCGCCTTGGCCTCGCCGCCTGCTGCGCTCTTACCCTTCTTCTCGTCCGCCACTCGGATCTCCCTCCGCTGGGGGCGCTACTCGCCCTTCGCGATCGTCTCCCCGCTCGCCTTCGAGATGCGTTCGGTCTTCCCGTCCGGCAGCGCGCGGATGCCCACGCGGGTGCCCCGCTGCAAGCGCTCGTCGTAGAGCAGCACGTTCGAGAGGTGGATCGGCGCCTCCTTCTCGACGATGCCGCTCTTCATGCCCTGCTTGCGCGCCTTGGTGTGCCGCTTCACGAAGTTCACCTTCTCGACCACGACGCGCTGCTTCTCCTCGTCCACCGACATCACCTTGCCGACGCGCCCGCGGTCGTCCCCGGCGATCACCTGCACCGTGTCGCCCTTCCGAATCTTGATCGCCATCAGATGACCTCCGGCGCGAGCGAGATGATCTTCATGAAGGCCTTCTCGCGCAGCTCCCGCGCCACCGGCCCGAAGATGCGGGTCCCGCGCGGCTCCTTGTCGTCGTTGATCAGCACCACGGCGTTCTCGTCGAAGCGGATGTACGAACCGTCCTTGCGGCGGCCTTCCTTGACCGCGCGCACCACCACCGCCTTGGCCACGTCGCCCTTCTTCACGGCGGCGCCCGGAATCGCATCCTTGATGGACACCACCACGATGTCGCCCAGCCGGCCGTAGCGCTTGTGGTGTCCGCCCAGGACCTTGATGCACTGGGCGCGCTTGGCGCCCGAGTTGTCCGCGACCGTCACCATGGTCCGCAGCTGAATCATGTCCGCCCCCCGCGCCCCAGCCCCGGCGCCGGCGAGAATCCGAGTCCGGTACCCGTCACTTCGCCCGCTCCAGCACTTCCACGCACCGCCAGCGCTTGTCCTTCGAGATCGGGCGTGTCTCCATGAAGCGCACCAGGTCGCCGACCTTGCACTCGTTCTTCTCGTCGTGGACCTTGAATTTGGTCCGCCGCCGCACGTAGCGGCCGTAGGTCGGGTGCTTCACCAGGCGCTCGATGGAGACCACGATGGTCTTCTCCATGCGGTCGCTCACCACCCGGCCGACCCGGATCTTCCTGCGATTGCGTGTCGCCACCGCTTCCGTCATTCCCGCCTCCTCGATCGCGGCCGCCACCGCCGCGAGGATCTCACGCCTTCTTTTCGCGTTCCTTCTCGCCCAGCACCGTGAGCAGCCGCGCGATCTCGCGCCGGCCCTCGCGAATCTTGAGGGCGTTGTCGAGCTGCTTCATCGAGTTCCGGAACCGCAGGTTGAACAGCTCCTCCCGCAGCTCCGTGATCCGCGTGCGGATCTCGTCCGGCGACTGGTCGCGCATCGCGTCCGCTTTCACCCGGCCCACGTCATTCCCCTCCCAGCTCGCGCCGGTCCACGAAGCGCGTCCGCATCGGCAGCTTGGAGGCGCCGAGCTTCATGGCCTCCTGCGCGAAGACTCTCGAGATGCCCTCGAGCTCGAACATCACGCGCCCGGGCTTGATCACCGCCACCCACTCTTCGGGGGCGCCCTTGCCCTTTCCCATTCGCGTTTCGGCCGGCTTCTTGGTGACCGGCTTGTCCGGGAAGACCCGGATCCACATCTTGCCGCCGCGCTTGATGCTGCGCGTGATCGCGACGCGCGCGGCCTCGAGCTGGCGGCTCGTGACCCACGCCGGCTCGAGCGACAGGAGCCCGTACTGCCCGAAGGCGACCTCGCCGCCGCGATAGGCCTTGCCGCGCATGCGGCCGCGCTGCTGCTTCCGGTATTTGACGCGCTTCGGCATCAGCATGGGTGGTTCTCCTAGCGCGTCGCCGGCGCGGGCGCGTGGCCCGCCGTCGCCTTGTCCAGCACTTCACCGTGGAACATCCACACCTTCACGCCGCACGTGCCGTAGGGCGTGAAGGCCGTGGCCTTCGCGAAATCGATGTCCGCGCGCAGCGTGTGGAGCGGCACGCGGCCCTCGCGGTAGGTCTCGTAGCGCGCCATCTCCGAGCCGCCCAGGCGGCCCGAGGCGGCGACGCGGATGCCCTTGGCGCCGGCGCGCATCGAGGAGGCGATCGCCTTCTTCATCGCGCGGCGGAACGAAACGCGCTGCTCGAGCTGCTTCGCGATGTGCTCGGCCACCAGCTGCGCGTCGAGGTCGGCGCGCTTGATCTCCTCGATGTTCAGCTGGACGTGCCGCCCGGTGAGCCGCTTCATCTCCTCGGAGAGCTTGTCGACCTGCTCGCCCTTGCGCCCGATCACGAGCCCGGGACGCGCGGTCTTGATGCCGATCGTGATCCGGTCGCCCTTCCGCTCGATCGTGATCTTCGAGATTCCGGCCTGGTAGAGGCGCTTCTTCAGGTAGCGCTTGACCAGCAGGTCCTCGCGCAGCATTTCCGCATAGTTCCGCTTGCCGAACCAGCGCGAGTCCCAGGTCTTGACGATCCCGAGCCTCAGACCGATGGGGTTGGTTTTCTGTCCCATGCGCTCTTACTCCCTCGTCGCCACGGTCACCGACACGTGGCTCATGCGCTTCAAGAGCGGCGTGGCCCGGCCCTGCGCGCGCGGCAGCCAGCGCTTGAGCGTCGGCCCCGCCCCGGCCACCGCTTCCTTCACGATCAGGTCCTCGATCCGCACCTTGCCCGCCTGCAGCGCGTTCGCGACCGCGGACTTCAGCACCTTCTGCACGATGCGCGCCCCGTACTTGGGCGTGAACTCCAGCGTGCTCTGGGCCTGCTCCACGGTGCGGCCGCGGATCAGCTCGAGCACCTGGCCGCACTTGCGCGGCGTGATGCGCACGAATCTCTGGATCGCGCGGGCTTCCATCTCAGGACGCCTTTCCGGCCGGGGCCGGCGCCGGAGCGCCCGGAGCCGCGGTCTTCTCCGCCACGTGCTGGCCATGCCCGCGGAACACGCGGGTCGGCACGAACTCGCCCAGCTTGTGGCCGACCATGTTCTCGGTCACGTAAATGGGCAGGAACTTGTTCCCGTTGTGGACCGCGAGCGTGTGCCCCACGAAGTCGGGCAGGATCGTGCAGCGCCGCGCCCAGGTCTTGAGCACGCGCTTCTCGCCGCTGCGGTTCAGGGTCTCGATCTTCTTCACCAGGGACTCGACTACGTACGGTCCCTTTTTGACGGAACGCGCCATGCGCCTCTCCTACTTCTTCCGCCGGCGCAGGATGAGCGAGTCGCTCAGCTTGCGCTTGCGGGTCTTGAGTCCCTTCGCGATCTGTCCCCAGGGCGAGCACGGATGCCGTCCGCCCGAGGACTTGCCCTCGCCTCCACCCATCGGGTGGTCGACCGGGTTCATCGCGACGCCGCGGACGCTGCCGAGCCGCCCGCGCCAGCGGTTGCGACCGGCCTTGCCGAGCGACATGTTCTCGTGATCGAGATTGCCGACCTGCCCCACCACCGCACGGCAGTTCACGTGGAACTTGCGCACCTCGCCCGACGGCAGCCGCAGCTGCGCGTAGTCGCCCTCGCGCGCCATGAGCTGGCAGAACGAGCCGGCCGAGCGCGCCACGCGCGCAGCGCGGCCCGGGAACAGCTCCACGTTGTGGATGCTGGTGCCGAGCGGAATGTGCTTCAAGCTGAGGCAGTTGCCGGGCTGGATCTCGGCGTCTGGCCCGGACTGCACCTTCATGCCCACCTTGAGGCCGTCGGGCGCGATGATGTAGCGCCGCTCGCCGTCGGCATAGTTGAGCAGCGCGATCCGCGCCGAACGGTTGGGATCGTACTCGATGCTCGCCACGCGCGCCGGGATGCCGTCCTTGTCGCGACGGAAGTCCACGAGCCGGTAGCGCTGCCGGTGGCCGCCCCCGATCCAGCGCATCGAGACGTGACCGTAGTTGTCGCGGCCGCCCGTCTTCCGGATCGGCTCGGTCAGGCTCTTCACCGGCTTGCGGCGCGTGATCTCCGAAAAGTCCACCATCACCGTGTGCCGCAGCGTCGGCGTGATCGGACGGAATTTCTTGAGTCCCATGGGGGTCGTTCCTCTAGACCTGCTCGAACAGCTCGATCTTCTGGTCGGGCTTGAGCGTCACGATCGCCTTCTTCCAGTCGCTGCGCCGGCCGGCGAACCGGCCCTGACGCTTCTCCTTGCCGCGCATCTGCATGGTCCGGACCTCGTCGACCTTGACCGAGAAGATGCTCTCGACCGCGCGCTTGATCTCGATGCGGTTGGCGTCGCGCGCCACTTCGAACGTGTATTGATTGCGCCGCTCGCGCAGGACCGTGCCCTTCTCGGTGATCAGCGCCCGCCGCACGATCGACCTGGGTTCCTTCATCATCGCGCGAAGATCTCCTTCATCTGCGCCAACGCCGGGGCGGTCATGAGCACCGCCTCGGACTGCAGCAGCTCGTACGGGTTCAGCTGGTGCGCGAGGGTCGTGTGCAGGTTGCGAAGATTGCGGCACGAGCGCACCACGTTGGCGTCGGCCTCGCCGATCACCAGCAGCGTGCGCTTGTCGCCGAGCCCGAGGCGCTTCAGGACCTCGGCCATCTCGCGCGTCTTGGGCGCCTCGAACCGCAGCGCGTCGATCACCGTGACGGCGTTCTCGCCCGCCTTCTGGGACAGCGCCGACGCCAGCGCCGCGCGCCGCTGCTTCTTCGGCAGCTCGGTGCGGTAGTCGCGCGGCTTGGGTCCGAACGCGCGCCCGCCGCCCGGCCACAGCGGCGACGTGTTCGAGCCGGAGCGCGCGCGCCCCGTGCCCTTCTGACGCCACGGTTTGCGGCCGCCGCCCGACACTTCGCCGCGCGCCTTCACCTTGGCGGTGCCCTGGCGCTGATCGCCGAGGTGGCGCTTCACCGAGAGCCACAGCAGGTGCTCGTGGACCGGCTGGGCGAACAGCTCGTCCGGCAGCGCCGCTTCGCCCTTCGGGCTTCCGTCCATTCCGACGATCTTCGCGTTCATGGTCACGCTTCCCGCTTCTCGACGAACACCAGTCCGTTCACGGGGCCCGGAATCGCGCCCCGCACCAGCAGCACGTTCTGCTCGGCATTCACGCCGATCACTTCCAGATTCTTGATCGTGAGGTTCTTGCCGCCCATCCGTCCCGGCAGGCGCTTGCCCTTGAGCACGCGCGAGGGATACGCGGAAGAGCCGATCGAGCCCGGCTGCTTGCCGGCGGTCGGGCCGTGCGACGCGTGGCCGGCCACGAACTTGTGGCGCTTCACGACGCCCGCGAACCCGCGGCCCTTGGTCACACCCTCGACATCGACGTGCGTGCCCTTTTCGAAGATCGAGACCGTGAGCGTCTGGCCCGGCTCGAGGCCCTGGACGTCTCCGACCCGGAACTCCCGGACGTGGCGGGCCGGGGGCAGATTGCGCTTCTTGAACTGCCCGAGCGCCGGCCGCGTGAAGCGCGACTCCTTGTTCGTGCCGAACCCGAGCTGGACCGCCTGGTAGCCGTGGCGCTCGGTGGTGCGCACCTCGGAGACCGTGCACGGCCCCGCCTCGATCACCGTCACCGGGATGGCTTCGCCCTTCTCGTCGAAGATCTGGGTCATCCCGACCTTTCTGCCGATGAGTCCCATCATGCGGTTCTCCGCCTAGGGAGCCGAGCGGATCGGCTCACTAGGTCTTGATCTCGATGTCGACACCCGCGGGGATGTCGAGCTTCTCCAGCGCTTCCATGGTCTGGGCGGTGGAGCGGGTGATGTCGATCAGACGCTTGTGGATCCGGATCTCGAACTGCTCGCGCGACTTCTTGTCGACGTGCGGGCTGCGCAGCACGGTGTACACCGTTTTCTTGGTCGGAAGCGGCACCGGCCCCGAGGTGATCGCCCCGGTGCGGCGCGCGGTGCGCACGATCTCGGACGCCGACTGATCGAGCGTCGCGTGATCGTACGACTTGAGCTTGATGCGGATCTTCTGGAGCATCGTGGTCTTCCTAGGCCTTGATCTCGGCGACGACGCCGGCCCCGACCGTCCGTCCGCCCTCGCGGATTGCGAACCGCAGCTCCTTCTCCATCGCGATCGGCGTGATCAACTCCACTTCCATCTCCACGTTGTCGCCCGGCATCACCATCTCCCGCCCGGTCGGCAGCGTCGCCACTCCCGTCACG
>Ga0075434_100001823_pt1 | contig 18395 bp, 14 predicted proteins | sample RhiMethybrSRZTD3_FD_75298 | JGI IMG/M metagenome (GOLD analysis project Ga0075434, IMG submission 75298) | Populus rhizosphere microbial communities from Tennessee, USA - Rhizosphere MetaG P. TD hybrid SRZTD3 | ecosystem: Host-associated > Plants > Roots > Rhizosphere > Soil | place: USA... | reverse complement strand
AGGACTACACAGAGCGCTGTGGCCCGGCGGCCACGAAGTGTCAGCCCACGCACGCCAAGATCAGACATCAGGCAAGCTCCGACAATGTCGCGGCGCGTCGTGCCGTCTTGGCCGGGTCACGCACCTCTGGTCGTCTGATCGCGGGCGCGGCAAGTACCGCAGCCACGAGCAGTACCAAGCCTTGAGCCGGCAGCAACCAGGGCATGATCGAAGGCAAAACATACGTCACGGTTCCACCGCCCGGGGGCACCGTGAACACCTGCTGCCACCCCTCCGCGACCCCAGCTAGCGGTTTGCCGTCAAGATCGGCATGCCACCGTACGTCCGCGGACTCGCCGATCTGAAGCTGCCGCGGTTCCGCCGCCGCGGGAACCGAGGTTGGCGACGGACCAACGGGCGCTCGGGCAGGCCCGTTGACGAGCACAGCGCGCGTTACGGGGGGCTCAAGCTTCCACACGATTCCCCGCTCGTTTCCGCTCGCCGTACCCAGCCCAGGCGTGTTGTCTATCCTCGCCTTGACGTCTTGGTCCGCCCCCGTGACCCAGACATAGCCGATTCCGAGATTGCTCAGCTGTGGATTTATGTCGGAATCCGCGGTCCCAGCCACCAGGCGTACCACAAGATCATCAACCTGCTCACGTGCTGGCACCGATCCACCGAAGGTGAAGCCGCGATCGGCGTCGCCCAACCTGGCCTGATCGTCGGCCAGCACTGCGTAGCGGGCAGATCCATCGGTGAGGTCGATGGCGAGTAGTCGAGGCTGCGCGTCTGATTTCATAGCGTTCATCACGTACGGCGGAATCGCGTCCAGCCGACTCCGCTCAATCGGGCCGTTCGCACCAGCCAGTACCCACCAGACCGCCCCGCCAAGACTCACCAGGCACACCGCAATGCCAGCGAAGACCGTGCCGGGCTGCAACCAGCTGAAGCTGCGCTCTTTCATGTCGGCCGAGAACCCGTCGAGCCCCAGGCCACCGGCAATGATCAGCGCCCCAAACCCAAGCAGCAAGTAGCTTCCGACCCAGGGCCGCACATCGGTGCCGGCCGGAGGAACCGAGACGACGAGTTTAGATAAAGCGACGGCCATGCAGAGACCTACCAGCGCGGCCGCCCATGCCGCAAGCACCGCGCGCCGAGCGGGACGCCGGGCGAGTCCGAGCAAGGCGACTAGCCAGATCACACCGAAGATGACAGCCCCCACCCAAAGCGGCGGTAGTCCAGGTCCGACTTCGCGCCCAAGTAGCAGCTGCCACGCTTGCGGGGCCTCAGCTGTTCCGTCGACTGCCGAGTCGGGCCCGACGAAGAGCCGTCCTGGTGCTGAAATCAGGCTCGGCCACCACGGAAGCAAAACAACCAGAGGTACACCGAGCGCGATGCCGATTCGGCCGATCTTGCGAGGGCTGCGCCGCAACGCGACGGCCCCGAGGATCCCAACCAGCACTGCAAACATGATCATGGAAGGCTCGAAGGCAACGAGTGCGATGAGCACCACACCGGCGCCCCAAGCGCCACGCCAGGCTTCCGGAGTTCGGGTGCGGCGCAGTACGAGAGCCCGCGCCGCCATGACGAGCAGCGGCAAGCCGATGGCCACCACGCTCAGCACGAGCCGCCCCTGGTTCGTGCCGCCGAGGAGCACTGGCAGCAACGCGTACGTGCCGCAGGCCCACAACCGGACGCGGCGGTCGTTGATGACGCGCCGGGCGAGCGGGTACGCCGCCAGCAGCGTCAGCGGTACGACTCCACACAACAGCAGCGTTGTGAACCATTCGGGTTGGCCAAATGTGGCCGTCGAACCGAGCGCAGCGAGTGCCTCCCATGGTGGCGTCACCTGTGACGGGGCGCCGGGGATCGCGGCAACCACCGTACGCCACATGGACAGGACGCTGTCGTGGGCGGGAAGCAAAGCGGGACCAACGAGAGAGCCGCGGCCGATCAAGCCGCGCGCTGCGACGAAGCTGGCGACGACTGCGACGGCCATCGCCAGCGCGATGGGGTTGAGCCAGATGTTCTTGGGTCGATCATCGGTGGCCGAACTGAAGTCGTCGCCGGTCAGCTCATCGAGTGTTGCGACATCGGAATCGCCTGCCAGCGATCGGTAGCGCTCTGAGGCAGCCCCGGTCAGAGCATCGATTCCCACGCGGAGGCCGCTCCACCACCGCGGGCGGAGGGATTCGACAACCTCGCGCGTTCCGGGCATGGGTTCAATCGCGGCCGTACGCTTGCGCAGCTGGACAAGCCGGCCGGGATGAGCCACGAAGGATCCAAGCGCGAGCATCTCGTCAAGCGCGCGTCCTGGAACCTTGCCGATCAGGTAGCCGACAGCGCGTAGCAGGCAACTCCAGACCAAGCGGAGCCACACCAGCGGCAACAACCTGCGCGGGGCGTGACCGGCAACCACCAACATGCCGAGCAGCCGGTCGACCTTGCCCGGCCTTCCACCCGTGAGACCGCGCGGACGAAGCCCGGCGCGCCCTACCTGGCGGTGCGTCACCTGGGCGCTCGGCGTCGTAACCACGCTGTAGCCGTTCAGATGAGCGCGCCAGCCGAACTCGACTCCGTCCCGAAAAACGGGCACGGCTGGGTCGAGGCCATCGAGTTGCTCCCATACGGCGGCCCGCACCAGCATGCCGCAGGTGGAAACGCCGAGCCGCTCCTGAGGCTCATCACGCTGCCCCTGATCAATCTCGTCCGCATCAAGCTCGAGTTCGCGGCGTCCGGTGCCGGAGATGCTGACACCGACCTCGCTAATGGGCTGGCCACCGTGGCGCTGCCTCGGAAGCAGCAGTTTGGGGCCGGTGAGATCGATACTCGGATCGATCGTGACGTGTGCGAGGAGTTGATAGAGGGCATCGGGCGCAGGCACAGCATCGTCGTGCAGCAGCCACAGCCAGCGTGTGTCGTGTACCGACACTGCACGGAAGCCGATCGTGTCGGCGTCTTCTTGGAGGTTTGCGGTATCGGAGTGCAGCGCAGCCTTTACCGCGGCACCAAATCCGAGTGTCCGATTTCCCTGGTAGACCGCGTCGAGCAAGCCATCTCGGCACGCCTCGTCCAACAGCGTCGGGGTCGCATCAGTGCTCTTGTTGTCGATCGCGATCAACCGTGTGGGCCGCGTATCCAGATTGGCCAATGCAGTCAGTGTCGCCGGCAACCAACGTGCGGCATCGAGCGTGACGAGGACAGCTGTGACGTTCGCTCCCGAAACGTCGACCCGTCGTTGGGTCTCATCGTCAGCGTAGTCAGCCCATGCCCAGGGGTTTTCGTCGAAACCAAGATCCTCGACATCGACCGGCATCAGTCCAGGCCAGCCCCTAGAACCTCCTGGCCGGTCCTCGTAGGAACCGGTCAGAGTGATGTGGCTATCCATCTGATCCTGTGCAACCCCCGATAACCAATCGGGCCCCACAAAGAAAAGGGGCTGCCCGGTTGGGCGGCCCCTTACTTTACGCGACTCGGCTGGATGCTGGACAGGCGTCTCGACTACACAGCCCGCTTCTTGAGCTTTCGACGTTCCCGTTCACTCAGTCCACCCCAGATACCAAAGCGTTCGTCGTTGGCCAGTGCGTACTCGAGGCACTCACCTCGAACGTCACATGCCAAGCACACCTTCTTCGCCTCGCGTGTCGAACCGCCCTTCTCTGGAAAGAACGCCTCTGGGTCGGTCTGCGCGCACAGTGCGCGCTCCTGCCAGCTCAGTGCACCCCCCTCGTTGGTGCCCCTCAGCTCGTACATCTGTTTTGTGCCTCCTCGACCCGCATGATTGAAAACCCCGGCACCGGTACGACTTCGCGGGCCGTACCGGCTTTGTTGTTGGCTGAGGCCATTTCCAGGCGCCAGTTGGCACCAGTTTTGGCTTACGCCGTGTGCACCTGCCACCCGCTGCTACTAGGTCCCCCTGGCTGTGCAGCAACTCACTTTGAGTACGGCTCGGCGGATCAGAAGAAATCTGCAAATGACATTGATGAAATTACATGCCTGTCAATACCTAAAAGTCAAGCCGTTTCCTGATATTGGGCAAACTTCAGGCGTCGAGCAGTCCGCTTAAGACTGAGGACGACCCCACCAATCGACCGACGGCTGCTGCGAATTCCGTTGTGCCTGGTCAGCCCACGGATCCTTGGCTCGACCCACCGGCTGTTCGCGCATCGGAAGAGTCGATCGGATGGTCGGATCCTCTGGCATTCCAAGCTGCGGCCGGGGCCCATTGGGCTGCGCCGGCATGGACTGGTGAGGCATGGATCGGGGAGGCATGGATTGAGGAGGCTGGGGTTGCGTCGGCATGGGTTGTCCAGGCATGGGTTGTCCAGGCAGGGGTTGTCCAGGCAGGGATTGGGTTGGGATCGGCTCCCATCCTGTGGACGAGCCAGCGGCACCCCACCCGGCTGCCGGGGCCCCAGCGGCTGCATCGCCAGCCGTACGCCATGCTGCGCCGGCGGCAGCGTCCGGGTGCCAGGTCGGTTGCAGCCGCTGCTCCGGTGGCGGGGGTGGCGGCAACTCCTCCGACAGATGCGGAATGAGGCCGATCCCAGCTGGCAGCCGGCGCGGAACGGCCTGGAGCTGCAGGAGCTTGACGAGCATTCCTACAGCAAGCACTGAGATCGCCTGCGGCACGATTGCCGCGAGCACGGCAAGAATCTGGGCGGTTGCACCCAAGCCCAGCAACGCGAGCACGAGGCCAAGCAGTACCGCGATCACTCCGACGACCAGGCTGATGATCGTCAACTGGCGTGCGTGTGGCGTCCGCTCACGCAGCACGCAGAAGCTCACCAAGACGGTAAGAACAAGCAACGGCACCGGGTTGGCGACTCGCGCGCTCAACACCCATCCCGCGTTCACGCGCGACCCGTCAAAGGCTGCTAGCGCCACGACAGCAAGCACAAGACTGAGTACCAAGGATCCAAGGGCAACCCAAGCCGCCGGCTCGCGCAGCCGCATCAAACTCTCCACGCTTTCAGCGTATCGACACTGGCATTGGCAAGAGGCCGACCAGGAAGAAACTCCTCTGTGCGGCCGGGGCCGCCGCGCGAGCAGAGGAAACACTGCGGAACACTGGTGCGGTGCAGATCGTGATCTTGGCCGGTGGCGTAGGCGGCTCGAAGTTTGCGCTCGGAGTACACCGCGCGTATCCGGCTGCAGGGATCACGGTGATCGCCAACACCGCGGACGACATCACCTTGCACGGCCTCCGTATCTGCCCGGATCTCGACACGATCATGTACACGCTGGGCGGCGGCGCGGATTCGGTTCGCGGCTGGGGCCGCCACGACGAGAGCTGGCGTGTCATGGAGGAGTTTGCCGCCTACGGCGTAGAGCCGACCTGGTTCTCCCTCGGTGATCGCGACATCGGCACGCATCTGGTGCGAACCCAGATGCTCAACGCCGGATATCCCCTCTCAGAGGTGACGGCGGCGCTGGGCACTCGTTGGCTGGCTGAAGACGCACGGATCAGGTTGCTGCCGATGACCGACGATCGCGTGGAGACGCACGTGACGATCGCGGATCCCGAAGCGCCAGGACAGCGGCGGGCGGTGCACTTCCAGGAGTACTGGGTACGGCTGCGGGCACAGCCCGATGCGCTCGCCATCAGCTTCGTCGGAATCGACACCGCGGAGCCGGCGCCGGGAGTGATCGCCGCGCTCGAGGAGGCTGACCTGATCTTGGTGGCACCGAGCAATCCCGTCGTCTCGGTCGGTCCAATCCTTGCTGTGCCGGGCCTACGCGATGCCATGCGACGGGCTCCGGCCCCAGTTATCGGGTTCGCCGGCATCCTGGGTGGCTCGCCGGTCCTGGGAATGGCTCACCGGCTGCTCCCGGCTATCGGCGTCGATGTCGATGCGGCTGCGGTGGGCGTGCACTATGGTGCTCGATCGCGCGGCGGCGTCCTGGACGCATGGGCCATGGACACCGCCGATACCTCCTCCGCCGACCGCGTCCAACAGAGCGGACTGCGGGTGGTAGTCACTGATCTGATCATGCGTGACCCGGCAAGCACCGCTGCGTTTGTCACATACGCAGTCAAATCCGTGACCTCATGATCGCCTCAGTTGGAACGGGCCATCCGGTATCAGGTATTGGGCCATCCGTGATCACGATCTTCGCTCCCGATGGCATCGGCGACATCGTGGCTGGTACCGATCTGGCCGCGATCATCCGCCGGGCCGCCGAGGCCGACCCGCTCGGACCGCTTCGCGACGGCGACATCATCGTCGTCACATCCAAGATCATCAGCAAGGCCGAGGGTCGCGTCGAGCCGGCGTCCCAGCGTACCGAGCTGATCAGATCCGAGACCAGGCGCACGCTCGCCAGACGGGGCGAGACTCGCATCGTCCGTAGCCACAGCGGTCTGACAGTCGCGGCCGCGGGCATTGACAGATCGAACCTGCCAGCCGAGTCGATCTTGCTCCTACCGCGCGATCCGGATGCGAGCGCTGCGACACTCCGGGAGCGGCTGACGGCGACCGGGCTTCAGCTGGGAGTGATCATCTCTGACACTGCAGGGAGACCGTGGCGGATTGGCCAGACCGACCACGCCATTGGTGTCTCAGGGGTCCGGCCGCTTGATGACTATGCAGGTGTCCAAGACGCGTACGGGAACGAGCTGCAGGTCACGGCTATGGCTGTAGCCGATGAGTTGGCGGCGGCCGCGGACCTGGTGAAGGGCAAGCTCCGAGGACGTCCGGTCGCCGTCGTACGCGGTCTCGGCCAGCTGGTGTCGAGCGCCAATTCCTCGGCTCGGGCGCTGCTCCGCGATCCCAGCAAGGACATGTTCAGCTATGGCAGCCAAGAGGCGGTGCTGGCGGCGGCGCTGGCAGCCACTGGACAGCAGCATCGTTACGAGGAACTAGTGGCCCTCGATGGCGCAGACCGGACATCGCAATTGTTGGCGGGCGCGAATCTGGGCGCGGAGGCCGCTGAGCTGTTACGTGCCATCATGGCTGTCGACTTACTGACAGACGACACTCAGCCGGTCGAGATAGACTCGCCACTCCCTGAGGCGGATCGGTAGGAGCAACCCGGTGGCGAAAGCCAAGAGCGATGAGACGGCCGCGTCCTCTGCGCAACGGCGCCGCGACAAACTTGCCGCTCTCGAGGCCGCGCGCAAGAAGGAGCAACGCGGCCGAACCATCAAATTGTTCGTGATCTGCTTGGTGCTTGCGATTGCACTGCTGGCCTACCCGGTCTATTTGTTTGTTGACGACTATCGCGCCCGCAACGCGACCATCGACGACCTTGGCAGCAGCATTTCCGCCGCGAGTTGCGATCCGGTCGCAGAGCACGCGGCCACCGGCAACCAAGATCACGTCGCAGAGGGCACCAAGGTCGACTACGCCGAGACTCCACCCGATTCGGGAAAGCACTACCCAACCCCGGCGCCATTCACCAAGCACTTCTATGCCGAAGCCGACCGGCCTCCGGTGGAGACGCTGGTGCACAACCTGGAGCATGGCTACACCGTCGTCTGGTATCGCGCCGACGCTCCTAGCAAGCAGATCAAGGACCTGCAACGGATCGCTAAGACCTTTGGCAGCGAGGAATACGACCCGGCGGACAAGTTCATCGCGGCGCCCTGGGCCGAGGCCGATGGAGCCGGTTTCCCGGACGGGAAAAACATTGTGATCACCCGCTGGACCGCTGACCCGAACGATCCGAGCAACCCGAGCACGCAGCAGGGCGTACGTCAGACCTGCATCAATGTCAGCGGTGCGGCGATCAAGGAATTCATGACTAAGTACCCGGTTGCCAACTCCCCGGAGCCGGGCGGCGTTTAGCCCAGTATTGATTAGGCGCGCTAGGCGTAGCTGCCACCGAGCTGGCTGGTGACCTCAGCGACCAGCTCTTTGATCCGTTCTGCCTCGGAGATGGGGCACACCAGAGTGATCTGCGGTGTCTGCACGATGACTGTGTCGCTGAGGCCGACGACCGCAACCACGCGACCATGCTCCGCGTTGTTGATCACCAGGTTGTCCCGTGCGTCGACCAGGACCGAGACTCCGTGGGTGGCGTTCCCGTGCTCGTCGCGGGGTAGCTGCTCGCTGAGAGCTGCGAATCCACCGACGTCATGCCAGGTAATGGGCAGCCGCACTGCGGCAACCCGGGCAGTGCCCTTGCCGCATGACACGGGCTCCATCACGGCGTAGTCGACACTGATCTTGAGGAGCTCCGGATAGATCTCCGACAGTCGATACGGCGATGCGGCCAGCTCGAGGACCGCATCGTACGTCCTGGGTTGCAGCAGCTTGAGCTGATCAAGGAACACGCTGGCCCGCCAGACGAACATGCCAGAGTTCCACCAGTACTCACCTGAGGCCAGGTATTCCTCGGCGGTGGCGCGATCCGGCTTTTCCTTGAACTCGACGACTGAGAAAGCATCGGGATGACCCGGAATTGTCTCCCCCCGCCGCAAGTAGCCATAGCCAGTGTGGGGAGCAGTTGGCACCACTCCGAATGTCACCAGGAAGTCCTCGGCGCTCTCGGCCACCTCGAAGGCTTCGAACACCGCGCTCTGGAAGGCAGAGATCGGGTGCATGATGTGGTCCGCAGTCACGACGGCGACGACGGCGTCGGGATCCCGCGCCGCCAGCACTGCCGACGGCCAAGCCACGGCGTTCAGAGAGTCGCGCCCTTCTGGCTCGCCGAGGATATTGGCCGGTTTCAGCTCGGGCAGCTCGGCGGCGACAATGTCGGCGTAGTCCGCGCCTGTACAGACCAGCACCCGATCGGGCGGAACAATGCCGTCCAACCGCTCGTACGCGATCCGCAGCAAGCTCTTGCCACCAACTACTCGCAGCAGCTGCTTGGGCATGTCTTGTCGAGACAGAGGCCAGAGCCGCTTGCCTGATCCGCCGGCCATGATCAGCACGTAACGCATGCGGACAGGGTAGCTGCGCTGGCGCAGGTAGCTGGCCGTTTTGGCTCCTACGCTGTCGCCATGACTGCACTCCTCGCCGAGCGACTGCGGCAGCGCGTCCGACTCAACGGGTCCGCACCGCTGCTGACCTACTACGATCTCGCCTCTGGCGAGCGCACAGAGCTCTCGGCGATCAGTTTCAGCAACTGGGTGGATAAGACGTCCAACTTGTTGGTTGACGAGCTCGCTGTGGACGAGGGCGATGTGGTGAGCATGCCGCTCGCTGTCGAGGCTCCGGCTCACTGGCTCACTGCAGTGTGGCAGCTCGCGTGTTGGCAGGTTGGTCTGGGGGTTGACCTCACCAACCCACCCGGACCAGTAGCGGTGGTGACCGGGCGGCAGTGGCAGGGTCATGCAGGAGATGTCATCTACGCTTGCGCGTTGCATCCGATGGGTTTCGGATTCCGTGACCCGCTCCCCGAGAACGTCCGCGACTACGCGATTGACGTCCGCAATCACGCCGACAGATATTCCGGGGTGCCGGTAAGCCCCGACGCGATGGGGTGGGTTGACGCAGGACGCAGCCTGAGCCAGACGGACCTGATCATGGTCGATGGCCTGCCCGCGCGCCGTCTAGTGCGAGTAGGCGACCCGTGGGGTGCCTGCCACGATGGCGTAATCACCGCCCTGGTCACCGGTGGTTCAGCCGTCGTCGTTGTGGGCGGGGATGCTGACCAGCTGGCCAAGATCGCCGAGAGCGAGCGCGTCATATCCTGACGACATATGGCGAAGGTCTTATCGCTCACGCGTTCGATAAGTGTCGGTGGTGGCTGCGAGCATGGACTCATGACGGGGGACGATCATGAGGACACATCGGTGGCTAGGGATGCGGTAGTGGATGCCCGGCGGGAGGCGGCGGCCGCGTTCGCCCGGCTGGCAGAAGCAGCGGTGCACTACGCTGACGCCCGGTTCGCCCAGGACACCGCCGCCGGCATCGGGTCCGGCCGCTCCAGTCGCGCCAGGCCGGGTGAGTTCGTCGCCGACGAGCTGGCGGTCATGCTGCGTGACCAGCCCTACCCGGTGCGCCGCTTGCTGGCACGCACCCGTCGCCTCGCCAATGGCCTGCCGACCGTGTGGGAGGCGTTCCGCCGCGGCGAGCTGGACGCCGACCAGATCCGGGTTATTGATCGAGTGGCGCGCAGAGTCACCGAGGCCGCCACCCTCGACGCCATCGACGATCAGGCGGTCGAGGCGGCGCAAACCAGGTCGCCGAAACAGCTCCAGGTGTGGCTGCTGCGGCTCGTCGTGCAACTCGAGCCGTTGGCCTTCCAGCAGCGGCATCGCCGCGCCTTGGCCGAACGCCGCGTCACAGTCGTGCAAGGGCCCGACGGCATCGGTTATGTCACCGGCGAAGTCTCCGCCACCGATGCCTCGGCCATCGACGGCATGTTGGCGGCGATGGCCCGCAGCCTCGGCGCCGAGGATCCGCGCACCGAACAGCAACGCCGCTCCGACCTGTTCGCCGATCTGCTGCTCGACCGACTGGCCTTCGACTCCGACGGTGATACGGAGGAGTCCGACAGTCAGGACAGCGAACCGCGCGAAGCCGTCCACACCGAGTGGCTGGAAGTCGAAAACATTGACCCCGACACCGGAGAGCTGCTCGGCACCCAGCTGCAACCCCTCAACGCTAGGGGAGAACCTGTCGGGGAACCGGTCGACACCGACACCGCCACGGCGCCAGGTCGAACACCCAGGCCGGTTAGGCATCTTCGGCAGCAGCGGATCGGGGTCGTGGTACCGCTGGCCAGCCTGATCGGCGCAACCGACACCGCAGCGGAGCTCGCCGACCGGTCCGGATTCATCCCGGGCGAAGCGCTCAAGGAGCAGATCGCTGCAGCACTCGATGCTGACAGCAGCGACGAGATCTTGTTCACCCGACTCCTCACCGACAACCAAGGACGACTGCTCGACACAACCGAACTAGGCCGCTATCCCTCAGCCCGATTGGCGCAAGCGATCAAGATCCGTGCCGGAACCTGCCGCTACCCCACCTGCACCGTGCCCGCCGACCGCTGCGACCTTGATCATCACGAACCCGTGCCAAAGGGCAGCACATCCGGCAGAAACATGGATCCGTTCTGCCGCCGACACCACCGCGGCAAGACCTTCGCCTGGCACGCCTGCATCAGAGACGACAACGGCGTCGACTGGACCATGCCCACCGCCGACCACTACCGATGCCTGGACGAACCACTCCCCACAGGACAAGCAGCCTGAGTTCGGCGGCTAACTGATTCGCATGTCAGGTGCGACGCGCGGTCAGATTGATATGCGCGGGTTGGTTACCGCCGACGGGCTGTTCGTCGGGAACGGGCCGCTGGTCTAAAGGGTGAATGTGGCCACGATCGTGATCCCGCATCGTCTTGCCAGGCACCCGGTAAGGCTTGGCGTGATGCGAGGCCGGCTCGACCAGCAGCCGACGGCGTGGGCGTCGGTCTTCACCCGATCCCCGCGTGGCCGGTGCAGCTTCGACGGCGCCGCCACCACACAAAGGTTCCATGATCATTGAGACAGCGATACAGGCGCCTCCCGCAACTTGTGGCTCAACCGGACAAGCCCTCAGCCTGCCCGGCAGCCCGCGACCAATTGCGAGCGAGGCCTCAGGCCTGCTCATACAACTAACCTCGGCCCGACCTCTCAGGCGTTCTGCGGGAACCCCAGGTTCAGTCCACCGTGGCTCGGATCCAACCAGCGGGACGTGATCACCTTGCCGCGGGTGAAGAAATGCAGCCCTTCGACACCGTGCGCATGCGTGTCGCCGAAGAGCGAATTCTTCCAGCCGCCGAAGGAGTAGTACGCCATCGGTACCGGAACTGGCACATTGATCCCGATCATGCCGACCTTGACCTCGTTCTGGAACTGCCGGGCAGCACCGCCGTCATTGGTGAAGATCGCCGTCCCGTTCCCGTACGGGTTGTCGTTGATCAGCTTCACGCCTTCCTCGTAGCTGTCGATGCGCAGCACTGAAAGCACCGGTCCGAAGATCTCGTCGGTGTAGATGCTCATGTCTGTCGTGACGTGATCAAACAGCGTCGGACCGACGAAGAACCCGTCACCGTCCGCATCGACCTTCGGCTCGCGCCCGTCGACGACCAGCGTCGCTCCAGCCTCCTCGCCGGCGTCGATATAACCCGACACCCGTTGCTGTGCCTGGGAGGTAACCAGCGGACCCATGTCGCAACCTCGCGTGCCGTCACCGGTACGCAATCCGACGGTGCGCTCCTTGATCTTGGCCACCAACTCGTTACCGATGTCGCCGACCGCCAACACGGCCGAAATGGCCATGCAACGCTCCCCCGCTGAGCCGTAGCCCGCGTTCACGGCCTGGTCGGCTGCGAGATCGAGATCGGCATCGGGCAGCACGAGCATGTGGTTTTTGGCACCGCCGAGAGCCTGCACGCGCTTACCGTGAGTGGTCCCCGTCTCGTAGACGTACCGGGCGATCGGCGTAGACCCAACGAATGAGATCGACTGCACGTCCGGATGCGTCAGCAGCCCATCGACAGCGACCTTGTCGCCATTGAGCACGTTGAAGACGCCATCGGGAAGCCCGGCTTCCTTCCAAAGCTCGGCGACCCACAGTGCCGCTGTCGGTACCTTTTCGCTCGGTTTCAGGACCACCGTGTTCCCCGCGGCGATAGCGATGGGGAAGAACCACATGGGCACCATGGCGGGGAAGTTGAACGGCGAGATGATGCCGGCCACCCCAAGCGGCTGCCGTGTGGAGTGCACGTCGACCTTGGTCGAGGCGTTCTCGGTGAATGCACCCTTCATCAAATGCGGAATCCCGCACGCGAACTCGACGACCTCCTGACCGCGGCTGACCTCGCCGAACGCGTCGGAAAGCACCTTGCCGTGCTCGGAGGTGATGATCGCCGCCAGCTCCTTCTTGCGCGCATTGAGAAGCTCCCTGAAGGCAAAAATGACCTGAGTGCGCCTGGTCAGCGAAGTGTCCCGCCACCCTGGGAAGGCAGCGAGCGCAGCCGCGACGACCTCGTTGACGTCGTCTTCCGACGCGAGCGCGAGTTGCGCGGTGACTTCGCCGGTGGCCGGGTTGGTCACATCGGAGAAGCGCCCGCTATTGCCTTCGAAGATCTCCCCCGACTTCCAGTGGTAGAGCGTCGTTGCCATGTCCTGTTCCTATCTGATGATGCTGCTGAGATTACGATGGATGATCATGATCAGCTGGTGATCTTGCTCGATCGGACGTCCGCCACCACGTCAGAGCCGAAGTGCTTGTCGATCAACGCGAGCGCCTTGTCCCGCTGGCGTTCCGATACGCCGCGCGCGTCTTCCTCCCAGCCGAAGACGCAGCTGCTGATCACTCCGTCGAACCCGACGGTCGCCAGCGCCGAGAAGACTGCGTCATAGTCGACCTCGCCCATGCCCATTTCCATGTGCTGATGTACCCGAGCTGGATTGCCTGGTGGATTGGTGATGTAGCGCAGGCCGTTCGAGGTCAGGTGGTTCCAAGCGTCAGCAAGGTGCACGTAACGCACCTTGTCCCCAGCTGCCTCGATGATCGTTGCCGGGTCGTGGCCTTGGTGGAACGCGTGTGGAGTGCAGTAGAGGAAGCCGATCCAGTCCTTGTTCATACCGCGGATCAAGTTCAGAGCTTCCAACCCATCCTCGATGAAATCGTCGGGGTGCGGCTCGATGATCAGCTGCAGTCCCTCGCGCTCAAAGATCGGCAACAGCTCCTCCATCGACTTCAAGAACTGAGCCTCGGCTGTCTCCGGTGCCTCCGGCCTGCCGTTGAACTCAGAGTTGATCACCTCAACACCAAGGTCGACCGTGATCTGAATGAGCCGTTTCCAGGCGCGTACGGCGGCCTGCCGCTGGTCCTCGTCGGGGCCCGACCAGCGCAGCACCGGCAGGACCGATGCGATGCCTACTCCGGCGTCCGAGGCGATCTTCTTGAGCTTCTTGACGCCGGCATCGTCAATCCGCGGATATCTGAAGAATGGAGCGAAATCAGCCTTGGGCGACAGTTCCATCCAGTCATAGCCGAGGCTTGCCACGATGTCGGGCAACTCGTAGACCGAACTGCTGGAGAAGAACATCTGGGGATCGAGCGCGAGTCTCACGGCCACGCTCCCTCCAGGTCGGGCGCTTGAATACCGGCATGCGGCACCTCCGGCTCAATGGCCGCGACAGCACCCCCAGCGAGATGCACATGGAACTTCACCCCACTCCGCAGCGCCTGAACGCCAGCCTCGCAGACCGCAACGGCGGCATACCCGTCCCAGGCGCTTGGGCCGTCGATGGTTCCGGCCTTGGCTGCGTCCACCCACCGTTGCAGCTCGACGTCGTACGCCTGGCCGAAACGTTCCACAAAGCTCGGTGTGATCGCCCCGCCCCACCGCCCGTCGGTGGACTTGACTTGGAGATTCTGGTCCAAGCCGATGAGGGCGCTGCCCCGCTCGCCGACAACCTCGGTGCGTACTTCGTACGCCACGCCCGTCCGGACAAAGCTCTCAACGGTGACAAGCGCACCCGACTCCGTCTCGAAGATCACCAGCATCGGGTCGTGGACACCGTGCGGTGCGTTACTCGTAGAGGCGCCCCTGATCACTTCGACACTCGTGAGCTCCTCACCGAGCAGGAACCGGGCGGAGTCGACCTCATGGACCACCGAGTCCCTGATCATGAACTCGGAGTTGAAATGATCACCAACCGCGGGATTGCGATGGGCGCAATGCACCATGAGTGGCTTGCCCAGCCCGCCATCAGCGATCAACTTCTGCAGTGCCGTGTACTCAGGGTCGAAGCGCCGCATGAAGCCGACCTGAATCAGCTGCTTGCCGAGCGCCTTTTCCTTTTGCACGATCGCGTGGGCCGAGGCGATGTCAGTTGTCAGTGGCTTCTCACAGAGCACCGGGATGCCCCGATCGAGGCATGCATTGAGCTGTTCGGCATGGGCTGCGCCTGGGCTAGCGAGAAGCACGGCGTCCACGTCCGAATCGTTGATGGCGGCCATCGGATCGGACTCAGCGCGCGCTCCGACGACACCCGCGACCTCGGCCGCCTTGTCAGCCAGAAAGTCGTTGACGACCGCCACCTTGGCGCCACGTACTCGCCTGCTGAGCGCGTCGACGTGAAAGGCGCCCATCATGCCGACGCCCAGAACGGCGATTCTCAGGTCGTCACTCATGGCTGCCTCCGAAACTCGATGTTCGCTCCGCTGCAGGAGCTGAGATATGCCTTCGTCCGCTTGGCGATGGGCAGTGGGAGGTCCGGCGAGCATGGATAAAGGTCGTGCTCGATGATGCCCTCGATGTCACGGCTCAAGGCCGACACTGCCTCCAGCAGCGGGGGCATGTCGGGAACGCCGAGCGGCGGCTCGATCATGGCCCCCATCCGGACGGCTTCCGGGAAAGAGAGGTCTTTGTCGAGCACCTGCGCGACGATCTGCGGATTGACCTGCTTGAGGTGCAGGTAACCGATTCGATCGGGATATTTCTCGATCAACTCCAAACAGTTGCCGCCGTAATAGGCGATATGCCCAGTGTCGAAGCAGAGGTTGACCCATTCCGGATTGGTCGACTCCAGGAGTCGCTCGATGTCTGGCTGGTAGCCCACGTGACTGTCGGCGTGGGAGTGAAACTGCACTTGGAGCCCGTACTCGTCGAGGATGCGCCGTCCGAGCTCGTCCAGGCCGGTGGTCTTCTGCTCCCACTGTTCTGCGGTGAGCTCGCGGTTCTCCACTGGCTCGCCAGTCTTGTGGTGACGCCACACGTCGGGTATCACGACGATGTGCTTCCCGCCGAGGGCCTGGGTCAGCGCCGCCACGTCCGTCACCTGCGTCCACACCGCGTCCCATGAGTCCGGACGATGCAAGTGCTCGAAGACGGTACCGGCAAGTACCCCGATCCCATACTCATCGAGCTGATCCGACAGCTTGACCGAATCACTCGGCAGATATCCGTAGGGGCCGAGCTCGATCCACTCATACCCTGCCTCCGCGACCTCCCTCAGGAACACCTCTGGGGGTACCTGCTCGGGATCGCTGGGGAACCACACTCCCCACGAGTCCGGTGCGGTGCCGATCGTGATCGTGGACACATAACCTCCTTACAGGAACAGCTTCTGAGTGGCCTTGTGCTCGTCGTAGGTCTTGCGTGCTTGCTGGGTTGATTCAAGGGTGGAGGTTTCACTTACTGGAACGTCCCACCACGATTCCGAATCGGGAGCGCCGATCAGCGGGTCGGTTTCGACGTAGATCACGATGCTGTGATCAGCGGCCTTGGCCGCCTTGATCGCTTCCGCCACCTCACCGGCCGTGGTCGTCTTGATCACTTCGACGCCAAGGCTCGCGGCGTTGGCAGCAAGATCGATGGGCAGCTTGTCGCCATTCAGCCGGCCGGTCTCCGGATTCCGATAGCGGTAGCTGGTTCCGAAGCGCTGCGAACCCAGTGACTCCGAGAGCGAGCCGATCGAGGCGAAACCGTGGTTCTGCACCAAGACTGTGATGATCTTGATGCCCTCCTGAACCGCCGTGACCAGCTCGGTCGCCATCATCAGGTACGAGCCGTCTCCGACCATGACGAAAACATCGCGATCAGGACAGGCCAGCCGTACGCCGAGGCCCCCGGCGACCTCGTAGCCCATGCAGGAGTAGCCGTACTCCACGTGGTAGCCCTTGGGATCCCGGGTGCGCCACAGCTTGTGCAAGTCGCCAGGCATCGATCCGGCGGCGCACACTACGACATCGCGCGGGTCGGACAGCTCGTTCACCAGTCCGATGACCTCGTTCTGGGTCAGCAGGCCGTCCGCGCCGGAATTGGGAGTGGCGGGCAGGTACACCTGCTGGACCGTTTCGTCCCATGTGGCGTTCAAATCCGTGTACCGCGCGAGATAGCTTTCGTCGACGCGGTAGCCATCCAGCAACGGCAGCAAGGCATCGAGCGTCTCGCGAGCATCCGCCTGGACGACGAAGCCCGCCTGTTTGATCGCGTCCAATCCGGCGACATTGATGTTGACGAACCGTATGTCAGGGTTCTGGAAGGCGGTCCGACTCGCTGTCGTGAAATCGGAATAGCGGGTACCGATTCCGATCACCACATCGGCCTCGCGCGCGATCGCATTCGCTGCTGTGGTACCAGTGGAGCCGACCGCACCAAGACACTGCGGATGGTCGTACACCAGCGTTCCCTTGCCAGCTTGGCTCTGGCCGACAGGAATGCCGGTCGCGTCGCATAAGGCAGCCAGCGCATCCTGCGCTCGGGAGTACGCAACACCACCACCGGCCACGATGAGGGGCCGCTCGGCCGACCTGATGATCTCGGCCGCGGCCTCGAGAACGGATCGCTCGGGCACCGGTCGGGCCACGTGCCAAACCCGCTTATTGAACAGATCTGTAGGCCAGTCGTAGCCCTCCGCCTGCACGTCCTGGGGGAAGCACAGCGTCACCGCACCCGTCTCGGCGGGATCGGTCAAAACCCGCATTGCGGAGAGCAGCGCCGCTGGCAGTTGCTCCGGGCGCCAAATCCGATCGAAGTACCTCGACACCGGTCGGAATGCGTCGTTCACCGTGACATCACCAGAGTGAGGCAGCTCCAGCTCTTGCAGCAGCGGGGAAGCACTGCGATCAGCGAAGGTGTCGGCAGGCAGGAGCAAGACGGGCAGTCGATTGATGGTGGCCAACGCCGCACCGGTCAACATATTGGTAGCGCCAGGGCCGACACTTGTCGAGACCGCATACGTCTGCAGCCGGTTCTTCATCCGGGCGTACGCGACCGCAGTGTGCACCATGGCTTGCTCGTTGCGACCCAGGATGTACCGCAAAGCGTCGGGCTCCTCCAGCTCGGCCTGAAGCAAGGCCTGGCCGATGCCGGCGACGTTCCCGTGTCCGAAGATCCCGAAGCAGCCGGCAAACAGCCGCTGCTCCTCGCCGTCGGATTCGGAGTATTGGGCGCTGAGGAACTTTACTAGTGCCTGGGCCACGGTAAGCCTGATGGTTCCTGGCACGCTCAAGCCTCCTCGACGGTCTGCGGAAGGAGTCTCGGGTCGACGGCCTGGGACTCCCAGGTGCTGCGCACCCACGCATGGTCGGGATGGTCGGTGATCTTCCAGGCTCGCTCGACACCCGGTCCGGCCATCACATTCAAGTAGTACATGTCGAAGCCTGGCGCGGCGACACAGGGGCCATGCCAGCCGTACGGCACCAGCACGATGTCGCGATCATGAACCTCCTCCAGCACCTCGATCTCACGGCCGGGCGAAGAGGATGTCCGCATGAATCCGAAACCCGGTTGGCCGCCGGGTCCTGCAGCGATCTCGAAGTAATAGATCTCTTCCAGCTCCGACTCCGTCTCGGTCGTCTCGTCGTGCTTGTGCGCTGGATAGGAGGACCAGTTGCCTGCTGGGGTGATCACCTCGCAAGCGATGATCTTGGCGGCCTCCAGCGAGTCCGGAGTGCCGAAGTTGCGCACCTGGCGGCTGGATTGACCCGCCCCACGGAGCTCGACCGGGACCTGCGAGG